>Ga0307436_1000812_pt1 | contig 14529 bp, 14 predicted proteins | sample SalMarWE160440MG_FD_202513 | JGI IMG/M metagenome (GOLD analysis project Ga0307436, IMG submission 202513) | Salt marsh sediment microbial communities from the Plum Island Ecosystem LTER, Massachusetts, United States - WE1604-40 | ecosystem: Environmental > Aquatic > Marine > Intertidal zone >...
TTTCATGCGATGGCCCAGACCAACCTTCTCGAGCACCTGGCGGGCACGCGCCACGCGGTCCTCGCGTGAAACGCCGGAGTAGATCAGCGGCAACTCGGTATTGTGCAGGGCGTCTGAGCGAGCCAGCAGGTTGAATGTCTGGAAGACGAACCCGATCTCCTTGTTCCGGATCGCCGCCAGCGCAGCGTCGTCGAGCTTCTCTACCAGGGTGCCATTGAGCCGATAGGTTCCCGAGGTCGGCGAGTCGAGGCAGCCGAGCATGTTCATCAGGGTGGACTTGCCCGAGCCCGAAGGTCCCATGATGGCGACGTACTCGCCGCGTTCGATGAGCAGATCGACCCCGTTGAGAGCGCGGACGGTCTCCGAGCCCATCTCATAGGTCTTGTGCAGGTCGGTGATTTCGATGAGGGGCATGGCGTCTCCTTCCGAGACTTCTACGCTCTGTGAGCTGTGAAGTTTCGGAAGGGGGCGAGGGACGAGGGGCGAGGGGCGAGAAGCGAGGAGCCGGGGCCTCGGGCCCCGAGTCTCGGGTCCCGGGTCCTGCTGCCAAACGGAGCCACGGCCGACTTGTGACCGTGATTCGAAACCCGGACGCCGCCGCAGCGTAGAATCGAATGAAATGATTGCCGCAGAGTCCAGTCTCCAGAATCTGCCCGGCGTCGGACCCAGTCTGGCGGCCGACCTCGAGGATCTGGGCTATCTACGGGCGGGAGACTTGATCGGAGAGGATCCGGAGACGATGTACGAGCGTCTCTGCACGATGCGTGGGGCGCGGTTGGACCCGTGCGTGCTGTATGTCTTCCGTTGTGCGGTCTATGCCGCCGGCGCCGAGCGCCCCGATCCCGAGAAGCTCAAGTGGTGGAACTGGAAGCGGGCCGGCTGATTCGGCTCGCGGAGCACGTGCGTGTCAATTGGCGATGCCCTGAAGCTCACCATCTACCTCTGGGTGCTGGCGGAGTTCTCGCTCCTGGTCTTCCGCCGGGCTCGGAGTGGTCAGGCGGTGGCGGGGAGCCGCGGCTCGGCACTCATCCTGTGGGGCGCCATCCTGATCGCCGTGACGCTTGGCGCACTCGTCCAGGGTAATCGTTTCTTGCCGCTACCGGGCTCAGGACAGATGCAAGACCTGGTGGCGATCGTCGTGATCGTCGCCGGGGAGGTCTTTCGCTGGTGGGCGATCCTCACTCTGGGCAGGTTCTTCACCGTCGACGTCGCCATTCGCGACGGCCACCGGATCGTGCGTCGCGGCCCCTACCGCATGATCCGCCATCCCTCCTACACGGGGACGCTGGTCTCCTTCATCGGTCTCGGCATCGCGTTCGGTAACTGGCTCAGCCTGCTTCTCGTCGTCGTGCCGATCACCGCCGCTTTTCTCTACCGCATCGGTGTCGAGGAGCACGCGCTGGCGGCGCATTTCGGCGCGGCCTGGCAGCAATACTCCGCGCACACCTCGCGACTGGTGCCCGGCGTCTACTGAGGCGGCGTCTGGCGAGGAGCGCCAATGTTGCGCTTCCTCAGCCGGAAATCGCAATTCGAGAAGCCGGGTCAGCTCAGGGTCTCGGCCGCGGCATACTCAGGGGCGGAGCGCGAGGGCTCCTGCTCGACGACCTCGAGCGCATCGCTCAGGGCCCGGATCAGGTCGTCCGGATGCTCGATGCCGACAGACAGACGAACCAGGGCCGGGGTGATGCCGATCGCCGCGCGTTGCTCTTCGGGCACGTCGGCGTGCGTCATGCTCGCCGGGTGCTCGATCAACGACTCGGTGCCGCCGAGACTGACGGCGAGCTTGATCAGGTGGATGGCATCGAGGAACCGAAAGACCTCGGCCTCGTCGGCGCCCGCCAGCTCGAAGGCGATCATTGCGCCGGGTCCTGTGCACTGCTTTTCGTAAATCTCTTTCTGACGGCCCGACTCGAGCAATCCGGGGAAGTGCACGTTGGTCACCCTGGGGTGCTTGCTGAGCCAGCGAGCGATCCGCTCGGCATTCTTGCGGGCACAGGTGATGCGCAGCTTGGCCGTCTCCAGGGAGCGCAGCAAGAGCCAGGCGGAATGCGGGTCGAGCATGCTGCCGAAGATGGAGCGGTACTGCTTGACCCGGTCGATGATCTCCTGCGAGCCCAGGGCCACTCCGGCCAGCAGGTCGCTGTGTCCGCCGAGGTACTTGGTCGCCGAGTAGAGCACCAGATCGGCGCCGTGCTGCAATGGATGTTGATAGAGCGGTCCCAGGAACGTGTTGTCCACCGCGCACATGGCGCCGTGGCGGTGCGCAACCTCGGCCATCGCCTCGATGTCGGTCATGATCATCGTCGGGTTGGCGGGCGTTTCCAGGAAGAGCATGGCGCAGGGCGTGCCCGCCGCTTCCATCTCGCCACAGATCGTCTCCACCGCCTTCGCCGGCGCGCCGGCCGGGAACTCGCGGGTGGGAAACCCGAGATCCGGCAGGATGGTCTCGAACAAGTAGTCCGTGCCGCCGTAGACCGGGCGTGCAAAAACGACGGCATGTCCGAGGGGCACGAGGGCGAGGATCGAAGTCGAGATCGCGGCCATTCCCGACGCGAACACGGCACTCGCCTCGGCTTCGTCCCAGAGGTTCAGACGCTCTTCCAGGATCTCCAGGTCCGGATTGTTTAGCCGGCTGTAGATGAGGCCCGGTCTGCGCGAACCGTCCTCGCCGCCGATCCCCAGCGCGCACTCGAAGAATTCCTTGCCCTTCTCGGCGGTGGGGAAGGCAAAGGTCGAAGTCTGGAAGATCGGCGGCTTGACCGCACCTTCCGACCAGGCCGGGTTGTAGGCGTAGGACATCATCAGCGACTCGGGTCGCATGCCCGTCGGTTTGCGAGATCGTCTTTTGCGTCGTTTCATCAGGTCCCCCGTGTCAGTCAAACCATCCCAAGTTATCGTTTACGCGATGTCGCCTCATTGGCGCAATGACACCGGTCATATGCAGGCGTTGCCCCCTGCAGCCTCTGTCTCCCGGCAGATAACCGGTAACCGGCCGGCGGTATGATGGCAAAGACGTCCGTGGACACGAGCACATCCGTCATGGACCCGCCGGATTCGCACTTCCAGCTCCTCTCCAGATTCCACTGCGTGGTCGCCACGCTGGGTTGATGCGCAGGTTTCTTCGAGCCTTGAGCCGTGCGGTGCTCTGGGCGGCCATTGTCTTTCTGGGGGCTTCGATCCTTCCCGTACTCGTGCTGCGTTGGGTTCCCCCGCCGACTTCATCCTTCATCCTCCAGGCGCAGATGCGGAGGGCGGCGGCCGGGCGATCGCCTTTCGCCATCGAGCACGACTGGGTGCCCTGGTCACGCATCTCGCCGTCGATGCGGCTCGCCGTCGTGGCCTCCGAAGATCAGCGCTTCCCGGTCCACCATGGCTTTGATGTGGAGTCCATTCAGAAGGCTTGGGAGGCGGCCGAACGGGGCCGCAGGCTGCGGGGCGCCAGCACGATCTCGCAGCAGGTGGCGAAGAATCTCTTCCTGTGGCCCGGCAGGGACTGGACGCGCAAGGGGATCGAGGCCTACTTCACGGTCCTGATCGAGACGCTGTGGCCCAAGCGCCGCATCCTCGAGGTCTACCTCAACATCGCCCAGTTCGGAGAGACGACATACGGCGTCGAAGCCGCCGCGCAACGCTATTTCCATGAGCCTGCTGCGGCCCTTTCACCATACGAGGCCTCGCTGATGGCGACTGTGCTGCCGAATCCGCACCTCATGCACCCCGACCGTCCCTCGGCGTACGTCGCCCGCCGCGCCTCCTGGGTGCGGCGGCAGATGGAGCAATTGGGCCCCAGCTACCTGGATGGGTTGTAAGCAGTCGCCAGAAGACGAGAAGCGAGAGGCGAGAAGCGAGAAGCGAGAAGCGAGAAGCGAGAGGCGAGAGGCGGAGCTTGCTTCCTCTTTCCGGTATTTCTCCCTCTGGTAGCTGGTAGCTGGTAGCTGGTAGCTGGTAGCTGGTAGCTGGTAGCTGGTAGCTGGTAGCTGGTAGCTGGTAGCGAGCCTTACGCATGAGGCGTGACTCGCCACTCTCGTGGCCAGGCGCCGATAGGGATCAGTCGATCGAGAACGAAGTGTCCTCCGCCGTCTTGTCGTCCCGCTCGATGTAGTGCCGCGGTACCCGCGAGCTGACCCGGGTCAGGAGCTCATAGGCGATGGTGCTGCAGTGCTCAGCGACCTCGTTGGCCGAGAGAGACGGTCCCCAGAGCTCGACGGGGTCTCCCACCTGGGTCTCCTCGGCTCCGGTCAGATCGACGGTGACGAAGTCCATCGACACCGTCCCGGCGACGCTGCAGCGCCGGCCGTTGACGAGAACCGGGGTGCCGTCCGGAGCCGAGCGGGGATAGCCGTCGCCGTAGCCCAGCGCCACCACGCCGATCAGAGTCGGTCGGCTGCAGCGATAGCGGCTGCCGTAGCCGATGGTCTCCCCCGCTTCGAGGCGGTGCAGGGCGAGGATGCTGGATTCGAGGCGCATGACCGGTCGCAGCTCGTCGCACGCCGGCGTCGGCCGGTCGAGCGGCGACCAGCCGTAGAGCATCATCCCGGGACGAGCCCAGTCACCGTGGGTCTCCGGCCAGGCCAGGATCGCGGCCGAGTTGGCGAGGCTCTGCGCCCCCTCGAGTCCGGAGGTCGCTTGCCGGAAGCGCTCCAGCTGGGCTGAGGTCTCGGGATTCGAGGTCTGGTCGGCGTCGGAGAAGTGGGTCATCAAGACGAGATCCTCGACTTGCGGCGCCTGGCGCAGACGCTCGTACGCTGCCCGGAACTCGTTGTCGGTCAGCCCCAGCCGGTGCATCCCGGTATCGAGCTTCAGCCACACCCGGAGCGGAGCCTGGAGATTGGCCGCCAGCAGTTGCTCGACCTGCCAGGGCGAATGAATGACCGGCTCGAGGCGCTGTTCGGCTAGCGTGGGCAACTCATCCGGCTCGAAGAATCCGGCCATCAAGACGAGTGGATGTTGCAGTCCCGCGGTACGAAGCTCCAGCGCTTCGTCTAGCGTGGCGACGCCGAAGCCGTCCGTTCTGGGGGCGAGCGCCTCGGCCGTCACCACGGCGCCGTGCCCGTAGGCATCGGCCTTGACGACGGCAAGGATCTTGCTGTGCGGGGCCGATTGCCGTGCCACCTGGAGGTTATGCCGCAGAGCGTCCAGATCGATGACCGCGCGCGTGGGTCTCATGGCGAGATTTCTCTCGATGTGTCTGTCTTCGGCGTGGATGGAAACCGGGTCAGCATCGCGCCATTCTCTCCCAGATGCTCAGTCGATCAAGCGACGTCACAGGCCGGGCTCCGTCCGGCGGCGGGACCCTGCACGGCCGGCTTCCCACACCAGTTGGTGCGGGAGCCCTCCGTCCGTCAGCCACCGCCGGACGGAGCCCGACCAGCCCCTGTCGATCGATGGGGTCGGTCTATCCGAAGAAGAGGTAGGTGACGAGAATTGCCGCGGTGATTCCGGCGGCGTCGGCGGCCAACCCGCAGGGCAGCGCATGACGCGTGCGGCGGATTCCCACCGAGCCGAAGTACACCGCGAGAACATAGAACGTGGTCTCCGTCGAGCCCTGAATCACCGAGACCAGGCGGCCGACGAATGAATCCGCCCCATAGGTCTTCATCGCCTCAAGCATCATGCCGCGCGCGCCGGAGCCGGAGAGTGGTCGCATCAGCGCGGTGGGTAGGCCGTCGACCCAGCGTGTGTCGAGGCCGGCGTGGCCGACGGCCCAGCGCACGGCATCGAGCGCATAGTCCAACGCGCCGCTGGCGCGCAGCACGCCGATGGCGACCAGCATGGCGACCAGGAAGGGGATGATCTTGATGGCGATCTGAAAGCCCTCCTTGGCGCCATCGACGAAGGTCTCGTAGACGGGCTCACGCTTCCACATCGCCAGGGCCAGAAAGACGATGATCACGGCGAAGATGATGAAGTTGGAGAAGACGGCCGATCGCAGCCGCATGGCGTCGCGGTCGAGGCTCGAGAAGTAGACGATCATGCCGACGATCAAGGCGGTCATGCCGCCGAGATAGGCGAGCACGACCGGATCCCAGAGCTTCAGCTTCTGCACCAGGGCGGTGACGATCAGGCCGGTCATGGTGGAGCAGAAGGTGGCCACCAGGATGGGCACGAAGATGTCGGTCGGGTCCGCCGCGCCGAGCTGGGCCCGGTAGACGAAGATGGTCGCCGGGATCAGCGTGACGGCGGAGGTATTGATCACCAGAAAGAGGATCTGGTCGTTGCTGGCAGTGTCCGGATCCGGATTGAGCGATTGCAACTCGTTCATCGCCTTCAGGCCGAGGGGCGTGGCGGCATTGTCGAGGCCGAGCATGTTGGCCGCCATGTTCATGACGATCGCGCCCATCGCCGGATGGCCTTCGGGAATACCCGGGAAGAGGCGTCGCAGCAAGGGCCCGAAGCCGCGCGCCAGCAGATCCACCGCACCGCCGCGCTCGCCCAGCCGCATGACGCCTAGCCACAGGCACATCACGCCGGTCAGACCGAGCGAGATCTCGAAGCCGGTCTTGGCCATGTCGAAGGTGGCGCCGACCATGGCTGACCAGATCTGGCCGTCCCCGAACCCGATCCAACGCACCAGCCCGACGGCGAAGGCGACGAGGAAGAAGGCGCCCCAGATCTTGTTGAGCATCGCGGGTTGAGACCGTCCTAACGCAAATTCAGTGGATCGAGGCGAGGATATAGGAAGTGGGCGAGGGGCGAGGGGTGAGGGACGAGGTGCTGGGGGCCGGGAGCCGGGCTCTCCTCCTTGCTAGACTCAACGCCATGGCTCCCTGGCCATTGCTGCGGCAGCTCTTCGGCGGCGCCCCTGGCACCGGTGAAGAGGCGTACTCGAAACGCACCCGTGAGATCTCGGCCCGCACCAAGGGCGCCAAAGTCGCCCGCTCGGTCTGTCCCTACTGCGGCGTCGGTTGCGGCCAGCGCATCTTCCACCGGGACGGCAAGCTGCTGGCCATCGACGGCGATCCCGAGAGCCCGATCAACCAGGGCACCCTCTGCCCGAAGGGCGCGGCGAGCTATCAGTTGCTCACCCAGCCCGACCGCCTCACCACGGTCAGATACAGACCGCCGCACGGCACCGCCTGGGAAACACTGGACCTCGAGACGGCGATGGACATGGTGGCGGATCGCGTCTGGGAAAGCCGCAGGCAGAGCTTCATGCGCGAAGACGACCAGGGGCGCTACGTCAATCACACCCCACGCATCGCCCACCTCGGCGGCGCCACCCTGGACAACGAAGAGAACTACCTGATCAAGAAGCTGTTCACGGCCGGGTTGGGGATGGTCGCCGTCTCCAACCAGGCCCGAACGTGACACAGCTCGACGGTCCCCGGTCTGGGGACCTCGTTCGGGAGGGGCGGCGCGACGACGGCGCTGCAGGACCTCGCGAACGCCGACTGCGTATTGATCCAGGGCTCCTCGATGGCGGAGGCCCATCCGGTCGGTTTCCGCTGGGTGGTCGAGGCACATGAGCGCGGCGCCACGGTCATTCACGTCGACCCGCGCTACTCGCGCACCTCGGCGCTGGCCGATCTCTGGGTCCCGATCCGCGCCGGCGGCGACCTCGCCTTCCTGGGCGGCCTGGTGCGGCACGTCCTCGAGAATGAGCTCTACTTCGAGGAATACGTTCGCCACTACACCAACGCCTCCTACCTCGTCTCGGAAGCGTTCCAGGACACCGAGGACCTGGATGGCCTCTTCTCCGGTTTCGATCCGGAGACCCGCACTTACGACGATTCGAGCTGGCAGTACGAGCTCGATGAAGCTGGTCGGCCGCGGCGTGACCCGACGCTGCAGCACCCGCGCTGCGTGCTGCAGACACTGAAACGCCACTTCGTCCGCTACACACCGGAGATGGTCGAACTGGTCGCCGGCATCCCGCCGCACCTGTTCAGGCGGGTAGCCGATGCGCTGACCGCCGCTTCCGGTCCGGAGAAGACCGCCGCCATTTGCTACGCGGTGGGTTGGACCCAGCACTCCAAGGGTGTGCAGATCATCCGCACGGCGGCCATCCTGCAGCTCCTGCTGGGCAACATCGGCCGGCCCGGCGGCGGCATCCTCGCGTTGCGGGGTCACGCCTCGATCCAGGGCTCGACCGACATCCCGACGCTCTACGACATCCTGCCCGGCTACCTTCCGATGCCCGACGCGCGCCAGGGCGACCGCACGCTGGGCGAGTACCTGGATCGGGTGACCCCCGCAACCGGTTGGTGGGCCGAGACGCCGAAGTACATGGTGAGCCTGTTGAAGGCCTTCTACGGTGCAGCGGCGACGGCGGAGAACGAGTTCGGTTTCGGCTTCATGCCGAGAATCTCCGGCAACCATTCGCACCTGGTCTATTTCGCCGAGATGGAGGACGGTGCCTTCGACGGGTTGTTCGTGATGGGACAGAACCCCGCGGTTGGCGGCCAGCACGCCTCGCTCGAACGGCGTGCGCTCGCCAAGCTGAAATGGCTCGTGGTGCGTGACCTGGTCGAGATCGAGACCGCGAACTTCTGGCTCGAGTCGCCGGAGGTACGACGCGGAGAGCTCGATCCGGCGTCGGTAGGCACCGAAGTCTTCTTGTTCCCGGCCGCCGGCCATGCGGAGAAGGAGGGCTCGTTCACCCAGACGCAACGGCTGCTGCAGTGGCGCGAGAAGGCGGTCGACCCGCCGGGCGACGCGCGCAGCGAGGCCTGGTTCGTCCACCAGCTCGCCAAGCGCCTGATCGCCAAGGCGCAGGAGTCGAATGACCCCGCCGACGCCTCGCTGCGAGCGCTCGCTTGGTCGTATCCGGAGGACGCGGCGGGCGAGCCGGTCATGGAAGAGGTCCTGGCGGAGATCAATGGCTGGTTGACGAGAAGCGAGAAGGCAGAAGCGAGAAGCGGGGAGCGGGAAGCGGGAAGCGAGAAGGCAGAAGTGAGGAGCAGGGAAGACGAGGAAAACGGCAGGGGTGGGGGTCTCGCTTCTCGGGGTGAGGGGTGGAGCGGGTCTCGCTTCTCGCCTCCGGATGGGCGGGGGCGGCAGGTTGCGAGCTTCACCGAACTGAAGGCGGACGGATCGACGGCTTGTGGCTGCTGGATCTACAGTGGTGTTTACGGGCCGGACGGAGTCAATCGCGCCGCATTGCGCAGCCCGGATGGGCCGTATGGCCACGGCTGGGGTTACGCCTGGCCGTCGGACCGGCGCATCCTCTACAACCGGGCCAGCGCTCGGCCGAACGGAACGCCGTGGAGCGAGGAGAAGAAGCTGGTCTGGTGGGACGACGAGGAGGGCCGTTGGACCGGCCTCGACGTGCCGGACTTTCCCGCCGGCAAGCGTCCGGATTACGAGCCGGAGGACGGCGCCTCCGGGGTCGCCGCGCATCCCGGGGACGCACCGTTCCTCATGCATCCGGAAGGCGTCGGGCGGCTGTTCGTGCCCCGCGGGTTGGCCGACGGCCCGTTGCCGACCCATTACGAACCCCTGGAGTCCCCGGTCGCCAACGCGCTCTACCGCATGCCGACGAATCCGGCGGCGGACCGAATGCTGCGTGACGACAACCGCTACGCGCACTCACCCGATCCACAGTTCCCCTACGTGCTGACCACCTACCGCCTCACCGAGCACCACACCGCGGGCGGCATGAGTCGTTTCCTCTCGCATCTGGCGGAGCTGCAGCCGGAACTGTTCGTCGAGATCTCGCCGGAGCTGGCCGAGGAGCTCGGGGTGCGCAACTCAGACTGGGTAACGGTGACCACGATGCGTGGCGCCGTCGAAGCGCGGGCGTTGGTCACCCGCCGCATCCGGCCTCTGCGGGTCGGCGACCAGACGGTGCACCAGGTGGCGATGCCCTTTCATTGGGGCTCCGCCGGGCCGATCACCGGCGACGTCGTCAACGACTTGATCCCGCTCTCGGCCGAGCCCAACGTGTCGATCCACGAGTCGAAGGCCTTGCTGTGCCGCGTCGACCCGGGCCGGCGGGCGGTGAGTGAAAGGTAGGATGCGGGCATCGTCTGCGCGTGCCCGAGAAGAGAACGGAGCCGTGCCCGGGCAAGGGTGCGGTCACGAGGATCGAAGCGATAGGAGGTCGCCTCATGAGTCGCATCAACACCACACGCTGGATTCTGGGCGGGATCGTGGCGGGAGTCATCGTGAATGTCGTCGAGTTTGCGGGCAGCGTGCTCTATGCCGGACAGATGCAGGCCGTGGCGACGGCACATGACCTGAAAGTGAGCATGAGCGGTGGCTCGATTGCGCTCGGCGTGGCGATGGGATTCATTTCCGGCCTGGTCGCGATCTGGTTCTATGCCGTGGCACGGTCGCACTTCGGTCCGGGACCCGCGACCGCGTTCAGAGTCGCGGTGGTGCTGTGGATCGGGGGGTACATGTTGCACCTGCTCGGCTACAGCCTGATGGGTCTCTTCTCCGGGCCCATGCTCTGGACCTGGGGAGCGGTCTCTTTGGTCGAGATGATCGCGGGCACGTTGGCTGGCGCCGCGGTGTATAAGGAGTCCGCTGTCTGACGATGACTGCCATGCCTGGAAATGCGGCGCGCGCGCGGCGCACGGTCGGTTTCTTCACCGATCCGACGTTGTGCATCGGCTGCAAGGCCTGCGAGGTGGCGTGCAAGGAATGGAACCAGCTGCCGGACGACGGCTTCACCTGGCTGGGCACCTCGTACGATCAGACCGGCCAGCTCGGCGGCTCCACCTGGCGACACGTGAAGTTCGTCGAGGCCGATACCGCCCGCGGGGCGCAGTTGGCCGGCCCGATGGTGGGCGGTGACGGCGCCGAAGATCCATTCGGCTGGATCTTTCTCTCCGACGTCTGCAAGCACTGTGAGGAGGCGGGCTGCCTGGAAGCCTGTCCGACGGGCTCGATCGTGCGCACCGAAGTCGGTTCGGTCTTCGTCCAGGACGACGTCTGCAACGGCTGCGGGTACTGCGTGGTGAGCTGTCCCTTCGGGGTCATCGACCGGCGACCGAAGCCGCAGCCGGGCGCCGGTGGTGCCTTCAAGTGCACCTTCTGTTACGACCGCCAGGCAGACGGCCTGACGCCCGCTTGCGCCAAGGTCTGCCCGACCGGCTCGATTCTGTTCGGGCCACTGGATGAGCTGCACGTGCAGGCGGAGGGCAGACTCGCCACCCTGCGCGAGCGCGGCTACGACGACGCGCAGATCTATGATCCCCGTGACACCTCGGTCCAGGGAATTCACGCCTTCTTTCTGCTGCTCGGTGAGCCGGAGCGCTACGGCCTCCCCCCGAGCCCCAAAGCCCCGACCGCGCACCTTCCAGTCGCCTGGGCTGCGGCGGCCTGGACGTCGATGTTGCTGCTGGCGGGAACCATCGCAGCGTTTCAGCTATGGTGAGCGACCCGCCCCGCGCCCCGAGTCGCGGGCCTCGGGCCTCGCGCTCCGAGTCTCGCCTCGACGAGCTCCGTGAGGAGGCGGCGCGCCGTGGCGCGGTCGAAGGCGGCGGAGTGCGAGCGGTGGGCAGCCCGCTGCCGCAAGACGTTGCCACCGTGGGCTATTACGGTCACCCGGTGGTCAAACCGCCGGTGTGGACCTGGGAGGTGCCGCTCTACTTCTTCGTCGGCGGCCTGGCCGGCATGGCGGCGGTGATCGGCCTGGCTGCTTACGCCGCCAGGCAGAGCCCGCTGCTGATGCTGGATGCGCTGCGTCTGGCGGCGCTCGGCGCGGTCATCTCCCCGTTGTTGCTCATCCTCGACCTCGGCCGACCGAGTCGTTTCCTCAACATGCTGCGAGTCTTCAAGCACCGGTCCCCGATGTCGGTGGGTGTATGGACCCTGGTCCTCTTCGATGGCGCGGCGCTGGCCGGCTGGGCCCTGCTGGAGTGGTTCGATCGCGTCACCTTCTGGCTGGGGCCGGATGCGAGCCGCTTCGCCCTCAAGCTGGCGCTATTGTTCGCCGCGGTGCTGGGTGCCGTCCTCGCCACCTACACCGGCGTGTTGCTGGGGGCGACGGCGATCCCGGCGTGGGCCAGCCATCGTGCGTTGTTGCCCTTCCACTTCGGTCTGGCCGGACTGGGATCGGCGGCCGCCGTGCTGGAGCTCATGGGCCACCGGCTGCCGGCTCTGTGGCTCATCGGAACCGCCGTCGCCGGGACGGAGACGTGCATCGGTTTCTGGGTCGAGCTTCGCCGAGGAGGTATAGCCGATCGCGTGTTGCATCGGGGTCTCGCGGCCTGGACGCTCCGCGTTGCCGGGTTCCTGGCCGGACCTGCCGCGCTGGTCCTCCGTCTCGAGGGACCGACGACGGCTGCCGCGATCTGCTTCCTGCTCGGCGCCTTGATCTCGAGGTACGGCTGGGTCGCCGCCGGTCGCGCCTCGGCCCGCGATGCCGAGGCAGCGCTAGCCGGCTGAGCCGGCTGCCGGTCACCAGTCACCGGTCACCAGTCACCGGTCACCAGTCACCAGTGGTCGGTCGCCAGGGAGTGAACGATCGTTTCCGCTGCCTGTCATGCAGCGACTGACTGGAGACTGGAGACGGGCGACTGGAGACTAACTCTGGAGCAAATCCATCGCGCCCTTCAGCAGCGAGCCCTCGCCCTTCTGCTTACCGCCGTGCTGCGGGGCGTTGGCCAGGATACGGTCCGCCATCCTGGAGAAGGGGAGTGACTGCAGCCAGACCCGGCCGGTGCCTTGCAGGGTGGCGAGAAAGATGCCCTCGCCGCCGAACAGCATCGACTTCAGGTTGCCGGCGCGCTCGATGTCGTAGTCGATGGTCGACTCGAACGCCACCAGGCAGCCGGTGTCGACGCGCAGCTTCTCGTTGGCGAGCCGACGCTCGAAGACCGTGCCGCCGGCGTGCAGGAACACGTTGCCATCTCCACTCAGCCGCTGCAGGATGAAGCCCTCGCCGCCGAACAGACCGCGACCGAGGCGCCGACTGAAGGCGACCCCGATGTGGGTGCCCAGCGCGGCGCAGAGGAAGGCATCCTTCTGACACAGCAACTCACCGCCGGTCTCGTCCAGGTCGACCGGAACGATCTTGCCGGGATAGGGCGCGGCGAAGGCGACGTGACGCTTGCCCTGACCGGTGTTCGTGAAGTGGGTCATGAACAGAGATTCACCGGTGATCACCCGCTGCGCCGCGCCCGCCAGTTTGCCCAGAAAGCCCGCGTCGGGCTGGGAGCCGTCACCCATCTTGGTCTCGAAGGCGATGGCCTCCTCCATATAGAGCATGCCGCCCGCTTCGGCGATGACGGTCTCCTGCGGATCCAGCTCGATTTCGACGAACTGCAGGTCGTCGCCGACGATCTTGTAGTCGATCTCATGGCTGTTCATTCTTCGCGTGCCTCCTCTGGACGGTCGATGGGTTGGGATCTGAAGTCACGATCCTGCGGTACCTCATGGTACGTGGTGTGTCGGCATGACCCGACAGCGCCTTCGCGCTAGTGGACACGCGGAGAGTCGACCGAGTCGGCCTCTTCGTAGCCGTGCGCCATGACGAAGAAGTAGGAGGCGTAGCGCTCGCCGTCGGTCTCGGTCATCAGCTCGAAGGTGAACTCGCCCTCCACGTCGCTGGGAACCGCCTGCACGTAGGCGACGCGCTCCGGCTCCAAGAACAACTCGCCGACCATACGCTTGCCGCGCACCACCTGGATCAGCAAAGTTCCCTCGTTGTCGCTGGAGAAATGCCAGTGGTAGGACTCGTCGTCATAGAGCACCGCGTCGCCGCCACCGGCGCGCAGGATGCAGTTGGGGTGCATCGTCAACCAGTTCCAGAACATGTCGAAAGAGAGCGTGTCAACCATCAGGCCTCCGAGATTAGCAGGGTGCGGAGCCAGTGGCAGAGCGCATTTGTTGCGGGGTGGGTGAATCATCTGGTACCGTGCCTTGTTTTTCCAGACTGCGAACCTAATTCGTAAAGGGGGTCTACGTGTCCGCAGTACGCATCTGCTGCCTCGCCATCTGTCTGCTCTTCGTGTCGGTGACTTTGACCTTCGCCCAGTCCTACGCTCCGTTCGGTCCCCAGACAGACGTGCCGAAATCGACGGTCACTGGCGGTGGCTGGACCGAGTGCTACTCGGCTCCATACAGCCAGTCCACGCTCGAGGACCTGGGGGCGATTCAGGCGGCCTGTGACGGCGACCACATCATGCTCGCCTGCGCCCCGACCGGCAGCGACACGCTCACGCTCCTTTCTGAGGCCACCGCGTCTGAGGTCTTCACGGATTCCGGAGGTGGCGAGACCGACAGCCACGTCGCGAACGGAGCTCAGTGGTACTTCCACTATGAAGGAACAGATAACATCTTCGGCTCGTGGGGCTTCGCTGAGGCAGGAGATACATTACTGCGGGACAGCTGTGACGTAGCCTCTGGCGTCCACCCCGAGCTTCGACTCTGCTGGCATCTCGACAGCGGTGGTGGATACCGTTGCGGCACCACAGATAGTCTCAATGACAGCACGGAGTGGACCAAGTACGTCTATACAGCCGCGCCGGAGGTGCCCACGGTTGCTCCGTGGCAGCTGGTGGTCTTGGCACTCCTCTTGATCGGTTGTGGCGCTATCCTGTCACGCCGCTTGAGTATGCCGTCGACGCACCTGGAATG
>Ga0307436_1000813_pt1 | contig 14526 bp, 9 predicted proteins | sample SalMarWE160440MG_FD_202513 | JGI IMG/M metagenome (GOLD analysis project Ga0307436, IMG submission 202513) | Salt marsh sediment microbial communities from the Plum Island Ecosystem LTER, Massachusetts, United States - WE1604-40 | ecosystem: Environmental > Aquatic > Marine > Intertidal zone >...
CGATACCGCATGCTTCCTGACCGCGATGTTGCAAAGAATGTAAACCATAATATGTTTCAAGTGATGCAGTAGGTGAGCCGAAAATACCGAACACACCGCAAAAGCATTTGGGCTTTTCTGAAATAAGTTTAATATCCATCTGGTTTTAAAATATTATAAGAATAAATATGAGATTGAAAATTACTGATTCTGCTTAATACAAAAAATAGATTTTAGTACTTAAAGATAAAAGGATAATCAGAGGAATAAAAAACAGGGATAAATCTGAATTACTTCATTTGATATTTCTGTGTTTTTGCATTATATACCTGACGGATTTTGGTATGAGCTTTTCCAATATTCTGATATTGATATCTTTAAGTTTTTTAATGTAAAGGCAGAATTGTGTAGACTTATATTTTCCTAATCTTTTCAATAATTTGTCAAAATATTTAAATTCCGTCATAAACTACACTGTAATATTTTGTTTCCTGGGAGAAACCCGGTTATAAACCAATCCCCTTCCCTGCCACTTTCATACTTGTAATAATAATTTCCAAATCCAACAATAATCTGTCTCCACATTCTAGGTTCTTCTTTCGTTACTTTTTTCATTAAATCCAGGATGACAAAACAATTTTGCCGTTTTTTCAGATCAGCAACACTATTAAGAAATTTTTTTACACTTGCATTGTTTTTTTGTTTTAGTTCCGTTATAAGCTTCCTCAAATATTTGTTGAATTAATTCAAAGTAGAATACAGGAATGTTTATAAATACAAGATATAAAAATCTAGTGATTTCGTGCTGAGACATTTAAAAATATTTCCCAGTTTTAACAATAATATAAAATGAATATTTACAACTAAACTTGGTTGTAAAGCTTCACTTCATTAAGTTCAGAATGCTTAAACTACAGTTGATTGAATAAAATTTATTGCATATCAAATACACAAATCTTTAATGAATAAAGTTGAAAATTTTTATTTATGGCTGATAGCCATATCAGGTCTTTCTTTCTGGTTTTTCCTCGGATTTCCGTTTGCAAATTATTATGAATCTTATTATTGGATCGGAGAATTAAATAACAATTCTTTTGTACAGACGATTTTCCAAACGATAGGACATTATGCAACTTACAGACCTCTCGGGCAATTAGTGATACTCATATTGTATAAAATAGCAAGCGATTCAATGTTTTTAATCCAGCTTTCAAGTTATATTTTAACAATTTCAGCAATATTTATTGTTATAAAATCTCTTGATGAAAAACGAATATTTAGTTTGGTTTCACTATTAATAGGTGGCGTTCTTTTTAGCGGGTTTGGATACCTATTTCATTTACATGGATTGTACTACACTATGGTTTTGTTATTTCTGTCCTCACTCTTTTATTATTACAGAAATACCTTTTCGAACAGAATTCTTATTATCACTTCTTCAGTAGCATTCATCGCGTCTTTGTTTCATCCGCTTGCGTTGATCTTTCACATTTTTTATTTGATCGGTAGTACAATTGAATGGAGGAAAAACTTAAATAATAAACAGTATATAATAATATTTTCTATAATTACAGCTGAAATAATACTACTTCTTATATTGTCGCCGGGACAGAAAATTTACCTGGGCATCGATAATCTTGCAGGATTAATGGAAATCTATAAATCATTTGAAATGAATAAAATCATAACGGTGTTTTTAATATTGCTTAGCCTGTTTCCCGTAATAAGTCTTAAAATTCAAAAGTTGAACAGAATTTATTTATTAACTGCTGTTGTTATCCTATCTGCAATTTGTGTTCTCAATTCTTTACCAATACTAATTGTTGTAGCTTTTACTTGCAGCTTAAAATTAATCCATACCAAAAGATGGGCGATTCTTTCACTTTTAATTGCCACATTCTTTTTTACAGTTTTTACAGATGTTCAATCGGGACACCTGAAAGTTTTTGTTTTATTTGTTCTGGCTTACACAATTGCAGATGACTGGAAATCGTTAGAAGATAGACTAAACTTTATTAAGTTTAATTTCAGCTATTCAGTAGTATTTATTGTTGCGTTGATGATATTCCTTCTCAGGAGTGATATGAAGATACCTGTTTTATCAAAACTTTCGTATTCCATTTTTGCAAAGAAGGAAAGCTCATATCAGCTTGAAAATGTGATTGCTTGGTATTTAAAATCCGATTACAGAGGTAATGAACTGTTATTGTTTGATAATTCGGTACAAAATAAAAATATAGAATGTTCTGAAAATACGGATCTAAATCCCACAACTAATACAAACCTTCACATCTATCTTAATTCATTAAAACGAGAGAAAAAATTAAACAAGAACAGGAAACAGAAACTTTATATATATTTTAACAATTGTAAGCAGGAAAATTTCAGACTTGTGCATTCTATTAAAGGGAAATACTGTAAAATAGTTTCCGTTTTTTTAGTTGGAAACTAAAATAGATTACCAAAACTTTATTCATTCCTGATAACAACTGTCCACTTACGGATTTCCCACTTTGTAACAAGTCCGTTCTTTATGTAAGGATCATTGGTAACAAAATCTTCGATTACAGATTTATCCGCAACATTAAAAATCAGAAGTGCTCTGTCTGTTGGTTCACTGAATGCGCCGGCAAGAATCAACTCTCCTCTATCTTTTGCTTCCTTTGCCAGTTTTAAGTGGGTATCCCGGAATTGCGCTCTTCGTGAGATATAATCATCAATCAAATAGTAAATAAGTGCATAGTATTTCATTTTTTTTCAAATATTTTTGTTGTAAATATTTTATCTCATATCATTTTTATTTCGTTCTACCTGCTTTAAAACTTCTCCTTTATCCGGTGTAAGATCGACTTTATAAAATTCTTCATTCCCCGGCAACATCAATGAATAATTCGTCGTTTTATCCAATTCCAGGGTATCTTTTCCTGTAACCAGATCAAGGATATGTCCACCGGCTTTATGATCTTCTGTAAGAAAATGAAAATGATAACCGGGTACATTTATTCCCTCAAAATATTGAGGACAACGAAAACCAATAACTGTACCTTTCACGTTTGTAAATTCAAAAGTAGGCTGAGTTTTTGTAATTTCAGCAAGCGACTTATACGGTTTGTTTTGTTTGGAAACACTTCTTGTCTTAACTCTTTCGAATTCACCTGAAATTTTTATTGCATAAAAAATATTTTTGGTAGGAATAATACTGTCTAATTTTTTCTCTAAAGAATCGAAACTAATTCCTGCACTGATATCTTCTTTCAGATCGGTTTCAAAATATGTTACCGAAGTAAACGGAATCTTTTCATCGTCATCGGGCTCTCTTGCAACTCCATCTGCAGAAACGCGATAAATGTGGCCATCATAAACAACCATTTCGCCATTCATACTATTAAAAGTACCCAAACCGAAATTACCGTGTTGTTTAACTTCTTTAACGGTCATTTCACCTTCGTACACTTTACTAAGTAGTGCATTGATGGTCGAATATTGTGTTAAAGTATCTCTATCCGGATTATTACTGTTATTGTGAATGAAGTTAACAAGTATAACTACTATTATCATAACAGATATAAAGATAAAAATATATCTCAATCTCACTGTCTCCTCCTCTGCTAATGATAAATTTAACCCACAGTACTAAGTTTGCTTCTACTTGTACCAATCCAGTAATCTAACTTCGATATCTTTATTAACACTTACTAACTGTTTAAATTTTTCAACATCGCTTCCCCTGTAATGATACGGGTAAACAACTTTCGGTTTGAATTCCAAAACTGCAGAAGCCGCTTGTTCAACCGACATAGTATATGGTAGATTCATACATACAAATGCATAATCGATATTCTTCAATTCTCTCATTTCTTTGATGTCTTCAGTATCGCCAGAAATATAGATTCTTTTGCCATCAGCAGTTAAAACGTAACCGTTACCTCTGCCTTTTGGATGATGATCTAATCTCTCTTTAGTTAAGTTATACATTGGAATAGCTTCTACATTTATATTGTCAACCTTTGTATTTTCTCCATTGTTAAGGATCTTTCCATAACCAAGGATATCATACACAGCTTTTGGAACAATGACAGTTGTTTTATCTGTTTTAAGAGATCCAATAACATCCGCATTAAGATGATCGCCATGAATATCTGTGATTAAAATAATATCAGGATCTGGAAAATCTGAGAAAGCGCTAACTTCACCAACCGGATCGACATAAATTGTAGCATCAGATGTTTCTATAACGAATGTTGCATGTCTGATGGGGGTATATTTTATCTTATCATTACCATCATTTTGTGCGAATAATTGCGTAAAGAACAATAGACCGGTTATAATTGTTGTGAGATTAAATGCTTGCATGATTTGCCTCGTTAAATTTTTATACGATTGTGTTATCCTAATGATAACATAGCAATGTTTTATGAATTGATCAATTAGATAAACAAATTTTCGGGTCGATGATTAATTTTTGTTTACGATCTAAGCAAAAATTTCGATCATATAAAAAGCCCAATGAAGAGGCTTTATATTTCCTTCTACTGGTAATTCAATATTTTAATTTACTTGGCTAATCCTTTTTCGGGTATTAATCCTCCATCGGGAATATTTTTATCATCGGGTAATTCCTTAGCCTGTTCATCAACACTTAGTTTGGTTACACTTGTAAAACGGGCAAGTAATGAATAAACTACCGGGATAACTATTAAAGTAAGAAATGTTGAAAACAACATTCCGCCTACTACTGCCATACCCAAAGGTCTTCTTGATTCTGCCCCGGCTCCTAATCCAATGGCGATAGGTAATATTCCAAATACAGTGGAGAAAGATGTCATCAGGATAGGTCTTAATCTAATCGTTGCAGCTTCAATTACTGATTCAAACAAATCTTTTCCCTTAGCGCGAAGCTGGTTTGCAAACTCAATAATCAGAATAGCATTCTTTGTTACAAGACCTATTAACATTATCAGACCTATTTGAGAATAAATGTTCAGAGTCTGTCCGAAAATAAATAATGTTATTAAAGCCCCAAGCACCGCTAGAGGAACAGAAAGTAATATTGTAAATGGATGAATAAAGCTTTCAAACTGAGCTGACAGTACTAAGTAGATAAAAACAAGTGCAAGCAGAAACATAAAATAAAGACCTGAACTTGAAGTTTTAAATTCCAGTGACTGTCCGGCATACTCCCGTTTGATCCCGGCAGGTAATTTTTCCTGTGCGATTTTGTCCAGATCATTAAGTGCTTTACCGAGTGTAACACCAGGAACTAATCCGGCACTTATTGTTGCTGAACGAATACGGTTATAATGATTTAGCTCCTTTGGTGAAACTGTTTTATTAACCTTGATGACATTTGCTAGTTGAACCAATCCACCATTGCTTCTTATATACAATCCATTAATTGCATCGGGCGTTGAACGGTATTGAGGTTTCGTTTGAAGAATTACATCATATTGCTTTGTGCCACGTTTAAAATCCGTTACCTTTCTTCCACCTAAAAATGTTTCCAGCGTTGATCCAATATCGCTCACTGAAACTCCCAAACCTGAAGCTCGTTCTCTATCTATATTGATATCAAGCTGGGGTTTATTAAGTCTAAGATCACTATCAAGGTTTATTAAATATCCTAATTTGGAAGCTTCACCCATCATTATACCAACTGCCCTATTTAGTTCATTGTAGTTATCTCCTTGTAAAACATATTCAACCGGATTGGAATTAAATCTTGCTCCAAGACTTGGTGGATTGATAACGAAGGCTAAAACACCAGGTATTCCTAAGAGTTGTGGAAAGAGTTCCTCAACAATTTTCTGCTGGGATTTATCTCTTTCTCCTCTAGGTTTTAGTTTCAGGAAAATGAAACTGTTCGTTACACTACCTGGACCACTAAACGATAATCCTGTAGCGCTAAAAACACCTGCACATTCCGGTAAGGTAAGTAACTTTTGTTCAATTTGACGTACATATTTATCAGTATAATCCAGTGTTGCGCCTTCTGGTGCTACTACTATTCCCAATGCAATTCCCCGATCTTCAGTTGGGACCAATTCATCGGGAATCATTTTTATTAGGAACACAGCTAATACTATTGCAATTATACCACCAGAAACCACAAGTACTCGATGACGCAGAGCTCCTCTTAAAATACGATTATAAAAATTGTTTAGAAGCTCAAAGAATCTGTCAAATGAGCGGGATGCCCAACTCTGGCTTGTACCATGTAGCGGTTTAAGTATTTTTGAAGAAAGCATTGGCGTTAATGTTAATGCTACAAAACCTGAAATCAGAACGGCAACCGCTACTGCTACACCAAATTCATTAAATAATCTGCCGACTGTTCCTGTAAGAAATGCCAACGGAACAAACACCGCAACAAGAGTTATTGTTGTTGCGATAACAGCAAATCCTATCTCTTTACTTCCATCCATAGCAGCTTGCCATCTGGATTTTCCCATTTCCATATGGCGATATACGTTTTCCAGAACGACGATTGCATCATCTACAACTAATCCTATTGCCAGTACAAGACCCAGCAATGTTAAAATATTAATTGTAAATCCTAAAAAATAAACCACGGCTAATGCACCAATAATAGAAACAGGAATAGCAACAGTTGGAATAAGTGTAGCCCTGAAACTTTTCAAAAATGCTAATACAATTAGCATTACCAATCCCAGAGCAATTATAAGGGTTTCCTGAACCTCACCTATAGAATCCTTAATAAATACTGAACTATCGTACGCTACATTTAGTTTAATACCTTCAGGTAATAATTTAATTAAGTCAGGTAAAGCAGCACTAATCTGATTCGCCACATCTACCGTACTTGATTTGGATTGTTTGACAATTCCGAGTCCTACGGCAGGTATGCCATTATAACGAGCAACTGTTCTCTCATCTTCAGCACCAACTTTAACATCGGCAACATCTCTTAGTCTGACAACATCATCACCTTTGTGAGAAACAATGATGGATCCGAATTCTTCAGGAGTCGAGAGATCGCCTCTTGTACGAACCGAAAATTCTCTCTGATCACCCTCAATACGTCCACCAGGAATCTCAGCATTTTCACCTCTTACAGCCGTTTCAATATCCCTGGTTGTCAATTTAAACGCAGCCATTTTTAACGGATCAAGCCAGATACGCATTGCGTATCTACGTTCACCTCCAATAATAACAGCACCAACACCGGGTAGCCGCTGAATCTTTTCCTTTAAAACCCGATCCGCGATATCGGATAATTCCAATCCATTTCGACTTTCACTTGAAAGCGCAAGCCAGACGATCGGCTGTGCGTTTGCATCTACTTTTGAAATTATCGGATCATCTATTTCCTGTGGCAAAGTTCCTCTTATTCTTGATACACGGTCGCGTACATCATTAGCAGCTTCATTTACATCACGGTTTAATTCAAATTCTATGGTGATTACAGAACCCCCTTCTCTGCTGGAAGAAGTAATTGTTTTCACTGCTTCAAGCGTAGCAAATTGTTCTTCGAGAACATCTGTAATTTCTGTTTCAACAACACTTGCACTCGCTCCACGGTATAGTGTTGTAACTGATATTATAGGAGGATCGATGTCGGGATATTCACGAACAGGTAAAAGTGTAAATGAAATTATTCCAAACAACAAAATTGCCAAACTCATTACAGTTGCTAACACAGGACGTTTAATTGATATTTCGCTAAGTATCATAGTTTACTTTCTTGAAAATTTATTAATAACATCAACTAAATGGTTTTAATATTACTGTTTTGTTTGGGTGTTCTTAGATAAAATCGGCATTACCTTAGCACCTTCAAACAATTTCTGATGACCTGCCCGTACAATCTGCATTCCTTGCTTTAATCCGTCCAGAATTTCAACAACATTGGCAGTTTGAGAACCGAGCGTTACTGGAACAAGCCCAACACTGCTATCTTTTTTAATAACATATACAAAAGACTGATTACCATTGGCAAATATAGCTTCGTTTGGAATAGTTAAAGCGTTAGGTCTTTCACTTAAAATAACAGATACATTTGCCGACATGCCGGGACGAAATTTCCTCTCAGGATTTTTTACTTTTGCTACAACCTGCACATTTCTTGTATCAGGATCAAGAACAGGTTCAATTGCAATAATATGTCCTTTGACTTTATAATCCGGATAAACAGTTGAATAGACAGTTACATCGGTATTGTCTTTCAGTTTGGAAAGAAAACGTTCAGGTACTGCGAAACTTACTCTTATTTGATCGAGATTTGCGAGTTCGGTTATTGCCTGTCCTGTTCGTAAGAAGGTTCCTACACTTACTTTTCGTGCTCCAACTATACCACTGAAAGGTGCGACAATTCTTGTTTTGTTTAATCGTGCCTTCGCCAAATCAAGATTTGCTTCAGCCACTTTTAAAGATGCAAGTGCGTCATCTAAACTTTGTTTAGTACCAACATTCTGTTCAACTATAGTCTTTATTCGCTTATAACTGGATTTATTCTGATCGTATAAAGCCTGTGTTCTATTTACTTCTGCCAGTAATTGTGAATCATCAAGCTTTGCAATGAGATCCCCTTTTTTGATATAACTTCCCTCTTTAAACGGAAGACTCACAACCGAACCGTCAATCTCAGATACAACTGTAATCTCTTCAATAGCTTCTATAGTACCCACAGTCTCGAACTGATCAACCATTTTCTGAACATTAACGGTTGCAACTTCAACAGGTATTGGAGGCATTGAAAAATTACCTGCCTGTGATTGATCGTCTGAACATCCGGTTGAAAGTATTACGATGAAAGAAATAATGATATACAACATTAAATATTTCATTTCAATATATGTTTTGTACATATTGCCTTTCTTTATCTTGTTGCTGAAGAATGAATCTTCCTTATGAGTTAAGAGTGAGTGAGAGAAGTTGAAGCCCGGAAGATTTTAATAATTTATTTAGTCAAAGAGTTTCGAATAAAAAGTGCCGAAACATATTGATAGGTGTGTACAGTGTCAAGCTATTGATGTATTAGTAGTGATTGTCATCACCTGAAAATTATTTAATGTCTCACACCCAGGTAGAAAATCTGGAATATGAATTTTGTTAAATATTTGTAAACAATACTAGAAATGATTTCTGTGAATATTTGGGGAGTTAATTAAGATCATTTAATGCTTCGCCTTTTAATCATCCCACCTCTAGTATCTTTTACGCTGTTCATAATAATAAAAGCATTAGAATCAATTTTTTCTATTTCATTTCGAAGTTTTGTTATTTCCAATCTCGTTATAACTGTGTAAATAATATTTATTTCTTTTAACGATTCACCACTTTTGGCAAATCCTTTTTTACCTGAATATACAGTTACGCCATGTCCTAAATTATCTATTAAAAGTGTTCTAATTCTTTCATTCTTATCCGATATAATTGTTATACCCGTATATTCTTCAATGCCCTCAATCAAAAAATCGACAGTTTTTGAAGCAGCAAAATAAGTTAAAATTGCATAGAGCGCAGTTTCTATGTTTATGATGTATGCTGCAAAAGCAAATATTATAATGTTGAAGATTAAAATTATATCACCAATGGTCAGACCAATCTTTTTGCTTATGAAAATGGCTAAAACTTCTGTTCCATCTAAAACGGCACCTCCGCGAACCGAAAGACCAATTCCACCACCAAGAAATATTCCACCGAACACCGCTATCAGTAACTTATCTGATGTAATCACTGGATACTGAATAAAATAAACAACTAATGCCAGACCAAGTATTGATAAAACACATTTTATAGCAAACTGTTTACCGATTTGGAAGTATCCAAGAAAGAAAAATGGAAGATTAATAATTATTAGTAAAATTGATAAGTGATACCCCGTTAGTTCAGCTATAAGTAACGAAATTCCTGTTGCTCCGCCGTCAACAAAGTAATTTGGCAGAAGAAAACCTTTGAGACCAAATCCTGCGAATAAAATTCCAAAGGAAATTAGAAAAAAGGATTTGACAAACTGGTTTAATCTTACCTTGAAACTAGAAGTTGTTTTTTTAAATTTAGCTTCGTTCTCTTTTTGATTATTTTTCTTCAATGATTTAATAGATTGTATGATGGTTTTTAAGTCAGGCACTATAATTGCATTTATTTAGCTTAAATATTGGTTTTAATCTTCAGAAATAAAATATGTAATATTATTACTTGTAATAATTGCCAGTTATTTCTTCACAGGAAGAAAAAACAGTGAATAAGTTACAAGATAAAATACTGAGTTCTTTTAAAGTAATTTATAGAATATATAATGCTAATTATTAAGAATTCATTTGACAAACATAAAATTTAGTATTAGCTTTAATTTCAAGATTTATTATGACTACTGATATTAAAACATATAACCTAATGCTCTACATGTCATCTACCACTACTACTACTCCAACAGGTATACCCGGAGGCTGAAGCAGGGTTATATAGTTTTGTAAAGAAATTAACGACCGGCTTCAGCGATGTTGCCGGTTTTTTTTTTGCTAATTCCGATAATAATAAAACAGTATAAAGGAATTCCACAAAATGAAGGTGTTAAAGTTCGGCGGTTCATCAATTGGTGATGCCGATAAAATTAGGAATGTAATTGGGATTGTTAAAAGCTCAATTCAAAAAAATAAAAAGATTGTTCTTATCTTTTCTGCTTTTTATGAGGTGACAGATAATCTATTAAAGATGAGTCAAAAAGCATCTGAAGGAAATTTAGTTTATGAGGAATTGTTCAAAAAGCTTGAAGAAAAACATATTTCTATTGCTAAAGAACTGCTCGCTGTTAAAACACAAAGCAGTATTCTAGCACAATTAAAGCTGTATCTAAATGAACTCGAAGATGTTTTACACGGTGTTTTCTTAGTTAAAGAAATTTCTCCCCGTACACAAGATTTTATTCTTAGTTTCGGTGAACGACTTTCAACCTACATTATTTCTCATATACTGATAGATCAAAACATAGCTTGCGAATTCCTTGATTCCCGTTCTCTCGTTAAAACCGATGAATCATTTGGTACTGCAAAAGTGGAATTCAATAAAACATATGATAACATACGTACTTATTTCAATAAACATAAAAAGCTTCAGGTAATCACCGGGTTTATTGGATCTACAGATAACAATGAGACTACAACTCTGGGACGCGGCGGCTCGGATTATACAGCTTCTATTTTTGCTGCCGCTCTTAATGCTAAAGAAATTGAAATCTGGACTGATGTAGACGGGGTGCATACTGCAGATCCAAGAAAAGTAAAAAAAGCTTTTCCTTTGAAAGGGCTTAGCTACGAAGAAGCAATGGAACTTTCACATTTCGGTGCCAAGGTAATTCATCCACCAACGATGCATCCGGCGTTGGATAAAAAGATTCCCATCAGAATTAAAAATACGTTTAACAGAGATTTTAAAGGAACTGTAATTAATGGTCATGCTGATCGTAATAATTTTCAGATCAAAGCAATTTCATCAATCGATGATATTTCACTTATAACTATTCAGGGCGGTGGAATGGTTGGAGTTACAGGAATTGCACAAAGAATTTTTTCAGCACTCGGCGCAAAACAAATAAATATCATTTTGATTACACAGGCTTCATCAGAACATTCACTTTGTATTGCAGTTATGCCCAAAGCTGCCGCACTTGCAAAAAAGGCATTACAGCAGGAATTCTATTATGAGATAAAAGAGAAATTAATATACGATCCTGTGGTTGAAACAAACCTTTCAATTATAGCAATTGTCGGTGAGAACATGCGAAAAACTCCAGGTATATCCGGGAGAATATTTCAGGCAATGGGAAAAAATGGGATTAACATTATTGCAATCGCCCAGGGTTCATCAGAATTAAATATTTCTGCTGTTATTTCAGGTAATGATGAAACAAAAGCTCTTAATGCACTCCACGATGCTTTCTTCTTATCCATTACAAAGACGGTGAACTTGTATGTTGTGGGAACAGGTTTGGTTGGAGGAACTTTACTAAAACAAATTGCTAATCAAACAGATTATTTGGCAAAGGAGTATTTACTGAATATAAAAATAATAGCCTTGGCAAACAGTAAGAAGATGATTTTCGATTCTAACAGCATAGATCCCTCGAATTGGAAAGAAAAGTTGCAACGTGAAGGTTATAAAACAAACCTGAACTCTTTTATTAGAGAGATGAAAAAATTAAATCTTCCTAACAGTATATTTATAGATTGTACAGCAAGCGATGAAGTTGCTTCAAGGTATAAAGAAATTCTTGATTCAAGTATATCAGTGGTAACACCAAATAAAAGGGCAAACTCAGGAAGTTTCGAATATTATCAGCAATTAAAACAATCAGCATTAAATCATAATGTAAAATTTCTCTATGAAACAAATGTAGGTGCAGGGTTGCCCATAATCAGTACTTTAACCGATCTTGTAACAAGCGGTGATGAAATATTAAAAATTGAAGGGGTAATGTCCGGTACTTTAAGTTATATCTTTACATCATTTACAAACGACAAAACATTCAGCCAGATTGTAAAAGAAGCGCAGGAAAAAGGATTCACTGAACCGGATCCCAGAGAAGATCTTAACGGAATGGATGTAGCAAGAAAGTTATTAATACTTGCTCGAGAAACAGGTTTTTCACTCGAACTGAAAAACATAAAGGTAGAAAACTTAGTTCCCCTCCCTGCACGAAATGCAAAATCTACAAAAGAGTTTTTTATTAAGTTAAAAAAGCATGATCGTGAGTTTGAAACTAAAAGAAAAAATGCAGAAGCAAAGGGAAACGTATTAAGATATATCGCAAGTCTCAGGAATGGTAAAGCTAAAATTTCTTTACAGGAAGTTAATGAGACTCATCCGTTCTATTCTTTATCAGAAAGTGATAATATTTTTGCACTTTACACAAGGCAATATAAAGATCGTCCAATTGTTGTAAAAGGTCCGGGAGCTGGTGCAGATGTTACAGCATCAGGTGTGTTTGCAGATATATTAAGAATTTCTAATTACTTAAGTTAAACAGGATTAATATTTTACCGGTAATAAGATGAAGAAAGAAATAAAAGTTTTTGCCCCTGCTTCCGTAACGAATGTAAGTTGTGGTTTCGATATCCTGGGATTTGCAATAGATTTTCCAGGGGATGAACTTAAGTTAAAAATTAAAGATAAACCCGGAGTTTCAATTTCAAAAATTACCGGTGACAATGGAAGACTTCCAATAGACCCTTTAAAAAATACTGCTGGCGTTTCTCTTATTTCTATGGTAGAACATATTGGTTTTAATAAAGGGATAGATATTGAGATTCACAAAAAAATTGCACTTGGCAGTGGACTTGGCTCCAGCGCCACAAGTGCGGTTGCAAGCGTATTCGCTTTAAATGAAATACTGGAAAGACCTTTAAGCAGAAAAGAGCTTTTGCCTTTTGCTCTTGAAGGAGAAAAACTTACATGCGGAGGTACTCCTCATGCAGATAATGTTTCTGCCTGCCTGATGGGAGGATTTATTATTGTTAGAAGTATTGATCCGTTAGATGTAATTCCAATAAATGTTTCTGCGAATCTTTACTGTACAATTCTTCATCCGCATCTTGAAATTAATACAGCAGATACGAGGAAAATATTACGCAATAATATCTTGCTTGCAGATGCGACAAAGCAATGGGGTAACGTTGCGGGATTGGTCGCAGGCTTAATGAGTGGTGATTATGATCTTATCGGGAGATCACTTCACGATGTTATTATAGAACCAATAAGAGGGATGCTTATTCCGGGATTCAATGAAATAAAAAATGCAGCCATAAACTCAGGAGCTTTAGGTTGCAGCATTTCTGGTTCAGGTCCATCGGTTTTTGCGTTCAGTAAAACAAAACCTGCTGCCAAAAATGTTGGAGATACGATGAAAAAAGTTTTATCGCAAATGGATATAGATGCTGATATTTATATCTCAAAGATTAATAAACAAGGACCAAAAGTCATTAAATAGTTTTAATAAAATGCTTATATATACATTGTGCTCTAATTGTCCAAGTGGTTAAGAAAAATTAAAGAGAACTTTATTTGTCATGAAGACTAAAGTACACTGTGAAACACTTAAAATAAATTCAAATGAAATATTATAGCACAAAAAATAAAAACTTTAAAGTTTCATTCAGAGATGCAGTCCTTAAAGGGATAGCACCTGACGGCGGATTATTTATGCCGGAAGAAATACCTGAATTTGAAGAGAATTTTTTTAAGAATATTTCTGATTTGTCATTAAAAGAAATTGCTTTTCTGGTTTCAAAAAAAATATTCGGATCGGATATCGAAACAATTGAACTTAAAAATATAATCGATTCATCTATAACATTTGACGCACCTTTAGTAAATATCTCTGATAATATTAATATACTTGAACTATTTCACGGACCTACACTTGCATTCAAAGATTTCGGCGCAAGATTTATGGCAAACACAGTTGCTTGTCTAAATCGGGATGAAGAAAAGGAAATCAATATTCTTGTAGCAACTTCCGGTGATACAGGAAGTGCCGTTGCAAACGGTTTCTTCAAAGTAGATGGGATAAATGTTGTTCTGCTATATCCA
>Ga0307436_1000814_pt1 | contig 14526 bp, 10 predicted proteins | sample SalMarWE160440MG_FD_202513 | JGI IMG/M metagenome (GOLD analysis project Ga0307436, IMG submission 202513) | Salt marsh sediment microbial communities from the Plum Island Ecosystem LTER, Massachusetts, United States - WE1604-40 | ecosystem: Environmental > Aquatic > Marine > Intertidal zone >...
AACTTTTTCACCGGCGTCTTTCAGCGATTTTTCAGCCAGATAAATCATTTGTTCGGCCTGATTGCGAGCCTCTGCCAATTCCTTGTTCTTTCTGTCTTCCTCGGCGTGAGCCGCCGCATCCTGTTTTAATTTCTCCACCTCTTCTTTGGAAAGCTGGGTTGTCGCTTCAATGCGGACTGACTGGGTTTTACCGCTGGCTTTGTCTTTGGCCGAAACGTTCAAGATGCCGTTGGCATCAATGTCAAAAGTTACTTCAATTTGCGGAACGCCTCTCGGTGACGGCGGAATGCCGTCTAAAATGAATTTCGCCAGGGTTTTGTTATCGTGAGCCATTGAGCGTTCGCCTTGCAAAATATGAATTTCCACCGATGTCTGATTGTCGGCGGCGGTTGAAAAAACCTGAGACTTTGCCGTAGGAATAGTGGTGTTTTTTTCAATAATCGGCGTTGATACTCCGCCTAACGTTTCAATGCCCAAGGTTAAAGGCACCACGTCCAAAAGTAAAACGTCTTTGACGTCTCCCTGAAAAATACCTGCCTGAATGGCCGCGCCAATAGCCACCACTTCATCGGGATTAATCCCCTTATGCGCTTCCTTACCAAAAAGATTTTTAACCGCTTCCTGGACTATGGGCATTCTAGTTTGACCGCCAACCAGAACCACTTCATCAATGTCCGATACCTTGAAGCCCGCTTCGCTGATTGTTTTCTTGACCAACTCAATGGATTTTTCAATTTCCGGTTTAACCAATTCTTCCAGTTTGGCACGCGTAAGCTTGAATAGAAAATGCTTAGGGCCGGATGAATCAGAAGTAACGTAAGGCAAATTAATTTCCGTTTCAACGACCGTGGAAAGTTCGTGCTTGGCGCGTTCGGCCGCCTCCTTTAATCTTTGAAGCGCCAAAGGGTCCTTGGAAATGTCAATCCCTTCCTGTTTTTTATATCCTTCCACCAGATATTCAATGATTTTTCTGTCAAAATCATCGCCGCCCAAATGGGTATCACCGCCAGTGCCTTTAACTTCAACCGTATCTTCGCTCACTTCCAAAACCGAAATATCAAAAGTGCCGCCCCCGAAATCGTAAACCACGATTTGTTCGTTCTTCTTTTTGTTAAGACCGTAAGCCAAAGCCGCCGCCGTTGGTTCATTAATAATTCTTTTTACCTTTAAGCCGGCTATCTCCCCTGCGTTTTTGGTGGCTTGTCTTTGGGAATCATCAAAATAAGCCGGTACGGTGATTACCGCTTCTTCAATTTTTTCACCCAGTTTCGCTTCGGCATCGGCTTTTAACTTCCCCAAAACCATCGCTGAGATTTCTTCCGGCTTATACCATTTAACCTGCCCTGAACTCGTTGAAGGGTCTCCCATTTTAATTTCCACGCCTCCAGTGGACGATTTTTGAAGGTCAAAAGGCAGCCAGTTTTTGTCGCGCTGAACTTCCGGGTCGTCAAAATTGCGGCCAATTAATCGTTTGACCGAAAAAATGGTGTTCTTTGGATTAACCACTGCTTGTCGCTTAGCCAAAAGCCCGACTAAGCGCTCACCTGATTTACTTAAAGCCGTCACCGAAGGCGTAGTGCGGTTACCTTCGTGATTTTCCAAAATTTTTGGCTCGCCTCCCTCAACGATTGCCATCGCTGAGTTGGTCGTGCCGAGGTCAATACCTAAAATTTTTGCCATAATTGTTTAATCCCTAATAAATCGCGAATTATATCTCTAATAATCCCTAATAAATAATTTACGTATTCAAGATAATTCGGGAAGAAATTAGGAATTGATTAGTGATTTTGTTTTGCCACTTTTACTCTCGCGGGCCTGATTAGTTTTCCATTTAAAAGATATCCTTTCTCAACTTCTTCTATTATTGTACCAGACGGCTTATCCGACTCTATTGAAGCAATCGCCTCTTGAAGACCAGGATCAAATGGTTGGCCAACTGAAACAATAATTCTTTCCAAACCGACCCGCTTCAAAATGTCTTCAAGTTGCTGTCTTATAAGATAAAGCCCTTTTTCATAAGGCGCGGCATAGTGGCTCGACGCGGATTCACGCGGAATTTCTGCGTTATTCTGAGTATGCTCTGCGTCGTTCTGCGGCCGCCCCAAGGCGGCAAGGGCTAAATCAAAGCTGTCCAAAATATTAATCAATTCCCTAATCAGAGATTCGTTGGAAAACATAACTATCTTTTCAAATCTTTTGGCCTCGTCTTTTTTGTAATTTATCAAATCTGCTTTCGCCCGCTTCCAGCCATCAAGGTATTCATCACGTTCTTTCTGGCACTTTGACAATCCATCAATTCCCTCTATCTCTCTTTGTTCTTTTTGGGTATCTTCCTTTTTATTCTCTTCTTTATTATTTTTCTGAATATTTTCTTCAACCATAATAATCACCTATTATTATATTTGCCAAAAAAACTCTTGTCAAGCCATAACAAATACTCACGATCGTGAACGTTTGTTATAGATTAAAAATTCAAAAAATCTTCATCGTCTATATCTCCTATGGTCATTAATCTAATAAATTGTTTCAATCTCCTTTCAACGCATTCTAAATAAACATCCCTTTCAATCGGATGTTTGCCTATAAAAACACTCTTTTGAAGCGGTTTGTAATCCCAAATTAGAAGTTGCCAACGCAACCAGTCCCGCGACTGGCGCTTTTTTTCCGGAATATCAAACATTATTAATCGCCATCTGCCGTCCCATACATCTTCTTTTATTTTTTTTGCCTGAAAATTCTTGACAATTTTTACTCCTTTAAACGTCAGTTGATATTTATTTTGTTCTTTTTTTACTAATCCTTTTTTCTCAAGTCGCCATAAAATTGTTCGGGCACTGTTTTCTTTCATATTTTTCAGTTCATCATAATAATCCCAAAAATGTTTCGTCTCTTCAATTTTTTTTAAACTTCGCCTCATTCCTCTACCAGGTCCTTCAAGAATCTCTGAAATAGCAACTGTTCCTCTTTCAGCCAGGCCCAGAAGCAAAGCCAAACCAGCTATGCCGGCGCTTGTCGGTAAATCTTTAATTTTTTCTTTTAATTGTTTTTTATTCATTAGTAATAAATATAACAAATGCTCACGATCGTGAATAAATGTTATACCCGGGGAGTTAAAGTGTCAATTGTTGCAAAGTGTCAATTGTTGCAAGGACCGGGTGTTTTATAATAAAATCAAGATAATGCTTAAACTCTATAATGTTTTAACCCGTAAAAAACAAGTTTTTCGACCGCTCCACAAAAAAGCCCTTCAGCAAAACCCAGGGCAAGTCAGCTTGTACACCTGCGGGCCGACGGTTTATGATTTTGCCCACATCGGCAATCTAAGAACTTATATTTTTGAAGACGTACTGCGCCGGGCATTGAAATATAACGGCTATAAAGTCAGGCAGGTAATGAACATCACTGACGTTGACGATAAAATTATCAAGCGCAGCCAAAAAGAAAAAAAGAATATTTATCAAATTACCAGACCGCTGACCAAAATATTTTTTAGCGACCTCAAAAAACTTAACGTTGAAAAAGCCGAGGTATATCCCCGCGCCACCGCTCACATTAAAGAAATTATCAAGCTGATTCAAATTCTTCTTAAAAAAGGTTTTGCTTATCAGGGCAAAGACAAATCCATTTATTTTAAAATCTCAAAGTTCAAAAATTACGGCCGGCTTTCCGGGCTGAAAAAAAGAGAGTTAAAAATCGGAGCCAGAATTGAAGCTGACGAATATAATAAAAACCAGGCGCAGGATTTCGTGCTTTGGAAATCCAAAAAGCGAGGAGAGGCTTTTTGGCCCAGTCCTTTCGGCGATGGCCGCCCCGGCTGGCATATTGAATGTTCGGCGATGGCGATGAAGTATCTGAGCAACACATTGGATATTCACGCCGGCGCCGTGGATTTAATCTTCCCCCACCATGAGAATGAAATCGCCCAGTCAGAAGCCGCCAGCGGCAAAAAATTCGTTAATTACTGGGTTGAAGGCGAACATCTTTCAGTTGACGGGAAGAAGATGGCGAAATCTTTAAATAATTTTTACACTCTGCGCGATTTGGAAAATAAAAAGTTTAATCCCCTTGCCTTTCGTTATCTGGTTTTAACGTCGCATTATCGCTCAAAATTGAATTTTACCTGGAAATCAATCGCGGCAGCACAAAATGCATTGGGCAATTTGACCGATAATATACAGCTGATGACAAACGACCAGACGAAAACCAACGGCAGAAAAATTATAAATTACAAAAAAAGATTTTTAGCTGCCATTAACGACGATTTAGACACCCCAAAAGCTCTTTCTATTGTTTGGCAACTGGTTAAAGACAATCAGCTTTCGCCGGAAAGCAAAAAAAAGCTGTTGCTTAATTTCGATAAAATTTTAGGTTTGGGTTTAGATAAGATAAAACCGTTCGAAATTCCGCCAAAAATCAAACAAATGGCGGCAAAACGCGAGAAATTAAGAGTTAATAAACAATTTATTCAGGCAGATGCCTTGCGAAAAAAAGTGGAACGATTAGGATACAAAATAGAAGACACTGCCTATGGACATAAAGTTACCCCCTCAAGACATTGATGCCGAGCGTTCTGTTTTGGGAGCGCTCATGCTGGACAAAGACGCCATTATTCGGGTGGCGGATTTAATCACTTCAAAGGATTTTTACAACCCGGCGCACGCCAAAATCTTTGACGCCATTATTGAACTTTTTGAAAAAAACGAACCGATTGACATTTTAAGCGTCAATAAAAAATTGAAAGATAAAAATCTTTTGAGCGAAGTTGGCGGTTCAGCCTACCTGACAGAATTAATTAATTTGGTGCCGACGGCGGCACACATTTCTTATTACGCCAAAGTTGTCCGACAGAAAAAAGTACTCCGCGATCTTGTCGGTGCTTCCTCGGAAATTACTGAGCGGGCCTTTGACTCTTCAGAAGACCCCGAGGAGCTTTTAGACGACGTGGAGCAAAAAATCTTTTCCATCAGCCAGAAATCACGACCGCAAAATTTCGTGCCGCTTAAAGACGAATTAAACGCCGCTTATGAAAGAATTGAAAAACTTCACCAGGGTGAAAGGGGTTTGCGAGGAATCACCACCGGCTTTGATGAACTGGACAATTATCTTTCCGGACTGCAACGTTCCGATTTAATAATTTTGGGTGCCAGACCATCTTTGGGTAAAACTGCTTTGTGTCTTGATATCGCCAGAAATGCGGCCATCAAAACCCAAATACCGGTAGGCATCTTTTCTCTAGAAATGTCTCGCGACCAAGTAATTGACCGTTTGATTGCGGCTGAAGCCCAAGTGGCTTTATGGAAATTGAGAACCGGCCGGCTTTCCAAGGAGGACGAAATTGAATTTGAAATGATTAGGGAAGCGCTAGACCGTCTTTCCCGAACACCGATTTTTATTGACGACACCCCGTCGGCCAACATTATTCAAATCCGTTCAATGGCGCGTCGGCTTCAAGCCGAACACGGCCTGGGTCTATTGGTCGTTGACTATCTTCAATTAATCCACCCAAGAAATAATATTGAAAATATGGTTCAGGCAATGACCGAGGTCAGTCGCGGCTTAAAAGGCCTGGCTAGAGAATTGGAAGTTCCAGTTTTGGCTGCCGCCCAGCTTTCGCGGGCAGTAGAACAACGGGATGTAAGAATCCCGCGTTTGTCTGACTTGCGCGAATCCGGCTCATTAGAGCAAGACGCCGACGTGGTAATGTTTATTTACAGAAAAGACAGGGATAAGATGGAGTCATCGGAGGAAGAACAAAATACCGCCGAAATTATTATTGCCAAACATAGAAACGGCCCTTTGGCTTCGGTTCGACTCAAATTTGACCAGGAAAAAGTTTCTTTCAAAAGTATTGATAGAGTGCACAGCGCTGAATAAATTATTGAAGCTCAATCAACTCGTTTCGGATTAACTTTTGGAAAAAAGTTGTTTATTATGTATCCGTCTATTGTAAAATGTATCCTATTAAATCAACTTTAAAACTAGCAGTTGAAAAAGCTATTGGCCCAGTATCTACAAATGTAGCCTCAAATTTTTCACTATTATCAAGCTCAACAATTATTACACCCGCTGCTGCACCACGAATATAGATCTGAACAGAGGAGGCGCCATAATCCGACGAACCTGAAATTCTTGGAAGCATATCTGTCTCGCTCATCCCATTTTTTCTGAACTTACCCAACCCTTCAATATATCGCCCCCCAGCTCCTGAAATAGGTCTGCTTACACTAAGTTGTACAGCAAGAATAGCTGCCTTCGCCGTATCTGTTCCTGTATCAGAACTAATATCCACATCTGTCCAACCCGTAGCCGCTGTCCAATTAATTTTGCTAACTGGGGTGGTTAAAAACTTAACAAAGCCAGAGCCGCTACCCGAAGGAGGATTGCCGGTCGGATTGGTCCAGGCAAGAGCCACGCCTATAATAACAATAAGGAAAACAATGGCAATATTAAGAAAGAAGAATAATTTACTGGAGTTCATCATATATTATGATATCAAATTTTTGAAAATTAAAAAGTTGATAACTAACGAATTCCGGCTTTAAAACGGGATTTGAGCATTTTAACGATTTTTTCCATTTCCCGGTTGACTTCCTGCTCCGTTAAAGTCCGGTTTTCCGCCTGAAAAATTACACGGAACGTCAAACTTCTCTTTAACTCAAGTTCAAATTCATCAATCAAATCAACATCCTCAATGTATTTCAAATCGCTTTCCTGTATCGCCTGTATTATTTCTCCAACCCGCGCCCCCGGCTCAACTAAAATTGAAACGTCCCGCATCATAGACGGATATTTTGACAGTGGCCGGTACTCGTGCTCTTCGGAAACCAATTTCAAAAGTCTACCCAAATCTATTTCCGCCAAAGCCGCATTGTCTTTAATAAAATCTTTATTAATGCCGCCAAGATAACCAATAACCACTCTGCCTGACTCAATCTTTAAAATTTCGCCCGGTTGAAGAAAATTATCGCCTTTATCAATTTCGGGCATTAAATAATCAGACAATCCGACTTTGCCAAAAAATTCCTTAATAATGCCCTTGAGTTCAAAAAATGCGTGCTTTTTGTTTTTAGAAGCCAAAACAATGCCCAAAGTCAATTTCTCGGCTAATTTATCATCTTTTTTCTTAAAAAATACGTTTCCGATTTCAAAAATTTTCACTTCGTCAAAAAATCGTAAGTTGCTTTCAATGTTTTTCAAAAGCCCGACAGTCAAAGAAGGCCTAAGATATTTAAACTGACTGCTTATTGGATTAGCCAGTTCAACTGTCGTATTTTTCCACTCTTTGCCAAAAGCCAAATCCGCTTCGCCGATGAAAGCGTAATTGGAAACTTCATTCAGGCCGGTACCAATCAATATTTTTCTCGCTTTGTCTTTTAAAATAATTCTGTCTTCAAAGCCCGAAGGGGTAAGATGAATGCGCGGCGGTGACGATTCAAGGCGGTCATAGCCGTAAAGACGCATTATTTCTTCTGCTAAATCTTCAAAAACTTCTATATCGCAACGTATGGCCGGTACTTCAACTAAAAATGAAGATTGGTTGCGTATTATGGACGGCGGACGGCTGATTTTAAATCCGAGCAGTTCAAGATATTTTCGACAGCTCTTAATGTCCAATCTCAAGCCGATAAATTCATTAAATTTATCCAAATCAAATTTAATGAATTTTTTGCGGGCCTTAACAAAATTGACGTCCGCAATTTGTCCGGCTCTGGCTCCGGCAATTTCAAGAAGCAATTGCGCCGCCCGGTTTAAACCCATGGCGGTTAATTCAGGACTGATGTTATGCGAAAAACGCAAAGAAGCATCCGTGGAAAGTTTTAATATTTTTGAGGCCCGATAAATATTAGCCCCATTGAAATTTGCCGATTCAACAATGATTCTTTTGGTATTCTTATCAACTTCGGCATTTTTTCCACCTTTAATACCGGCAATGGCCAGGACGGCTCCCGAATCCTTCTCTAATTTTTTTCTCGAATCCATCTTGAATCCGCCCGCAATTACTAAAATGTTTTCATCCAATTGATAAATTTTGTCATCAAGCGTGGTAATTTTTTCTCCCTTCTTCGCCCGCCTAACTATGATTTGCGCTTTGCGATCCGCGCTTTGCGTCAATTTATCATAGTCAAAAGCGTGTAATGGCTGTCCCGTCTCCAGCATCGCATAGTTCATAATATCAACCACGCTATTTATGGGCCGCAGACCACAATCAATTAAAACGCCCTTCATCCATTTCGGCGATGGCCCAATTTTTACCTTTTCGAAATATTGAGCCATATAACGGGGGCAAAGCTTTTTATTCTGAATTTCAATTTTAAACGGCGCTTTAGCGCTTCCTAAATTTTGAGTTTTGGGTTTTGGGTTTTGAGTTCGGAAATTTCTGCTATAAATGGCAGAAATTTCTTTTGCTATTCCCCAATGCGAAGCCGCGTCCGAAAATCTGTTGGGCGGAATTGAAATTTCAAGCGCATTTCCGCCTGCCTCCTCTGCTTCAAAAAAATGGGCGTTTAATTTTTTAATTAATTCTCTTTTATTTTTCGCCGTTGGAACTAATTTTTTAATTAAGGGAAAAGAAAATTTCATATCTTCTTATTTTGCCATAAATATTTCAACAAGGCAAAAATTAACACTCCAAAAACCAGGTTTAAAAACAGCTCTGCCAAAAAAACGGCGGATAAAATCAAATTGGGCGCCAAAAGTAAATAAAAAACAAGTGTTCCAACTGCAACCAAAAACAAATTATTCAAAAAATGATGCCAGGGAAGGTAATCTCTGCTTATTACCATTGCAGCTCCAATCAGAGAAAAAATTAAAATTTCTTTTTCAAAGCCGGGGGCGAATTTTAAAATCATGGCGGATAGAAGGACTAAAAAAATTCTATGCCATAGACTAGCCGCAAAGAACGAAACGGTGATTATTGCCACCAAGGCAATGTTCGGCTTTATGCTTAAAATAGAAAAGCCAAGGGCCTGACAAAAAGTCAACGAGCCCACGGCTAAAATTAAAAAAAACAACTTAAGCATTAAATCATTTTATAACGTTAATTTCCCTCAGTTCATTCACGCTAAAGGGCATTCTCAAAAACACCTCTTTAAAAACACCGGCGCTGATTTCATTAATCTCCGTCACTTCACCTATTTTTAAACCATAAGGGTATTCTTGACCAGCCGTATAAACGACATCGCCTATCTGAATCTGCTTTTCTTTTTCAATCAAAGTCACTTGCGGTTCGTTACCGCCCCTGAAAAGACCGTTTATTTCTTCCTGCCCTATTCTGACCGGTGTCTGGAATCCCGGGTCAAAAGTCGTCTGGGCAATGCTGTAATTCATAAAAACTTCGCTAATTTGACCGATTAAAATATTTTCGCCCAAAATGACAACCATATTTTTTCTTATTCCTTCATTTTCACCGATATCAACCGTTATTTGATTTTTAATGTTAAAGGGGTACGTGGAAAAAACTTTGGCCGTTAAATAATTATTTTTTTCTTCCACGTGCCTCGCGCCCGATGCTTGATAGCGCTGTATTTGTGCCCGCAAGTCTTCATTTTCCTGTACTAATTTTAAACTCTCATTAGTGAAACGCTCTCTCCTGATAAAAAATGAGGTCAAGTAAGTGGCTATGACCAAAAGAACGATTAAGACGATAAAAGTGTAGCGCCGCATACTAATTATATCTAACCGGCGCACATAACTCTTTTATGTGCGCGGTTAGCAATAGAATTGAGCACCTAGCTCTTTCTGACGTTTTTTATAGAAAGGGCTGGGTAAAGGTTTGAAAATTGAATTTTTTGGTTTGCCGAAGGCAAACGGAAAAATTCAAATCAAGCCCTTTACTTTATTTTAAAACTTTTCCGATGAATTGGCGAGTGCCCTGATTTCTTAATTGCTTTAATGTGTTTTTTTGTGCCGTAGCCAACGTTATTGATAAAATCATATGTGGGATATTTTTTATGGGCTCTTTTCATCCGGCAGTCGCGCGTCACTTTAGCCACGATAGAGGCCAGCGTGATCGCCGGAATTTTCTCATCGCCCCTTATTATAGTCTTAGTATTTAGTATTAAGTATTTAGTATTAAGCGTTTTTGTGTTTAAATGCAAACCGCCGTCTAAATAAACCCGGCAATTCTTAATTTTTAATTTGTAATTCTTAATTAGCGCCTGCAAGGCGTTGGTGGCGGCCAAGTTAGCTGCCTGCGAAATATTGATTTTATCAATTAATTTCGGCGGCGTGGAGGCAATGGCATAAAATAAATTTTGATTCTCTTTAATACATTTAAACCAAATTTCCCGCTGCCGCGGAGACAATTTTTTAGAATCTTTTAACTTAATCTTGGAAATCTTTTGGAAATTGGAATTTGGAAATTGGAAATTCCGTGGCAATAAAAATGCTGCCACGGTTACCGGCCCGGCCAACGCTCCCCGACCCACCTCGTCTATGCCTATAATAAAATTTCTATTGTCCTTCTTTTTTTTCATTTCTATTCTTTAAATTATACCAAACAATTTCTGCTTGTCTTTCATCCCTTCGGCAATTATAATGTTTGTAATCATCACTTAAGAACTTTTTATGAAATTCGTACACCTACATACACACTCTCATTACTCATTATTGGATGGTCTGGCGAAGATTGATGACTTAATTGACCGCGCCAAAGAATTGGGAATGAAAGCCCTGGCTTTAACCGACCACGGCAATTTATACGGCGCAGTTGAATTCTATAAAAAAGCAATCAAAGCCGAAATTAAACCTATTTTAGGCGTTGAGGCTTATATTGCTCCCCGTTCCCGCCTTGAAAAACAGGCAAAAATAGACGATAAATATTTTCACTTAGTTCTTCTGTGCGCTAACCAGATTGGCTGGCGGAATTTAATCCAACTTTCAACCAAATCTCATCTGGAAGGGTTTTATTATCGGCCGCGAATGGACAAGGAACTTCTCCGCCAGCACCACGACGGCTTAATCGCCCTTTCAGGCTGTATCGCGGGCGAGATTCCCCAGCTTATTCTCAATAATAGATTTGAAGAAGCCGAGTCCGTTGCCGGGGAATATCGGGAAATATTCGGCGAAGAAAATTTTTTTCTGGAAATAGGTTATCATCCGAACATTCCAGACATCACCAAAGTAAACGAAGGGCTTAAAGAACTTTCTCAAAAAACCGGCATCCCTCTGGTAGCCACCCAAGACATCCACTACGCTAAATCAGAGGACGCCGAATACCACGATATTCTTTTAGCCGTTCAAACCGGCAACACAATCAGCGACGATGACCGATTGACTTTGAAAGCGGACGATTTTTCAATGCGTTCACAGGAAGAGATGATGGAATTTTTTCAGAATTTACCTGAAGCAATCTCCAACACTGAAAAAATCGCCGAGCGCTGCGACGTTACCTTAACGCTTAATCAAATTCTTCTGCCGAACTTCCCTTTGCCGGAAAACGAAAGTTCGGCTGACGCTTATCTGCACAAGTTGACTGTGGAAAAATTACCCATTCGTTTTCCAGTGGCTGACGCGAAATTAATGGGGCGCTTGGATTATGAATTGGAGATTATTGAAAAAACTGGTTTTGCCGACTATTTCTTAATCGTCCAGGATTTCGTCAATTGGGCGAAGGAACACGGCATTGTCGTGGGTCCCGGACGTGGTTCGGCAGCCGGCAGTTTGGTTTCTTACGTTTTAGGAATTACCGACATTGACCCTTTAAAATACGATTTACTTTTTGAAAGATTTCTTAATCCGGACAGAATTTCCATGCCGGACATTGACCTGGATTTTACCGACGTCAGAAGAGACGAGGTTTTCGCTTACATCCGCCAAAAATACGGCGAAGATAAAGTGGCCCAAATTATTACTTTCGGTACGATGGCCGCTCGAGCCGCCGTTCGCGACGCTGGTCGCGCCCTGGGTATGAATTACGGTTTCTGTGACATGCTCGCCAAACTCATTCCTTTCAATCCAACGCAGGGAATGAAAGTAGGTTGGCTGGATAAATGCCTGGAAAGGGTGACTGAGTTAAAAACTCTTTATGAAACCAACCCCGACGCCAAAAAAGTGATTGATGCGGCGCGCCATCTGGAGGGCGTTGCCAGACACGCTTCGGTTCACGCCTGCGGCATGGTGGTCAGCAAAGAGCCGTTGATTAATTACGTACCTTTACAGCGCGCTCCGCAAAATGAAAACGTTATAATTACCCAATTTGAAATGCACAGCATTGAAGATTTGGGTTTGTTGAAGATTGACTTGCTCGGCCTTAAGAACCTGACGATTATTGAAGAAGCCATTCGCTTAATTAAAGAAATAAAAGATGAAGAAATTAAAATTTCGCAGATACCGCTGGACGACAAAAAAACCTTTAAGCTCCTTCAGGAAGCGGATACGACGGGGATTTTTCAGCTTGAATCATCGGGCATGCGCCGCTATTTGCGTGAATTGAAACCGACTGAATTTGAAGATATTATCGCCATGGTTGCTCTTTATCGTCCCGGACCAATGGAGCTTATCCCCTCTTTCATTAACCGTAAATACGGTCGCGAAAAAGTGCAATATCTTCATCCCAAACTGGAACCAATCTTGGAAAACACTTACGGTATCGGCATCTACCAGGAACAAATGATGAGAATCGCCCGCGATTTGGCCGGCTTTTCTTTGGCCGAAGCCGACACCTTAAGAAAAGCCATCGGTAAAAAAATCAAGGTTTTGCTTGAAGCCCAAAAAGAAAAATTAATGGAGGGGATGATTGACAACGGTATTGACGAAGAAACCGCTAAAAGAATCTGGGAGCTTTTTCCTCCTTTTGCCCGATACGGCTTCAACCGTTCGCACGCCGCCTGCTATGCCTTAATAGGTTATTGGACCGCTTATCTGAAATCCCACTGGCCGATTGAATTTATGACCGCCCTTTTAAACGCCGACTCGGGCGACGTTGAAAGAATCGCCTTTTTAATCAACCAGGCCCAAAAAGACGGCATTAAAATCTTGGCGCCGGACATTAATAAAAGTTTTGACAATTTTATTCCCGAAGATAAAAACATCCGTTTCGGTCTTTTAGCGATTAAAAACGTCGGCGCCAACATCGTTGAGGCAATCATTGAAGAAAGGCAGCGCGGCGGACCATTCCAGAACTTCACCGGTTTCCTGACGCGCGTCCGTCATAAAGATTTGAATAAAAAATCCCTGGAAAGCCTGATTAAAGTGGGAGTTTTTGACTCCCTGAATACGGACCGTTTGAATCTTTTGTCCAATCTGGAAGAAATTCTCTCTTTCAGCCAAAACGTAAAAAAATCAATGAATTCTTCGCAAAGCAGTCTTTTTGGCACTGCCTATCACGGTAATGGCCTGATTTTTCAAAAAAAAGAAAGTGATGTGTCAATCCCCGAAAAAGAAAAATTTGGCTGGGAAAAAGAACTTTTGGGCCTTTATCTTTCCGGCCATCCCCTAAATCAATACGAAGAAAAACTCAAAAAGAATCGGGTGAAACCAATCAAAGAATTATTGGCTGGAAAAAAAGTAAACGGTAATGGTCGCCGGATTGGCGGCGTGATTACTAAAGTTAAACGGATTATCAGCAAACTCGGCCAACCAATTCTCTTCGCCACGATTGAAGATGCCAGCGCCAGTATGGAAATTGTTGTTTTTTCGGACACCTTGGCGAAAAATCCGGCTGTCTGGCGGGAAAATAATGCAGTAATGATAGACGGCCGCCTGTCCTGGCGCAATAATGAACCGAAATTTATTTGTCAGCAAGCGGTGGAACTGTAATTATTTTTATAAATACAAATAAAAAGGGGTTGATTAATTCCAGCAATATATTAAAATATATACAGAGCGATGAAGCGAACTCACCAATCGTAGACCCCGCATAGATAGCGCTTCACGCTATCTAACGGGGCATGGCTCACGCGGGGTACCGGCGAACTGGTACAAGAGTGGTCCCGCTAAGCGGGACAACTTGGGTGGAACCGCGAGGATAAAAAGAACCCCGTCCCAAGAGTTTGCTTTTTGCAAATTTTTGAGACGGGGTTTTAAATTATTAAATAAAATATGGCAAAGCAAAAAGAAAATAAATTAGAAAGTGTTCGCCATTCACTATCTCATTTAATGAGTATGGCTATCAGCGAAATATATCCGAAAGTCGGTCTAGGAATGGGGCCTCCAATTGAAAACGGCTTTTATCAAGATTACGGCTTAAAAGAAACTATCACGCCAGAAATATTACCGAAACTAGAAAAACGAATGCGCGAATTAATTAAACAAGATATTAAATTTGAGCAGCATCAAGTCAGTTTTAAAGACGCGCTAAATTTTTATAAACACGACCCGTATAAAACAGAGATTATTAAAGACCTGAAGGCTAAGGGCAAAAAAAATCTTAGTTTTTATAAGTCAGATTTTTTTGACAATCTTTGCGCCGGCCCTCATGTCAAGTCAACCAAAGAAATAAACCCCGATGCGTTTAAACTCACGAGAATAGCCGGCGCCTACTGGAAAGGCGATGAAAAGAATCCAATGCTTACCCGGATATACGGC
>Ga0307436_1000816_pt1 | contig 14520 bp, 8 predicted proteins | sample SalMarWE160440MG_FD_202513 | JGI IMG/M metagenome (GOLD analysis project Ga0307436, IMG submission 202513) | Salt marsh sediment microbial communities from the Plum Island Ecosystem LTER, Massachusetts, United States - WE1604-40 | ecosystem: Environmental > Aquatic > Marine > Intertidal zone >...
CTCGACGCGGAATCGACGGAAGAGGGGCTGGAGGTGGGCGGCAGCGGCCCGATCGAGCCCGTGCTGCCGCTCGAAGGCGACGTCATTCCCGATCTGGGTGCGCTTGGCAACGGCAACAACGGCAACAACGGCAACGGCAACAACGGCAACAACGGCAACGGCAACAACGGCAATGGGAACCACTCGGGCGGACATGGCCTGGGCGGGCTGATCCCGCCGATCTTGTGAGCGCTGAGCAGGGCCGCTGCCGGCGGCGAAGGTGACCGCCGGGTCGCGTCCGGCGTGACCGGCGAACGAAGTTGGGGGAACACGGCATTGCGCCGATTCGCAAGAGGTTCTCTGATCGTGCTGGCGATCGCCGCCACGGTGCTGGTGGGCGGCGCCGGCGGGCTGTTCGCGCCGCTCGATGACCTCTTGCTCGACTGGCGGTTCGGCTGGTCGGCGCGCCCCTCCACCGGCGACGTGGTGGTCGTCGAAATCGACCCGAAGAGCCTGGAGGCGATCGGCGTTTGGCCCTGGCCGCGTTCCGTGCATGCGCGCCTGATCGACGCGCTTCTGGACTACGACGCCAACGAAATCGCCTTCGACGTTGATTTCTCGAGCCGTTCGACACCCGAAGAGGACGCCGCTCTGGCCACGGCGCTGGAGCGCGCCGGCGGGTTCGTCATTCTGGCGACCTTCAAACAGCCGGTGTTGAGCGAAGGCGGGGGACTGCGCGAAAGTGTCAACCGGCCCATCGAGATGCTGTCGCGCCAGGCCTGGCCGGCCTCGGTGAATGTCGTCACCGACCCCGACGGACGGGTCCGCACCTATCCCTATGCGGTCGAACTCGGCGGCGAACTGGTGCCGTCATTGCCGGCGGTGCTGGCGGCCAGCCGGGTGAAGACCGAGAGGCGATTCGAGATCGATTTCGGCATCGACGTCAGCGGCGTCGATCGGATGTCCGTAATCGACGTGATCCGAGGTCGCATCGATCGGTCGCGGCTGGAGGGCAAGCAGGTCATCGTCGGCGCCGGCGCCGTGGAGCTCAGGGATACCTTCGCGGTGCCGCGCTACGGGGTGCTGTCGGGCCCCGACGTGCAGGCCCTGGCGACCGAGACCCTGATCCAGGGCAGGGCGCTTGTCGATCTCGGTGCCTGGCCGGCGGCGCTGATGTCGCTTCTGCTCAGCGTCTATTTCGTCATTGATCGGCGCACCCTGAGCGCGCCGGCGCTTCTGGGAACCGCGGTCGTGACCGGCGCGGCGGTGATGGGGGGTGCGATCGGTTTGCAGAGTTGGCTGGGGCTGGTGCTGAACACCGGCGGATTCCACCTGGCGCAGTTGGCGGTCATCTTCGGCCTGATGGGATCCGAGCTCGACCTGAGGGATCTGACGATGCGTCGTACCCGGCGCCAGTACGCGGCGACCCGGGCGGTCCTGGAGCGGGTCATCGCCGACCATTTCGACGCCGTCGTCGTGGTCAATCAGCAGCGCGAAATCGTCGCCAGCAGCCAACCCGCGGACGAGCTGCTGGGCGGCGGAGGCGGGCTGGTGGGCAAGGCGATCGCGGACAGCCTGCCCGCGGTGCTGCTCGATCCGGTGGAAAAGGCGCTGACGGCGCCCGACACGGTCCCGGCGCCAGCGCCGGCTCCGGTGCAGACGGTGCTGCGGGGCGGGGCGGCCGATGGCACCGACGTCGTCGTCGACTATGTGGTGACGGTGTCGGAGATCGCCGCCGACGAGGACGGCAAAGGCGAAGCGCGCAGTTCCTGGGTGGCGTGTCTGACCTGTCGCGACGTCACCGCGCGCAACGCGCATGAGCGCCAGATCGAATACCTCGCCAACCACGATTCGCTGACCGGAGCGCTCTCGCGCACCCGGATGGTCGCGAAAATCCACGACTTTTTCGAATTGTGGGGAGGCGAGCAAAGGGCCATCACCGTGATCCTGATGGACCTCGACCGGTTCAAGAACATCAACGAAACCCTCGGCCACACGGTCGGCGACGAACTCCTCAAGCAGGTGGCGCGGCGGCTGGAGGATTCCGGCGCCTATTGTGTCGCGCGGCTGGGCGCCGACAGGTTCGCGGTGGCGCTGCCCGGGGTGCTCGATGCGGCGGGCCAGGAGCGGCTGGCGTTCTCGATCATCCGCGAAATCGCGCGACCGTTCGAAATCGGAGACCACCGGGCCCTGGTCGGCGTCAGCCTGGGGATCGCCGACAGCGCCCGCTCGGGCACCGATCCGGACGCCCTGCTCGCCCATGCGGACATGGCGCTCGCCGAGGCCAAGGACGCACCCGGCAACAGCTTTTTCGTGTTCGAGCCGAAGCTGGACGAACGGGTGCAGAAGACGCAGGCGCTCGAGGTGGCGCTCAGGGAGGCCCTGGAGCGTGGCGAGATGAACATCGTCTACCAGCCGCAGGTCGATCTGGCGACCGGCGATGTTGTGGGTGCCGAGGCGCTCCTGCGCTGGCGGCATCCGAAGATCGGCGAAGTTCCGCCGGACCTGTTCATCCCCGTCGCCGAGGACGGCGGCATGATCATGGACCTGGGGCGATGGGCGCTCAGGACCGCCTGTCAGGACGCGGCGCGCTGGCCGGCGCCGGTGCGTCTGGCCGTCAATGTCTCGGCGTTGCAGTTCGAATATGGCGACATCGTCACCGATATCGATGCCGCCCTCGACGCCTCGGCGCTGGCGCCCGAACGGCTGGATATCGAAGTTACCGAATCCGTCTTCATCCACAAGACCGAGGCGTTCATCGAGACGCTGAACGCGATCGGCGCCCGCGGCGTGCAGGTGGCGCTCGACGATTTCGGAATGGGATACTCCTCGCTGGGCTATCTCAGCCGGCTGCCGGTGGACAAGATCAAAATCGACCAGAGCTTCGTGCAGGGTCTGCCGGACGACACCGAATCGATGGCGATCGTGCGTTCGGTGCTGACGCTGGCGGAAACCCTGAACAAGAAGGTGATCGCCGAGGGGATCGAGACCGCCGATCAGGCCTGGCTGCTGCGGCTGGCCGGGTGCGGGGTCGGACAGGGCTATCATTTCGGACGCCCGCAGACGCAGCGCCAGTTGTGCGCGTTGCTGGCCCGGGAGGGGCCGGCCTTTCCGGTGCGGGCCATCGCCTGACGCCGGGGCGCCTTGCGCTGGCCGCTTTGATTGGCCAGTTTCCCGTTCCTTTCGATCCTGCCCGGAGCCCGAATGCCCTCGCGCCGCTTGTTGTCATTGCTGGGCGGACTGGCGTTGGCGGTGCATGCGAGTGCCGCCGGCGCCGCCGATCTCAGACAGATGGCGGGTCAGATGATCGTTGTCGGCTTTCAGGGCGACGCGGCCGACGATCCATGGCCGCGCGAGCTCGCGGCGATGATCGGGCGCGGCGAGCTTGGCGGGGTGATGTATCTGAAATTCAATGTCGCTTCGCTGGCCGCGGTGCGTGAAATGAACCGGCAGTTCCTCGACGCGGCGCCGGCGCCCGGATTGCCGCCCCTAATCGCCCTCGACCAGGAGGGGGGCCAGGCCGAGCGGCTGACTTCGGCGGTCGGATTCAAGGAGACCCCTTCCGAGGCGTGGGTGGGGGCGCATCTGGGTCCCGACGGGGCCGAGCGGCTCTATGCCGGCATGGCACGGTCGCTGGCCGATCTCGGATTCAATCTCAATCTGGCGCCGGTGGTCGATCTCAACGTCAATCCGGCCAACCCGGCCATCGGGCGCTACGGGCGCGCCTTTTCGGACGACCCGGACGTCGTCGCCGGATTGGCGCGGGCACTCGTCGCCGGGCACCACCGGTCCGGCATGCTGACGGCGCTCAAGCACTTTCCCGGGCACGGCTCGTCGAGCACCGATACCCATGACGGGTTCGTTGACATCTCCGAGACCTGGCACGAGACCGAGCTGGCGCCCTTCGCGGCGCTGATCGCCGGGGGCACCGCCGACATGGTGATGGTCGGGCACCTGGCGCACCGCGATTTTGAAGAGGGCGGCGTCAGGTTGCCGGCAAGCCTTTCCGGGCGGGCGATCGACGGGATGCTGCGCGATCGGCTCGGGTTCGACGGGGTGGTGATATCCGATGACCTTGAAATGGGGGCGATCCGGGCGCTTTTCGGGCGCCGCGAGGTCGTGGTCCGGGCGGTCAACGCCGGCACGGACCTGCTGCTGTTCTCCAACACCGCCGAACCGTCGCTGGCCCTGCCCGGTGAAATCCTCGACATTCTGGTGACCGAGGCGGAGCGCGATCCGGCGTTCCGTGCCCGTATCGAGCAAAGCTACGCCCGCATCGTCGCCCTCAAGTCGCGGCTGATGCCCTAGGCGTCTTCCCGGCTTCCGCGGGGCCGGTTTGTGGCGTAGAAAGGCGGCCCTTGCCGGACCCGGGCCGGCGCCCGGTCCGGTGCTCCGAGGGCGCCGGGGGAGGGTCGCGATGAAACTGACGATGATCGGCGCCGGCTATGTGGGACTGGTCTCGGGCGTTTGCTTTTCCGAATACGGGTTCGATGTCACCTGCGTCGATGTCGACACCGACCGGATCGGGCGGCTGCAACGCGGCGAGGTGCTGATCTACGAGGCCGGCCTCGACGAGTTGATGGCCCGCAACATGCAGGCGGGGCGGCTTTCGTTCAGCGAGGATATCGGCGGCGCCGTGGCCGAAGCCGACGTGGTGCTGCTTGCGGTTGGCACGCCGTCGCGGCGCGGCGACGGGGAAGCGGACCTGTCCTATGTCTATGCCGCCGGTCGGCAGATCGCGCCGCATCTGAAACAGGGCGCGGTGGTGGTGACGAAGTCGACGGTGGTGCCCGGCACCAACCGGCAGGTGCGCCGGATCATCGCCGAAGAGCGGCCCGGGCTCGACTTTTCGGTCGCCTCGAACCCGGAGTTTCTGCGCGAGGGCGCGGCGGTCGAGGATTTCATGCACCCCAACCGGGTGGTCATCGGCGTGCACGACCAGCGCGGCGAGGAGGTGATGCGGGCGCTCTACCGGCCGCTGAGCCTGCGCGAGGCGCCGCTGGTCATCACCACGCTGGAAAATGCCGAGCTCATCAAATACGCCGCCAATTCGTTCCTGGCGATGAAGGTGACCTTCATCAACGAGGTCGCCGATTTGTGCGAGCAGATCGGCGGCGACGTGCAGGTGGTGGCCCAGGCCATCGGCCTCGACAACCGGATCGGGGCGAAGTTCCTGCATCCGGGCCCCGGCTATGGCGGCTCGTGCTTTCCCAAGGACACGCGGGCCTTCGTGGCCACCGGCAACCGGTTCGGGGCCCGGCAGCGGCTCATCGAGACGGCGGTGGAGGTCAACGAGGCGCGCATCGGCACGATGGTGCGCAAGATCGCCGAAGCGCTGGAGACCACCGAAGGCAAGTCCGTCGCCGTGCTCGGGCTGGCGTTCAAGCCGAACACCGACGACGTTCGCGAGGCCCCCAGCCTGGCGATCATCCCGGCGCTGCAGGCCGCCGGGGCCACCGTCCGTGCCCATGATCCGGCGGCGATGGAAAGGGCGCGCAACGAGCTCGAGGACGTCGAGTGGTCGGACAGCCCCTACGCGGCCGCCGAGGGGGCCGACGCGGTGATCATCCTGACCGAGTGGAATGCCTACCGGGCGCTCGATCTGGAGCGGCTCAAGACGGCGATGGCCGGGCGGCTCATCGTCGATTTGAGGAATATTTACAAGCCCCAGGAAATGCAGGCCGCCGGCTTCACCTATGTCAGCGTCGGTCGTGCGGTGGGCCGCGTCGCGGAAGCGGATTTTGCGCACGGCCGCCGGCAGGAATCCGGGGCCTGAACATCGCTCAGGCGCCGGTGCGCGGCGTGACGGGGTAGGGTGAGCCGTCCTTGTGGGCGTAGCTGTGGCCGCCGGCGTGCGGCACCGTCCTCATGTCGATGTCCGAATACCAGGCGACCTCGCCTTGCATCCGGCTGCCGACCTCGAGGACCAGCGCGTCGGTATCCGAGCGATTCTGCAAACAGTGCCCGTCCGGGTCGCCGGCCTTGAATCCGGCGGTGTCGCCGGCCCTGAGGAGTTCCGGACCGGCATCGGTCACCAGCGTCACCTCGCCGCTGAGCACATGGATCAGCTCGTCCTCCTTTTCGTGCCAGTGGCGCTGCGACGACCAGGCGCCCGGGGGCAGCCGCAGCAGGTTGACGCCGAACTGCGTGAGGCCGGCCGCGTCGCCGAGCCGCCGGCGCTCGCGGGTGCGGCAGGGTTCGTCGAACGGGGGCGGATAGGTGGTGCCGACCGCCGGCTCGATGGCGCCGGGGTCAATTCGCTTGGACATCGATCACTCCTTGCATGACGGCGCCGACAATGGCACCTCGGCGGCGGCGCCGAAACCGTTTCTCCCCGGCGCCCCACTTTTCCCGGACGTCGGCGGCCGATGCATCTCGATCTCGTTGTCAGCTTCCTCCTGCTCGCGCTGCCGACGTTCTTCACGCCGGGGCCGAACAATCTGATGCTGATGACCTCGACGGCGCGCTTCGGCATGCAGCGCACGGTGCCCCACGCGGCGGGCATCGTGATCGGGTTCCCGCTGATGGTGTTCGGGGTGGGGCTGGGGCTTGGAGAGCTGTTTGCGCTGTATCCATGGCTCAACGTCGCGATGCGCTACCTGGCGGCGGCCTATTTCCTCTATCTCGCCTGGCGGCTGCTCGGGCTGAGGATCACCAATCCCGAGCTGGCAAGCGGCCGTCCGCTGACGTTCCTGGAAGGGGCGGCGTTCCAGTGGGTCAATCCGAAGGCCTGGACCATGGCCACCGGCTTCGTGGCGGCGCTGGTGGTGGGGGGCGACGGCAGGATGGCGAGCATCGTCTGGTTGACCCTGGGGTGTCTGGCCGTGGCCCCGTTTTCGACGATCCTGTGGATGGCGTTCGGGCGGCAGCTCAAGTCGCTGCTCGGGCGGGCCGGCATGGAACGAAGGCTCGGCATGGTGCTGGCCGCGATGATGGTGGTTGCAATCGCGCTTTTTGTCTTTTGATTGCGCCCCGCCATCACGTTAAGGTGGCGGGACGCCGGAATCACGGCAATCGGCCGGGCAGTGGCCATTTCAGGGAAGCAATGTCAAAGACCGCCAAGGTACGGCACACAAGGGCCCTGTTCATCTCCGACGTGCATTTGGGGATGAAGGCGATCCAGATCGGGGCATTGCTCGATTTCCTCGAGGCGCACGACGCCGACACCATCTATCTGGTCGGCGACATGCTCGACGGATGGCGGCTGCAGAAATCGTGGCGCTGGCCGCAAAGCTACAACGCCCTGGTGCAATCGCTCCTGAGCAAGGCGAAGGCCGGCGCCCGGATCATCTATCTTCCCGGCAATCACGACGAATTCCTGCGCGACTATCTGGGCACCTATTTCGGGGATATCGAGATCGCCGACCAGGTGATCCACCACACCGCCGACGGCAAGCGGTACCTTGTCATTCACGGCGATCAGTTCGACGTGGTGGTGCGCCACGCCAAGTGGCTCGCGCATCTGGGCGACTGGGCCTACAATTTCGCGCTGAGGGCCAACATCGGGATCAATCTGGTCCGGCGGCGGCTGGGGTTCGACTACTGGTCGCTGAGCGCCTGGGCCAAGCACAAGGTCAAGAACGCGGTCTCCTTCATCTCCCGCTACGAGCGGGCGCTGTCGCTCGAGGCCTCGCGAACCGGGGTGGACGGGGTGATTTGCGGGCATATCCATCACCCCGACATGCACACGAACTTCGGTATTCACTACATCAATATCGGCGACTGGGTGGAAAGCTGCACCGCGGTGGTCGAGAATTACGACGGCAGCTTTGAGCTCATCCGGTGGCGCGAAAAGATCGCCGGAAGGAAAACGACAAGAGCGGAGGACGGCGAGAGGGCGGTGGCTTGAGCAGCGTCCTGATTGTCACCGACGCATGGCACCCGCAGGTCAACGGTGTCGTGCGTTGCCTCGACCATGTCGGCCAGGAGCTCGAAAAGCTCGGGCACCGGACGCTGTTCCTGACGCCCCAGCGCTACCGGACGCTGCCGATGCCGACCTATCCGGAGATCCGGTTGTCGCTGGCGCCGCCGGGGGCGATCGGCCAGTATCTGGCGGAGACGGCGCCCGATCACATCCATATCGCGACCGAAGGCCCGCTGGGGTTCAGGACCAGGCTGCATTGCGTGGCCCAGCAGCTCGCCTTCACCACCTCCTATCACACGCGCTTTCCCGAATATGTGGCGGCCCGGCTACCGGTGCCGTACCAGTGGAGCTACGCGTATCTGAGATGGTTCCACGCGCCGGCGGCGACGACGCTGGTGCCGACGCCCTCGGTGGCCCGGGACCTCGAAGCGCATTCGTTCCGCAATCTGACGGTGTGGGCGCGGGGGGTCGACACCGAGCATTTCAGCCTGGGCGAGAAGACCCTGTTCACCGATCTGCCGGGGCCGCACCTGCTGCATGTGGGGCGCATATCGGTGGAAAAGAACGTCGAGGCGTTCCTCAAGCTCGACGTGCCGGGAACCAAGATCGTCGTCGGCGACGGCCCGCAGCGCGACGAGCTCAAGGCGCGCTATCCGAAAACCGTGTTCACCGGCACCCTGACCGGGGCGGACCTGGTCGCCGCCTATCGCAGCGCCGACGCGTTCGTCTTCCCCTCGCGGACCGACACGTTCGGCAATGTGATGATCGAGGCGATGGCCTGTGGCGTGCCGGTGGCCGCCTATCCGGTGATCGGGCCGATCGACGTGTTGAGCGATCCCGAATCGGGGGCGATGGACGAGGATCTGGCGGTCGCGGTGCGCAAGACGCTGACGCTGTCGCGGGCGGCGGCGCGGCGGCACGCGGAAACCTTTAGTTGGGCGGAGTCGGCGCAGCAGTTTGTCGACACGCTGGTGCCGGCCCGCCAAATGTCGGTCGCGGTGGCCTGAAATCCCGCCGCCCGGCGGGGCGGCGCAATCTCCATTTGTGGTAGCGTGCAGCCGATGCAAGCGGAATGCGGAGGCCGGCTGAGTTGGCGTTCCTGTCGCTGAGACAATGGTTGGCCTCGCCCGAGGGGCGGGCCTCGGTGTTCTACGTCGTCTTGTTCATGGCGGTGGGGGTGGGCGGCCCGTTCCTGCCGATCTGGCTGACGGAAAAGGGCATCTCCGAAAGCGCCATCGGCACGGTCAGCGCCACGCCGATCCTGATCATGATCGTCTTGTCGGTGGCGGTGGGACGGATCGCCGACCGCGCCAAGGACTGGCGCAACGTGATCATCGCGGGGACGGTGATCGCCGGCATCGCGCCGATCGCCCTTCTGTTCGTGGACGGCTACTGGGGCATCCTGGTGGTGTGGACGCTGATGACGGTGCCGTTCATGGCCGTCGCGCCGGTTGTCGACGCGGCGACGTTGCGCATGACGCGCCGCCACGGCACCGAATTCGGGCGGGTGCGCGTGTGGGGAGCGATCGGCTTCGTCATCGGGATCGTGATCGCGGGGTTCCTGCTGGGCCGCTACGGCGCCCTGGTTTTCGCGCCGATGATCGTGGCGGTGGGCCTGATACGGGCCGGCTTTGCGTTCCAGTTGCCGTATTTCCGGGAGGAGAACGAGGCGCAGAACCAGGCGCCAACGCTGCAGATACCGGTGAGCGTGCCCGGGCACACCACGGCGCCGTCGCGCGAGCACGAACCGAGGCCGGGGGTCGCCACGACGCTCTCGCAGACCTGGCAGCCCTGGTACATCCTGCCCCTGATCGGGGTGGCGATCCTGCAGGGCAGCCACATGGTCCAGTTCGGTTTCGGGGCGCTGATCTGGGCCCGCGCCGGCATCCCGCCGGAAATCATCGGGCCGCTATGGGCCGTCTCGCCGCTGTCCGAGATCGTCATCATGCTGGCGTTCGCGCGGGTGGCGCGCCGGTTCTCGGCCCGCCAGTTGCTGCTGGCCTCGTGCGCGGCCGCCATCGTCAGGTGGTGCGGCTTTGCCCTGCAACCGCCGGTTTGGGGGCTGGCCATGCTGCAGGCGCTGAATATGGTAACGATGGGGATGAGCTACCTTGGGGTGGTCAACTTCATCGCCAACTGGACCACCGAGGATATCGCCGCCCAGTCGCAGTCGGTGGCGGTGGTGTTCCGCCAGATCGCCTCGGTGGCGGTGCTGACGGGCGCCGGCTTCCTGGTGGCCCGGTTCGGGGCGGGCGCGTTCTGGGCCTCGGGGGCGCTGGCGTTCGTAGCGGGGCTGTGCGTGGCGGCGTCGATGTTCCTGAGGCCGCCGGCCCGCGAGGGTGCCCTGGCGCCGACCGCTCCCGTCTCCCGACCGGGCGAATGAAGCACCGCCGGCCCGGCGCGGCCCTGCCGGCCGGACAGGGGCGCGGGCGCCGCAAAAAGCCCCGCGCGGTGGGCGCGGGGCCAATCAATTCATGCGGTTGTGGCGGGCGGCGCTAGTCGAGCCGGCCGCTGGCGTGGGCCAGCATGGTGTAGACCTTGCCGCGGTCGGAGATCAGGACGTTGTGCGACTCGTCGGGGCCGCCCGGGCCGCGCGAGGCCTGCTGCAGAAGCTGCTCGAACTCGGCCATGTAGGCGTTGGCGGCCTCGGTGAATTCCGGATCGCGCCGCATCTTCTTGCGCACGTCGTCGAAGGTGCCCTGGCCGGAAAGCGTATAGAGCCGCCGGGAGAACGACGCCGCTTCGCCCTGCCGGAAGCGCTGCCAGGCTTCGGTCAGCGCCGCGTCGTCGATGGCGCGGACGATCTCCGCGGTCAGGGACTGCAGGCCCGTCGGCGCCGGCTCGGCGGCCGTCGATTCCGGCGTCGAGGCGTTCCGCAGCAGGTCCCGCAGCCAGCCCTCGCCGCCGGAGGCGGGCGGGGTGGGGGCCGGCGCGGCGGGGGTGCTCGCCGGCCTGGGGGCGGGCCGCTGCAACAACGCACTCATCCCGGCCGAAGGATCGGCGGGGGCGCTCGGCGCGGGTTCGGGCTGCGGGGCCGGCGGGATTGCCGGGCGTGGCTCGGGCTGGGTCTCGCGCGGGGCCGGCCGCGAGGACGAACCGGAGCGGCGTGAGTGCGTCAGATCGTGGGAGGCGGGCTGGGCCCGCACGATCGAATTGAGCTCGTTGAGCGCCTCGATCTGCTCGGCAACGACCCGCCGCATGGCGGCAGCCGAGGCGCGCGTCTCCTCGGGAAGCTCCATCACGCCGCGCTGCAACTCGGCCCGGGTGGCCTCGAGCTCCTGCGCCACCTGGGTGGCGGTGCCGCGCATCGCTTCGGCGGTCTCGGCGAACCTGACGGAGGCGTCGCGGATGGAGTTCTGCAGTTCCTCGATCAAACGCTCATGGGTCTCACGGACCGTGTCGCCGACGCGTTCGGATTCGGCGCCGGCGGAGTCGGCGATCTCGTGCAGGCCCGTGGTGAGCTGGTCGGTCGATTCGCGCACCGTCTCCGCCATCGACGCCTGGGTGGTCAGAATGCGGTCCTCGGTCTCGTTGACGGTCCGGGACAGGGTGTCGGCGAAGGTGCGCAGGCGCGTGTCGATCTCGTCGGCCCGAGCCGAGAAGCCCGAGACCAGCGAATCCATGGCGGCGCGGCCGGCGTCCAGGGTCTCGACGGTGACGGTGCCGGCCTCGCGCAGCTCGCCGGCGGCCTCGGAGAAGCCGGAGGTCTGCTGGCCGAGCGCGTTCTTGAGGCTGTCCATCTCGGCGACCAGCCCGGTGATGGTCGAGCGCAGGGCGTCCACATGCTCGTTCATCAGGCGGCCGGCCTCGTGGGTGTCGCCAACGGCGTCCTTGACCGTCTGGGCGTAGTCCATCGTGTATTTGCCGACGCTCGATTCGAGCTCGGCGAGGCTGCCCGTGGAGGCTTCGAGCACGTCCTGCAGGAGCCGGTTGGACTGGTTGAGCTTGTCGAGCGCCTCGGCGACCTCGGAGGTGATGCGGGTGGTCGAGGTCGACATGAGTTCCTCGGCCTCGGTCGCGGTCAGCTCGAGGGCGGCGCGCAGGATGTTGCCGTGGCTCTTGAGATTGGCGTCGAGTTGCGCCGACTTCTCGTCGACCAGGTCGTTGAACGCCTGCGAATGCGCGTCCACCGTCTGATTGATGGCGTTCGTCTTCTCGTCGATGAGGGTCGTGAAGGCGTCGGTCTGGCCCGCCAGCAGCTGGTGCAGGGCCTGCGCCCGGCGGGCGAGTTCCTCGCCGGTGGCGGGGGCCTTGGTGCCCACAAGATCCTCGATCGTGCGGGTGGCGCCGGTGAGCTGCTCCATGGATTCGCGCACCACCGAGTCCATGCGGTGGGAGGCCTTCTCGACGTCCGTTGCCAGCGAGCCGGCGAGGCCGCTGACGCGCTCGGCGAGGGTGACCTCGATGCGGTCGGCGCCGGACTCCAGATCGCGCATCGAGGTGCCGATCGTGGAGTTGATCGCCTCGTGCAGGGAGGCCAGGCGCTCGGCGGAGATGTCGACCCGGGCGGTGATCGCCTCGGGCAGCGTGCCGAGCTTGGAGTCGACGGTCTGGGTGACGCGGCGGACGCTGTCGTCGAGCCGCTGCTCGACGGCGCCCAGATGCTCGTCGACCCGGTCGGCGAGCGAGGAGGCGTTCTTCTCGAGGCTGTCGGTGGAACTGGAAATCGCCGACTCGACCGTCGTCTCCAGCGTGTTGACGGAGGACTCGATTGAAGTGGCGGCCTCGGAGACCTTGGCGGAGACGCCTTCCTCGGCGTCGGTGATGCGGGAGACCGCCTCGTCGATGCCGCGCCCGAGGCTGTCGTTGACCTCCGCGACCTTCTGCTCGATGAGCGTGGAGACCTGGGTGGTCCTCGAATCCATGGCGTCGGTCACCTGCGCCAGGGAGGCATCGACGCGCTGCTGGAAGTTCTCCGAGGAACTGACGAAGGCATCCGCGAAGGTGCGGGTGTGAGTGGTCATCATCCGCCCGAGCTGCTCGGACTTCTCGGTCAGGGCGGTCTCCAGCAGATTGGCGTTCTGGGTGAGCGCGGTCTGATGCTGGTTGAGCGTGCTGATGAGCCGCCCGCCCTTCTCGCCGACGATTGAATCCATTGTCTCGACGCGGGAATCGATCTCGCCGGTGACTTCGAGAACCCGGGACGACAGATGGCTCAGGGTATCGGTGCCGGCCGACAGGAACAGCTCGCGGGCCCGCTCGGTGTGCTCGTCCAGGGTGCCCGTCATCTCGATGAGCGCCGACTGGACGCGGCTGTCGAGGCTGTTGGCCTGGATCGCGAAGGCCTCGTCGAAGCGCTCGCGCACCCCGGCCAGCGTGTTGTTGGCCTGGTCGGCCCTCTCGACGATGTCGGCGGAAAGCGACTGGCCGACATTCGAGAGCCGCTCGGCGATCTCGTCGGATCTGAGCGACAGATCGACCAGAATCGACTCGCCGGACGCCCTGAGGATGTTGGCGAGCATCGCCGATTTCTGTTCGAGCTCGATCGAGAAGGCGGTCGAGCCCTCGTTGAGCACCCGCGACAGATCGCCGGTGCGGGAGTCGATGGCCTCGCTGAGCGCGTTGGAGCGCTGCTCGAGCAGGCCCGAAAACTCGTTGGTGCGATCGGTCAGGGTCGAATCGAGCTGCGCCGAGCGCTGGTCGATGGCGTCGATGAACTGCCCGGACCTGCCGTCCAGCGCGTCCGCCAGGGCGTTGGTGCGGTCCTCGATGGCCGACGAGAAGCGGTCGGTTGTCTCGTCGAGCGCCGCCATGAGGTCGGCGCGACGGCTGTCGATGGTGGCGCCGAAGGAATCGGTCTGGTCGGAAATGGCGGTCTCGACGCGCGCCCCGATCTTCTCGATGGCGCCGGTGATCTGATCGGATTTGTCGGTCAGCTTGACGACGGTCTGGGTGCCGATCTCGGTGATTTGGTCGCCCAGCGTGTGGGCGGCGTTCTGCAACTCCGCCGAGAAGGACTGGTGGGCGCCGGACACCGACTCGCGCACGCGCTCGGCGTTGGTGATCAGCTCCTCGCGCTGCCCGGACAGATCGTCGATGAGGGCGCGCATCCGCGATTCGTTGTCGGAATAGCTGCGCTCGAGCGAATTGACCTCGTTGTGGACCATCACCTCGATTTCCGAGGCGCGGGAAAGGGCCCGCTCCAGCCCGTCGCCGATGGCGTTGACCTCGCGGCGGACCGCCTGGGCGACGGTGGTGATCTGCTGGGTGGCGGTGGTCTCGGGCTCCGAAAGCCGCATCGCCGCCTGGGTCATGGAATTGGCGGCGAGCCTGAGATCCTGGGCGCGCCGCAGGAGGAAGCCAAGCGCCAGGAAGCCGAGAATCGGCAGTACCAGCACGGCCAGGAAGCCGGAGAATTCGGTGGTCTGCAGGAAGGCGCCGAAGCGCTCCGAACTGGTGAAGATGTCGCCGTAGCGGAACCAGGCGACGACCGCCAGGCCGGCGGCCCACACGACCGAGGCCAGAATGGCGAACCAGAAGGGCGCCGCGGAGGGGCGCGACTGCATCGAATAGAGCACCCCGGAGCCAAGAACGGTGCGGTCGTCGTTGGCGACGGCGGCGGTGCGCGAGGCGATCTTCTCGGCCGAACGGGTGCGGTCGGCGGGATCGCCATCGGGCGGCCGAAGCCGTTCGGAGGGCGACATCTTGCGCTGCGATTCGGTATCGGAACCGGAGGG
>Ga0307436_1000817_pt1 | contig 14511 bp, 8 predicted proteins | sample SalMarWE160440MG_FD_202513 | JGI IMG/M metagenome (GOLD analysis project Ga0307436, IMG submission 202513) | Salt marsh sediment microbial communities from the Plum Island Ecosystem LTER, Massachusetts, United States - WE1604-40 | ecosystem: Environmental > Aquatic > Marine > Intertidal zone >...
TTACGCACAACAGCAACAGATTGAAAATCTGGACTCGTTGTACTATAAATTTTTATTAATGCATGGTAAAACAGATATTCCGGGTAATTTCATAACAAAAGGATTATCATTAGAAGAAAGAAAATGCGGACTGGGTCTGGTAAATTCAATAAAAATTAATTTAAATAGATTCACACCGGAACGCCAGGCAGAAATAAACAAGCTTTTGCTGCGACCCGATTTACAAACCAGCATTGTTTCAAACTCGGATAAATTCAGAATTCATTTCGATACGACGGGAAATAATGTTCCATCTTACAATTCATCACTTACTCCTTACCAGAATGCTTTGGAAGTAGGCAAGGCAATTGATTCTGCATACAATTTTGAGGTAAATTATTTGGGCTATCCGCCACCACCTAGTGATAATGGGCAGGGGGGTGATAATTTACTAGATATTTACATTGTACGAATCGGTCCCGGTTATTACGGAAGCACTTATTGGGAAGATGTTATTAATGAAGCGAATCAAACTTTCACATCATACATCGAAATAGACCCGGCTTTCGGATCAGGATTTTATTCTCATGGGTTAAATGGTGTGCGGGTAACAGCAGCACATGAACTTCATCATGCAATTCAAATTGGAAATTATACAAATCGTTATGATGACGACGGATTTTTCTACGAGCTGACTTCTACATCTATGGAAGAATTCGTTTTTGACGATGTTAATGATTACTATGAATACATAAAATATTACTTTAGAAACCCTGCACGTTCTTTTATAAGAATGTTATATACAACTGATGGTTATGACCTCGCTGTTTGGAATCTCTTTTTAAAGAAAAAGTTTGGTTATGATATTATCAGACGCCAATGGGAGTTAATGCCAACAATGAGGGCATTGTATGCAATAAGCCAATCTCTTTTCGAACATAATTCATCGTTTACAAATGTATTCAATGAATTCGGGATATGGATGTACTTTACAGGTTACCGCGCCATCCTTGGTGAATATTTTGATGAAGCTTCCGAATATCCCTTAATTGATCCAATGAGTGAAACACAGTTTTCAGGATCGTATTCAATGGTAAATATATCAGGAAAAGCTGCCTCCAATATTTTCCTTAAATACGTTATTGCATCTAAGAGCGATACATTGTATACTATTATTTCTAATGGAGATGTTAATAGTGCTATTAATAGACCGAATGATTATTTTGACATTCAGTATACTCTTTTCTCCGATTCAAAAAGCGGCAAAAGATTTCTTACCAAAGATTATTCCTCAACCTTTACTAATGACAATCCATCATTCTGGTCCGCATCGGAAATATTAAATGATCTTGTTGTAAGGGAAGACTCGGTTGTAAATACTTATCAGGATATTGCTAGTTCATTTATATTTCCAAATCCATTCAAATACGGAAAGAATAATGGAATTTATATTTCTTTGAATGCTAAAAGCGGGGAGATGGTGGACTTAATTATTTATTCAGTTAGTATGGAATTAATGTACAAATCCAAGTTAGAAGTTACCCTGATTTCGAAAAATAATTCTATAGGTATAAGCTGGAACGGTTTGGATTCTTATGGAAACAAGCTTGCATCAGGTGTTTATATTTATATAATCAAAAAGAATGACGATATAATTAAGGGAAAATTTGTGGTATTTAACTGAACCGTTTTATATCCGCATCCAATTTCATTCTCACAAATCTTATTAAATTAAATCTTATTTTTATACTTTCAATTATTTCTGGAAACAGCCTGAATTTACCAACAAATGAGTAACTATACTGTTGAAGCAAAAGAAGTAACAAAAACTTTTGGCAGAAGATTAATATTTGAAGGAATAAGTTTTTATTATAAAGAAAAAGGAATATTCGGTGTTTCCGGTCCTAATGGCTCCGGGAAATCTACACTCGTAAAAATTATTGCCGGATTATTGTCGCCATCAAAAGGAAAAATCATTCATAAAAATCAAAGTAAAAAAATTGTTGCAGAGAAGCTCCACAATCATATAGGTTTTGTTTCTCCATACTTGGTTTTGTATGAAGAATTTTCAGCCCGGGAAAATTTAAATTACTTTGCACGAATCAGAGGTGTTAAGTTTGAAAAAGAAAGAGTTGAGCAATTACTTGAACATTTTCTTCTGTTTAACAGAAAAGATGATTTGCTGAAAACGTATTCATCCGGTATGAAACAAAGGATGAAATTCATTTTCGCTTTAATGCATAATCCTGAATTGCTGATACTGGATGAACCGACATCCAATCTTGATATAGAGGGGAAAAATTCCACTTATGAAATTATAAAAGAAGAAGGCAAAAAAAATATTGTAATTGTTGCATCTAATGAAAAAACGGATCTTGATTTATGCAGCGATGTAATTCATCTTGATAAGTATAAAAATTAATATCTAAGCACATACAGTTGTACTATAAAAACAATTTATAATTATAGGAAATAATGAAGTCTAAATCTTACAGCTTATTCTTAAAAGATTATCATTCCGAATTAAGAACGCGATACGCAATTAATTCACTGGCAATGTTTATTATTGTGGCAATCAGTATCATAATGTTTGCAGTCGGACAGGAAAAAGTTTCTGAAAGTCTGACCGGAGGATTATTCTGGGTTGTTATTTTCTTCACGGCGATGTCGGGACTTTCACGTGCTTTTGTTTCCGAAGAAGAAAGAGGAACCGCGTTAACGCTTCAGCTTTTAAGTGCACCGTCAACCGTTTTTTCAGGTAAGCTTATTTTTAATATTATCCTTGTTTTTTGTATGAATACAATCATTGCATTGTTGTATTCAGCATTGTTTGAAACGTTCATTATAAGGAATTTTTCTTTATTTATTTTATCCTTTGTGCTGGGCAATTTAGGGCTTGCCATTTCTTCTACGATTATTGCTGCAATTATCGCAAAAGCCGGCGCAAAGGGCACGCTCTATCCGGTACTCTCATTTCCTATATTATTGCCTTTGATTCTTACATCTGTTCAGTTAACTTTGTTTGCGCTTGATGGCACAAGTATTGAACAAGCCAAGTATGAGTTGGCAATTGTTGTTAGTTATGATGTAATAATGTTAACAGTTTCTTATTTATTGTTTGATTTTATCTGGAAAGATTAGTTAATATAAGAGTTTTATCATTGTTCAAAATAGCCTGGAAAATAATTTTATTTTTACTTATCGCCTTTGTCTCTGTGGCTGGAATTGCATTTCCCATTGTTGAGAATCCACATGCATGGTATGAGTTTCCATTCATCCCAGGATTAGAAGAAAATGCTAAGATTATTTTCTTTCATGTTCCTACAGCGTGGCTAACTGTGGTTGCGTTTCTTGTGTCAACAGTTTATAGTTTTAAATACCTGAGAAAAAAGAATCTTGATGATGATGCCAAGGCTTACAGTTCTGCACAGCTCGGAATGGTATTCTGTGTTCTCGCAACTGTAACAGGCGCTGTTTGGGCAAAGTTTGCGTGGGGTTCTTTCTGGAGCTGGGACCCAAGACAAACAAGTATCTTTGCTCTTCTTCTTATTTACGGTGCGCTCTTCGCTCTTCGTTCATCGATTGAATCGGAAGATAAAAGAGCAACTCTTTCTGCGGTTTATTCGTTGATCGCATTTGTTACTGTACCCTTTTTCATTTTTATTATGCCGCGGATAATGAAGGGTTTGCATCCCGGATCGGCAGACGATACAAATGCGGGACCGGTTGTAAATTTTAAAATGAATTCGAGTATGCTACTAATTTTCTTTTTATCGTTAATCGGGTTTACTATTCTTTACTTCTGGATGTGGCGATTAAGTTATAAATCAATAATTTATCGTGATAAACTAGACAAGAAATTAATAAGAGGTTAAAAAATTGGAAAGTTTCTTATCGGAAAATGCTATATACATTGTAATGATTATCGTTCTGATCGTCTGGGCAGGTATTTTCTTTTACTTGTTCAGTCTTGATAAGAGAATTAAAAATGTTGAAAAAGAATTAAAAGATGGAGTTCAGAAATGAAAAACAAATATATATTCGGGGGATTTATCATTGTTGTCTTTCTCGGTATAATGATATATCTCTTCACTCAAAGTAATATTCAGTACAAGGATGATTTTACACAGGTAATGAATACAACAAAAACAGTTAAAGCAACAGGAAGCTGGGTAAAGACCAAAAGTTACCATATTGATAAAGCAAATAAAACTTTTTCTTTTTATTTGATGGATGATAAAGGCAACGAGATGAAAGTTATTTATGACGGAACTATGCCGAACAATTTTGAAACTGCAACAAGTGTAGTTGTTACAGGTACGTACACCGGCGATTACTTCCATGCAAAAGACATCCTCACAAAATGTCCGAGTAAATACGAAAACCAGCAGGTTCAGACTTCAGGTTTGTGATTTTTAGAATTCACTGAAATTATTTTTTAAACCAGGAATACTATTATGATAGGCACGATTGTATTGGTAGCCGCATTGGCTTTTAGTTTAATGTCGATGGTGATGTACTACCTGAGCTTCAGGGGTTATAAAAATGCCATTAATTATGCACGCATTGCATATCATGGTATGGCAATGCTTGTTATTGTTGCATCAACACTGTTATGGTATGCATTACTTACACATCAGTATGAATACAAGTACGTATTTAGCTATAGTAACAATTCACTAAAAACCGGTTTTCTACTCGCCTCGTTTTGGGGAGGACAGGAAGGAAGTTTCATGTTATGGTTGTTGCTTACTTCTATAATTGGAATTTTCCTGCAATCGTATGCATCAAAAAGAGGTGATCTCGAACAAAGAGTAATGACGGTATTTACTCTTGCCACTACTTTTCTTCTTATAATGGTATCACCATGGTTTAAAAATCCATTCGAGTTTATCTGGACAAGCCCGATGTTTATCGAGCTAAAATCAATAAATCCGAAGTATTTTAATTTATCGTTTATTCAATCATTTCTTTTCACAGATCAGGGCAGCGGGAATAGTTTTGTACAAGTCAACTCTGATCTCAGAAATCTTCTCGCAAATTCGGGTATTACATTAAACCAGTTTATTGTTGATGGAAGAGGATTAAATCCGCAGTTGTTGAATTTCTGGATGCAGATTCATCCACCTATTTTGTTCACCGGATTTTCAATGGCGACTGTTCCGTTTTCGTTTGCGATTGCTGCTTTGATGAAAAACGATTATAAAGACTGGGTAAGGCAAGCATTCCCCTGGTTACTTGCCGGAATGGGAATTCTTGGTTTGGGAATTATGCTTGGCGGTTACTGGGCTTATGAAATGCTTGGATGGGGCGGTTACTGGGCTTGGGACCCTGTTGAAAATTCAAGCTTGATTCCATGGATTGTTGGTGTTGCAGGAATTCATACTTTATTAGTTCAGCGTAAAACCCAGGTAAAGGGCAGTATAGGTAAGTTCGTAAAGACAAATCTGATTTTATGTATTCTTACCTATGTATTGGTTCTTTACAGCACGTTCCTTACTAGAAGCGGTGTTCTCGGAGATGCTTCCGTTCATTCTTTTGTTGATCCCGGAATGATAGTTTACCTGTTTTTGTTCTTTTTCATCGGAACATTTATTCTCATTGGTGCAGGATCTATTATTTACAGATGGAAATATCTGTCAGATCCTACACAATCGGAAGAAGGTTTAATTTCGCGTGAGCTTGCCCTGTTTACCGCTTCAATTGTTTTGATTGCTGCGGCTACAATAGTTATTGTGGGGACTTCGGCTCCGCTTTTTGGGCATTCTGTAGATACATTCTTCTATAATGAGATGAATCTCCCGATAGCAATCATCATCGGCCTACTAAATGGACTGAGCTTAATAATTAAATGGAGAGATACGGGGAAGAAAGATGTTATTAAAAAATCGCTTCCATTATTAGGCGTTTCAGTTTTAATATCAGTATTGATTATTCTATTTGGTGGGATCAGTCAGTTGATGATTATCCTGTTAACTTTTTCAACAACTTTTGCACTTGTTGTGAATGCAGAGATTGCATACAAGATTATTAGAGGTAACAAAAAAATGCTTGGCGCTTATGTTGCGCACATTGGTATTTCATTATTTATTCTTGGTGTTATTGGTTCAGCAGTTTTCACCCAGGAAAAAGATATTGACCTCGTTAAAAATCAATCGCAGAGTGCATTTGGTTATGAAATGACTTTTACCGATATATACCCGATTGAAAACAATACAAAGTATGAATTCAATATAGATGTAAAAAAAGGTAATACAGAGTATAAAGTTAAACCCGTTATGTACATCAGCGATTTTAATAACAGCCTGATGAGGGTTCCTGCAATTCTTACTCTTCCTACGAAGGATATTTATTTCTCTCCGCTCGGTTATGACGACGGTACTTCCAGCGAAGTTCATGGCAAGCAGATTTCTGTATTGATAGGAAATGAATTCGAATTTGGAAATGCAAAGATAAAATACAATGAATTTATCAAACCGGATATATCCCAAATGATGTCCGGCGGCGACATAACAATGGGAACAAAGCTTACCGTTAGTTATGATGGCAAAGATTATAATATAACCCCGATGATTAAAAGAGAATCGAATAAGTTTGTTTACACACCTGCGGAAATAAAAGAAGCCAATCTGAAAATTGAAGTTCAAAAAATTGATCCGCAATCTCAGAAGGCAAATTTTGTGGTATCAAAAATAAATGGAGAAACTCAGCCAACTCAACCGAAAGAAGTTTTAACTCTTACAGCCAGCATCAAGCCTTTCATTAGTCTGGTATGGATTGGAGTTGTGGTAATGGTCTTCGGATTTTTTATTTCAGTGGCAAGAAGATTACCCGAATCATTTATTAAGTCCTCTTAAAATTTTAATCTCAGTTTCATTTAATATAAAATGCCTGGTTGTCACCGGGCATTTTTTATTTCTGTTAAATACATCAGAGAAAATTCATTTCTGAAAATAAATATTTCAAAAAGGTTTAAAAACAAAAAAGCCGACTAAATGAACAGCCGGCCTTTCTGATGGTGGTTGAGTTGAGTATGGCAAAATCGTTTAACTGAATTTGACAACTAATATGCCACTAGAAAGATTCTATTAAAATGAATTATATCAAGACGTCACTATGTGTTAGAACATGACAGGTAAGTCGTTTTAAAACAATTTGCAATTAAAAAAGTATTGTATTAAGACTGGTTTTTAAAAAAAACTTTTGGTTTTATAATTCCGAAGGTAAAATTTACCAGTAAATATTTCCAGGAAGGGTAAAAATGGAAAGAAATCTAAACTATATTTCTTTATATTAAGCAAGGCAGACGACAAATTTAACGTTTCCACATAATTCATATTTCATTTCTAAAATTTTCAGATATAAATAAATATTATTCGATAGATAGTTGAACCAGTTTCTAATTAGAATATATTAACAGAATCTTGTTGAGTTTTTGAGAAACAAGAATTAGAGATTAGTAATTACTTGACAAAACAGGGATGAGTACCTATTTTTATTTTCCTTTTTTTAATGATTCCGCGTTAGCTCAACGGTAGAGCATTCGGCTGTTAACCGAAGGGTTGTAGGTTCGAATCCTACACGCGGAGCAAAAGAATCCCGGTTTTACAATCGGGATTTTTCATTTTAAATAGAATCTATAAGTTCAAGAAATGTTTTTGATGAAAGCGTCAAATAATTACTTGATCAACCGAAGAGTTGTTTATTCTCAGGAATGGACTGCCTTGGAGGGCCAATGTATTTGGAGCGAAAGAATCTCAATTATGTAATCATAATTTTTTTGAAATTTTCTTGCCTGAATGACTATTAGATAGATTTTTTTTCTAAGAAATTACTTCTCTTTCAGATCCATTGATAATTCTATGTTTTCCATTCTCTACCATTATCAACTATACTCAAGAATAATATATATTGTTAATAGTTGCTGATTTTTTCTGAAAATTAGTACCGTTAATAACAACAAAATATTTAACATTTTATATTAATAGCTGCCTTTTTTACTAATTACTAACTTTCCTAAATCCATTAAAATATTCTGAGAAAATTCCTCGTTTAATATTATTTGTTTTTAAATCGCTTGACAATGTAATATTAAATTCTTATAATAAAAACAATAATGTAAACGTTTACAATGATGTTTTTTGTGAAATATTTCATCATTTAATTCATCATTCATTTATTTAACTTTATAGGAGGTTATATGAAACGACTGCTATTATTTTCACTTCTCTTCATTACAGTTTCAGTTTTTGCACAAGCACCCTACATTGATTACGAGACTGTAGGAAATGATTGGGTATTTACTATTTTTTCTCAAGGAACAGGCGGAATGTATGATGTTGTTCCAAATCCCAGCAAGGGAGGTATTAATACATCTGATAGTGTTGCGATGCTGACCATTGGAATAGATGGTGATCCATGGGGAGGGGTTTGGTCTGAAGATATAACTCAATTCACTCTTGATGCTACTAATAGTACAATAACGGTTATGGTATATAAAGATACTATTTCTGATTTTAATCTTAAATTAGAAGCCCCGGGTGGTGGTGGTTGGGCACATGATAATAATGTACCTAATACATTAATTAATCAGTGGGAACAACTTGTATTTGATTACACGGCTGATATTGGACAAACTGTCGGCAGATTAACGGTTATTCCTGATTTTCAACTTCCAACCAGATACCATGCTAGTGTAAACTACTGGGACAATATCGATTTCTCCGGAACTATTGTACCCGTTGAGTTAACTTCTTTTACTGGTAAATATGTTGGTAATACTGTTCAATTGAAATGGGAAACAGCAACCGAGTTAAATAATCTTGGGTTCGATGTTCAAAGGAGTATTGCCGGAACAGATTTCGTGACAGTTGGATTCGTGCAGGGTAAGGGAACAACTACCGAGAAAAATGATTACTCTTTTGTAGATAAATCAATCTCTCCAAATAAGATTTATAGTTATAGACTGAAGCAAATTGACTTTGATGGTAGTTATTCATTTGCTGGTGTTGTTAACCTGGGAACATCTTTACCACTTCAATTTAAACTTGATCAAAATTATCCAAACCCGTTTAATCCTTCAACTAAAATCAGTTTTGATTTGCCAGTCAATTCTAACATTTCATTAGATATTTATAATCTTGTGGGGGAGAAAGTAATGTCAGTATTTAAAGGAGAATTGGAAGCTGGTAGTCATACATATAATGTAAATGGTTCGGAATTATCTTCCGGTATATACGTTTACAGATTAACAGTAGCTGCTGAAGACGGGACTAATTTTGTTACAAGCAAAAAAATGACTTTGCTGAAATAATTCCTTTATGAGGCACAACTGTAATGTTTAATGGTTGTGCCTTTTTTTCTTACAAATACTTTTTATGGTCCCAACAATAAAGGAAATCGCAACTAAAGCAAAGGTTTCAATTGCTACTGTTTCAAGAGCGTTGAATAACGATCCCCGCGTTGCAGAAGAGACACGCAAAAAGATACTCGATATTTCCAAACAGTTAAATTATAGCCCGAATATTCTTGCACGAAATTTTGTTAAGAAAAAATCAAACATAATCGGAATGATACTGCCAGAAATATCGGATGAATTTTTTACTGAAGTTATTAAAGGTGTTGATGAAGTAACATATGAGAAAGGCTATTATACGAACGTGGCAAGCTCGCATAAGTATGAAAGCCTTGAAGATGAAATAATAACATTTATACGCAACGGGCTTTTTTCGGGACTGATTATTTTGCTCTCGGATCTGAAACCCAAATTAGAAGCAGTTTTGCTTGAAAGCCATATACCAGTTGTTCTCATAAATTCTAATACTAAGATTAAAAACTTTGATACTATAGCTATAGATAATTATGAGGGTTCTTATGAGATGACAAAATACCTGATCAAAAGAAAAAATTACTCGAAGCTATGTCACATTACTGGTCCAGTGAAGAATGATGACTCTTTTCTAAGGAAGAAAGGATTCATTGATGCCTGTGAAGAATACGGAGTTACGTATTCAATAGAACAAGGTGACTTTACAAAGGAAAGCGGTTATAAAGGATGTAAAAAACAATTAAGATCTAAAAATAAGTCACAGGTGATTTTTGCGGCAAATGATATGATGGCAATTGGTTGTTACGATTTTGCTAAGGAATCAGGATTGAAGATACCGGACGATATAGGAATAGTTGGTTTCGATGACATTTTTGTTGCTCAGTATCTTACCCCACCGTTAACAACTATAAGGGTGCATATTGAAGAGATAGGAAAAAACGCTGCCGATATTCTTATCAGAAGAATCAAAAAAGAAATTATGCCAGCAAGGTTATCCATAAAGGCTTCAAGTGAATTAATAATCAGAGAATCGTGTTAAGGATAAATAATACTTATGCCGAAATTCCAAACTAAATATGGTTACTTTTCAGACGACGGGAATGAATACATTATTAATACTTATAAAACACCAAAACCCTGGATAAATGTAATCTCCAATGGGGAATATGGATTAGTCATTTCCCAGGCGGGCGGTGGTTTTAGCTGGCTTAATCACTCTGAGTTTAACAGGTTGAATCGATGGCATCAGGATTTGATTCAGGATAACTGGGGAAAATATTTTTATATAAAAAATAATGAGTCTAATCAGATCTGGTCACCAACCTGGATGCCTTCCAAAACACCTCTTGATTATTACAGAGTTACTTACGGTTTTGGATATTCGCAATTCGTAAGTGAATATAAGAAAGTGAAAATTGTACTTACAGTTTTTGTTCCGTTAAATGAAGAAGTAGAGATTTGGAATTTTCATATCCTTAATAAAAATGATGAACAAGTAAATCTATCATTTTATTCCTACTTTGAATGGTGTCTCGGTTCTTCAGCAGATCATCACAGGGAATTTCATAAAACATTTTTAGAAACAAATTTCCACTCCGATTTAAATTCTTTGACCGCCGCAAAAAGGTTGTGGGAGATACCGATAAATAACAGAGGACACTGGAATATTCAATATCCTTACCTAGGATTTATACACTGCTCAAATCCAATAACCGATTACGATGGTGATAAGGAATCTTTCATCGGTAAATATGGTTCTATTGAAAAACCGAATGGTGTTTTATCAGATTCTTTAAGTAAAAAAGTTGGCAAATGGAATGATTCAATATCAGCAGTTAAAACCAATGTTAAGCTCGAAGCAGCTGGTGAACAGGAAATTAACTTTATTATCGGTATAAAAGCAAACACAAATCAAATAAAAAAAACTACTCGTAAGTTTCAGGATACCGATAAAGTTCTTTCTGAACTGGATAATGTTAAAAAATTCTGGCTGGGAAAATTAGATTCATTTACAATAAAGACTCCTGATAAAGCCATGGATCTTATGGTGAATAGATGGTTAAAGTACCAGGCTATTGCGGGTAGGCTTTGGGCAAGGACCTCTTATTACCAGCAAAGCGGAGCTTATGGTTTTAGAGATCAGCTACAGGATAGCCTGGTGTTTCTACCTTTCGATTCTGCGAGCACTGAAAAACAAATAAGATTACATGCCAAACATCAATTTAAAGATGGTACAGTATTGCACTGGTGGCATCCGATAACTGAAACCGGTTTACAAACAAAGATGACGGATGATCTTCTTTGGCTTCCGTTTGTTCTTATTCAATATATAGATGAAACCGGGGATTATAAAATCTTAAAAGCAAAAGAACCTTATTATGATGATCAAAAACGCAATGATTCATTATTCGATCATTGTGCGCTGGCAATTGAAAGAGTATTAAAGAGATTTAGTAAACGCGGATTACCTTTAATCGGCGCAGGTGATTGGAACGATGGTTTGAGCGCTGTTGGTCTCGAAATGAAAGGCGAATCTGTTTGGCTTGCTGAGTTTTTTTATTTGATCTTAGTAAGATTTTCTGAACTCTGTGAAAAAACAGGCAAAAAAGAATTAGCAAAAAAATATTCTAATCGTGCGAAGGAGCTTAAATGTTCATTCGAAGAATTTGCATGGGATGGAGCATGGTTTTTCAGAGCAACAAAAGATGACGGTAAAAAGATCGGAAGTAAAGAGAACAAAGAAGGGAAAATCTTTCTAAATGTCCAAACCTGGGCAATCATCAGCGGGATAGCGGGTCAAAAGCAAAAACAGAAAGCTCTCGATTCTGTGAAAAAAGTACTACTTAAGGATAACGGACCACTGCTACTTTATCCTGCTTATCAAAAACCGGATGAGACAATTGGATATTTATCGAGGTATGCTCCTGGCAGAAGAGAAAATGGCGGGGTTTATACTCACGCTGCGACCTGGCTCATCTGGGCATTGGGGCTGCAAAAACAAAATCGTTTAGCATACGAAACTTTTAAAAAATTATGTCCTGTTTATAACGGGTTAAATCCGGATCAGTATTCTGCTGAACCTTACGTAACTCCAGGAAACATAGACGGACCGGATTCACCTTATTATGGAATGGGCGGATGGACGTGGTACACGGGTTCAGCAAGCTGGTTTCAGAAGGTAATAGTTGATTGGATAATAGGTGTGCGAGCAACTCCCGATGGATTGTTGATCGATCCCTGTATACCCAATGAATGGAAAGAACTTTCCATTAAAAGAACTTTTAGGGGTACAGTATATAATATAAAAATATTGAATGAAGAGAAAGTATCTACAGGAATTAATTATTTACTTGTTGATGGAGTAAAAACTAATTGTAGTGTTTTGAATATTAAAGGCAAGACCTCTGTAGAAGTTAAAGTCTACATGGGTAAGTATTAAATAGGTAAATGCCAAAACTTAAAAAGGAAGGAGTACGATATGAGGAAAATTTATTCGATTTTGATGAGCTTTATTTTTATAGTAGGCTTATCAAATAACTTGTTCGCACAGTGGGCACAAAATAGATATGCCCGGGAAGATGCCAGGTATGTCCGTGTTCTTCAGGGAAGTGAAGATGTGGTTATTGATGGTGTGGAAGATCCAATTTGGGCAATGGCCGATTCGGTTGTACTAGGTTATGGTCAAACATCATATTTGCCAAGTAGCGGATATAGTTGGAAAGAGGGGGAACATGTAGCAGGTGATTCTGCAAATGTTGTTTTTAAGTGCTTATACAAAAATCCATATATTTACCTGCTATTTAAGGTGAAGGATAAAAATGTTGGTGGGATAGACTGGGAACAATCAGATGGTATGATTATATCATTTAAGAGCTTTGTAGATAATAACGGTAATCCTAAAACACATGACTTAACCGGACATTTTCCGTGGGATTACAGAGTAGAACATTTCCCAACATTCGGATGGAAATGGGCAGGACTTACGACTCAACCAGCGCCCGGTTCCCAACCTGTTCTCAAAGGTGACGGTAGAGTTCAGGGTGGTGGCGACACCACTTTAACACAGTGGGAACAATTTACATCAGTTGTCGGGGGAATGTCTTACGATTCATTAGATGATCAGGGATGGATTTCGGAACACCGGATGAGAATTGATTCTATGGGTTTTGATGTTGATGGTGATGTAATTCCCTTTAGCTTTTGTATGTGGGATGGAGATGGCTTTATGGATTCCAGTGCAGCCAATAACAGATTCAATAAAGCATGGTGGGGCAACGAGTGGAATGAAACGTGGTATTATTCGGCATTATTCATTGATCCTAATGTAACTACCAGTTCATCCGCTGGACTTATTCCTCCTGTAGACTATACAATACCACATCTACGGGAAGGCGATGCAATAACAATCGATGGTGATTTGAGTGAATGGAAATTGGATAATGCCCTTCACTTTCTGGCTAAATGGGGAGATGACGCCGCCTTTGATTCAATAAAAGGCACAGGGAATTGGGCAAGTGGATATCAGGAAACTGACTGGAATAGTTATCCAACCGTTGTAGATGGTCCTGAAGTTGACTATTGGGTAACTTATGATGATACAAGTCTATATGTTGCTGCAAAAGTTACTGATCAGATAGTCACTGTTCCTGGTGAAGGAAATAGAAAAGACGGAATAACTTTCTTTATGGTTCCCAGAAATTATGAAATCGGAAAAGGTATCATGGGGAATGTAAAGGCCTTAACAGTAAATGTTGATTCATTTGGAGTTGGAGAGGCAGGTGATGATTTAATAGGTATGGCTGATACTGCAGGTGTTGAGTTTAACCTTATGTTGGGTGATCAAACCAATGTTAATGATATTTCTGAAATTGACAATGGTTATATGGTCGAATTAAAGATACCGTTTGCTTCATTTTCATATCCTGAGGATTTAGGAGATAGTGTTTTATTTATTGGAGCTTTGGCGAATGACATAGATGTTTTTGAGGATATTAATTCCAACTATTATGCTAAAACATGGTGGTTCAAATGGGAAAAAGGTCAGTTATCACCAGCTTGGGTCGTACTTGGTCCGGCAAATCCCGAAACCGGAGTAGATGATAATATTCAAATCCCAACATCAATTAATTTATTTGATAATTATCCGAATCCGTTTAATCCGAGTACAACAATTAAATACTCAATTAATGTAAATGCCGATGTTA
>Ga0307436_1000818_pt1 | contig 14504 bp, 12 predicted proteins | sample SalMarWE160440MG_FD_202513 | JGI IMG/M metagenome (GOLD analysis project Ga0307436, IMG submission 202513) | Salt marsh sediment microbial communities from the Plum Island Ecosystem LTER, Massachusetts, United States - WE1604-40 | ecosystem: Environmental > Aquatic > Marine > Intertidal zone >...
GCGACACGCCAAACCGATGGGCAACGCCGCAAAACAACACGAAGGTCGTCGCGGCCGAGGTCGCCACGACCTGCACGTCGCGATCGACATCGTCGCCGAGACGGCTGACCACCGGAAGCGCGGGAGCCGACCCTACCACCTGCGCCCCGAAAGGCCGCCACGTCGGCGACAGCCGGCGATCGCAGGCGGCCACATACGCGGCGGCGGTCGCCATCCGCCCGATGTGGACCAGGCTGATGAAGATGAGCCGGGCAAGAGGAACACTCATTTCGCCGATCTCGGACCGCCCGTCGCGCTCGTGCGCGATGATCCAGTCGAGGGCGCCGCGCACGGCCTCGACCGGTTCGTCGCCGACCGGCGGCTCGCGGCGTAGCTTTTCGATGAGGTCGAAATCCAGTTGCGTGCGGCGTAGAGGCGCGCGCCACCCGCCGGGTTGATCGCGACCAAGCAGGCGGTCAATGTCGGTCAATGTCGGCCAACGTCGTGGCTTTGGATGAACGCGGCGATCGCTTCGATCGATTTCAGGACGTCGACGACATCGTCGGGAATCACGATGCTGTAGGTCTCCTGCACGCTGAAAAGGATCGACGCGTGATCGAGCGAATCGAGCCCGGCATCGTCAAAATCGGCCGAAACGGGAAGTTGCGAGAAATCGATCTCGGGACGAACTTCCTGAACAATCGAGCGCACCTTGCCGGCGATCGTCTCGTCCATCATACCCTCCGCAAGATTGTCGTCGCCCAGCCCAGGCCGACACCGAATCCGCTCAGCAAGACCACCTGCTCCCGTCCGTTGATCAACTCCTCGAGCATCAGCGGCAACGAGGACGACACCGTGTTGCCATAAGCGGCGGACGGAAACGGCGGGCTGTCGATGGCTAGTCGCCGCGCGATCGTGTCGACGACGTAACGCGAGCCCGGGTGAAAGATGAAGCGGTCGACGTCGTCTTTGGTCAGTCCGCTCGACGCGATCACGCGCTCGACGCTGGCGGGAATTTCGCGGGCGGCGAAATCGAAGACGGCGCGGCCGTTCATCGACAGCCGGCCGTCGGCGACGCGCAGCGCATCAGCGGCCGCGCCGACGGTGCCCAGGTCAAAGTTGCCGACGACGAATACCGGATCCGAAGCGAGCAGCGTGACGGTCGCGGCGTCGCCGAAGATGAGCGCGGTGTTGCGGTCGTCCGGATCGACGATCGCCGAGTAGGGGTCGGCGGTAATGAGCAGGCCCTCGTCAACACCGGCGCAGTGCATGAAACCGATGACGGCCGCCAAGCCGGCAACGTAGCCCGAACATCCGAGCGAAATGTCGAATGCAAAGCAGGACGGGGAAAGACCGAGCTTGCGATGGACGATGGCCGAGGTGTGCGGCAGCCCGTCATCGTCCGGGTTCTGGGTAACGACGACGACGCACTTGGCGTTGGCGGCGGTCATGCCGCGATCTCGCTCGAGCCGGTGGATGGCCGCGACCGCCAGGTCGGACGTCTTGGCGGCGGGCGATTTGCGGCTCAGCGCGGCGAACCCCAGTTTCCCGGTAACGAACTTCTCGTCGAAGCCCAGTTGGCGACCGCGCTCAACGGCGTTCACCCGGTCCGGCGGCAGATACGAGGCGATGCTGCGAATCCCGATCAAGGCGCCACCCCCATGAAGGCAACGCGGCCGAGCGCCTCGCCGTCGCAGGCAATCGGCGCCACAAACATGCGCGCGCCGAGACGCTGAAGATTGGTGATGGTGATCACGCCCGACTTGGGAACGTGACGGGTGACCAGGCGGCTGAAGAGCAGCCTGACGCCCGGCTGCAGCGTCGCTTCAATCAGGCGCTTGTGCAAATCGACGACGGTTTCGATGAACGTGCCGGGAGCGCCGATTGCGCCGGAGATGCTGCCGCCCCGCAACGTGGCGGCATCGACAATGTCGGCCTCATTGGACGCGGCGCGACGGGGTGATGGCGCGTCGCGGTCGGGGCACAGGAAGAAATGGATCGGTTCGCCGCGATCGATGCACGCGAACTCGCCAACCACGTCGAGCCGGTCGCGGACGACGGTCAGAAGCAACGGCTCGACGATCAGTCGGCGGATGACCAGCGTGATCTCGGTCGGCTCTTGCAGATGGCGAACGATTGCCTCGAAGATCGTCGTGCTGTGCAGATAGTCGCGCGAGCCTCGCAAGGCGACATCAAGGCGGATCGCCTCCCCAGATATGGCCATCGCGGTCCCGGTCATTGCGGCCAGTTCGCTCCCGGTGTTGCCCGTGCAACCACGGACAACGCACCACGCCTCGGCCGCGGCGGCGGAGGCTGGTTCGCCTTGACCTGGATCAGACCGAAACGCCGGCCGGTCGTGGCATAGTTGATTTGTGCAACCGGTTCGCAGTCTAGTTGATTCGATGCGACCTGTCCTCGTCGGCGTGCCGATGATCGGACTTGCGCTCGGCTTTGCGGTAAGGGCGGCCGGTCACGATGCCGCCGGCCAATTGATCTGGGGTACGGCGACGGTGCCCGTGCTCGTCGCGCTCGGCATCGAAATCGCGGTCAGCCTGAGACGGCGTGAGGTCGGGCTCGACATCATCGCTTTCCTGGCGATGGCAGGGGCACTCGTTCTCGGCCAGATGCTCGCCGGCGCGGTGGTCGCGTTGATGTACGCCGGCGGACAGTTCCTGGAGAGCTACGCGTCGCGGCGGGCACGACGCGAGATGACGGCGCTGCTCGAACGAGCGCCGAGATTCGCTCTTCGCCACGGCGACCACGGGCTGGTGGAAGTGGCGATCGAGACGATCGTGCCGGGTGACCGCATCCTGGTGCCGCGCGGCGGCATCGTGCCCGTCGACGGAACCGTCGGCAGCGACGGCGCCGTGCTCGATCAGTCGGCGCTGACCGGCGAAGCGATGCCGGTGCGCCTGGCAGCCGGCGCGGACGCGATGAGCGGCGCCACCAACGCCGGCATGGCCTTCGACGTGGTCGCCACCCGCCCGGCCGCCGAAAGCACCTACGCCGGCATCATCCGACTGGTCGAGGCGGCGGCGCGGGCCAAGGCACCGATGGTCAGGCTGGCCGATCGTTTCGCTATCGTCTTCCTGGCGGCGACGCTGACCATAGCCGGCGTCGCGTGGCTGGCGACCGGCGACGCGGTACGCTGGCTGGCGGTCATGGTGGTGGCGACCCCCTGCCCGCTGATCCTGGCCGTGCCGGTGGCGATCATCGCCGGGGTGTCGCGGGCGGCGCGGATCGGCGTGCTGATCAAGGGCGGTGGCGCCCTCGAGACGCTGGCCAACGTCGGCACGGTGGTGCTCGACAAGACCGGGACGCTGACCAGCGGCCGCGCGGCGCTGGCCGCGTCCTATTCACGCGGCGGATTTGCCGACGACGATCTCCTGCGCCTGGCCGCCTCGCTCGACCAGGCCTCCAACCACGTCATCGCGCAGGCACTGGTGGCAGCAGCACGCGCAAGGGGCCTGAGGCTGACGCCGCCCGAGCAGGTGCGCGAAACGCCGGGGAGCGGGCTCACCGGCCTGGTCGGCGGGCGCGAGGTCGCCGTCGGCGGCCTCGGCTACGTGCGCGATCGCTCGCACGATGGCGCGGCGCTCCCGGCAAGCGAGCCGGCGCGCGGCGGCGAAGTCGCGGTGGCCGTGGCGGTCGACGGCGTGCTCGCCGGTTTGCTGGTGTTTACCGACGAGGTGCGGGCCGACGTGCCGCGGGCGCTTGCCGACTTTCGCGCCGGCGGCGTCACACGGATCGTGCTCGCCTCGGGCGATGCCCGCGAGGTGACCGAGACCGTCGCGGCACGGCTCGACATCGACGCGGTCGAAAGCGAAATGACGCCCGAGCGGAAGGTGCTGGCAGTCGCCCGCGAGCGCGACGGGCGGGCGGTGATGATGATTGGCGACGGGGTGAACGACGCGCCGGCGCTGGCCGCCGCCGACATCGGCGTCGCCATGGGCGCCTCCGGATCGGCCGCGTCGGCGGAGGCGGCGGACGTGGTACTGTTGGTCGATCGTATCGACCGCGTCGGCGAGGCAATGACAATTGCGCGACGCTCGCGGCGGATCGCGCTGGAAAGCGTGGTGGCCGGCATTTCGCTGTCGGCGGCGGCGATGATCGTCGCCGCCTTCGGCTACCTGCCGCCGGTCGAGGGGGCGCTGGTGCAGGAGGTGATCGACGTCGCCGTCATCCTCAACGCGCTGAGGGCGCTCGGCGGTCCGGTGACGCTGTCGCGCCCGCCGGCGGGGGTCGGGGCTGCGCTCGACGTGGGCAAAGGAGAACCGTCATGACACCGCGCATCGCATCGGTCGTGCTGGCGTTGGCACTGGTCCCGGGCGCGGCGGCGGCCGCCGGCGACATGTCGGACCAGGCCAAACAGGGCCAGGCGATCGTCCGCAACGCCTGCAGCTCCTGCCACGCGACGGAGCTCGACGGTGCCAGTCGCAATCCGCAGGCGCCGCCGTTCCGCGAGGTGGCCAAGCGGTATCCGCCGGAGGACCTGAGCGAGGCGCTGGCCGAGGGGATCGACATTGGGCACCCGGAGATGCCGGAATTCGTGTTCGAGCCCGACGCGATCGGTGCGATCATCGCCTATCTCGACTGGCTCGGTGCGCACGCGCAACCGTAACGCCCTCTCGCCTGCCGCGTTACTGGAAGCGGGCGATGGAAAAAGGCGCCAGGTTGCGGTCGCCGCGGCCGGCGACGACCTCGGCGACATGGCGGGCGGTGGCGGCCGAGAGCGTGAGGCCGAGGTGGCCGTGGCCGAAGGCGAAGACGATGCGCGGGTCCTGCGGGTGAGCACCGATGACCGGGAGCGAGTCGGGCGTTCCGGGCCGGCAGCCCATCCATCGGACCCCTCCGGTTTCGGGTATGTCGGGCAGATAGCGACGCGCCTTCTTCACCATGGCGGCCGAACGGGCGAAATTCGGGGGCGCGTCGACCGCGGCCAGCTCGACGGCACCGCCGACGCGCACGCCATCGGCAAGGGGCGTCGCGCAGAAGCCATGGTCGTCGAAAAAGACCGGCAGCGGCAGATCGAGGTCGAGGCCGGCGAAGGTGGTGTTGTAGCCGCGCTCCGCCTCGAGGGAGACGGCAACACCGAGCTGGCGAACAAGATCGCGCGACCACACGCCGCCGGCGACGACGGCGCGCGCGAAGCTCGCCTCGCCGTCAGCGGTGACGACGACCACTCGTTCGGGCTCGGGACGCAGGGCGACCACGTTGGCAGCGCGCAGCGCCCCGGCAAGGCGGCGGCGCAGGCCCGTCAGAACAGCAAGCGGGCTGGTGACGGTCCAGTCCGCCGGTGCGAAGATGGCGCGGGCGAACGGGCCGGTCAGCGCCGGTGCCATGCGACGCGCTTCCGGCGGGTCGATCTCACGGTAGTCGATCCCGTGGCGGGCGCGCTCCCGCCATTCGGCGGCACCCACGCGGAAGCCGGCGTCACTGTCGAAGACATGCAGCGAGCCGGTGCGGCGCATGTGGCGGTCAAGGCCGGCGCGCCTGGCGAGCTCGTTGTGGTCGGCCAAGGCGGTCTTCATCAGAAAGCCGAGCGCGGCGGTGGCGCGGGCGACGCGGCTCGGACGGGCGGCGGCGGCGAAGCGAGCAAGCCAGGGGGCGAGCGCCGGCAAATCGGCGAGACGCACGGCAAGCGGGCCGAGCGGGTCGAGCAACCAGCCGGGGGCGGCGGCCAGCGTGGCCGGACGCGCCAGTGGCGAGATGCCGCTCAGGGAAATCACTCCGGCATTGCCGGTCGAGGGCGGGCGGCCGTCGGGATCGCGCTCGAAGACGGTGACGGCGAAGCCTGCGGCGAGCAGCCAGACCGCGATCGCCGAGCCGACGATGCCGCCGCCGACTACGGCCACCGACGGGGGTTCATTGCCGTGCGTCTCGCTTGCCGCCATGGCGCAGCAATAGACCAGAAAGCGGGCGGGCGGTCAGGCGGCGCGATCAGCCCCGCTTGCGCAGCAGCGAGCCGCCCAGGCCGTCGTCGTCCTCGCCGATGAAGCCGCCGTACTCGCCGTCGACGCCCATGACATTGGTGCGCGGTCGGCTGGTGGTGGTGGTCGCCTCGCGCCAGCGGTCGACGACGGCGTTGATGAAGTCGGTGTCGAGCGGGCGCGTCTGGTCGAGGCGGGCCTGCATGCCCGACGTACTGTGAGGCAGGCGATCCTCGGCCAGATCCTTGAAGCGGAAGCGGGTCGGCAAGGGAACGCCCTCGCCGAAGGCGATGGCCTCGCGGGTGCCGAGCGAGGCAAGGAAGGCGATAAGGCTCGATCCCGCCTCGGGAACGGCGGAGCGCACGATCGCCTGGTCGTTGTCGTTGGCCATGCGCATGGCGAAGACGGTCGAGCACTGGGACAGGATGGTGGCGTCGAGATCGGCCGGCCGCTGGGTGATGGCGCCGAGGAAGACGCCGTACTTGCGGCCTTCCTTGGCGATGCGCGACAGCGACTTGCGGGTCGGTCCGAAGCCGAGCGTGCGGTCGGCCGGGGCGTAGCGGTGGGCCTCCTCGCAGCAGACCAGGATCGGGGCGGCGCCGTCGCTCCACTGGCCGAACTCGAAGGCCATGCGACACATCACCGAAACGACCGAGTCGACCACCTCGGCGGGGAAGCCGGCGAGCTGCATGACGGTGATCGGCTTGCCGTTGATGGGCAGGCGGAACAGGTCGGCGAGCACCTTGACCATCATGTCCTCGATGAAAACGTTGTTGAACATGAAGGTGTAGCGGGAGTCGTTGCCGAGGGTGTCGATACGGGTCAACAGGCGGTGGAAACGTGTCCAGATCGAACGGTTCTCGAGCTTGCCCATGCGCTCGTCGATCAACTTCATCAGATCGGAAACGCGATAGGGAACCGGGGTATCGGCGGTGTAGCCGCCGCCGGCCGACTTGCGCAGCAGAACGCGCTCGCCGCGCGAATTTGAGGCGTACTGCGCCTTGGCGTTGGGGATCGCCTCCGACAAAATCTCGCTCTCCTCCTCGATGCCCGGGCGGCCGCGGAAGAAGACGTCGACGATCTCCTCGAAATTGAACAGCCAGAAGGGCAATTCGAGGTTGCGCGGGTTGACGACGTGGGCAAGCTCGCCGAAGCACTGGCCGTATTCGTTGTGGGGATCGATGAGGAAGACCCGCAGGTTGGCCTTCTTCTTGAGGATCTCATGAAGTATGAGCGCCACCGCCGACGACTTGCCGACGCCGGTGGTGCCGAGCACGGCGAAGTGCTTGCGCAGCAGTTCCTCGAAATTGACGTAGGCGGGCACGGAGGCATCGAGGCGCAGATGACCGACCTCGACGGTCTCACCTTTGTCGATGCGGTGGATGAGGCTAATGTCGTCGGTGTGCAGGCGGGCGATGCGGTCCTCGATCTTGGGATAGTTGGAAACGCCGCGCTGAAAGAACGCTTTGTCGGTCTGATAGCGCCGGATCTCGCCCATGAAGTCGATCTCGGCGATGAGGTTGCCGGCGTCCTTCTCCTCGGGGAGCGGCGGCAGCACGGCCATGCGCACGACCACCCCGACGATGAGCGAATCCTGGGATCTGACGCCGACCAACCGCCCGATGGTCAGCGAGTCGTCTGAATCGTGGAGCCGGGCGTCCTTGAAAAGACGGGCAGAGGCCCCGCCGCCGGTGACGGTGGTAATGCGGCCGAGCTCGACGTGCGACGCTTCCATAAACTGCGGTTCCTGGCTTGTGACGCCGGTTAATACCCGTCCCGCGGGGGTGCATCATGCGCAGCGAAAGGTAAATGTCCGGTCATCGAAACCCGCCCATCTCGCAACTTTCGCCAACACGGTGTAGCGATTAACGAGCCCGCGGAGGGAGACGGAGTCCGATGTCCATTGTTACGTTTTCGCTCAATCCGACCATCGACATGTCGAGCGAGGCCGAGCTGGTCAGGCCGACCCACAAGATCCGAACGGCAAACGAATCCTATGACCCGGGCGGCGGCGGCGTGAACGTGGCCCGCGTCGTCCACGAGCTCGGCGGCCAGGCCAGGGTGATCTGCCCGGCCGGCGGCTTCACCGGCTTGCTGCTCGACCAGATGCTGGGGGCGATGGGGATCGAGCGCACGATCGTGCCAATCGCGGGACTGACGCGCATCGGCGTGACCGTGTTCGAGCGGAGCAGCGGCCACGAGTTCCGTTTCATTCCGGGCGGTCCGCAGCTGTCGCCGGCAGAGCTCGACGCCTGTCTCGCGGCGGTGCGCGACGCCACCTTCGACTACTTCATCGCCAGCGGCAGCATTGCAAACGGCGCACCGCCCGACATCCTGGCGCGAGTTGGCAAGATCGTCGCGGAAAAGGGCGCAAAATTCATCCTCGACAGCTCGGGCCCCGGGCTCGGCATCACGCTCGACCAGGGGTCGGTGTATCTGGTGAAACCGAGTTTCGGCGAACTGGAAGCCCTCGCCGGGCGTCGTCTCGACGACGAGTCGGCGCGTGACGCCGCCCTCGACATCATTGAACGCGGCCATGCCGAGATCGTCACGGTCACCATGGGAGCGGCAGGCGCGTTGGCGGTCAGCAAGGATACGGTGCTGCGCATGTGGTCGCCCAAGATCCGATCGCGTTCGGCGGTCGGCGCCGGCGACAGCTTCCTCGCCGCCATGACGCTGGCGCTGTCGCAAGGGCGCGCCCTGGAGGATGCGCTGATCTTCGCCATCGCCGCCGGGGCCGCCACGGTGCTGACCGCCGGCACCCAGCTCTGCCACAAGAACGATGTCGGGCGTATCTACGATGACCTGTGCCGGGCGCGGTCGGGCGACGCGGTCGCAATTTGACCGAGGTCAACGACCCGGCCGGGTGAGCGGCGTCTACGTCTTTGCGTTCAAGAGCTGGAGGACGATCATGGACTGTCGGAAGTCCGCGCGTGAAGTATCGGAATCCTCGGCACTGCTGAGCCAGGCCGCCGAGACGGCGATGAGCGGGTTCAACCTGCTCGGCAAGGGCGCCTACGCCGACGGGGCGCTCAGCCGGAAGAGCAAGGAGCTGATCGCCCTGGCGATCAGCATCAGCGTTCGCTGCGACGGCTGCGTCGCCTATCACGCCAAGCGGGTCGCCCAGCTAGGGGCAAGCCGGGAAGAGGTCGCCGAGGTGATCGCGGTCGCCGTCCAGATGGGCGGCGGGCCGGGCATGGTGTACGGCGGCGAGGCGTTGAGAGCCTTCGACACCTTCAGCAAGCCGGTCGACGCGGCGGGGGCGGCATAAGCCGTCCCGGCCCGCCTCACAGGCGGGGAAGCCAGACATCGAGGACGGCGGCGCGCTGTTCGTCGTGCACGACGGCAAGCGCCTCAGCAATGGCCGCCTCGACCTCGTCGGGACGACGCACGATCCTGGCGTGGGCGCCGCCGGCCGCAGCGGCGATGGCGGAATAGTCGGGCGGCGGATCAAAGGCCAAACCGATGTCGCCGGCGCGGCTGGCGTAGCCCTGCGGATGAACCTGCAACGCCGAGAACTTGGGCGCCGCCCAGCCGCGATTGTTGTAGATGACCTGAAGGAAGGGGGTGCGGTTGCGGGCCGCCATCCAGTGCACGGTCGATGGCTGCGAAAACAGGTATGAGCCGTCGCCGGTAAGCGCGACGACGGTCCGTTCGGGGGTGGCGAGCTTGGCGCCAATGGCGGCGCCACCGTGCCAGCCGAGCGAGCTCGCGCCGCTGGTGAACAGCGTGCCGGCGGCGCGCTCGCCGATATGATCGGCGACCACCGCGTAGTTGGTGATGCCCTCGTTGAGGACGATCGCATCCGCCGGGATGTGGCGGCGCAGGCAGGCGGTGAGGAATTCCGGCGATATGTCCTCGCCGTCGGCTCGCTCGTGCTCGGCGAGGCGAGCGGCGCGGCGACGATGGCGCTCGGCGCAACGGGCGAGGCGTTCCGTCGCGGCCCGGCCATCGACCGTCAGATCATCGAGGCGCGCGTTGATCTGGCGGATCGCGGTCAGCGCGTCGGCATGAAAAACGCCGCGCGCCTTCAGGTACCACAGCGGCGCCCACGGTTTCAGCGGATCGACGTCGATGTGGAAGACGGCCGCGTCATGGCGCGGCCTGCTTACCGCAGGAATCCACGGAACGTCGCTGTCGATGACCAGAACGACGTCGGCCTCGGCGAGCGCCTCGTTCTGGACGGGCTGGCTCCACTGGTTGCCCTGATAGAGCTCGTCGTCGTGAGGAAAATTGACGTGGCTCGGTGCCGACTCGACGACCGCCACAGCCAATCGCCGGCACAGGCGCGCAAGCGCGTCAACCGCGGCGGGCCGGCGGCCGAGATAGGAGGTGACGATCAGCGGCCGCCTGGCGCCGGCAAGGGCGGTGGCGACCTCGACGACCGCTTCCTCGGACAGCGCCCGCGGAGCGATCGGCGGCCATTCGGCCGGATCGAGGCGGACTGGCGCGGCTGCCGCTTCGGTGACCTCACGGGCAGCGACCATGTAAACCGGACCCTGGGGGTCGCTGGCAGCCACCTGCAGGGCGCGGGCGACCACCTGCGGCAGGTTGACGGCGGTGCGCAGCTCGTTCTCGTATTTGACGTACTGGCGCACGATACCGCGCTGGTCGCGGCTGTCCTGCAGCCAGTGGATGAATTCATTGCGGCCGCCGGGCAGCTCGCCTTCCTGGGTCAACGGCGACAGACCGGCGAAAATGAAGACGGGAACCCGGTTGCGGGCAACGTTGTGGAGGGCGCCGGCCAGCGCCTGGGTGCCGCAGTCGACGTGGACGAACACCGCCTGGGCGGAGCCGCTCACCTGGGCGTGGCCGTGGGCGCAGCTCAGCGCCACCATCTCATTCGGGCAGGTGATCACCTCCGGGATGGCGCGACCGCTGGCGCGCGCCTCGGCGATCGCCTCGATGATCGCCGGATGGTCGCTGCCGTAGTTGGCGAAGACGTAAGAGACCCCGCAGGCGCGCAACGTCTCCAGCAACGCCGTACTGGCGGTATACACCAAAGTCCCCTGCCCCCCAGGTTGTTGCGCCCGGTCCGCATGCCGGTCAGGCGGCGCGTATAGCGCGAACGCGGGCGGATTGGCAATTCGTTTGGCTACAAACCTTCCCGGCGGGCCGCTACCCGCCGCCTGACCGTTAGAGCAGCGGCGCGGCAATCGACGGCGGCGGCGGCAGCAACCGCGCGAAATAGGCGAGGCCGGCGTCGGTGACCCGGTTGGCGGCGGCATCGAAATAGTCGCCGGGAAGAGTCCGCGTCCTGCCGGCGACGGCGGCGAGGTCGACGACGGCCAGCCGTGTCTCGCCGGCGGCGTGCTGCAGGGCGACCGATCCGCTCGGCCGATCGCAGGCAGCAACCGCGAAGGCGCCGACATCGAAGGCCTCGCGGCTGTCGCGCTCGCTGACGGCAGCGACGAAGCCGCGCGGCAGGTAGCCGAAGGTGTCGACGCGGGCGCGCACTTTGGGAAACTCGCGCTTGATCCGCTCCTGCAGGGCAAGGCCGAGATCGCCGCCGGAAATCTGGAGGTTGCCGTGGGCGTCACGCTCCTGGCGACCGGGGGGAATGAGGCTCTCGGCGAGCGGGCGATTGTCCTCGCCGGTCACCCCCTCCGACATGGCGACCACACAACGGCCGCGACGTTCGAAGGTGGCGCGGATGTCGGCGATCAGCCGATCGACCGAGAAGGATGCCTCGGGCACATAAACGAGATGCGGACCGTCGCTGTCGTCGCGGCGCCACGAAGCGGACGCTGCGGTGAGGAAGCCGGCGTGGCGCCCCATGACGATGCCGACGTAGATGCCGGGAAGCGCGCGAAAGTCGAGATCGATGCTGAGGAAAGCCTCGGCGACGAACAGGGCGGCCGAGATGAAGCCCGGCGTGTGGTCGTTCTCGGTGAGGTCGTTGTCGATGGTCTTGGGCGCATGGATGAGGGCGATGGCGCCGGCGGCTTCCCGTTCCAGAACCTGCAGCGTGCCGGCGGTGTCGTTGCCGCCGATATAAATGAAGGCGTCGGCGCCGGCGGCGCGCAATCCCGACAGGATGCGTTGGCAATAGGCGGCGTCGGGCTTGTCGCGGGTCGATCCAAGCGCCGAACTGGGCGTCGCGGCGATGGCGCGGAGATCGTCCTCGCCGATGGCGCTGAGATCGACGAAATCACCGGCGGCCACGCCGCGCACGCCATAGCGGGCGCCGAGAACCTTGGCGCCCTGGTGGCGACGACGCGCCTCGAGCACGGCGCCGACCAGGGTCTGGTTGATGACCGCGGTCGGGCCGCCACCCTGGGCAATGACCAAAACCTTGCTCATGACATTCCTCGTTATCAATCGGGTTCCGGGCGGCACTATCGCACCGGCCCACGCCCGCTCAAAATCGACTTCGCCCCCGGCAAGCGGCTATTGTCGCCGCCAAATCAAGAGGGGGAGCCGGGTGACCATCATCGAGACCATCGCCGCCGGCGCCGACGGGGCGCCTGCCGTCGTCGCGCCGGGGCGGAGCGCCCTCACCCACGGCGGGCTTCGCCACCGGATGCTGGCGGTGGCCAGACAACTGCACGACCTCGGCCTCGGCCGCGGTGACCGCATCGCCATCGTGCTTGCCAACGGGCCCGAAATGGCGACCGCCTTCCTGGCGGTGGCGGTGGCGGCGACCACCGCCCCGCTCAACCCGGCCTATCGCGAGGAAGAACTGGACTTCTATCTGAGCGATATCGGCGCCAAGGCGATCCTGGTGGCGGACGGCGAGACGGGCCCGGCGCTCGCGGCCGCCAGCCGGCGGGGCATCGCGGTGCTCAGGCTGATGGCCGACGAGGACGGCCCGGCGGGGAGCTTCGCCATCGCCGGCGAGCCGCTCGGTGCTCCGGCGGAGCCGGCGCTCGCCGAGGCGGGCGATGTCGCACTTCTACTGCACACCTCCGGTACCACGTCGCGACCGAAGCTGGTGCCGCTAACCCACGCCAACCTCGCCGCCTCGGCGGCCCACATCGGCAGGACGCTGCGGCTGACCGCAGACGACCGCTGCCTCAACGTCATGCCGCTGTTTCATATCCACGGGCTGGTGGCGGCGGTGCTCGCCTCGCTGGCGGCGGGGGGCAGTGTCTTCTGCACGCCCGGCTTCAACGCGTTGGTGTTCTTGCGCTGGCTGAACGAAGCGAAACCGACCTGGTATACGGCGGTGCCGACCATGCACCAGGCGATCCTCGCCCGGACCGCCCGCAACCGGGACGCGGCCGGGCAAGCGCGGCTGCGCTTCATTCGCTCTTCCTCGTCGTCGCTGCCGCCGCAGGTGATGGCGGAGGTGGAGGCCACCTTCGGCTGCCCGGTGATCGAATCCTACGGGATGACCGAGGCCAGCCACCAGATGACCTCCAACCCGCTGCCGCCCGCGGTGCGCAAGCCCGGCAGCGTCGGCCCGGCGGCGGGACCGGAGGTGGCGATCATGGCCGAGGACGGCCGGCTGCTCGCTGCCGGCGAGACCGGCGAGATCGTCATTCGCGGGCCGAACGTCACGGCCGGCTACGAGAACAATCCGGCGGCCAATGCGGCCGCCTTCGCGCACGGCTGGTTCCACACCGGCGACCAGGGCACGCAGGACGCGGACGGCTACGTGCGGGTGACCGGGCGGCTCAAGGAGATCATCAACCGCGGCGGCGAGAAGATATCGCCGCGCGAGGTGGACGAGGTGATCATGGATCATCCGGCGGTGGCGCAGGTGGTCACCTTCGCCGTGCCGCACGCGAAGCTCGGCGAGGAAGTGGCCGCGGCGGTGGTGCTGCGCGAGGGCATGGCGGCCGGCGAGCGCGATATCCGTGATTTCGCGGCGAAGCGGCTCGCCGACTTCAAGGTGCCGCGGCGGGTGTTGATCCTCGACGAAATTCCCAAGGGGGCGACCGGCAAGCTGCAGCGCATCGGCCTCGCCGCCAAGCTCGGTCTGGCCTGATGCGCGTCACCGTGTTCGGCGCCGGTGCGATCGGCGGTTACCTCGCCGCCAAGCTGGCGGCGGCGGACAGGGTCGAGCTGTCGCTGGTGGCGCGGGGCGCGCATCTGGAGGCGATCCGCGCCAACGGCCTGCGGCTGATCGAAGACGGCGGCGACACAACAAAGGTCGTGGCCGCCAGCGCCGAGGCGGGCGACTTCGGCGAACAGGATTTCGTGCTGCTGACGTTGAAGGCCCATTCGGTGCCCGGCGCGCTCGACGCGCTGTCGCCGCTGATCGGGCCCGCGACGGCCGTGGTCACCATGCAGAACGGCCTGCCGTGGTGGTATTTCTACCGTCACGGCGGCACGCTCGCGGGCACGCGGCTCGAAACGGTCGATCCCGGGGGGGCGATCTGGCAGCGGATCGGACCGCAAAGGGCAATCGGCGCGGTGGTCTATCCGGCGACGGAGGTGGCCGCGCCGGGCGTGATCCGCCACCTCGACGGGCGGCGCTTCTCTCTCGGCGAGCCGTCAGGAGAGAAGAGCGAGCGGGTGACGAGGCTGGCGCGCGAGCTGGTGGCGGCAGGATTGCAGGCGCCGGTGCGTAGCGACATCCGCAACGAAATCTGGCTGAAGCTGTGGGGCAACCTGTCGTTCAATCCGATCTCGGCGCTCACCCGTTCC
>Ga0307436_1000819_pt1 | contig 14478 bp, 11 predicted proteins | sample SalMarWE160440MG_FD_202513 | JGI IMG/M metagenome (GOLD analysis project Ga0307436, IMG submission 202513) | Salt marsh sediment microbial communities from the Plum Island Ecosystem LTER, Massachusetts, United States - WE1604-40 | ecosystem: Environmental > Aquatic > Marine > Intertidal zone >...
CAAAACTCGGCTGATGCGCGCCACGGCGTGCCCACGGTGAAGCCGCGCACGCAAGCCTCTGTCGCGGTCAGCGCTGACGGCCACCAGTGGGTCCTGTTGAACGCCTCGCCCGATCTCAGGCAGCAAATCAATGCCACACCCGAGTTGCAGCCGGACCGAAATGGCCCCCCCCGCAACAGTCCCATCAGGGCTGTGGTGCTGAGCAATGGCGACGTGGACGCCGTCGCGGGGCTCTTGTGCCTGCGCGAAGGGCAACCCTTCAGTATCTACGGCAGCGCGCGCGTGCTCGAAGTGCTTGCCGGAAACAGTATCTTCGATGTGCTCAACGCGGATATCGTCAAGCGCAAGACCATGGAGCTCGGTAAGACGTTCGCGGTCGAAGGTCCAGCCGGCCCCCTAGGGCTCACGATCGAGGCCTTCGGCGTACCCGGCAAGATTCCGCTTTATCTGGAGGACGAGGAGAAGGGGACCGGCGGAAGTTACGGTACCGAGGAGGGCGACACCGTCGGTCTCAAGGTCACCGAGGACAAGACCGGCAGCCACTTCTTCTTCATTCCGGGCTGCTCGGGTCTCGACGACGACTTGCGCGCGCGTCTCAAAGGCGCACCGCTCCTCTTCTTCGACGGCACGCTCTACACCAACGACGAGATGATCGTGCAGGGCCTGATGAACAAGACCGGCGACCGCATCGGACACATGAACATGTCCGGGCCGAGAGGAACGGTCGAGCAGATGGCGCCGCTCGGCATTGCGCGCAAGATCTTCATCCACATCAACAATTCCAATCCGGTGCTGCGCGACGACTCGCCGGAGCGGGCCGCCGTGGAAGCGGCCGGGTGGGAAGTCTCCTATGATGGGATGGAGGTGAGGTCCTAGCTTTGGCCGGCGCGGCCGGTGCGCGCATCGCCAAAGACCACGACGTTGTCTTGTCGCTGAGGAGGCTGCATGGCGGGCCTGTCGGCGCCGACTGCCGCGGTCGTCCAGTAGGCGTGGATGCGCGTGGTGAATGGTCCGGGCTTCTCGACAAACAGTCTCTCGCCCCTAACCTTTGCCTCCTTGCGCAGCGCCTTGTGCCGCTTGCGGCAGCGCTTGATGAAAGCCGTTGTGTCCTCGGGGCTGCCGAATGTCATGGTCGGCGTCGAGACGAGGTGGATGAGCATGGCGACGTCGTGGTCATCGCCGAGAATCTGCGACAGCGAGCGCGAGTCATCGGCGCGCGCGAATAGTTCCGACGGCCAACAGGGGGTGAGAAGCTGCATCTGCCGCCAATGATGCTGCACTCCTTTACGCCACTCGTGAATCTCGTCGGCCTCATCGGTTTCGAAGGCTGCCTTGAAACTCTTGCGTGTGGCCCGGTAGCAGCGCTCAAGTCCCTTGGCGAGCGGGCCGAAATCGTCCGGATAGACTGCGAGGGCCGTGAGGGCGGGGCGAAGTTCGAGCAGCCGGCGCATTGCCTCCGAGGCAGTGCTCCGTTCGAGGTTTTGCTCGGCGGCTTGGCGTCGCTTTTGCAGCCACCCGCGCATGGATCGGATCGGGACGTCGCCCCCACCCTGCTCGGTATTCCGTTCGAGCTTGTCGACGGCATCGATCAGCGCTTGGGCATCACGGGCTGCGGCGAGGCCTTTGCCGATGCTGGCGACGCGCGTGGTCAGATTGGCGAACACGGGCTCAGGCATGCCCGGGCGCGCGAGCAATAGCAAAGAGCGCAATCTTTTTAAGCACTTACGGGCGCTGTGAACCCCGGTGTGGCGATCAGCCTTAGTCGCAAGTGCGGTGTGGGCGATGTCGAGTTCGGCGAGGGCCACGCGCCGCAAGGCCTCGCTCATCGGCAATGCTGGATCGAGCCGATAACTCATCTCAGTCCCCGCTTCAGCCTCCAAATCCCCAGGGGAATGATTCCCGCCAGGGGAGGCAGGGTCAACCTAAGTCCGTACTCATCGCTGTGGAGAATCTGTTGATAAGTCTCGCCATGGCTTTGTGACAGCAACCCAACTTCGCGTCCTAAGCTCAGGGTCTTGGTGTGTCATAATGTCCGTTATAACGGCGACACTGTCGGCGCCGGCCGCGAGCACGATAGGGGCTCGCTCGGGAGTGATTCCACCGATGGCGACGAGGGGACATTTGACCCGTGTTCGCCACTCCGCAAGCCGTGGGAGACCTTGCGGCGCACACGGCATTTTCTTCAGCATGGTAGCGTAGATCGGTCCGAGCGCCACGTAGTCGGCCTCCGCGGCAAGCGCTCTCTCCAGTTCCTCAAGGCTGTGGGTGCTAACGCCGATTCTGATGCCCGCCGCCCTGATGGCGGCAAGGTCGGCGTGGGCGAGGTCCTCCTGGCCAAGATGCACGAAGTCGGCCTTCGCCGCGATCGCCTCACGCCAATAGTCGTTGACCACAAGCTGACAGCGATGCGTGGCGCAGAGGGCGATAGCCCGTTCGATCTCGGGACGGATCTTGGCGCTCCGATCCTTGATGCGAAGCTGAACGAGCTTGACGCCTTGCGACAAGAGGCGCGCGAGCCAATCCGTATCAGGGACGATGGGGTAAAACGGATCGAGATGGATCAAGAGGCGTGATCGATCTTGAAGAACGGCGTGCCAGCCACCGGCGTCGACGGGGACGCCATGTCACGCGGCTCGATCAGTCCCGCCTCGTAGGCAAGCCGTCCCGCTTCTATTGCCTTGGCGAAGCCTTCGGCCATCTTCACTGGATCGCCGGCTTTAGCCACGGCCGTGTTCAGCAAGACGGCGTCATAGCCCATCTCCATGGCCTCTGCCGCATGGGATGGCGCGCCAACGCCGGCATCGACGATGAGTGTCGTATCAGAAAAATAGGCGCGCAAGCTTTGCAGCGCCGGCTTGTTGATGAGGCCACGCGCCGAGCCGATGGGCGCCGCCCACGGCATGAGTACAGTGCAGCCCGCGGCGACGAGGCGCTCGCCCGCGCTCAAGTCTTCCGTCGTGTAAGGCAGCACCTTGAAGCCTTCGGCGCAGAGCACGGTCGCGGCCTCGACGAGGCCGAACAGCTCCGGCTGAAGCGTGTCGTCATTGGCGATGACTTCGAGCTTGATCCAGTTGGTGCCGAATAGCTCGCGCGCCATCTGCGCGGTGGCAATTGCCTCCTTGGCCGTGCGGCAGCCGGCCGTGTTGGGAAGCACGCGGCGTCCGAGCTGCTCGATGAGCGCCCAGAAGCCTTGGCCGGTTCGGGCGCGCGCCGATTCCCGCCGTAGCGAGACGGTCACGATCTCGGCGCCCGAGGCTTCGACTGCTTGGCGCAAGATGTCTGGCGAGGCGTATTGCGCCGTGCCTAGCAGCATGCGCGAGGCGAAGTGTTTGCCGTAAAGCTCGAGCATCAGCCGCCCTGCCTTGGAGCCACGATCTCGACCTCATCGGCCTCGGCGAGTTGCATCGCGGGCCGTGCGGACGCGGCCACGAAGCTGCCATTGACTGCCGTGGCGACCTTCGCCTCGGCGAAGCCGAGCTTGGCGCAAAGCTCATCGAGGTTGCGTGCGTCGGTGGCGACGGGCTCACCGTTGAGCAAGATCTGCAACGAACACCTCCGGGTCGGTGGCGCCAGTCTCAAGATAATCTGCGACTAGCTCGGCCAAGACCGGCGCCAAGAGAAAGCCGTGCCGGTAGAGGCCGTTGACGTAGATATAGCCCTTTGAGGCGATAATCCTAGGCCGATTGTCGGGAAAGGTAGGACGGACGCCGGCCCCAAGCGCCAAGATCTCCGCCTCGCCGAAGGCGGGGTCGAGCGCATAGGCGGCGCTCAGGAGCTCAAGTGCCGAGCGTAGCGTGACGGGACCGCCGTCTTCCCGCTCGATGGTCGTGGCGCCCACCATGAACAGGCCCTCGCCCCACGGCACGAGGTAAAGCGGAAACCGTGGGTGCAGAAGCCGGACGGGCCGCTGAATCGCGACGTCGGGCGCGCGCACCACGATGCGCTCGCCGCGCACCCCGCGCAGGGTGGGGAGGGCGTCATTGGCGGCGAGGCCGCGGCAGTCGATGATGAGATCGGAGCCTGGCGGGATCTCGGCTTGGCCCAACTGCACCACGACGCCGGCCTTTTGCACTTCAGCGAGGAAGAAGGCCAGCGCCGCGTCTGGGTGCAGATGCGCCTCGCCTTCAAAATAGAGGCCGGTACCGAAGCGCGGGCCGAGATCAGGCTCGAGCGTGGTGAGGGCGGCCGTGTCGAGGCGCTCGCCGCCTTTCGTCATGCGCGCGAAGCGGTCGAGCAGGACGCGGTCGCGTGGCGGGGCGACCACGAGGCTGCCATTGGCGATGGTCCCGGGATAGGTCTCCGTCCACAGGGCGATGCCACGCAGTCCGAGCTCGCGCACGATCGACTCGGCGCTCTCCTCCTCGCAGCGGGGCGCGAGCATGGCGCCCGCATACAGGCTGCATGCGTCGGCGAACGGCGCGGCGGAGCGCTCAGCGAGCACGATGCTGTGGCCGCGGCGCGCCAGCGTCAGCGCTTGCCACAGACCGACAATGCCGGCACCGCGGATGGCGATCTTAAGAGCGTGGCCTGTCATCAGGCATGGGGTGCACAGGAGGAGCGTGCCTGTCTAGTCCCTGGAAACTCGTCCCAAGGGGCTAGTCTCCGAGCGCTACACCTTCGCGACGCGGATCGGCGCCGCCTTCGAGGCCATTCGGCGTCACGGCAATGATGTGCTCCCCGCTTGTCATGTCCATGCGGCGCACGACGTGACCCTTGGCCTCAAGCCCTGCGGTCAGCGCGTCCCCTGCCGGACCGTTCTCAATTAGCGCGCCTCGCGGGGTGCCGCCGAAATTGACCAGCGCGGCGGCCTCGGCCGCGTTCTTCTGCCAGTCGAGCAGGGCGAACAGCGTCTTCAAGTTGAACAAAATGATGCCTGGGCCGCCGGGCGAGCCCAGCACGTAGTCGAGGCGGTTGTCTTTGTCGAACACCATGGTCGGGTCCATGGAACTGCGCGGACGCTTGCCCGGCTGGACCCGGTTGGCGATCGGTTTGCCTTGCGCGTCTTTGGGCAGGAAGGAGAAATCGGTGAGCTGATTATTGAGCAGGAAGCCGCGCACCATGGTGCGCGCGCCGAATGAATGTTCGATGCTCGTGGTCAGAGAGAAGGCGTCACCGGAATCGTCGACGACAGATACCTGGCTGGTGCCGCCTTTCTCCTGCGTGTGATCGCTGCCGAAAGCGCTCGGCGGCATGACTGGCGGGTAGCCAGGCTTCACCACGTCCATGGCGTGATCTGGATCGATCAGGGCGCGCCGGCTCGCGAGATAGTCCTTATCGAGCAAGCCTTTCACAGGCACCGGGACGAAATCGGGGTCGGCGAGATAGCGGCCGCGATCGGCGAAGGAGAGACGCTCGGCTTCGGTGATCAGATGCGCAACCTTTGGGTCGAAGGGAGACGTGCCGAGATTGAATGGCTCGACAAGCCCAAGAACCTGGCCGACCGTGACCCCGCCGGACGATGGCGGGCCTGCGCCACAGACTTTTTGCCCGCGATAAGGGACGCAAATCGGCGGGCGGGGTAAGGCGTCGTAGCTCGCGAGGTCTTCAGTCGACAGCGTGCCGGGCGCGCGGGGATCATTTTGAACCGCTTTTGCGATATCGGTCGCAATAGCACCTTCGTAGAACGCACCAGGCCCGTCGCGGGCAATGGTCTCAAACGTGTCGGCGAGCTCGGGATTCTTGAGAATGTAGCCAGTGGGCCTGGGATGGCCATCCGCATCGAAGAAATAGGCGCGGGCCGACGGCGCAAAACTTTTGGGGTCGGTCTGGCTGAGCTCCTTGGCGAGACGTGGCGAAACTGGAAACCCATCGCGGGCGAGTTTGATGGCTGGCTGGAACAGCTCCGACCAGGGGAGCTTGCCATAGTCGTCATGCACCAGCTTCAGCGCGGCAAGCACGCCAGGCACGCCGACCGATAGACCACTGTGCATGGCGGCCTCGCGCGGCAGCGGCTTGCCGTTCTTGTCGAGGAAGAGTTCAGGCGTGGCGCCGGCCGGCGCGGTCTCGCGGCCGTCATAGCTAGTCAGCGTCTGGGTCGCTGCCTCCCAATAGAGCATGAAGGCACCGCCGCCGATGCCGGAAGACTGCGGCTCGACGAGGTTGAGCACCATCTGCGCGGCGATACCGGCATCGATCGCCGATCCCCCTTTGCGCAACATGGCGAGCCCGGCCTCCGCAGCGAGCGGATGCGCGGCGACGACCATATGCTTCCTCGCATGGACGAGCGGCTTCGGGGCAAAGCCGCTCGCCCCTTCGGGCTGGTCGAAGGCGAGCGCGGGCGTGGCCAAAAGGAGAAGCGCAAGCGCGGCAGCGAGGGCACGGCGGAACATGGCGCGCAGCATAGAGGTTTTTGACGGCATGCAAATCTGTCACCGCGCCGCGTGCTGCGACCGGTTTTTGGCTGAAATCTCGCCCTCCAGCCTTTTCAGGAAGGAGGGAAAGGCGCAATCCGTAACGATGGCACGTGCTTCCACGTGCTTCGGTGAAGCACGCGGCGCCTTCCGGCGCGCCAATCGCGGCGATTTTTGCGTTACACGCCGGGCCGCGCTTTCGCTTGGGTGCGGGTCTCTCGACTCCGCCGCACCGTGTCTCGGAGGCTCGAACGCCTCGGCACGCCTTCTTCGCGCTCAAGTAGGGCAGGGCCCGGTAGCGCAAAGAACAAGTCGTCAGCCAGCTTCTAGCCGGGCCTCGTAGTGAACCCGGGCGGAGCCCCGGCGCCGCCCGAGTATTCCGGTGCGAGTCGAACCCGTGGGCACCGCACCTCGTCCCGCCCCCACGACGCCTCGCGAAAGCGTCCCTTGATTGGACGAGGTGGCGCGATTGTACGGCAGGTTCGGCGTGCGGGGATAAGGTCAGGACAAAGGTGATCAGTGGAAATCGCGGGATTTAGGGATGATGTGCTCGTTGCGGGGATGGCAGCGCGGGTGCCAACGCGGCTGGCGGCGCTCGCCTCTCTCGCGCGAATCCTCGCTGCCTGCATGTTTGACATGGTCGCCGTGGGCGATGGGCAAGGCGATCTCGGGCCGGTCCCGCGAAGGGTGCCATGAGCCGGGATCGGGACGGCGTACCTCGTCGGCATTGGCAAGCGCCAACTCCATGGCCGCGCCGTCCTCGGTCAGGAGGTGCAGCCAGTCGCTGCGGTCCTCCAATCGCTCGGCCACCACATGGATGATGTCCTCGTGACGCTGCACCCGGCCATGCACCACAACGAGCCGCGCGCCCATCACCACTTTGCGCATCCGCTCCAGGACCTTCGGCCAGATCATCGCATTGGCGATGCCGGTCTCGTCCTCGATGGTCATGAACACTACGCCTGCCGCGGAGCCAGGGCGCTGGCGCACGAGGATGACGCCGGCGACATGCACGCGCGCACCGTCGCGCGCCGATTTGAGCGCATGACACGCAACAATGCGCGCGGCGGACGCGCGGGCGCGCAAGAAGCTCATGGGGTGGGCTTTGAGGGAGAGGCGAAGCGTGCGGTAGTCGTTCACAACATGCTCGGAGAGCGGCATGACGGGAAGATTGACCTGTGGCTCGGTTCCGGTCTCGGCCGCGTCGGTATGATCGAACAGAGGAAGCGGAGTTTCCTTCGGCAGGCCGCGCACTTCCCACAGAGCTTGCCGGCGGTCGAGACCGAGCGAGCGGAAGGCGTCGGCGCCGGCAAGCCTTTCGAGACCGGTGCGGCCGACGCCGCTCCGCCGCCACAGATCGCGCACATCTGAGAAAGGCTTGGTTGCGGCGCGGCTGCTTTGCTGCTGTGGCTTGACGCTTCTATGCTTGGCCAAGGCTTGAGCCTCCCTTTACCCCATCGGGCGGCGAAACGCCTAAAATAGAAAGGCGTTGTACCAGAACGAGCCGATCCTTATGCGACACGTTTCTTCCAAGTTTTTCATCCGATCTCATAGGCGCCTCTGCGTTAGCCTGCGCGACACCCTGCTCGTCACGGGTGTTCTGCTGGCGCTTACTGCCGGTAACGCGCCTTCGGCGGTGGCAAGCCGTGATGCTTGTCCGGATCATGCGGGGATCACGCTGCCACCCGGCTTCTGCGCCACGATCTTCGCCGATCATCTCGGGCGCGCGCGCCATATGGCGGTCGCGTCGAATGGCGTCGTCTACGTGAATACGCGAGGCAGCACTGCGCCTTCCGGCGGGTTTCTGGTCGCGCTGCAAGACACGACCGGGGACGGCAAGGCGGACAATGTCGTCCACTTCGGCGCGACGGCCAAACCCGGCGGCACTGGCATCGGCCTCTACAAGGGCTATGTCTATGCGCAATCCGGCGGCAAAATCGTGCGTTACAAGCTGCCGGAGGAAGGCATCGCGCCGCAAGGTGCGCCAGAGACCGTCGTCTCGGGCCTGCCGGTCACCGGCGATCACCCGATGCATCCTTTCGCGATCGACAGCCAAGGCAATCTCTTCATCGACGTTGCTTCGGCCACCAATGCCTGCCAGAAGCGGAACCGCGTCACCGGCTCGCCGGGCGAGATGCCTTGTACCGAACTGAAGACGCGCGGCGGTATCTGGCGCTATGACGCGAACAAGACAGGGCAGGCATTCTCTCCTGCCGCGCGTTATGCCACCGGCATCCGCAATGCCGACGGCATTGCCGTCGATCCGGGCGTCGGCCTGTTCGCCGTCCAGCAGGGCCGCGACCAGCTGCACGCCAATTGGCCGAAGCTCTATACGCCGAAGCAAGGCGCAAACCGGCCGGCCGAGGAGCTGCTGCGGATCGAAAAGGGGGCCGATTACGGCTGGCCGGAATGTTATTTCGATAACGAGCAGAAGAAACTGGTGCTGGCGCCGGAGTATGGCGGCGACGGCGGCAAGACGGTCGGGGTTTGCGCCGAGAAGCGCGGGCCAGTCGCCTTCTTCCCTGCCCACTGGGCGCCGAACGATCTCACCTTCTATACCGGCTCGCAGTTCCCGGCCGCTTATGACGGCGGTGCCTTTATCGCCTTTCACGGCTCCTGGAACCGGGCGCCATTTGCGCAAGGCGGCTACAACGTGGTGTTTCAGCCGCTGAAGGACGGCAAGGCCGACGGCGACTACGTCGTCTTCGCAGACGGCTTCGCCGGCAAGGTGAAAGAGCCGGGCGCGGCCGATCATCGGCCGTCGGGCGTCGCGGTTGGGCCCGGCGGGGCGCTTTACGTTTCCGACGACCGGGGAGGCCGCATCTGGCGCATCAGCTTTTCCGGAAATCGGAACGCAGGCCTGCAGCCTGCCGGAAAGTAGACCCTGCGGCTGGCAGGTGGCGCTCATACCGCCGCCTATGGCGTGACGGATTATGTCTGGGCGCTCAGTCATGAGCGCAGCGAGGCGGAGCGCGCCAGCGCTGGCGCGAAAAGATGCGGCCCGGTCTCGGGCCGAGGGCCGTCACGTGCCGCCATCAAGGCCCTCGCGTCCTCCTCGCGGAAGCCGTCGATCTGGCGAAAGCCGAGGCGGAGAGCAAAAGTATTATTCACATTCTCTTTGTCATGCCCGCGTAGGCGGGCATCCAGTAAAACTCGATCTTCGTTGTCGAGACAGCCGTGGTTACTGGATCGCCCGATCAAGCCGGTCGATGACGAGAGAAGAATCGGTTCCAGCGTGCAGTCCCAGTGGCTGTGATTGACGTCGGGCGCGCGCGCTTTGACGCCATGATCGCGCGCACAACGCACGATCTGTGCGGGCGCGTAGAAACCCATGGGCTGGGAATTAAGCAGCGCGCAAGCGAAGACATCCGGGTAATGGCATTTGAGCCAGGACGAAACGTAGACGAGATGGGCGAAGCTCGCGGCGTGGCTCTCGGGGAAGCCGTACTCGCCGAAACCTTTGATCTGATTGAAGCAGCGCTCGGCGAAGTCTGGCGGATAACCGCGCGCCGTCATGCGGCCGACCATCTTGTCTTGCAGCTTGCCGATGGTACCGCGGCGGCGGAACGTGGCCATGGCGCGGCGGAGCTCGTTCGCCTCGGGACCAGAGAACTTCGCCGCCACCATGGCAAGCCGCATGGCCTGCTCCTGGAACAGCGGGACGCCCATGGTCTTGCCGAGCACCTGGTGGAGCTCGTCTTTCGGGCCGTGATCCGGATGGGGCGAGGGGAATTCGACCGGCTCGTCACCTGAACGGCGGCGCAAATACGGGTGCACCATGTCGCCCTGGATCGGGCCGGGGCGGACGATGGCAACCTCGATGACGAGATCGTAGAAACATCTGGGCTTCAGACGCGGCAGCATGTTCATCTGCGCGCGACTCTCCACCTGGAACACGCCGATAGAGTCGGCACGGCACAGCATGTCGTACACGGCCGGGTCGTCGCGAGGCACCGTGCCAAGCGTGACCTCCTTGCCGTAATGCTCTTTCAGCAGGGCGAAGGCCTTGCGGATGCAGGTGAGCATGCCGAGCCCCAGGACGTCGACTTTAAGCAAGCCGAGCGCGTCGAGATCGTCCTTGTCCCATTCGATGACCGTGCGGTCCTCCATGGCGGCGTTGCCGATGGGCACAACCTCGGATAAAGGCCCGCGCGTGAGCACGAAGCCGCCGACATGCTGGGAGAGGTGGCGGGGGAAGCCGATCAGCTCATGCGCAAGCTCGAGGCAGCGGGCAAGCAGCGGATCGCTTGGGTCGAGCCCCGCCTCGTGCACATATTTCTCCGGCAGTGCGGAATTGCTCAGGCCCCAAATGGTGGTGGCGAGCGCGGCGACAGTGTCTTCGGAGAGGCCGAGCGCCTTGCCTACCTCGCGCACGGCTGAACGGCCACGATAGGAGATGACCGTCGCGGCAAGCCCGGCGCGGTCGCGGCCGTAGCGGGCATAGATATATTGGATCACCTCCTCGCGGCGCTCGTGCTCGAAGTCGACGTCGATGTCGGGCGGCTCTTTGCGCTCTGGCGAGACGAAGCGCTCGAACAGGAGGTCGATCTCCGTCGGATCGACATTGGTGATGGCGAGGCAGTAGCAGACGGCGGAGTTGGCGGCGGAGCCACGGCCCTGGCAGAGAATGCCGAGGCTGCGCGCGTAGTGCACGATGTCGTGGACGGTGAGGAAGTAAGGCGCGTAGTTGAGCTCGGCGATGAGCGCGAGCTCTTTTTGCAGCGTGTCGCGGACCTTGTCGGGGATGCCGTCCTGGAAACGCCACTTGGCACCTTCCCAGGTCAAGTCCTCGAGATGGGATTGCGGAGTCTTACCCTCCGGCACCGGCTCGTCCGGATATTCGTATTTCAGCTCGTCGAGGGAGAAGGTGCAGGCATCTGCGATCTCGATAGTTCGCGCAAGCGCATCCTCGTGGCCTTTGAACAGGCGCGCCATCTCGTTTGGCGGTTTCAGATGCCGCTCAGCATTGGCTTCGAGGCGGAAGCCCGCTTCCGTAATCGTGCATTTTTCGCGGATGCAGGTGAGCACGTCCTGGAGCGGGCGTCGGTGGCTCGCGTGATAGAGCACCGCGCCTGTGGCGACGAGAGGCGTTCCAACGCGTGCCGCAAGGTCTGCGAGGGCTGCAATACGCGCGCGGTCGTCACCGCGATAGGAATGCCGCGCGGCGAGATAGAGGGACGTGTGTGGAGGAAGCGTCTCCTTGATGCGGCGGAGCTCAAATTCAAATTCGTCATCCCCGCGAAGGCGGGCATCCAGTACCCCCTGATCTTCGTGAGCGAGACGGCGGTGGTTACTGGGTCCCAGCTTTCGCCGGGATGACGCTGGATAAGTGTCGGGCGGGACGACGATGAAGATGAGGCCGTCGGCGTGGGGGGCAACGTCTTCGAGGTGGAGCGTGCATTGACCTTTCTCGGCGCGGCGTTGGCCGAGGGTGAGAAGACGGCAGAGCCGGCCGTAAGCGGCGCGGTCGGTCGGGTAGGCAAGCAGGCTCGGCGCATCTTGGAGCACGAGACGCGCGCCGGGGATGAACATGATGCCGAGTTCTTTCGTGGCGAGATGGGCGCGCACCACGCCGGCGAGCGTGTTGGCGTCGGCGACGGCGATGGCTTCGTGGCCAAGCGCCTTTGCCGTCGCCACCAGCTCTTCGGGGTGCGAGCCGCCGCGCAGAAAGGTGAAATTGGTGGTGACGTCGAGCTCGGCGTAGCGGGTCATGCGAAGACTCCATGTAGGAACCAGCAGGGAGGCTCGTCCGCGCTTGCCTGATAGAGACCCTCGCGGAATACCCAGTAGCGGCAGCCGTCCTCGTCCTCGATGCGGTAATAGTCGCGGGGTCGCGGCTTGGAGCAGGCGGCAAGCGTGCGCCACCATTCGGGGGCGATGCGCTCTGGCCCTTCGGCTTTGACGACGCGGCGGCTGACCCGACGCCAGGTGAAGCGCGCCGGCGGACCTTCGGGAATCTCGGCGAGAACCGTGAGAGGCTCAGGCCGCGCGAGAAGCAGGAACGGCCGCGGCGGCTTGGTAGGCGCGTCATTAGGCCAAGCGGGCACGCCGGCAAAGGCGCTGCGCGGACTTTGCGCGCGCTCAGGCATGTGGCTCGCCCGCGGGAAGAGGTGGCGCACGGCACTGGTCCCTAGCCGATTGGTCAGCGCGTCGATCAGGGCTTCCGGCCCATTGGCAGTATCCGTCTCGGTCAGGCTCGTCTGGGTGAGGGACAGCCGCTCGGTGGTGAGCGAGGCAAGCGCCATGAGATCGACGCCGAAGCCCATGTCGATGGTCTCGACCTTGTCCTTCAGGAGCCGCACGAGATGCGAGGCCTCACGGGACGGCGCGCTCAAGCCCGCTTCAATCGCAGCGGAAGAGCCGTCGGTGCGCGCGGCCCACAAGACCACGCGCCGGGCGCCGCGGCCTGCGCGTGCTAGCGTGCGGCAAAGCTCGCCTGCGAGATGATCGAGACCAGCAAGGACGCCATCATGGGTAATGACGGGCTCAACGAAAGGAAGCCGCGCCACGAAGTCGGACGTGGGCAGCAGGGCTTCGCGTTTCTCCGCGCGGATTCCGAACGCCTGATCGAGACGGCGCAGGACGGCTTCAGTAGCCTCCTTGGAACGGAAGCGGCGCTCAAGGCTTGCGCGCGGCAAATCATAGAGTTGGCCGATGCGCTTCAGGCCGAGGCGGCGCAACAAATGCGCAGTCTCCGGCTCCAGGCGCAGCGCCTCGACGGGAAGCGTTGCCAGTGTCGTTTGCAGTGTTCCATCAGGGACGATGCACGGCGAGCGGCGCGCGAAGCGCGCGAGTGCGTGGGCGACGCCTAACGTCTCGGCAAGGCCGAGGCGCGCGGTGAAGCCGGCGCGTGCGAGGTGTGCCGCAAGATCGGCGAGGAGAGCACTTTCGCCGCCGAAGAGATGCGGAACGCCGGTGATGTCGAGCCACAGCCCATCGTCGCCATCCACGTTGAGCGTTGGGCTGTAGCGGGAGGCCCATCGGGCCAAGGCGCGCAGCGTCTCGGCATCCTTGTCGGGTGCGGCGGGGGCGGTGAGAAGATGCGGGCAGATGGCGCGGGCATCGGCGAGGCTCAAGCCCGGCGAGAGGCCGTCGCGGGCGCTCGCTCCGTTGACCGTGGTGAGGGTAAGCCCGTGCGCGTCGCTGCCGACCAGGGCGAACGGCTGGTCATCCGGAATGAACGTTTCCGATGCCGATTTGAATGTGTCCTTTGCCGGCATGAACGTGTCCGTCATCGACGCCGACATATCCAACATCGGCACGATGCTGTTCATCACCGCGCTCTCCCGCTTCAGCCGCTCGATCGCAAGATGCGGCAGCCACACGGAGACGATCCGACTCATGACTGAACTCCACACGAAAACTCGATCCCGGTGCGTGTCCCCGGCAGCGCTCCAAGGTGAGGCGCCAAGCGGCGGCGGCGGGCGCGGCCGCATCGAATGGGGCGGGGCGGGGCGGCTCGGTGGCGATGCGCCAGCGGGTTAGCGTCCCCGGTAAACTAGAAAGATCCGCACCCCCAGGACCTGAGAGACCATGGCCGGAGAGGAGCAGGCAGGGGGTGCGGGAGGCTTGCGCGGCCAAACCGAGACGGCGGGCGGCGAGGGGTGTCTTGATGGGGATTTGGGCGAGGCAGGCGATGAGCGCGCCGCTCTTCAGCCCTTCTTCCAGGGCCCAGGCGGCATCGTCTGTAGTCCGGGTCTCAACGATGAGAAGGCGCGCCGGGTCGAGCCCAGCCCTCCAGAGGGCTGGGCCGTAAGGGCGTCCCCATTCCCGGCTTTGAGCCCGCGTCAGGCACCACAATACGAGCCCGCGACAATTTGTCTGCGCCGCTGCGGCGATCACGGACAGGGCGAAGCCGAGGGCCGCAGGGGTGTCGCGATAGCGTTCCGGCTTGAACTCGTGGAGGCCCGCTTGCTTGAGCTTCTTTAGAGGGCTTTCGCCGATATCGTTGGAAGGGGGTGGTAAAGAGCAGGCGGGACGGGAAGGGGCCGCGCCCGGTGCGGGGGGTGTGGCCAGAGACACGGGAACCTGCTCAAGCGCACGGATCGAAGCACGTAGCTGCTCAATCAGGACCCTCCCCGTGGGTCCGCCTGCTCTTTTTTCAACGCCAGCCGGCGGAACGAGCCCA
>Ga0307436_1000822_pt1 | contig 14439 bp, 12 predicted proteins | sample SalMarWE160440MG_FD_202513 | JGI IMG/M metagenome (GOLD analysis project Ga0307436, IMG submission 202513) | Salt marsh sediment microbial communities from the Plum Island Ecosystem LTER, Massachusetts, United States - WE1604-40 | ecosystem: Environmental > Aquatic > Marine > Intertidal zone >...
TGATAGGTGAAGTGTGGTTATGTTCCGGTCAATCTAATATGGAAATGCCTTTGCAGGGCTGGCTGCCTGAAAGTCCGGTTGATAATTCTAAGGAAGTGATTGAAAATTCCAATTACCCGCAGATTCGCTTTTTTACCGTCCAAAGAGCATTCTCCAATGAAGAAGAATTCAATTGCGTAGGGAAGTGGGAAGAATGCAATCCAACTACATCGCCTGTATTTAGTGCAACTGCTTATTTCTTCGGAAGAAAATTATATGAAGAATTAAAGATACCGGTTGGTTTAATACATTCAAGCTGGGGAGGAACACCTATTGAAGCCTGGACAAGCGGCAAATATCTTTCAACTATAAACGACTTTGATTCTATATTAAATGATATAAAAAGCAGTGGAAAGGATTTACAGATTTATAAGCAATGGCTTGATTCTCATCCGGTTGTACAAATAAAAGATATGTCATCTGAAACACGATGGCAAAATCTTAGCTTTAACGATGAAGGGTGTTCTGCCATAAATTATAATGACAGCAAATGGAAAGAGATGAATCTTCCCACACTCTGGGAGGCGACCGAAGTTGGAAACCTTGATGGTGTGGTTTGGTTCAGAAAGAAAATAGAAATACCTGAAAGCTGGAAAGGTAAAGATCTTGTTCTTGAACTCGGACCTATCGATGATATGGATATTACTTATGTAAATGGTGTTAAGGTAGGATCGTATGAAAAAGATGGTTTCTGGCAGACTGATAGAATTTACAATGTGCCGGGTAAATTAATTACAACGAATGAAATTACGATTGCTGTTAGGGTAATGGACACACAGGGTGGAGGCGGCATTTATGGTAAAGCCGAACTAATGAAAATCCATCCTTTAAATTCCGATGAAAGTATATCCTTAAGCGGTAAATGGAAATATCTTCCTGTTGCAGAATATCGTTTCCAAAAGTTTTTTGTTTTCGGGGCGGATAAAAATGATTACTCTTCAAGACCTAAAATGAAAATCGATCTTTCGGCTAATACTCCGACTACTTTGTACAACGGGATGATTCACCCGCTGGTTCCATATTCACTTAAAGGAGTTATCTGGTACCAGGGCGAAGCAAATGTAGATAACCCCGAACAATACGCAACTCTCTTTCCTTTGATGATTAAAAATTGGAGGGAAGATTGGGGTGAAGGAAATTTTCCGTTTTACTTTGTTCAAATAGCGCCTTATGATTATGGAGAACAGTCTCATTCTGAAGTTCTCCGTGAATCGCAGCTTAAAACTTTGTCTGTTCCTAATACCGGTATGGCAGTTACGCTGGACATAGGCAACCCGAGAAACATTCATCCGGCTGATAAAAAAGATGTTGGCGAAAGATTAGCCCGCTGGGCGCTGGCAAAAACTTATGATAAAAATGTTTTTTATTCGGGACCGCTTTATAAATCTATGAATGTAGAAAACAATAAGATTATTCTTTCGTTTGATTATGCAGATGACGGATTAGTGATAAAAGAACGGAATGGTGAAAATAATTTTATAATTGCCGGCGAAGATAAAGTTTTCAGGAAAGCTTCGGTAAAAATCGATGGCGGTAAATTGATTGTATCTAATGATGAAATAAAAAATCCTGTTTCAGTAAGATACTGCTGGAGTAATACGAATGAAGCAACACTTTTTAATAAGGAAGGTTTGCCTGCTTCATCTTTTAGAACTGATAATTGGAATAAATAGAATTGTGTTATAAAAAATTAATCCGAGTATTTTTTTAATATCAAAGGTGAGAGTATGAAAAACTATTTATTAGTCTTTTCTATAATGTTATTTTTGTTTGGATTAGACTTTTCTTCTGCCCAGGAAATTTCCAATAATGAATTAACCGGTATAACGAACTGGTATAATACACAATTGCCACAACCACCCCCACCAAATCAAAATACGACTCTCTCATTAATAAAAGTAAAAGGAAACCGGTTCGTAAACTCTGAAGGTGATACACTTTTATTTCACGGTCTCGCATTTGCTGATCCCGATAAAGTAGAAGCTGAAGGACATTGGAACAAGGAACTGTTTCAGAAAATGAAAGACCTTGGTGCAAATCTTATCAGGATTCCGGTTCACCCTGTTGCGTGGAGAAACAGGACCCCAAATAAATATCTTGAACTTTTGGATCAGGTAGTTAACTGGTGCACCGAACTTGGGCTTTATGTAATCATTGACTGGCATTCAATCGGCAATTTAAAAATGGGACTTTTCCAGGATCCTTATTACATAACATCACTAACAGAAACTTTTAGTTTCTGGCAGACAATTGCACGGCACTTTACGGGTAACAATACGATTGCATTTTATGAGTTGTTCAACGAGCCGACTTTATTTAACGGGCAGCTTGGTAGCATGACCTGGGATGAATGGAAAGAAATAAACGAAGAGATGATTAGGCTGATAAGAGCATTTGATAACGAGACTGTCCCGTTAGTTGCCGGACTTGACTGGGCTTACGATTTAACACCGTTGCGTTACGATCCTGTTAATGCTGAAGGTATCGGTTACGTATCTCATCCATACGGACATAAACGTACACTTCCCTGGGAACCGAAATGGGAAGAAGACTTTGGTTTTGCCTCGGCGAATTATCCTGTTTTTGCAACAGAGTTCGGTTTCGTACTCGGAGATTTATCTATGAAAGCAAACAGGGATTACGGTGAAAGAATAATTAAATTCTTAGAGGACAGAGGAATTAGCTGGGCATGGTGGGTTTTTGATTCTGACTGGTATCCAAATATGTTTAAATCGTGGGATGATTTTACATTAACCGATAACGGAGAATTTTTTAAAGAAGCAGCAAACGGATTGTTGGAAAATTCAAAATAGAATTATTAATGTGAAGCGATTCGCTGAATCGCTTAATTGATCTTTTGTATAAATAGTAGATTTAGCGTGAGCGAAACGGCGTTTCGCTCTACAATAAAAACAGATATTATTTTTTAGTTTAATTATATATTACTTTAGTCAGGAAAATTTAAAGATGAAATACAAATGTTATCATCTAAAAATAACGATACAGCAGATGAAGAATTAGTTGAGGCGATAAAAGAAAACGATCACGATGCATTTAAGATTTTATATTACAGGTATTTTCAAAAGCTGATTCGTTTTGCATATTACAGGCTTCGCTCCATTGAAACAGCACGCGATCTTGTTCAGGAATTATTCTTCAAAGTCTGGACGGGAAGGCAAAGATTAAATCCTCAAAAATCAATTCAGGCATATCTTTATAAATCACTTAACAATCTGGTAATTAATTATAAAAAACTAAGCTCGTCTCAAACATCTTCACTTACCGATCTTGATGAGAGAAAAATTGGGACTGAGGAAAAACAGGGGAACACAATCGATATTCAGAATGCAATAGAACGATTACCCAAAAAGCTTAAAACTGTCTTTATTCTAAGCAGGGTAGAGGGTTATAAATATTCCGAGATAGCAGAAATATGTGATATCTCTGTAAAAGCAGTTGAGAAACGAATGACGAAGGTGTTTGTATTATTAAGGAAGGAATTTGGTTAAACAAATTAATGGAATGGTTGCTTTTTTAAATCAGTGATATATATATGCTGTATCAGTAACAAAGTTACCAGTCCAGTAAGATCTGTAACGAGCTATAATTAATATTGAATCTTTATTTACTTCAATGGAATTGTTGTTCGCGATAATTGAAGAAGAATATTTTGTCTTTATGCCTGAAAATCTAAGCAAGATACCGTCGATATGAATAACACATTGAGGATATGGATAATTAAATATAAATCTTTCACTATCCCCATTTGAGCAGGTAATCTCTGCTGTTTCATCCAGACCTAATTCTGGAGCTTGCCACTCAGGTCCCAAATATTCACTGATGCTAGCAAAAACAGTGTCTCCAGCAAAAAACTCTTTTGAACTAGTATCGAAATCCGGGTTTTCACAAGCTTTATACCACGAATGACTGATAGTTATATATCCATCAAGATAATCCGGATATTGATACCTTCCATTTTTATTATCAGTACTTACTCCATTATCCTTTGAGCAACCTGCTAAAAATATTAACATTAGGATGCTAATTAAAACTCGCATTATTTTAATTCTTTCAGAGTATTATTTTATGTTTAGTTTTGTAAAATCTCTAAAGTAATTATTAAGGTTCTGATCTGTTTTACAAATCTCTTTTTCTTATGAGACTTACCTAAAACCTCATTTTATAGATACCTCCTTCTGTGGTTCCAATAAAAAGCTGGTTTCCTATTGAGTCCCAAACCAAGGATGTAATAAAACCTTTTTCGATTTCTCCGATTTTTTGTACATTCAAACCACCATTAAATGTAGCGTAAATTTGTCTGCCTCCAGCAAGATATAGTGTACCTCCAGTAGTTGGATGATGAACTATGCGAAAGATAAATCCATTATCAGGTAGCTGTAAAGCATTTTTTCGCCACGTATAGCCTCCATCGGTAGTCTTGAGTAAACCGCAACTTGAAGCGGCGTAAACGATTCCGGGATTGTCCACGTCAAATGCAACATCATAGACAGCGCCGTCGTAAGTACACCCTAAAGAATCCCAAGGCAGGCTGACTTTTCCTTTTAATCCGTAATCTTGTCCTGCACCACAGTATGGAGCAAATAACGCAGTCTCACCAAAGTACCAAATCTCACCGGGCTGAAAGGGATGCCAACGTATATAGCCTTTCCCTACAACTATACCTCTCTGACCGGAAAGCATACTCCAATTACTTCCTCCATCAGTTGAACGATAATTATAAACGTCCGTTCCCCCTATTACTATGTTTGGCTGGTGAGGCGAACGTTGAAGACTTGTGAAGATATTGTATTCATATGGATCTTCAATGGTTTCGGGAATACCACTATCAGAACGAAACCAGTTTTTGCCCCCATTTGTACTTCGCCATACGGAAACGGAACTATCGGGTTCAATGTGCGGCGTACTTCCATTGTAAGCAACCAAAATATCATCATCAAGTACATCTATATCCAAGGTCCCAACATTTGTATATTTCCCTAGAGATGTATCACGAAGTCCTAAATACTGCCAACTGTTTTCAGCGAGTCTGATATTCCTTTTCCATACACCATCGGACCCGGCGCATACATAAAGATATGGTTCTGATAAGACCATGCGCAGAGCGAATTTGTCTTCAAAACCCAGAGTCTTTATTTGCATTACTTTTGGCTCAGATATGTTGTCCTTGCAAGATAATAGGAATGTAAATATTATATTAGTAGCGATTAGGAGTATAACATATATACTGAATTTCAAAAGCATATTTCTCCACATATATTTTAATGATAAATAATTGCTGAATATTCAAAAAGAGCTGATCTATTTGCTGAGGAAATTTTAGAAATAGTAATGCATAAATTTTATTTCTTACTTTTCCCATACCCCTCTCCCCTTAAAATGAGAATATTGGTACGCGTTAGAAAATAAAAAGATGTTGAGAAATTTACCCACTTTTAATTCCTTAAATCTTTGTATTAAAAGTTGTTATTAAAAAATTTAAAGTCAATAATTTTATAAACTCAGGAAATATTAATTTCTTATTTAAGTCGCTGTTTAATTGCAAACTATTGTTAAATGGAAATCTGAAGTCAGTGCAGGAATTGAAATCAAGAACAATCCATAAAAACCAGATTTATAATAAAAATACATTTCTAAAATTTGTTATTGTTCGTAATATTAAAATCATATTTTTTAGGGACCACACTGTTTTACAACTTGGAGATTAAAAAGTAGGGATTTGATTTATCAAATCCCTACAAACTTTAGCGTAGTAGGACCTGTCCTTCGATCCGCCGTGGCGGATTAACGAAGGAGGACCGGTTCTAAGAAGATTTATCGTAGTAGGAGCATCTTCTTTGTTTGTGAAAAATTGCCTGCTGAAATTTTATAGAAATATATACCACTGGCAAGATTAGAAGCATTGAAATTTACTGAATAAGTACCTGCTGGTTTTTCTTCATTAACAAGTGTAGTAATTTCCCTTCCAAGTATATCATATACTCTTAATGTTACAAATTCATCCTTAGGCATTTGATACCGAATTATAGTAATTGGATTAAATGGGTTTGGATAATTCTGTATTGATAACTCTTTGATCTGTTCGGTCTCAGAGATTGCAATCTTACCTTCATTTTCTTTAGTTTCAAGAGTTGTATAGTCAAAGATATGACCTAAACTTGCAAACGTTCCTTTTTTAGGAATCAAACCATTTAATCTTATTGCTGCTTGTAAGACCTGTTTGTTGTCTATTTCATTTACTGACATTGCAAACTGTTGTCTTGTTTCCTGCAGTCTGCCTGAATTTATTGAATAGCTTTCAGTAGAAGTAGTAAGTATTTCTTCACTATTATTTACCAAGTTAAATGTAGGTTGAAGTTTATCAATCCTATTATCCAATACATTGTCTATACCTTCTGCAGAAATAGAATAATCAAAAACTATCTCTTCAGTGTTTGCCGGTATTTGGAATGGAACTGATGAAAGCAGATTAAATGAATTCTCTTGTGTAAGATTAAAAGTATCAAGAGAAGCAGGTATTATATCTATTCTTTGTTCGGTTCCATCATTCATCTTCAAATATATGGGGTGAAGCCTAACCTCTAAAAATGAGCCTGAACTATCTAACCATGCAATGGAACGGGAATAATAATCGAGGGGATTTATTTCTAATTCTTTTTGTAATGTCTCTGAACTTAACATTACTGTATATGGCAAGCTAGAACCACTTGTCCAAACATATTTTCCAGTTGTGCTGCCTGATGATACTGAAGGATATCTTCCATTACTTGCTATACTGGTTGGCGAGCTCCAGGAAGAGCCATTGAATCTCATTTTATAAACGTATTGAGTTCCAAATTGCGAAGGGCTGTGATATAACAGATCAACTTTATTTGTCGCTAATGCTGTAATTGAAGGATTTTCCTGGCTACAATAATATGTTCCAAACCACTCATTTGGCCAGGAATAATAATTTGTTGATTTGCGGTGAATAATTAAATAATCGTAAATAGAAGAACCGGATCCAATAAGTTTTTTCCATGCTACGTGAATTTGTGAAGTTCCTGGAATGGAAGTTATCGAAGGAGTTATATGAACAGCATTCGATCCGGGCACAATAGAGGATAAATTGTTAGGACCTCCGTTCCAATATGTAGTTGACGGATTAAAATAATAGTAATAGATGTGATTATCTGAACTATTTGCTATAGCCAAAGGAAAATAATATGTCGGACTTTGATATGCGGAAGTAATTGTAGGTGAGTAGCTTGTTGAAAAGCCCACTGTTCTTATAGTCCAGTAATATTGATTATAGGGAGTTGTATAATAGCTCCAGTAACTTTTTATCCCGCTTCCATAGCAAAAAACAACCATTTCATAACTTGATGCCGCTTGAATTGAGGGAAGTGGTTCGGTAGTTGTCGTAACAGAGTTTAATATATATCTAGTGTTCCAGCTCGTACCGCCATTCGGGCTAGCTGCAAAATAGATATCATAATTATTACCGCTTGCATTTCTTTGCCAGGTAACATAGATCCTTCCCCCGCTTTGCGAAATAGACGGATAATTATTATTTCCATTACCGGTGCTTAATCTTATTGGAGTTAACCAGGTATTACCTGCGGTCATTTTATGATAAAATATTTCTCCGTCAGAGGCAAATATCAAATGGTAGTTGCCAGAGTTGTCTCTAACTAGATTACGTCCATTGTTTTGCCCTGTAGCGGTTTGGTTAACGGATTTGTTTGTATATGCAAGGTCCATAAGACGGTAAACAAATGAAGCTGATCCTAAACTACCCTGATCTGAATATTGAGGATGACTTACACCACTTGCATACCTTGAATCGTGATTAAATTCCCAGGTTTTTGATTCAAGTACGGATATCCCTCCGTTATTATCTATGTCTGAAGAAATTGAATTCCCGATTATTGTCTTGGTGTTGAACGCATTAATAACATGATAATTAAACTCACCGTGATGATAATAGGAACCATTATAAAGTTCATTTTCATTGGAGTCACTTCCATCAGGGCTTATATCGTCAGCTCGCCAAGCTTCCTCAGTACTACTACAAGCTGTTAGGATTACTGTCTTTGAGTCTTGAAGGTCATCAATAAAACCACCACTCCTGCATTGCTGCATTAAAATAATTCTTTTCTGACAAGAAATGGGATTAACGTAAGAAGCAAAATCATAATCCCACATTATACCGTCCATTAAACATAAAGCGGAATGACCTCCACTTGACGTTCCATGGTCAAATGTCCAGATGAAAAGTATATCATTGTTAGTCAACTTGGGTATGTTATAGGATGTGTTTCCGTTAGCAAGCCAGTTAAAGATATTTTGTACATCAGATATATAAGCTGAGAAACTTGTGATTTGTTGAGAGGGAAAATTTGGATGGCGATATCTTGGATTTTGAGATTGATAGTCATTTCCGTAGCCATATAAAACATAAATGTGATCATCGGCAAATCCATAATTATGAAGTAGTTCCCACATTAAGAAAGTATCATTCCAGAATTCGTCATAACCACTATACATATCACCTCCATTGTAATTCTTTGGTGATTGGGCATAACCCTCCGGTGTATCACCAGTAATTAGTACAGCGTAATACTGCTGGGCAAGATTGAACGATGAAGATAGGATCACCACGATTATTAAGTGGAAAAATTTTTTTAACATAAGAAACCTCCATTAATAAAATATTATTTAAAAACATGAGTTAGTAAACTATGCTCACTTAGTAACACATCACCTCCTTTAATGAAGTAACAACATTTTTTTTGTTGTTATATATCCGTCAACTTTTAATTGGTAGAAATAGCAGCCTGAACTAAGAGTAGAGCCCTCAAATAAAACAGAATAAGTACCGGATTTTTGTTCAGAGTTAACAAGTACTTTAATTTTTCTTCCAAGCGCATCAAAAACTGCAAGATTAACGAATGATGCATTTGGAATTGAATATTCTATAATAGTATTTGGATTAAAAGGATTTGGATAGTTTTGTTTCAATGAAAAATTTGAAGGTAATGCAATTTCTTCAATTTCTTTTATACTTGAAATATGGCTATGATGTGTATAAAAAATTGCTTTCGTTGTAAATGGCCATATATAATTATAGCTTATCCAAACAACATGGATGTTTCCTTCATAATCTGAATTTATTATAGGGGGTTCCGAGTCTTCATATTCAATTGAATTTGTCAAATTAATGGGAGTCGACCAAACATTCCCATTGTAGAATGTATATTTAACTGTATCACATAGAAATACAACATGTATATAGTTTTCAGGACTGACGGTAACGCTGCGACATGCAGCTCGTGGCTCATTTTCTATGGCTTCCGGTTGTATCCAGTCTTCACCGTTAAAAGCAGACCAGTAGATTTTTACCGGATTTGGGTAATTCTCAAATTGTTCCCATAATATTATAGGTAAATCGGTTTTAAGTAATGCAATTACTGGATCAATTGAATAAAGTGTATCATACGTAAGACGTTTGATTGGTAACCATTCTCCTTTAAGACAGCATCTGTAAAACACATCTCTATTATCATCTGGTGTTGTTCTGCTACACCAGGTTATGTGTATATTGTCCTGTAAATCGACTGCAATTCTTGGGAAAATGGAATACTCAAGCGTATCAGAAACAATTAACTTTTCTGACCATTGAGAACCATCATAATAACGATAGTAAACTGAAGGATCACCCCCACGAGTGTTATCATGCCAAACGATATGGAGTTTATTGGCATGGTCTATTGCAATTCTGGGATAGTAAGACTCCCCACTATCTTCTGAAATATTTTTTGGCTCAGACCATTTTTGCCCATTATAATATATATAATAAATTTCACTCGACAGATATTCTCCCCAAACGATATGAGGATTTCCGAGCGTATCAACAGCGATATCCGGAGTCCAATCCCATTTTCCCGGTTTAGTTGTAGCTATAGGCTGTTGCCATTCAACGCCATTGAAAATTGTTAGATAAATCTGTGCGGCATCATCGTTATCAAAGTTGTCGTGCTTTTCCCACACAATAAAAATTTTCCCTTCTTTACTAATTGACATATTAGAATTTGCAGAGTGTGTAGATTTTTCTTGCCAATTACAAATAGATATTGGTATTGACCAGCCATTTTCAGTTTGAGGTAATGTTTTAATATTGATTATAATTGAAAGCAGTAAACTGATGATAAAAATTTTTTTCATAATATTACACTCTCGTTGTATCAAGTAGTCAATAATTCATTTTATTATCTGACCCAAATTTTTCATTTAATTGAAACAAAATATCTTCCCTTATATAATTCCCTTGCATTAAATCACACTTATTTAAACCTGTTGATTTCTAAGTTTGGTAAATTTATCACCACTTTATTGGGTCGGTCGTTTAAGGCTATAGATATTGGCTTCCTTTCATGTATCTGAAATCTGATTTGTTGTGTAACTGTATTGAAAGGATCGAAGCGAATATATTCCAACTCAAAGTTTTGTTGCAGTAAGAGTCTACCATTTGTATTCGCTGAGTACTTTTTGCTTACATCTCTTTGATCAATAATAGTAACAGAGGAGTATTTAACGACTGTTGAATTAGTAGAAACATTCCCTTCTATAATAAAAGTTTGTGGGAGGACTTTTGTTAAGGGGAATAGGTTGAGTAAGAGGAAAATTATACTAACTTCATTACTTACTTTTCCCATACCCCTCTCCCCGTAAAATAAGAATATTGGTACACTGCTGTAGTAAAAAAGATGTTAAGAAGTTTACCCATTTTAATCCTCTAAATCTTTTGTAATAAAAGTCGTTATTAAAAAAATTAAAATCAATTACAACAGTAGAATTATCAGATGTCAAATGTTAAGTATTGGCAAACACCAACTTAATTCCTGTATACATAATAGAACAGATAAATGATATCAGTAGGTAGGGTTTTTCTCTTTTCAACTGTATTAATAATTAGAAAACAATAGAAAGATTTAAATGAACAAAACCGAATTCAGAAAGCTTTGTGTTAAATCGATAACCGAGAATATCGATGAATCAGAAAAACAATTATTGGATAAACTACTAGCACAATCAGAAAAGAACAAGATAGAATTTGAAAAGATAAAATCCGTTTGGGAAAGAACTGCTATTAGTGAAAACCTGGAATTGCCGGACATCGATTTTGAATGGGAATCATTGAATGAAAAGATAAGAAAAGTAGATGAGGAGAAAGAGTATGAGAAAGAGAAAGAATCTATCTTTAATAAAATTCTTGTTTTTACAAAATCTTTATTTACACCAATCTGGAAACCGGCACTTGGAGGATTGTTTATAGCTGTTATATCAGTGACGATTCTTTTGTTATCGAACAAAGAAGAAATTGTACAACTAAGGACAATTTCTACTTTGAATAACGACAAACAAACTGTTCAATTACCGGATGGATCGACGGTAAAATTAAATTCGGGCAGTGCGATAGAGTTCCCTGATAAATTTATTGGGGAGAACCGGGAAGTAAAACTTGAAGGTGAGGCTTTCTTTTCAGTTACTAAAAATGGAAAACCTTTTATTATTACAGCAGAGAATGCAACAATAACCGTTCTTGGTACGGAGTTCAACGTCTGGACGAGAGATGAAAAAACAAAAGTCATCGTTAAAGAAGGACGGGTGAATGTTGAGCAAATAAAAGAAAAAAATGAAAATGTCATCTTATCAAAGGATCAGAAAAGCGTAATCACAAAAAATTCTAAACCCTCTCCGCCTGAAAATGTAAATGCAGATTATCTTCTGGGCTGGCTAAATAACAAGCTGGTGTTCAATCGTACATCATTAAAGGAAATTGCAGGAGAGCTTGAAAGGTTTTACGATGTAAAGATAGTGCTGGATGATAAAAAGCTTAATGATTTATCATTAACCGGTTCATTTGATAATCAAAAAGTTGATAGCGTGTTAAGTATGATTTGCTTAGCGCTGAATCTTGAATTTACCAAAACTAAAGAAAGTATAAATCCCGAAAAGGAAAGTTATTTGATCAGATCAAAAAATAACTTGTAGAAGATCTGATGTATTGTGAAGTCATTCCCACGATCCCGTTAAACGGGGGAGTTGGGAATCTGACCGGTTCTCTATAAGGATTTTAACAGATTCCGGACTCATTTCATTCGCCGGAATGACAAATGATAGTAAGAAAAAATGATTTTCGATTAACTGGTTGTGAAATAAATAATAAAAATCAAAAATAATTTTACCTGGAGGTTAATTATGAAAACTACAATAAAAATACTCGCATTCTTATTTCTGCTGATTAATTTCGGCTGTTCAAATTATTACGATGAATTGCAGAATGCAGGATTTACTAATCCAACAATTAAGAATCAGCCAAGATTGTTGTATCCTAAAGCTGCACAGGAGAACAGTTTCTCCGGAAAAACTGAAATTGTTCTGTTGGTCTCCAAAACAGGAAAAGTTGACGACGTACAGATTGTCAAGTCATCAGGCTATAAAGTTTTGGATAGTGCTGCTGTAGATTATTCCAAAAACCTGGTGTTTAATCCCGCACTTGTTCACGGGCAGCCGGTTAGTGCGCGTGTTAAATGGACTGTTAATTTTAAATTCTCAGATCAGTTGCTAACTTCCGAATCCTATATTCAACAGGTAAAAGAATTATATGCTTATGCTAATTCACTTACCGGAAGCAGAAAGGATAATGCAATGAGTGAAATTCTTGATCTGCACGATCAGTTTGTGAACAGTATGTGGGACGGACCAACTTTCAATAACACAATTGAACAGGTATTATTACCAGGAACTTCTGCTGGTTGGGATACGTTATGGGATGGATATCCTCTTTCATTTCTTGTTTATCATGATTTTATTCAACGGTTTCCCGATTATAAAAACCTTTCTGCTGTGAAAGATAAATTAGAGAAATCTCTTTGGACTGATGTTCAGTACATTGAACAAGATTCACGGAATAGAAATGGAATGGATAAAATGAAAAAAGCCCTGGTAATGAAAATTAAAACTTTCATGAAGAACAATTACCCGGACATAAAAATAGAGGAAGAGAAAAATACAGATTTTAATTCCTGATAAAAGGTGTAATCTTGAACCGGTTTATAACAGGATTGGTAAAAACTTTAATTCTTTTGGTTGTTGTTTCAGGTGTTTCCGTTGATACTTATACACAGGAAATAAAAGATAATAACATAAATCTTGTGAGTAAAAATGAGTCTCTACGTTCTGTGCTGGATAAAATCAGAAAGCAGGGAAATGCTAACATCGTTTTTAATGATATACTTATAGATGGTCTTAAAGTCACATGCAGGATAGAAAACAATACAATAGAAAACTCTATTAAAAAAGTATTGAATGATTTCAATATTGATTATCGTAAGTTCGGCACAAGTGAGTATGTGCTTTTCAAAGAAATCAAACCGGCAGAAAGCCTTTATTCGGCCAAAATATTTGAACAGCAACCTGTCATTAGCACAGATACGAATGTGGTGATTTTAAGACCGATAAATATATCCGGAAGTGTTCCCATTTATCCGCCCGAAGCTGAAAAAGAAAAGATTGAGGGAAGAGTTGTTGTAAGACTATTCATAAGTCAAGAAGGCAATGTTGAAAAATCTTTGGTCGATAGTTCTTCGGGTTTCAATATTTTAGATTCCGCTGCTGTTGATTATTCTTCAGGTTTAAAATTCATTCCTGCTAAAGCTAATAATAAACCGGTACCAATTTGGCTTACTATTTCATATCTATATAAAATTGTAGAAAAGAATTAATTAAAACTTTTCTTTGATTTTAACTAAAATAATATCCAGTTTTAGTGATGCTATCGTAAATCATTTTTATGGTTCCTAAAATAAACTTCCGATCTTAGCACAATGGGATTAAAGATATATACCATCGTAATTATATTTTCCCTTACTATCATACCAATAATACTCTCAAAATTCGCTGATGACTTCAATAACGAATTGAATTTTGATGGTACTGTCACAAATAGCTGGACTTGTTTTACAGGCACTGGAAATGTAAAAATGAAGCCTGTTAATTCAGGAAAATATTATTTAACAATTTCTGTGGATATGGGTGAACTGAAAGGTGCAAAAAATTATATAACAATTACCAATCCTGTTTTTCAAATTAATAAGAAATAAATTTATGAATGATTCAAACCTTTGAGAGGGAACGATGAAAAATCTTATAATTACTGTTTTGTTTATTTGTCTTCTGTTTCCAGTGTCGGTTTTATCTCAGGAAAAAACCGATTTGAGTAAAGGAGTAAATTTTATAGAAACAAAGGTTTATTCACGTGAAGATGATGAAAAAATCTTAAAGCTTTTTGAAGGCTTACGCGTTGCTGATGTATCGGATGGTATGGATATGGTTGGA
>Ga0307436_1000823_pt1 | contig 14435 bp, 14 predicted proteins | sample SalMarWE160440MG_FD_202513 | JGI IMG/M metagenome (GOLD analysis project Ga0307436, IMG submission 202513) | Salt marsh sediment microbial communities from the Plum Island Ecosystem LTER, Massachusetts, United States - WE1604-40 | ecosystem: Environmental > Aquatic > Marine > Intertidal zone >...
GCACGCAGATCAAGGACGAGCCCGCCGATGGTCGATGCAGCCGAGGAAAAATTCGCCCTCACCACCTCGCGCAGCTTCGATGGCTGGTTCGCAGGCGCCGGCCTCTCCATCGCCTTCACCACCTACCAGGCGGGCAAGCTGTTTCTCGTCGGCCGGCGCCCTGAGGGGCGGCTGTCCGTGTTCGAGCGCACCTTTTCGCGCTGCATGGGGCTGGGGGTGTCGGGCGACGGGCGGCGGCTGGCGCTCGCCACCCATTACCAGCTCTTTTCGTTCGACAACGTCATGGCCCCCGGACAGACCTCGCCGGAAGGCCATGACGCGCTCTATGTGCCGCACGTGGCATGGATCACCGGCGACCTCGATGCGCATGACGTGGGCTTCGATCCCGTCGGCCGGCCGGTGTTCGCCAATACACTGTTTTCGTGCGTGGCGACGGTGTCGGACCGTCACAGCTTTCGCCCCCTGTGGCATCCGCGCTTCATCTCGCGCCTGGCGCCGGAGGACCGTTGCCATCTGAACGGGCTCGCCATGGAGGAAGGCGAGGTGCGCTATGTGACCTGCGTCGCCGCCTCCGACGTGACTGACGGATGGCGCGACCGGCGGGCAGACGGCGGTATCGTCATAGACGTTGCGAGCGGCGAGACGGTGGCGACAGGGCTGTCCATGCCGCATTCGCCGCGCCTGCATGACGGCAAGCTGTGGCTGCTCAACTCAGGCAGCGGCGAGTTCGGGCACGTGGATCTCGCATCCGGCCGCTTCGAGCCGGTTGCCTTCTGCCCCGGCTATGCCCGTGGCCTGGCGCTCAGCGGCAGTCATGCCGTTATCGGCCTGTCGCTGGCGCCCGAGAATCGCACTTTCCAGGGCCTGCCGCTCGATGAGGCGCTTGCGGTACGCGGGGCCGAGGCGCGCTGCGGCATCATCGTGGTCGATATCGTGAGCGGCGACACCATCGCCTGGATCCGGCTCGAGGGCGTGGTGCGCGAGCTCTACGACGTCGCCATCCTCCCCGGCGTGCGCCAACCCTCGGCGCTCGGCTTCATGACCGACGAGATCCAGCGGGTGATCTCCATCGAGGAGACGGCTTAAAGGGCAATGTGGGTGTGTGCTTCACCCGCCTCGCGGCGCGCCAGCATGATCTCGAAGGTGCGCTCCAGATCGTGGGCGAAGCGGGCGCCGTCGAACAGGGGGGAGGTGGTGCGCGCGGCTTCCAGATGCGTCTTGAGGCGTCGGCGCACGGCCGCATCGCGCCCGACGGCGACGGCGATGCGGGCGTAGTCGTGCATGTCCTTGGCGATCAGCTCATCGAGGCCGATGGCGTGCAGCAGGCTGGAGGAGACGCGCGAGGCAAAGGTCTCGCCCGGCAGCGCCACCAGCGGGCAGGCGCCGAACAGCGCGTTGCTGGCGGTGGCATGGCCGCCATAGGGAAAGGTGTCGAGGAAGAGGTCGCACAGCCCGTAACGCGACAGGTGTTTTGGCCCGTCGAGCGTTTCGCCCCAGCGGATGCGGTCCGCCGAGATGCCGCGATCGCCAAAAGCCCGGCTCAGGTTGCGCTTGCCGGGATCGTTGATGTGCCACAGCCACAAGAGGCTGCCGGGCACCGCCTTGAGGATCGCCGCCCACACATCAAGCGCCGGCGGGGTGATTTTCGCGATCTGGTTGAAGCAGCAATAGACGATCGCCTCATCGGAAATGCCGAAATCGACCCGCCGCAAGGGTTCATCAGCCAGCTTTCGGCGGGCATCGTTCACCTGGTAGCACACCGGCATGAACACCACAGCCTCGTCGTAGAAGCGCTCATGGCCTTCGGGGATCACCATGCGGTCGGCGATGATGTAGTCGATGAATTTGCCGCCGATGCTGCCGGCATAGCCGATCCAGCTCACCTGCACCGGCGCCGGGCGCAAGGCAAAGATGCGCAGGCGCTGGCCCTTGGTGTAGCCCATGAGGTCGATGAGGATGTCGATGCCATCGGCGTTGATGGCACGCGCCGCTTGCAGGTCGTCGAGGGTGTGGATTTCGGTGAACTTGTCAAAAGCCCTGATGATGCGCTGGCGCAAGTCGCCTTCGCGCTTGTCGGAGTGGCAGTAGCCAAAAACCTCGAAGCGGTCGCGGTCGTGGGCCTCCAGCATCTGGGCAATGAGGGTGCCCACCGCGTGGTCGAAGAAGTTGGCCGAGACATAGCCGATGCGGATGCGCCGGCCCTCGCGCTTCGCCCATGCGAAGTTGTGCGCCCCCCAGGTTCTGGCGATGGACTGCTCCAGGGCGCGGGCACAATTGCGCGCTGCGCGCAAAATCTCGGCCGGGTCCTGGCAGCAGAAGAGGAGGCCGAAAGGCTCGATCCCGCTCCTGCCTTTGGCGATGAGGCGCGATAGGCGGGCAATCGCATCATCGAGCCCCGGCCAGTCGGCGATCTGCTGCTTGCGGTGGATGTAGGCAAGAAGCGTCGTCGGCATGTCGGGATCGATGGCGAGCGCCTTGGCGTAGGCCTCCACCGCGCCTTCGAGATCGCCGATATTGGCCAGCGCCTCGCCGAGATTGCCCCAGGCGTGCTGGTGGGTCTTGTCCAGGCTCACGCAACGGCGGAAGGCCTGCGCAGCGCCCTGGAAATCGCCGCTTGCCTTGAGCGCAAGGCCGAGATTGTTCCAGCCGTTGGCTCTTTCTGGCGCCAGTTCCACCGCCTTGCGGCCGTAACGGCGGGCAGCGGCGACATCGCCCAGTTGCAGCGATAATACGGAAAGATTGGTGACGGCATCGAGATGGTCGGGGCGGGAAGCGACGACGGCGCCATAGGCCTCCTGCGCGTCGATCAACCGGCCTTCCTTGTGGGCTGCAACACCCTCGCCAAACCGGGTCTGCCAATCAGGCGCATCGCTCATCGCGGCATCGAACCATGAGTGATGGCGTTGCGCAATCTGCATGCTGAAAGGGAAATGGATGCGGGGCTGCTCAAGGACTACAATCAGGCTCCGTGCAGTCGGCGGGCCGGGCTTGCGAAAGCAGGATGGTGGTTCCGGCTGAATTTTGATCTTTACGTGAAGGTCATGGATAAGATCCAGCACATAGGCGCAGCGCTTGCTCTCAATGCCCGCCTTTATCCCGACCGCATCGGAGCGGCCGATCTTGCTCGGGCCATGACCTTTGCACAGTGGAATGCGCGCGCCTGCCAACTTGCCAATGCCCTTTTGGGGCTCGGCCTTGAAAAGGGCGACCGGGTGGCGGTGCTTGCCTACAACCGGGTCGAATGGCTGGAAATCTATGCGGGCGCCGCCAAGGCGGGGCTGGTGGCGGTGCCGGTCAATTTCCGTCTCACCGGGCCGGAAGCCGCCTATATCATCGGCAATTGCGAGGCGCGCGCTGTCATCGTCGAGGAGGATCTGGCCGGCGTCATTGAGGAGGAGCGGGTCGATCTGCCGGTGCCGGAAGGCAACTACATCCTCATCGGCGCGAAGCGGCACGGGTATCGCGCCTATGAGGATCTCATCGCCTCGGGTCGCGACAGTGAGCCGGAGGTTGTCGTCGGGCCCGCCGACACCTGGACGCTGATGTATACCTCCGGCACCACCGGCACGCCCAAGGGCGCCATCCGCAGCCATCAGGGCTCGGCGCTCTTATCACTCGTCACCGAGGTGGAGATGGGCTTTTCGCGTGCCGACCACGGGCTTCTGGTCATGCCCATGTGCCATGCCAACTCGCTCTACTTCTTCGCTGCGCTGACTTATTGCGGAGCGCCGGTGACCGTCTATTCGCTGAGGAGTTTCGATCCCGGCCACATGCTGGCGACATTGGCCGAGCGCGGCATCAGCTTCACCTCGCTGGTGCCCACCCACTACATCATGATGCTGGCGTTGCCTGAGGTCGAGAAGGCGCGGCACGATGTCCGGTGCGTCTCCAAGCTGATGATCTCCTCGGCCCCGGCCAGGCGCGACACCAAGCTGGCGATCATGCAGCAATTCATCAATTCCGGCCTGTTCGAACTGTATGGCTCGACCGAAGCCGGCTGGGTGACCATGCTGCACCCGGACGAGCAGCTCTCACGGCTCGGCTCGGTGGGGCGCGAATGCGTCGGATCGAAGCCCATCCGAATCCTCGATACGGACGGCAACGAGGTGCCGGGCGGGGAGGCGGGCGAGTTGTATTCCTCGAACCCCTACACCTTCGATGGCTACTGGAAGCTGCCGGACAAGACGGCCGAAGCCTTTCGCGGCGATTATTGCACGGTGGGCGATATGGCCCGGCGTGACGCTGACGGCTATATCCACTTGGTCGACCGCAAGTCCAACATGATCATCTCCGGCGGCGAGAACGTCTACCCGTCCGAGGTGGAAAACCTCCTCGGCGCTCACCCGGCGATAAAGGAGGTGGCGGTGATCGGCGTACCGCACGAGAAATGGGGCGAGAGCGTGCATGCCGTGGCGGTGCTGCATGAAGGCGCCAGCCTCAGCGAGGCGGAATTTCTCGATTGGGCGCGCCCGCGCATGGCCGGCTACAAGCGCCCCCGCTCGGCCTCCTTCATCCATGACAATGAGATGCCGCGCACCGCTACCGGCAAGATCCTGCATCGCCTGCTCAAGGCTCGCTACTCGGAGGAAAAGAGCTGATGGCCGATCTCAATGCCGATCCCCATTCCTGCGCCGCCTGGATCGCGCGTTTCCTCAAAGCCCGTGGCATCGACCGCATTTTCGGGCTGCAGGGCGGGCACATCCAGCCGATCTGGGACCATGTGGCGCGTGAGGGCATCCGCATCATCGATGTGCGCGACGAGGGGGCGGCCGTCCACATGGCGCACGCCCATGCCGAGCTCACCGGCACGGTGGGCATTGTGATGGTGACGGCAGGCCCCGGCGTCACCAACACGGTGACGGCGGTTGCCAATGCCTCGCTGGCGCGCATGCCGGTCATGGTGATCGGCGGCTGCACCTCGCGCCCGCAGGCCAACATGGGGCCGTTGCAGGACATTCCCCATGTGGACATTTTGCGCCCCGTCACCCGCACGGCGCGCACCTTGCGCGTGGCCGACCAGGTGGTGCGCGAGCTGGACGAGGCGTTTTCGCGCGCCATGGGCGACATGGGCGAGCCTGGCCCGGTCTACCTGGAAATCCCCACCGACGTGCTGCGCACCAGCGTTTCCCCGGACCTCGTGCTGGACGACTGGATGCGGGCAAAGCCCAAGCGCGCCATCCCGCCCGAGCGCCAGGCGATCGAAGCGGCGGTTGAGGCGCTGTGGTCGGCCAGGCGTCCGCTCGTCATCACCGGGCGCGGGGCGCGCGGGGCCGGGCCTGAGCTTTGCTGCTTCCTCGATGCCACCGGCGCGCTCTATCTCGACACCCAGGAAAGCCGTGGCCTGGTGCCGGCCGATCACCCTTCTGTGGTGGGGGCGGTGCGCGCCCGGGCCATGAGCGAGGCCGACACGGTGCTCGTCATCGGGCGCAAGCTCGACTACCAGGTGGCCTACGGTTCGCCGGCCGTCTTTCCACATGCCCGCTTCCTGCGCCTTTCCGATACACCGGGCGAGCTGATCGATAACCGGCGCGGGGCCCCTGAGATCTTCGCCAGCCCCGCCCTTGCCCTTGCCGCCATGCTCGAGGCCGCCGGCAACCGGCCTTCCGGCATCGACAAGGCGTGGGCTGAGGGCTTGAAGGCTCGCCATGCCCAGCGCATGGCCAAAGGTCCGGCCGACGACAGGGTGGGCGCCGATGGTCGCATCCACCCGGCGGCGATCTTTGCCGCCATCGCCGAGGCGGCCGCGCCCGACTACATTGCCATCGCCGACGGGGGCGACCTGTTGAGCTTTGCCCGCGTCGGCCTTCAAGCGACGACCTATATGGATGCCGGCGCCTTCGGCTGCCTCGGGGTAGGGGTGCCTTATGCGGTCGCTGCCGCGCTTGCTTGCCCGGGTCGGCAGGTAATCTCGGTAACCGGCGATGGCGCCTTCGGCATCAACGCCATGGAGATCGACACCGCCGTGCGCCACGGTGCGAAGGCCGTCTTCATCGTCTCCAACAATGCCGCCTGGAACATCGAACGCTACGACCAGGAGTCGAACTACGGCGGCCGGGTGGTGGGAACGACACTGCGCCATTCGGATTATGCCGGCATGGCGCGGGCGCTCGGCGCGCATGGTGAGCGGGTGGAAAAGCCGGAGGACCTTGCCGGTGCACTCGAACGCGCGCTTGCCAACGCACCCGCCCTCGTTGACGTGGTGACGTCGCAGGCGGTGGTGTCGTCCGATGCGCAAAAAGGTCTTGGCTTCGTCCCCGATTACCAGGCGCTCACTGTGTGGGACGACGCCGAGCGCAAGCGCCGCGGGCTTGACTGAGATCAAGGCGGCCTTAGGCTTCAGCGCTATCGTTTCGGGGCAATGGGGAAGGAAAGCGGGCGATGTTGAGAATCGGCTTTTTGGTGACAGTGGGCGCGGTTTTCATCGCGGCGACGGGCCCGGCAATGGCCAAGGGCAATGCCGAGGCGGCCGCGCCGATCGTGGCCGAGTATTGCACCGCCTGCCATGTCATCCCCGGCTACAAGCCGCGCTTTGCGAAGGGCGAAGTCGACGCACCCGACTTCCAGAAGATGGCCGATCATCCGAACGTCTACACGCATGAGCGGCTAAAAACCTTCCTGAGCAAGCCGCACTTCCCCATGACCAAGTACATCCTGTCCGCATCCGACATCGACAACCTGGTCGCCTTCATCGAAGCCTTGCGCAAGAAATAGGGCTGTGCGCCGTCGGAGTCGTGTCATTGCCGGACTTGTTCCGGTAACCGATAAGCTCTGTCGGTGCGCAATTCGCGATGTTGGTGGTTATGGATGCCCGCAACAAGTGCGGGCATGACAGCGGGTGGCCCATTGACGCTGGCGGCCAGAAAGTGGCACGTCACGCCATCGGGACGAGGGGGGTTATGGCGAAATTCCAGACATTGCAGGAGGCGGTGGCGAAAAACCTCCACGATGGCGACGTGGCGGCGTTCGAAGGCTTTACCCACCTGATCCCGTTTGCCGCCGCGCATGAGGCGATTCGTCAGGGCAGGAAGGACCTCACCCTCATCCGCATGACGCCCGATCTCATCTACGACCAGATGGTGGGCATGGGGATGGCGAAAAGACTCGTCTTTTCCTATGTCGGCAATCCCGGCGCCGGGCTCTTGCTCAGGGTGCGCGATGCTGTCGAGAAGGGCTGGCCCAACGAAATCGAGATCGAGGAGCATTCGCATGCCGGCATGGCCAACGCCTATGAGGCGGGCGCGGCGGGTCTGCCGTGCGCGGTGTTCCGCGGCTACAGGGGGGCAGGCCTGAAGGAGGTCAACCCCAATATCCGCTCCATCACCTGCCCGTTCACGGGTGAGGAGCTGGCGGCGGTGCCTTCGATCCGGCCGGACGTTACCTTCATCCATGCCCAGAAGGCCAATCGCAACGGCGATGTGCTCATAAACGGCATCATCGGCATCCAGAAGGAGGCGGTGCTGGCGGCTAGGCGCGCGGTGGTGACGGTGGAGGAGATCGTCGAGGATTTCGCCGGCGTGTCCCCCAATGCCTGCGTGCTGCCGCAGTGGACGGTGACGGCCATTGCCGTCGTGCCGGGCGGGGCCAACCCGTCCTATGCGCACGGGTTCTACGATCGCGACAATGCCGCCTATCTCGCCTGGAACGACATCGCCGGTGACCGCGAGCGCTTTGCCGCCTGGATGAAGGACAACGTGCTTGAGGCCAGCCCTGAAGTGTTCGCCGAGCGCGTCGCCCGTTTGAGAAAGGGAAACGCATGAGCGCCAGCCCCGCCACGCCAACCGAGATGATGACCATCGCCGCGGCCCGCGCGCTCAAGAACGATGATGTGTGCTTCGTCGGCATCGGTGCGCCGTCGGCGGCCTGCAACCTCGCTCGCCTCACCCATGCGCCGGGCATCACCCTCATCTACGAATCGGGCACCATCGGCACGGCACCCGACGTTCTGCCGCTTTCCATCGGCGACGGCGAGTTGTGCGAGACGGCGGTGACCACCGTGTCGGTGCCAGAAATGTTCCGCTACTGGCTGCAGGGCGGGCGCATCTCCGTCGGCTTTCTGGGGGCGGCCCAGCTCGACCCCTACGGCAACATCAACACCACCGTGATCGGCGACTACCATCACCCAAAGGTGCGCCTGCCGGGCGGTGGCGGGGCGCCGGAGATCGCCACCTCGTGCGGCGAGATTTTTATCACCATGAACCAGTCGAAGCGCGGCATGGTGCAAAATATCGACTTCTTCACCTCCTTCGGCCATGGCCGCGGCGGCAACCATCGCCAGGAGCTTGGCATCACCACCAAGGGTCCCACGCTGCTCGTCACCGACCTCGCGGTGTGGAAGCCGCATCCCGAGACCAAGGCGTTCCAGGTGGTGAGCCTGCATCCCGGCGTAACGCGCCAGCAGGTGAAGGAGGCCTGCGGCTGGCAGGTCGCTTATGCCGACGACGTGGGCGAGACCCCGCCGCCGACAGCGCTGGAGCTCGACACTCTGCGCGATCTCAGGGCGCGCACCGAACGGGCGCACCGCGCGGCTTGAGCCTCACTTCACCACCAGCACCGGGCATTTGGCGAGGGTCTCCACCCGGTGCGAGACGCCGCCGCGCAACAGGCCCTCGATATCACCCATGCCGCGCGAGCCGACGACGATCAGGTCGGCCTTGTGATGCTTGGCGCGGGCGACGATGGTGCGGGCGATGGGGCCTTCCTCGATCTCAGTGTCGATGTCCTTGACGCCGGTAGCCGTGGCGGCATCGAGCGATGAATCGAGCAGGTATTTCGCGCCCGCCTTGAGCACATCCATGTCGAAGCTGCTCTCCTGAATATGCTCCGCCTTGACGAATTCCTTGAGGCCGGCATGCAGCTCTTGTTCCTTGACCACATGCAGGAGAATGACTTTGGCGCCCGTCTTGGCGGCGATCTCACCGCCGATGGTCACACCTTTGAGCGAATGCGGAGACCCGTCGACGGCGATGAGGATTTTGGAGATCATGGCGAACCTTCCTTTTTCCTGCCCGGTCTTCGGCCCCGAGCCTCGCCGAGGCGACAGGCGCTGTCAATCTGTGCCACGATGGCGGCCACAAGAAAGGAGCATGCCATGCACGCGGATCATGTCTACAAGAAGATCGAGTTGGTCGGCTCGTCGTCGACCTCGGTTTCGGACGCCATCGAAAGGGCCGTCGAGCGTGCCGCCAGAACCATCAACCACCTGGAGTGGTTCGAGGTCGACCAGGTGCGCGGCCATATCGAGAACGGCAAGGTCGAGCATTACCAGGTGGTGCTGAAGGCCGGCTTCCGGCTGGAGGAGTGAACGTTGCGCGGACCGGCACCGGTCGAGGCCGATCCGCGCCGAAGCGATTTCAGGCGATGATCTGCCAGAATATCCACAGCATCGCCAGCCAGCCCACGGCAAAGCTCAGGGTGCGCCCGAACGGCACGCCCGCGACATAGAGCACGTAGTGGGCGACGCGGGCCCAGAAATAGACGACCGCCGCCGTCGCGGTCGATGCGTTGGCAGCGTGGGCAAGCTGGGCCACGATCACAAGGGCCGCGAACGGCGCCAGGTTCTCGATGGCATTGTAATGGGCCTTCTTGGCCCGCGCCGCCCAATCGGGCAGTGCCTTGTCGTCGGCGGTGTAGGTGAGCGCCGGGATGAGGCCCGCATTCATGATGTGGGCGAGGATATAAGGCAGCCACATCAGGATGGTTATGAAGGCGACCCAGGCCAGCATCTTGAGATCGGTGGTCATCGTTTCCTCCTCGGTGCGGTGATTCCGCACGTGCCAATATCGCATGATTCCCCTAGCGGCAGAATTCATCGTCCCGGTGCCGGCGGTGTGACAGGCGCTGGATCTCTTGCCGAGCGGCGACGAGGTTGCTGAGGATGGGCGTCGCAATGCGTCTGCCACCCCGCAAGGCGGGATAGTTTCTTTTGTCGGCTGCAAGGCGTTAGAACGGGAGCCTGAAAACGTCGTATCCTGACAGGGTGAGAAGGAAGGGGAGGAGCGAGGGTGTCCAGGCGGGTACAGGCGGTCATCATCGGGTCGGGCCCTGCCGGCCTGATCCTTTCGCAACTGCTGCTGCATGCCGGCATCGAGGCGGTGATCCTCGAACGGCGCAGCCAGGACCATGTGCTCGGCCGTATCCGCGCCGGCGTGCTCGAACAGGGCATGGTGGAAATGCTGGAGCGGGCGCAATGCGCCCAGCGGCTGCATGCCGAGGGTCTCGTGCATGGCGGTATCAACCTCGCCTTCGGAGGCGAGCGTCACCGCATCGATCTCGCCACCCTCACCGACGGCAAGCATGTGACCGTCTACGGCCAGACCGAGGTGACGCGCGACCTTATGGAGGCGCGCGCCCACGACGGCGGCGAGAGCGTGTATGAGGCCGCAGACGTCACGCCGCATGATTTCGACGGCGATCATCCTTACGTGACCTACCGCAAGGGCGGCGCCGAGCACCGGCTCGACTGCGACATCATCGCCGGCTGCGACGGCTTTCATGGCATCGCCCGCCAGTCGGTGCCGGAAGCGGCGATTACCACCTATGAACGTATCTATCCCTTCGGCTGGCTGGGGGTCATGGCCGATGTGCGGCCGGTCAATGACGAGATCATTTATGCCAATCATCCCAAAGGCTTTGCCCTGTGCTCCATGCGCTCGAAGACGCGCAGCCGGTATTACGTGCAGGTACCGGTGGAGGAAAAGCTGGAGGACTGGCCCGATCAGCGTTTCTGGGACGAGCTGCGCTCACGCCTCGACCCGCAAGCGGCCGAAAGCATGATTATCGGACCGTCGATCGAGAAATCGATTGCGCCCTTGCGCAGCTTCGTGGCCGAGCCCTTGCGCTTCGGGCGCCTGGTGCTGGCGGGGGATGCCGCCCATATCGTGGCGCCCACCGGGGCCAAGGGCCTCAACCTGGCGGCCAGCGACATCTATTACCTGCATGAGGCGCTGGTCGCTTATTTCAAGGACGGCTCGGATGCCGCCCTTGCCGCTTATTCCGGGCGGGCGCTGGCGCGGGTGTGGAAGGCGATGCGCTTTTCCTGGTGGATGACCGCCCTCATGCACCGCTTCCCCGACACCGGCGCCTTCGGCCAGAAAATCCAGGAGGCCGAGCTTGCCTACCTCGTCAGCTCCACCGCGGCGTCCACCTCGCTGGCGGAGAATTATGTCGGGCTGCCGTTCTGAGAGATGATGCGCGACAAGGCATGTGCTCGGCTTGCCTTGGCCGCATTTGCCGTGGCGGTGTGCCTGTGCGCGCTCCTCGCGCCCGATCATGCGCTGGCCTTCTCGCGAACGTCCCACACTCATTTCTACGACATCTCCGGCAACACGGCCGGCGAGATCAGGGACGCCTTGGCGCAGGAGGGACCGCATGGCTACTGGGGCTATACGAACTGGTATGTGCACTGGTCAGCCGCTTGCGAGATCTCGGTCAAGATCGACTACACCATACCGCGCTGGCTGAACCGCGATACGGCGCCGGCACCCTTGCGCGACGAGTGGGATCGCATGCTGAAAAACCTGTGGCGGCATGAGCGGGGCCATGCCGAACATGGCCTCAAGGCAGCCGCGGAGATCGAGGCGAGCCATTGCGCCGGCGATCCGCACGACATCACCGACAGATGGGCCAGGGAGGACAAGGTCTACGACGAAGAGACCGACCACGGCGCTAGGCAGGGCGTGCGTCTGCCTGAATTGGCGGGAGAGGCTGCGCCCTCGACCGGCGGATCAGCTTCCCAGGCCGCGCAGCCCTGATATGGTGGCAAAGGCGGAGATCGTCTCGCGGCTCGAATGCACGTGGACAACGGTTGCGCCGCGGTGCGCGAGAGCCTCTGCGACCGCCTGATCGACGTCCGTTTCCTTGTCGATGGTCACCACATGGGCGCCGAAGGAGCGGGCCCATTGGGTGAAGTCGGGGTTGTGCAGATCGGTGCCGCTCACGCGCCTGGGGTAACGCTTTTCCTGATGCGTGCGGATGGTGCCGTAGATGCCGTTGTCGGAGAGAAAGATTTTCGGGCCCGCGCCTTGTGCCATGGCGGTTGCCAGTTCCTGGCCGGTCATCAGCATGCCGCCGTCGCCCACGACCGCGATGGCCATGCGTTCCGGGTCGAGCATGGAGGCGGCCACCGCAGCGGGAACGGCAAAGCCCATGGCGCCGGCGATGGCGCCGAGCAGGAGATTGTCGGGCGTCACCCGCCAGTGGCGATGCACCCAGCTGGAAAAATTGCCGGCATCGGTGATGATGGTGGCATTGGCGGGGGCGTGGCGGGAAATCGCCTCCACCACCCGGCCGAAGTCGACGCCGTCCGCGGGCGATGAGGGTTTGAAGGCGACGAAGTCGTCGATGAAGCGCTTGATCTCGCCAGCCCATTCGCCGCGCGGGCCGGCATGGGCGGCGGGCAGCTTCGCCAACACCGCCAGAGTGCCTGCCGGATCGGCGATGATGCCGAGATCGGTGCGGAAGACGCGGCCGATGGGCTTGGCATCGGGATAGATGTGGATGAGTGGCTGCACCGGCTGTGGGGCCCGCGGGAAGGAGAAATTCTGGCTCGCCACGTCGCCGAGGCGGGTGCCGCAGGCGATTACCAGGTCGGCATGGCTGAGCAGGTCGCGGTGGCGCACGGGGTTGCCGAAACCCAGATGGCCGGCATAGAGCGGGTCGCGGTTGTCAAAGACGTCCTGGTTCTTCCACGAGACGGCGACCGGCACCTTGTGGGCTGAAGCAAAGGCGGCGAGGGCAGTCTTGCCCTCGGATGTGCGCAAAAGCTGGCCGGCAATGAGGAGCGGGCGCTCGGCCTTCGCCAGCAAGACATGCACCGCTTCTGCATCGCTCGCCGCCACGCCGGGCCGGGCTACCGGCCAGGGGGCGGAGACTTCCGCTGCCACCTCATCGCTCAGCATGTCTTCGGGCAGCACGACCACCACCGGACCGGGCACGCCTTCTGACGCGGTGTGGAAAGCGCGCGGCATCACCTCGGCGAGCCTTGCCGCATCTGCCACCTCCCACACGGCCTTCGCCATGCCGCCGAAGAACTGCTGGTAGTCGACTTCCTGGAAGGCATGGCGCCCGCGTTCGGCGCGCGACACCTGGCCCACCAGCACAATGACCGGTACGGCGTCCTGCTCGGCCACATGCACCGCAATCGAGCCGTTGCTGGCGCCGGGCCCGCGACTGACGGCAAAGCAAGCGGGCCGGCCTGTGGCCTTGGCCTCGGCCACGGCCATGAAGCCTGCGCCCGATTCATGCCGGCACACCACCGTGTCGATGCGGTTGGAATCATGCAGGGCATCGAGCAGGGCGAGATAGCTCTCGCCCGGCACGCAATAAAGCCTTACCAGCCCGTGGGCCTCGAGGCTGCGGACGATGTGGTCGGCGGCACGCATGAGGAGTCCTCGTTTCTAAAGCAGAAAGCCGAGCACCTGCTCGATGAAATAGTCGAGCCGGATGACGGGGTAGAAATGCCCGCCCCAGTCGGCGATGGCGCCCTCGGCGCCGGGGATGCGCTCGATCAGCTCACGGGTGAGATGCACCGGTGTCACCATGTCATCGACAGCACAAGCCACCAGCGTCGGAGTGGAGATGCGGCCGAGGTCGGCGTGGTGGTCATAGGCGCGGATGGCCTCGATGCGCCTCAGCGTGCACTCGATGGAGCCGACCATCGCCTTGACCGCCTCAGGCGTGGGCGGGGCGACCTCTTCGGGGTGATCGCGCAGCCATTGCGGTGGGCGGCCGATGAGCGGGTACTGGCGCACATATTCCTCAGGACCCAGATCCTTGAGGATACGGCCGCGGATGTGGAAGAAGAGGTCGAAATACGGGTCCTTGCCGGCCCAGCTTGCCGAGATCACCAGCCTGTCGAGGCGTTCGGGATGCTCGATGGCCATCACCTGGCCGATGGCCCCGCCGGTCGAATGGCCGACCAGATGAGCGCGTTCGATCCCCAGATGGTTCATCAGGGCGAGGGCATCGTCCGCCATCTGCTCGACCGAAAAATCGATCGGGTCGAGCGAGGATTGACCGCAGCCGCGATGGTCGTGGCGGATGAGGGTGAAATGTTTTGCCAGTGCCGGCACATGCGGGTCCCAGAAGGCGGCAAGTCCGCCAAGCCCCGTCACCAGCATGAGCGCCGGGCCCGAGCCGTCGATGCGATAATCGAGATGGCCGCCATCGGCGAGGCGAAGCTGGGGCATGGGGAAAAATCCGAAGGTGAACGCGACAGACGCCCTCTATGGCACTGCCGGACGGCGCCCGCAAGCACCGGAGCCGGGTTGACCGCCTCCTGCCTTCGGCCCACATAAGAGGCGCGCCACAAGGAGTGCCCGCCCATGTCCATCCGTCCCATCCGCCGCATCACCCAGTCGAAGCCGACCATGGAAGGGGCGGGCGTGCACCTGCGCCGCGCCTTCGGCTTCGGCGATACGGCCGAGACCGACCCATTC
>Ga0307436_1000825_pt1 | contig 14407 bp, 10 predicted proteins | sample SalMarWE160440MG_FD_202513 | JGI IMG/M metagenome (GOLD analysis project Ga0307436, IMG submission 202513) | Salt marsh sediment microbial communities from the Plum Island Ecosystem LTER, Massachusetts, United States - WE1604-40 | ecosystem: Environmental > Aquatic > Marine > Intertidal zone >...
CGTCCTTCGAGGTGAGGAAGATCACCGGGAGTTCGCTCCGCTGGCGGAGCCGGCGCAACAGCTCCATCCCGTCCATGCGCGGCATCTTGATGTCGAGGATGGCGAGGTCGGGTGGGTTCTCTGAGAAACCGTCGAGGGCACTCGCGCCGTCGTTGTAGGTTTGAGTCTTGTAGCCTTCCGCCTCGAGCACCATGCGCAAGGAGGTCAGGATATTACGGTCGTCGTCGACAAGGGCGATTGTGGGCATTGGGGGGCCTTTTGCGCGATTGACGCGATTCGTAGGGTGTTATGGTCATAGGGCTGCCTCTAAACGTGGCAGCATCGGGGCGCTTCGCGCCACACCCATCGTCACCGGGATGCAACAAATATCATTATGGCGCAAGTAAATAACTCGTCAGAAATACCCAGCAAATCTGAGATTGCGGCGGATGCGCGCACCCTTATGCGCCGGGCCTTCAAGGGCGCCTTGGCGAGCCTCGAGAGCCCCTCGGCCGCCCCTTACGCTTCCTTGATCACGCTCGCTACAGACGTCTCGGGGGCCTTGATTTTCCTCATTTCGACTCTTGCGCGGCACACCAAGAATCTGGTGGACGATCCCCGTGCGGCGATTCTCATCGACGGCTCAGGCGGAGCCGCCGATCCCCTCCAAGGCGCCCGCCTCACCCTCTCGGGCCGGGCGGAAAAAGTTAACGACGAGGCGGTGAAACACCGCTTCCTCGCCCGCCACCCGGAGGCTGCCTTCTACGTGGATTTCCCGGATTTCGCCTTCTGGCGCTTGGCGCTCGAAGGTGCCCACTATATCGGTGGCTTCGGCCGCATCTTCGATCTGACGCCGGGCGATATCCTGGTCTCCTTGGAGGGGGCGGAGAGCCTGGTCGGAGCCGAGCCCGGCATCATCGCCCATATGAACGACGACCACGCCGACGCCGTCGAGCTTTATGCGCTCGCCTTCACCGGCGGCGATCCCGGGCCGTGGCGCATGACCGGTATCGATCCGGAAGGTTGCGATATCGCCCTGGGCACCGATGCCCGCCGCGTGCTTTTCGCCACGCCGGTTCTGACCCCGCAAGATGCGCGAAAGGAGCTGGTCCGCCTGGCGGAGGAAGCCAGGAGCGACGCCAAGCCCTCCTAAAACCGGCTTTCACACCCCAGCACTGTCATGGGACCTTCCTTGAAAGCCTTCCAAGTTCAGGGTAGCTAGAGGGCGATACCAAGACGACTTTTTCACCAATTCGAGATCGGGGACGGAATCGCATGAGCGTACAGTCGAAGATTGTGGCCGAGGCCGCCAAGACGACCAATCCGAAAGTGCTCGCCTTTGTCGAGGAGGCGAAGGAACTCTTCAAGCCGGACAGCGTGCGCTGGTGCGACGGCTCGAAGGAAGAGTACCAGGAGCTCTTGAAGCTCATGGTCGATTGCGGCACCGCCATGTGGCTCAATCCCGAAAAGCGCGGCAACTCGATCCTCGTGCGCTCCGATCCCGCCGACGTCGCCCGCGTCGAAGACCAAACCTATATCTGCTCGAAGAACAAGGGAGACGCCGGCCCGACCAACAACTGGTTCGATCCTGCCGAGATGAAGGCGACGCTGTCGAAACTCTACGACGGCGCCATGCAGGGCCGCACCATGTATGTGGTGCCGTACTCCATGGGCCCGGTCGGCTCGCCCATTGCCGGCATCGGCGTGATGGTGACGGACTCAGCTTACGCCGTCGCCAATATGCACATCATGACCCGTGTCGGCGACAAGGTGCTCAAGGCGCTGGGCGACAGCGAGGACTTCGTGCGCGGCATGCATTCGGTCGGGTATCCGCTGCCGACGCCCAAGACCGCCGACGTACCGTGGCCGTGCAACACGACGAAGTACATCTCGCACTTCCCTGAGACGCGCGAGATCTGGTCCTACGGCTCCGGCTATGGCGGCAACGCGCTTCTCGGCAAGAAGTGTCACGCGCTTCGGATTGCGAGCGTGAAGGCCCGCGACGAGGGCTGGATGGCCGAGCACATGCTCATCCTCAAGCTCACCAACCCCAAGGGCGAGGTGAAGTATATGGCCGCCGCCTTCCCCAGCGCATGTGGCAAGACTAATCTCGCCATGCTCAACCCGACCATTCCCGGCTGGAAGGCCGAGACCATCGGCGACGACATCTGCTGGATGAAATTCGGCGAGGACGGGCGTCTCTATGCCATCAATCCCGAGACTGGCTTCTTCGGCGTGGCGCCGGGTACTTCCGAGGCATCGAACCTCAACGCCATGCGGGCGCTCGACGAGAATTGCATCTTCACCAATGTCGGCCTCACCGACGACGAGGACGTCTATTGGGAGGACATGACCAAGCACAAGCCGGCCAAGGCCATCGACTGGATGCGCCGGCCGTGGACGCCGGATTCCGATCGCACTGCCGCGCATCCGAACGCGCGTTTCACCGCGCCGGCGTCTCAGTGCCCGGTAATCGCGCCGGAATGGGAAGATCCCAAAGGTGTGCCGATCGACGCCATTCTGTTTGGTGGCCGCCGCGCCTCCGTGGTGCCGCTCGTCACCGAAGCCGAGGACTGGCAGCAGGGGACATTCCTCGGCTCCATCATGGCCTCGGAGAAAACCGCCGCCGCCGCCGGCGGGCTCGGCCAACTACGCCGCGACCCGATGGCGATGCTGCCTTTCTGCGGCTACAACATGGGCGACTATTTTGCCCACTGGCTGAAGATCGGCGAGAAGGGCGGCGACAAGCTGCCGAAGATCTTCTACGTGAACTGGTTCCGGAAAAGCCCCGAAGGCAGGTTCCTGTGGCCGGGCTTTGCCGAGAACTCCCGCGTGCTGAAATGGATCTTCGAGCGTTGCGACGGCGCCGCCGAAGCGGTCGACACGCCGATCGGCAAGGTGCCGACGGACGACGCGCTCGACACCGATGGTCTTGACGTTGACGACGCCGCGCTGAAGGAGCTGCTCAGAGTCGACACCGAAGGCTGGAAGGCCGAGATTCCTTCGATCAAGGAGCTCTACGCCACCTTCGGCGATAAGCTGCCAAAGGGCTTGGCGGATGAGCTCTCCGAGCTCGAGAAGCGGCTCAGCTAACGCGCCCCTCGTCTCAACAGAACGCGATTGTCATGGCCGGGCCCGTCCCGGCCATGATCGTTTCTGAGCCTTGCAACGCGCTTGCCGCACAGCCCGCTTCGTCTTAGGCAACTCCCCATGACCAAGGGAACAAGCGTTGTCGCGGCGGGCCATGAACTGACCGCGGCGGCCGTCACTGAGATTCTCGCCGATGGCGGCAACGCCTTCGACGCCGCGTTTGCCGGCGTGTGCATGGCATTCGTTGCCGAGGCCGTGTTTGCCTCGCCCGGCGGTGGCGGCTTCCTCATGACACGCCGCGGCGAGAGCGACACGGCCAAGCTGTTCGACTTCTTCGTCGAGACGCCGCGGAAGCGCCGCGCAGCGCGCGACGTGTCCTTCTTCCCGATCGATGCTAATTTCGGACCGGCGACGCAAGAGTTCCATATCGGGCTCGGGTCGAGCGCTGCGCCCGGCGTGGCGAAAGGACTATTCGCCATGCACGAGGCGCTCGGGCGGATGCCGATGAAGCGCCTGGTGGAGCCTGCGGTGCGCGCCGCGCGGGCCGGCTTTCCGCTCACCAGCTTCCAGGCCTATCTCTTCACCGTCATCTCCCCGATCCTCAAAGAGAGCGAAGGGGTACGGGAGATCTTCGCGCCTGGCGGCAAGCTGCTCGAGATGGGCGACACCTTCCGCAACGACGATCTCGGCGAAACCCTTGAATGGCTCGCCGAGGACGGTGCGCGCCTCTTCATCGACGGCGATATCGGCCAGGCGATCGTCGCGCAGTCGCGCGATCTCGGCGGGCATCTCACCGCGGACGATCTCAAGCGCTATCGCGTCGAATTGCGCGATCCGCTTCTGTGGCGCCATGGCGGCGCGACCGTGGCGCTGAACCCGCCGCCTGCGGCGAGCGGCGCGCTCATCGCCTTCGGCTTCGGCTTCCTCGAAGCGCTCGGCGAGACGGGGCGTGCCATCGATGCTCTGGCGCTGCATGCCGCTATGACGGCGACCAACGAGGCGCGCACCAAGCACGGCGAACGCCTTGCCACAAAGCTCGATGGCGGCGTGTTGGCGGATGAATTGCGCGCGGCGGCGCGGCACCCGAATGCTTATCGCGGCACGACCCATATCAGCGTGATCGATGCGGACGGCAATGCCGCCGCCATCAGCCTGTCGAACGGCGAAGGCAACGGCTTCATCGTCGGCCGACACGGCTTCATGCTGAACAACATGCTGGGCGAGGAGGATCTGTCGAGTGGCCGCCTCGATGCTTGGCGGGAGGGCGTGCGGCTGTCCTCCATGATGGCGCCGACCATCATCATGGAGACGGACGGCACGGTGACCGCGCTCGGCACCGGCGGCTCGAACCGCATCCGCACCGCCATTTTGCAAGTCGCCGTTAACCTACTGGCACACGGCATGAGTCTTGAGGACGCCGTCACGGCGCCGCGGCTCCACGTGGAGCGCGATGGCACCACGAGCTTCGAGCCGGGCCTCTCCGAGGAAGCGGAAGCCGCATTCCGTGCGCTGGGCGAGAAGGCACACGCCTGGCCCGCACAAAATCTATTCTTCGGCGGCGTGCATGCCGCGCGGCGCAATGCTAGAGGCGACGTCGAAGGCGCCGGCGACCCGCGGCGCCAAGGCGTGGCGCGCGTGGTTTGACCACCACAATGTCGTAAAACGACAATCGGCCGCCGCTAATTGACAACTTGCCCCCGACGCACGGCGCAAAGATTGGCTTGCGCAAGAGCCGATGGGGGGATGCCATGAAGAACGCCGTCACCATCTACCATGTCGCCTTCGAGGATGCCGGCACGCTCGGCCCCGTGCTCGAGGAGCGCGGGATCGGGCTCCAATATCTGCAAGCCGGCGTCGAAGATCTCTCCCCCGCGCTCGATGCCGACCTCCTCGTCGTGCTCGGCGGGCCCATCGGCATCTACGAATTCGAGCGCTACCCCTTCCTCAAGGACGAGCTCTCCACCATCGAGGCCGTGGTCAAGAAAGGCACGCCCGTTGTCGGCATCTGCCTCGGCGCCCAGGCGCTCGCCAGTGTGCTTGCCGCGCGCGTCTATCCCGGCGCCCAGGCAGAGCTCGGCTGGGATGAGTTGACCTTGACCGAGGAGGGCAAGGCCTCGCCGCTTGGCGTGCTCGAAGGCTTGCGCGTGCTCAACTGGCACGGCGATACGTTCGACTTGCCGTCCGGCGCCACGCGGCTCGCCTCGACGCCGCTCACGCCGAACCAGGCCTTCTCCTACGGGCCGAAGGTGCTGGCGCTTCAGTTCCATGTGGAGTTGCCGGAACGCGACATGGAGCGCTGGCTGATCGGCCACACGCTGGAGCTTGCCAAGAACAACGTCAACCTTGCCGAGATGCGCTATGCGACGGCGCGCTACGCGCCGCCCACCAACGAAGCGAGCCGGACTCTGTTCAACACTTGGCTCGACAACCTCTAGAGACTAATGGTCGGGGTGCTCCAGCCGCGTCCGGTGGAGCGACACGGACTCGCCCGGCTTGGTCGGCAGATCGGTAGTCATGGCCTTCTCGATGACGTTGCCGCGCCCGTTCCACCATGTCGTCGTGTACGCACCGTCCTTCTTGATCAGGTGCGTCCACACCATCTCGCCGGGATAGTAGTAGACGGTCCAGGGGCCGAGAATGCCCTTGGGGATGGCGTGAAAGGTGATGGCGATCTCGTCGCCCTTCATCTCGTCGCCCTTGACGACCTCGATAAGCTCCGCTTTCGCGCGGTAGCTCGGCAGGTCCTCACCGCTCTGCGGATCCTTGTCTACGCTGGTGCAGGTGATCCCCAGGATACGGACCAGTGCCACGAGGTCGCTCTTCGCCAGAAGCTCGCTCTTGGACATCGGCGCCGGAACGGCGAGCGCCGGCTTCGCTATGATGCAGCAGAGAAGCGCGAGGCTGAGCAGCCGAAGTGTTGGGCGCATAAGACCTCCCCTGAGATGCCGGGAGATTACTCTCCCGACGATCCTGAAATAGGGCGTCGCGATCAAAAAGCCGGGAGGACGCAAAGCCTAATGCGCGGCTTCCCAGTTGTCGCCGGTGCGCGCGTCTACCTTCAGCGGCACTTTGAGCTTCAGTGCCGGTTCCGGCGCGCGCTCCATGATTCCTTGGGCAATCTCCATGGTCTTGTCCACTTCGTCCTCCGGCGCCTCGAACACGAGTTCGTCATGCACCTGGAGCAGCATGCGCGCGGACAAGCCCGCCTCCTCCAGCGCTGCGGCCATGCGGATCATGGCACGGCGGATGATGTCGGCGGCCGAGCCCTGGATCGGCGCGTTGATCGCCGCGCGCTCGTAGTTGCCACGTAGGCTCGGGTTCTTGGTGTTGATCTCCGGGTAGTGGACCTTCCGCCCGAACAGCGTCTTGACGTAGCCCTGGCGCCGCGCCTCCGCCTTCATCGCCTCCATGTAGTCTTTGATGCCGGGGAAGCGCTCGAAATAGGTCTTGATGTAGGCGCCGGCTTCGCTTCTGCCGATGCCGAGCTGTGCCGCCAGACCCACCGACGAGATGCCGTAGATGATGCCGAAATTGATCGCCTTCGCTCGCCGGCGGATCGCAGGGTCCATGCCCTTGATCGGCACGCCGAACATCTCCGATGCCGTCATGGCGTGGATGTCGAGCCCGTCGGCGAAAGCCTGGCGCAAGGTCGGCGTGTCCGCCATGTGGGCGAGCACACGAAGCTCGATCTGGCTGTAGTCGGCTGAGACCAGTTTCTTGCCCTTCTCGGCGACGAACGCTTTGCGGATGGCGCGGCCTTCCTGCGTGCGCACCGGGATGTTCTGGAGGTTCGGCTCGGTCGAGGCGAGGCGCCCGGTCGTGGTCGAGGCAAGCTGATAGGAGGTATGCACGCGCCCGGTCTCCGGATGGATGTAGGTCGGCAGCGCGTCGGTGTAGGTGCTCTTGAGCTTGGCGAGCAGCCGCCACTCCAGGACCTTGCGCGGCAACTCGTGGCCCTCCGCCGCAAGCTCCTCCAGTGCCGCGGCGTCCGTGCTCCAGGCGCCGGTCTTGGTGCGCCGGCCGCCCGGCAGGCTCATCTTGTCGAACAGGATCTCGCCGAGCTGCTTGGGCGAGCCGATATTAAAGTCCTCGCCGGCAAGCTCGCGGATTTCGTCTTCGAGCCGGGCGATAGTCTGGGCGAACGAGCCTGACAGGCTTGCAAGCGCCGAGCGCTCCACCTTGATGCCGGCACGCTCCATCTCGGCGAGCACCGGCTCAATGGGCCGCTCTAGCGTCTCGTAGACGGTTGTGACGGACTCCGCCGCAAGCCGGGGTTTGAGGATCATCCACACGCGCAGGCCGATATCGGTCTCCTCGCCGGCGAACTCCGTGGCCCGGGCCACGTCCACCCGGTCGAGGCCGACAGCCGATTTGCCGGAGCCAAGCACCTCCTTCTCGGTCATGCAGGTATAGCCCATCAGCCGGCTGGCAAGTTGGGCCGGCAGATGCTCGGCGCGGCCGGCGTCGAGCGCATAGGACATGAGGCAGGGATCATCGATCGCATTCAGTTCGATGCCGTAGCGAGCAAGCGCCACCATGTCGAACTTGGCGTTTTGCATGATCTTGAGCACGGCGTCGTCTTCGAGGATGGGCTTAAGTAGATCGAGCGCCTCGCGCATGGGAATCTGCGTGATCGCCGCCCCGCCGCCGAGATCGAGCCCGTCGCAGGCGCGGTGCGCCAACGGCACGTAGGCCGCGTGCCCCGGCACGAGCGCCAGCGCCACGCCTACGAGCTCGCCTTGCATGGGATCGGCGGAATTGATCTTGGCCCTGAGGGCGAAATAGCCTTGGAAGCGCGCCGCGTCCAAGAGATCGCTCAGGCGTGCTGCATCGGTCACCGTCTCGTAGTTCGACCGGTCGAAGGGCACACCTTCCAGCTTGCTCGCCCGCTCGATTGCCAGCTCCGCCGGCGAGCCGCCTTCGACCGGCCGCTCGCGCGGCGGTCCCGCCTCACCACGCGGGCTCTTGCGCAAGGGATGGTCGTAGTCGTCTTTCTTCTTGCGTGCCGGCGCTTTCGCCTTCGCCGCCTCGCCTTCGGGTAGCGGCGCACCCAAGCCTTCGGCTACACGCCGCAATAGCGTGGTGAACTCGAGCTGCCGCATGAACGCGGTCAGTGTCTCCGCTTCGGGCTGCTTCACCGCCGTCTCAGCCAAGGGCACGTCGAGCGGCACATGGTCATCGAGCGTGACCAGCGATTTCGACAGCCGCGCCTGGTCGGCAAAGGTGATGAGGTTTTCGCGCCGCTTCTGCTGCTTGATCTCCTCGGCGCGCGCAAGCAGCGTTTCGAGGTCGCCATAGTCATTGATGAGGAGCGCCGCAGTCTTGACACCGATGCCCGGCACGCCCGGTACGTTGTCGGACGAGTCCCCGATAAGCGCCTGCACCTCGACGACCTTCTCGGGCGGCACGCCAAACTTCTCGATCACCTCGTCTCTGGCGATCACCTTATTCTTCATGGTGTCGTACATGACGATGCCCGGCTGGACGATCTGCATCAGGTCCTTGTCCGACGACACGATGGTCACGTCGGCACCGGCCGCCAAAGCCTGCAGTGCATAAGTGGCGATGAGGTCATCGGCCTCGTAGCCTTCCTTCTCGATGCAGGCGACGTTGAAGGCGCGCACCGCGTCGCGCACCAGTGGGAATTGCGGGATCAGGTCCTCGGGCGGCTCCGGCCGGTTAGCCTTGTAGCCATCGAACAGGTCGCTGCGGAAAGTCTTGGCCGAATAATCGAAAATAACCGCCATATGGGTCGGCGGGGCGAGCTCGCCAGTCTCGCGCAACAGCTTCCACAGCATGCCGCAGAAGCCGTGAACGGCGCCCACGGGCACGCCGTCGGAGGGACGCGTCAGAGGCGGGAGGGCGTGATAAGCGCGGAAAATATAGCCCGAGCCGTCGATCAGATAGACGTGGTCGCCACGCGCGACCGGCTTCCCGGCGGCGGGAGAGGTGGTTTTCTTGGTTGTCATGATGGAGCGAATATAGGGATTGCGGGCTCCAGAAGGGAGTCGCTTGGCAGCCTCATCCACCAGCCCGAAGCATCGTCCGGCGCAAGCTGCCTCAGGGGGTCTTTTCCAGCTCCGGCTGCTGCGCGGCGACGTTGCCGGGGGCGAAGGCCTTGTCGGGGCCGCCGAAGGTCTTCTCGATGTACTCTTTGAAATACTGGTCGAGGAACGGGAAGGCCCGGGCAAAGCGGGTGAAATCCTTTTGCGCGATGAACAGGAGGAGACCGTCCTCAAGCGCCTCCACGAGCCCGGTCCTGAGCTCGGACTTGATCAGCACGCGCTCGCCGAAATGCTCGCCCGGCCCGAACACTTTCTCGAAGTGCTCACCCGTCTCCGGGTTGTCGATAGTCAGCTTGAAGGAGCCATTGATCACTGTATAGAAGCCGTCGATCAGCATGCCCGGCTCGAACACCTTGTCGCCCTTCCAGAAGTGGATGTAGCGGGTGGCCGGCGGCGGCATCCTGAGTTGGACGATGTTCGGCGGCATGATGCTGTTGAGAATCCAGTTCACGCCGACGCGGAACTTGGCGGCGAAGCCGGGCAGGAACGAGAGATAGAAGCCTCGCCACAGAAGCCACGCCAATAGGCCCGACAGCTTGACGCCGTAGACATCGGCCACGGCCTTGCTCATGCCGAGTGAGGCGAGGGAGCCCTTGGATGTATAGGCGAAGTATTTGAGCTCCTGGCCCTTGAACTTGGCCACGATGTTTTGCGCAAGCTGATAACCTTCGCGCACGGCGAACTGTGCCGTCTGAGTCGCGTAGTCGGCCGGATCTTCCTGCGGGTTGTCGACGAGCGGAATGAGCGCCGCGTCCCCGAGCGCCCACACATGGTCGTGTCCCGGCACGCGCATATAGCGGTCCGTCTTGATGCGTCCCCAATGCAGATCGAGGCCGAGTTGCTGGACGAGCGGGTGCGGTCCGTTTCCGATGGTAGCGACGACGGTCGAAGAGTTGATGATGCGTCCGTTGGTGAGCTCGACACCAGTCGAGGTGGCGGACTTCGTGCCGATGCCCGTGAGCACGTGGATGCCGTTCTTCTCGAGCTGCTTTGTCGCGTACGCGGCGAGGTCGCCGGGGAAGGTGGGCAGGATGCGCGGCGCGTACTCGATGAGATACATGCGTATCTCTTCGGGCTTGATGTTCCGATAATAGGGCAGTGCCCGGCGGATCAGCTCGCGCGTCTCTGCTGCCGTCTCCACGCCGGAGAAGCCCGCCCCTACCACGACGAAAGTGAGCAGCTGATCCTTGACCAGCGTCTCCGTCGTCACGTCCGCCGTCTCCAGGCATCCGATCACGTGGGTGCGCAACATATGCGCGTCCGTGAGGTCCTTCATGGTCAGCGAATGGTCGGCCATGCCGGGAATTCGCGCGAGATCGACGCCGGTCCCGAGCGCGAACACCAGCTCATCGTATCTGAGCTCGACGGGCGTCATCCGCGCGCCCTGCATGACGGTCACGGCCTTCTTGGCGAAGTCGATGCCCATGACTTGCGCCTGGCGCACCTGAACATTGGTCAGGAGCTGGCGGAGCGGCACCACCGCGTCGGCGGCGTTGATGCTCGACGAGGCCACCTCCGGCAGGAGGGGTTGAAAAACGAAATAGTTGTTGTTGTTGACGAGTTGGACCTCAAGCGTGCCCCGGCCAAGCTTCTCCAGCGCCTTGGCGGCGAACACGCCGCCGAAGCCGCCACCCAGCACGAGGATTTTCTTCTTCTCCATAGGCTTGCCCAGCCTTTCGTCGGTTGAGAGGAATACCTACGCCAATGCCTCTGGAGGTCAAGTCGCGCGTGGACTTTAGCCCGAGCGCAGTTATCAGACCGTTGGAGAGGGCGCGTTCCCGAAGCGGTAGGACGTATCGATTGGCTGGTCTAGGCGGCTGCCGTGGCGGGCCGCTGTGCCGCCGGCGGCAGTCTTGCCCAGCCCGGCCGCGCGAACAGGAATTTGAGGGAGGTGTTCTTGACCAGCAAGTGCAGGATCAACGGCGTCACGACGCCCACGGCCGTCACTACGAGGGCGACAATGCCGAGATCGAGTCCAGGCGCGAGTTTGAGGAGCAGGATCCGCGTCGTCGCCATCGGCAAGAAGAAGGCAAGATAGACGACGATGGAGTTCTGGCCCGCATAGCGCAAGGGGAGCGCCCAGCTGCGCGTCGAAAGCAGGACCGAGGCGGCGATCACGGCAAGTGCACCGAGGAAGCCGAGACCAAGCCCGACCACGGGAAGCGCGGCATAGCCGTTGAACACCATCACTGCCTCGAACACGGCCCAAGCGGAAAGGAACAGCAGCGCCTCGCGCGGGTTGGCCTCCACGGTCGCGGCGTAATCGAACACATAAGCGGCAAGCACGTAGCCCGTGTAGAAATAGATGAAGCGGGCGCAGAACTCGTCGATCACGACCCAGCCCGTATGCACGTCGGCCAGTTGAAGAAACGCCGCCGCGCACCAGAGCATGGCCTGCGGCACGTCGCGAGTGAGCTTCGTGACCACGAAGAAGATGGGCAGCAGGTAAATGAACCACAGCGTGCCGAACGGGTCGATAAAGGAGAGGGCGTAGGCCTTCGCCACACCCGCCCAGCCGATCTCGGCTGCAAAGCCAGGCGCCTTGAAAGCGAATTGGATGGTGACCCACAGCGCGTAGAAATAGGCGAAGTGGAGCACCTTTCTGTCCAGGTAATCGCGCCAATTGCGGTCGATGACGCGCGCCAGAAACAGTCCCGAAATGAGAAAGAAATCGGGCATTCGGAACGGCTTGGCGAAGGCGACGAACGCCCCCATCCAGCTCGTATGCCCGGCGGCGTCCTGAACGCCCAGGGTCGAGTGCATCATCACCACCATGACGATGCAGAAGCCCTTGGCGTAGTCGACCCACCCAACCCGATTCGGGTTGATATCCATGACGCGTCTCTCCTGGGTCCGTCCCAGGACGGGACGTCTCAGGGTTGCGTTGCAAGGACCGGGCTAGAGCCCGATATGAGGGTTAAGGCGGCTGCCGTTGCCTAACCTTGAGGGTTTGGCTAGGGTCGCGCCCGGCAAGCACCCGTAGCTCAGTTGGATAGAGCGCTGCCCTCCGAAGGCAGAGGTCAGAGGTTCGAATCCTCTCGGGTGCGCCAATTCTCTCCCAAGTGTTTGATTGTCGAAGCAGATCTGGAGCCCCGGCCGGGGAACGCCAAGAAGACCTCTGCGTTTGTCCCTGGGGATACTCTGGGGCCCCCAATGGTTTTTGATAGGGCGGTCGGCTATTTTTCTTGCTCCCGCGCCAAGAAAGACGTCCCCGGAAACAAAAGGTGCGTGCAACCGAGGAGAGGCACCATGCGCAAATTCCTTATGATCGCCGCAGCGGCAATGATCGCGCTTATTGGTCTTTCGGCCAATCAGTGCAGCGGCAGCAAGGAGCAGACAGCCGCGCCTGCCACAACCGAAACGCCTGCGGCCAAGCCCAATGAATCAGGCAACATGGGGTCTGATACCGGCAACATGGGAAGTGACTCGTCAAACAATATGCAGGGCGAGACGCCGTCACAGTAGCGGCAACCAAGAACTCGAGGGCCGCACCGCCGTCGGCGGTGTGGCTCTTGTGCGTTCTCAGCGTGCGCGAATGGGGAACGCATTCACCAGCGGCGCAAGATCCCGCGCAGTGTCCCAGTCGCCGCCTTCCCGCGTCAGTCCGAGCCGGACGATGACGAGATCGCGCGAGGGGACGATCGCCACGACCTGCTCGTTATAGCCGAGCATGTAATAGGCATCCTCCGGCATCGGCGGCTCACCCAGTCCACGTGAATCAGGCAGCTTGAGCCAGACCTGCGCGCCATAGTCGCCTCGGCGCGATTGCGGGGTGGGCTTGAGCGTATAGGAGAGCCAGCCTTGCGGCAGCAGCCGCTTTCCCTGCCACACGCCGTCGCGTAGGAAGAACAGGCCGAGCCGCGCCCAGTCCCGCGCCGAGGCAACCATGAACGAGCAGCCGATAAATGTGCCGGAGGCATCCGGCTCGAGCACGGCGGTCCGCATGCCGAGTGGTGCGAACAGCCGCTCGCGGGGAAAGCGCAAATAGGCGCGCTCGTCGACGAATGTCTCTCGCAAGACGCCGGCAATGATGTTGGTGGTGCCGCTCGAATAGGAGAAATGCGTGCCGGGCGGATACGCGAGTGGTTTTGATGCGGCGAAAGCCGCGGCATTGCCTTGCACGAACAGCATCTGCGCAGCGTCTCCGAGATAGTCGTTGTAGTTTTCATCGAAAACGAGGCCGCTCATCATGCGCATCAGCTCGTGCAGCGTGATGGCGCGTCGCGGGTCGTCCTTGCCCAGCCATTCCGGCATCAGCGCATTGTCCGAAAGCGCGATGGCGCCACCCTCCACCCGCATGCCGACTAACGCATTGATCGCCGTTTTGCTCATCGACCAGCCGATCAAGGGCGTGTCTTTGTCGAAGCCGGGTGCATAGCGCTCCGCCACGATCCGTCCGCCATACACCACGACTAGGGCGCGGGTATTGCGGGGATGCGCCAGGTCCGGCTCGGAGAAGATGGCATCGATCGCCTTGTCGAGCGCCGCGCCGTCCACGCCCTCAGGAAGGGGCGAAAGCGTGACCCGCTCGCCTTCCGGCCATTCCGCATCGTTCGTCGGCGTGTCCGGCGCCGGGAAGAGCCCCGCCGCCTGCGCCCGCAGAGACTGCACATCATCGCCGTCGAGCCGTGTGCAGCCGAGCCCCTTTCGGTAGATCGCGGTCTGCTTCACAATCCCGTAGGCTGAGGCGGTTACCGTCTTGGCCTTGCGGTCGACGGTCGGCTGAAAAAAGACCAACAAGCCGAGGCCTGGGCCCGACAAATCCTGGGCCATGAGCTCATCGAAGCTCCGGCCCGAGACGAACAGCCCGGTGCATAGCGTTTGCGCCATGTAGCCCGAGCCGAGCAGCGCCACGCCGTAGACGCGCGGGACGACGATAGCCCCGGCGGTCACCGTGAGGGTCGCGGCGAGCATTAGCCAGAAACTGCGGGAGAGCCCGAAGCGCATCGGCCCCTAAGGTGCCTTGGGCGGGGCGAAGGACTGATTGCCGAAGGGCTGCGTTGTGGGGACCTGGATGACAATGAAGTCACGCCCGATTGCCTTGTGGCAGGCATTGCACGCCGAGGTCAGCTCGTTGAACCCCTTCTTGAACTGGGGGACATTCTTAGCCTTGATCGCATCGCCGATGGCGATCAGCGGATTCGTGGTTGCGGACACGAATTCCACGGGAATCCCGTGATAGAGACTGACCGCGTCATCGAGGCTTTGCGTTACCTGCTGAAGTTCATAGCGCGCCAAATCCCAGTTCTTTTGATTGCCCGCAAACCACAGCT
>Ga0307436_1000826_pt1 | contig 14379 bp, 14 predicted proteins | sample SalMarWE160440MG_FD_202513 | JGI IMG/M metagenome (GOLD analysis project Ga0307436, IMG submission 202513) | Salt marsh sediment microbial communities from the Plum Island Ecosystem LTER, Massachusetts, United States - WE1604-40 | ecosystem: Environmental > Aquatic > Marine > Intertidal zone >...
ATAGATAACACGTTGAAAGTAATTACGAAATCGTAACTGGCCGCGCGTATCGCGGGCGCTAAGAACATTGTAGGCTGAGGAGTGTCAGGACGACCAAGGGGATGAAAATGGCCAGCAAGACCGTCAAAGCCGCCGCCAAGCCGGCGCCGGCGCTGCGTGCGATCAGGGGCGGCAAGCCGCCAGCCGCTGCCGCCACGGCGGATGACGCGCCGGTGATCGCGCTCAAATTGCCGCCGGGCAAGCTGTCGCCGGCGATGACCGCCTATTTCAAGAAATGCCAGGACAAGCTCGGCTTCGTGCCCAATGTGCTGGTCGCCTATGCCTTCGACAGTGCCAAGCTTGAGGCCTTCGTCGCCATGTACAACGACCTGATGCTGGGCGAGAGCGGACTTTCCAAGCTCGAGCGCGAGATGATCGCCGTGGCGGTGTCGTCGCAGAACCGCTGCTACTATTGCCTGACCGCGCACGGCGCCGCGGTGCGGCAATATTCCGGCAATCCGCTGCTCGGCGAGCAGATGGTGATGAACTATCGCGCCGCGCGCCTCTCCAAGCGCCAGCGCGCCATGCTCGACTTTGCGGTCAAGCTCACCGCTGAGCCGGCCAATGTCGAGGAAGCCGACCGCGAGCGGCTGCGCCGCGCCGGCTTCTCCGAGCGCGACATCTGGGACATCGGGGCGGTCGCCGGCTTTTTCAACATGTCGAACCGCATCGCCGCCGCCACCGACATGCGGCCGAATGTCGTGTATCACGGGCAGGCGCGGTAAGGCGCTCCGCCCTCGTGGCCGAGCTTGTCCCGGCTATCCACGTCTTTAAGTTGGACGCCGTTTGCAAGACGTGGATGAGCGGGCCACCCCTGCCCATGACGGAAAACCAATGAAGCGCTTCGCCGGGATTGTTCCGTTCACCATCGCGCTGCTGCTCGGCGTCCTCGCCCAGGCCGCGCCGAGCGACCGCGTGCCGGCGATTGCGCCGGCGCAGAGCGCGCTCGGCCGCAACGGCATGGTGGTGGCGCAGGAGCAACGCGCCGCCCGCATCGGCGTCACCATCCTCAAGCGCGGCGGCAACGCGGTCGACGCCGCGGTGGCGGTCGGCTTCGCGCTGGCGGTCACTTATCCGCGCGCCGGCAATCTCGGCGGCGGCGGCTTCATGGTCATCCATCTCGCCAAAAATCGGAACTTGAGAAACCGCGACACGACCATCGACTACCGCGAGACCGCGCCCGCCGCCGCCACGCCGACCATGTTCCTCGACGCTGCGGGCAATCCCGATCCGCACAAGTCGCGCGACTCGGGGCTCGCGGTGGGCGTGCCCGGCACGGTTGCCGGCCTGGCGCTGGCGGAAAAGAAATACGGCTCCGGCAAGTTCACCCTCGCCCAGTTAATTGCGCCGGCCATCGATCTCGCCGAAAATGGCTTCCCGGTCGCCGACGACCTCGCCGATTCGCTGTCCGAGGACAAAGCGCGGCTGGCGCGCTGGCCCGCCTCGGCCGCGATCTTCCTCAACGGCGACAACGTGCTGCACCCAGGCGACCGGCTGATCCAGCGCGACCTCGCCGAAACCTTGCGCGCGATCGCCGAGCGCGGACCGCGCGCCTTCTACAACGGCCGCATCGCCGAGCGAATCGCGGACGCGGTGGATCGAGCCGGCGGCATCATGACGACGGACGATCTCGCTCATTACAAGGCGGTGGAGCGCAAGCCGGTGCGCGGCACCTATCGCGGCTACGACATCGTTTCCATGCCGCCGCCCTCTTCCGGCGGCCTGTGCCTGATTGAGATGCTCAACATCCTGGAGGGCTACGACCTCAGCCATCTCGGCCGTGGCCCGCAGGCTTTCCATTATATGATCGAGGCGATGAAGCGCGCCTATGCCGACCGTGCCGTCTACATGGGCGATCCCGATTTCGTGAAGGTGCCGGTCGCCGGCCTCCTCTCCAAGCGATATGCGGCTTTGCTGCGCAAAAAGATCGGCAAGCGCGCAACGCCGGCCGCCGACATCCATGCCGGCGAGCCCACCGAGGCGGAAGGGCGCAACACCACGCACTTCTCCATCATCGACCGCGATGGCAACGCGGTGTCGAACACCTATACGCTCAACTTCTCCTTCGGCCTCGGCCTCGTCGCCGGCGGCACCGGCGTGCTGCTCAACAACGAGCTCGATGATTTCACCGCCAAGCCGGGTGCCGCCAACGCCTATGGTCTCGTCGGCTTCGACAAGAACCTGCCGGGGCCGAACAAGCGCCCGCTGTCGTCGATGACGCCGACCATCGTGCTGACGCACGGGCGGCCGCTGCTGGTGACCGGCTCGCCCGGCGGCAGCCGAATCATCACGGCGGTGCTGCAGATCATCACCAATGTGATCGACTTTCATATGAACATCGCGGAAGCGGTGAGCGCGCCGCGCTTGCACAATCAGTGGGAGCCGGACGCGACCTACGTCGAGCCGGGCTTCGCGCCGGCGGCGCTCGATGCGTTGAAGGCGCGCGGCCACAAGATCGTGCCGACCGAACCGCACACCGAGGCGAACTCCATCGAAGTGACCCCGATGGGGTTCATCGGCGCCGCCGACCGCCGCACGCGCGGCTCGCTGGCGGCGGGGTATTGAGGGTGAGCGATTCCGTCGAACGGGTGCGCGCGGCGCTTCTCGCACTCGGCCACGTCGACACCGTCATGATGTTTCCCGAAGGAACGCGCACGGCGCAGGATGCCGCCAATGCCGTCGGCTGCACGGTGGCGCAGATCGCCAAGTCCATCGTGCTGCGCGCGGGCGAGCGCGTGGTGCTGGTGATCGCCTCGGGCGCCAATCGCGTCGATGTCGCGAAGATTTCCGCGCGGCTTGGTCAGGCGGTGAAACCGGCCGACGGACGCTGGGTGCGCGACACCACGGGCTTTGCCATCGGCGGCGTGTCCCCGGTCGGGCACCAGCCGCCGCCGCGCATCTTCATCGACGCCGACCTGATGGCGCTCGATCCGATCTGGGCCGCCGCCGGCTCGCCGCGTCACGTATTCCGCACCAGCACGGCGGAGCTCGTGCGGATGGCGAACGGTGAGGTTGCCGATGTAAAGGAAGGTTAAGCGATGGCGCGCCACCATCGGCGGCGAGCATGCGGTCGGTGGGCTCTGAGACAACCGAGACTTTGCAATGAGGTGGCCGGCTTCTGAAGCATTATCCTGGATTATTCGGCAGCAGCCGCTTCCCCTTAGGAAATGGACCTCAGAGCCGCTCCAGTCATAGAACTGCCGCTCGGTCAGAACCGAGCCAAGGGAATTCCTCGCGTGGATCGCCCAGAGTTGCCCTTGCGCCCGAGCGCTTTTGCGACGACCCCGAGGTCGCCCAACCGCATACCGGGCTAGCGAGTGTCCGCTCTGCCCCGAAAGCGACTGGCGGTCATCGCAGGACCGCTTGTCGTGATGGCCAAAAACGGACAAATGAAAGAGATCAGCGACGCTCCGAACGGATGGAGCATGTCGGCCGTCTGCTCCCGTTGCGTGCTCTTCACCTGCGAACGCTTCGATTGCTTTTTGTCTGCCTTCGGCGTGCTTAGCCGGAAGCGCGCCCGGACGGCTCGGCAAGCCAGTCGGGCAGACTTCTCCAACCTGGAACGTTGAACACATTGAGGCAGGTCAATGCACTGCCAAGCCAAGTAATCTCGAATGCATTACCAGCATACCGGCGTGAGGTTTGCTCAACTGAAACCACGATCGCATGCGACGCATAGGCGGCGGGCATCCGACACAGTCCTGACAGTTTGCAACAACGCCAAAAGGACGACACCACCGAACTCGCCGAAGGTTGTAAGGAGATCACCGTCGGATCAGGTCGCCCAGAATTATAATTTCCCTCTAATACGAAAAATCGATCAGGCCATTTGGCAAGAACCAACGCGATGGAGCAACTCTAGCCTTGTCGAACCGCGCCCGCATCCTTCTTGCTATTCTGGCTGTGCTCGCGCTTGGTGGCGGCGGCTGGTTCTATCTGTTTCGGGTTAGCCCGCAAGCGGTGGACAAGCTGACGCTATACGGCAATGTCGATATCCGCGAGGTCCAGCTTGCCTTCAAGAGCAGTGGCCAAATCGCCACGATGCGTGTGCAAGAAGGCGCGGTGGTGAAACAGGGCGAACTGCTCGCCACCCTAGACGATAGCCGCTATGCCGCCGCATTGGCACGGGCGAAAGCGACAAGGGAGGTGGCGCGGGTGAACTGTGAGAACGACGAGGCGAACTACCGGCGCCTCGCTGCTTTGGTTACCACAAATTCGGCATCGATTAAAGCACGCGACGACGCCAAGGCGAAATTCGAGGCGGCGCGCGCCACTTGTGACGCGGCAGTCGCTGCGGTGGCGCTGGCGCAGCGGGAGTTTGACGATACCCGGCTCTATGCGCCCTCCGATGGAATGATCGAAAACCGCATCCTGCAGCCGGGCGATATGGCTTCCCCTTCAACACCGGTGTTCACGATCGCCCTTCCAAGTCCGCTCTGGGTGCGTACGTATGTTCCTGAACGCGAACTCGGCCGCGTACGACTCGGCATGAGCGCGGCCATCAGCACCGACAGCTATCCGGGGCGCCTGTATCAGGGCTGGATCGGCTTTATTTCTCCAACTGCCGAGTTTACGCCAAAGACAGTGGAAACGCCGGAATTGCGCACTGCGCTGGTCTATCAAATGCGCGTCTTTGTCTGCGATGCGCAGGGAGAGCTGCGGTTGGGGATGCCGGCTACCGTGCACATCGATCTGAGCCAGCCGTCTCGCAAGGCGCCGCCAGGATGCGGGGCAAGCGATGCCACAAAGTGACGATTCTACAGCGGCTGTTCGGCTTGAGGCGGTGCGACGCAGCTTTCGCAGCGGCAAGCGCGTGGTCAAGGCGCTCGATGGAATCACTGCAAGCGCGGCGCGCGGCGCTGTTACTGGGTTAATCGGCCCGGACGGTGCCGGCAAAACGACTCTGATGCGGCTAGTCGCTGGATTGCTGCGCGGCGATAGTGGGCGGATCGAAGTGATGGGCATCGATGTGGCGCGCGATCCGCTCGCCGTACAAGCGCGGATCGGCTACATGCCGCAGCATTTCGGTCTCTACGAAGATCTCAGCGTGCGGGAGAATCTAGACCTCTATGCCGACCTGCAAGGCGTGCCGCCGACAGAACGGAAAGAGATCTATGACCAGCTGTTGCATATGACAGGGCTTGGCCCGTTCACTGCGCGTATGGCGGGTCGGTTGTCGGGGGGGATGAAGCAGAAACTCGGTCTCGCTTGCACCCTTGTGCATCCGCCCGAGTTGCTGATGCTCGACGAACCGACGGTCGGGGTCGATCCGGTGTCGAGGCGGGAGCTGTGGCAGATCATCGACCACCTGAACCGTACCGCACACATGACGGTACTGTACAGTACTGCGTATCTGGATGAGGCGGAGCGCTGCAATGCAGTGCTGCTGATCCACGACGGCCGACTGCTTGGCAGCGGCCCGCCCGGCGCTTTCACCGCCGAGATGGCGGGGCGCACCTTCTTCGCCAAAGCTGAGCTGGGGCGACGACGTCTCCAGGAGCGGTTGACACATGCCCCTGGGGTAATTGACGCGGTGATTCAAGGCAGCCAAGTGCGGGTAGTGACCGGGGCCACCGCGCCACCGGATCTAGCGAAGCTGGTTGCTGAGGCTCCGGATCTCACGCTGACAGCAACGCCGCCGCGTTTTGAAGATAGCTTCGTTGCCCGGCTGCGCGAGCGGGTCGCCGTCACCGCACCGCGTGCGCCGCTGGAGCCATCGCCGGCAGCGACCACCCCGCGGACCATAGCCGAGGATGTGATCGTGGTGCGGCATGTCACTCGCCGCTTCGGTGATTTCGTCGCGGTGAACGATGTGAGCTTTACTGTCGCACGAGGAAAGATCTTCGGACTGCTTGGCGCCAACGGTGCCGGCAAGTCAACCACGTTCCGGATGTTGTGTGGCCTCCTGCCACCCTCCGAGGGCACATTGCAGGTCGACGGTTTCGACCTGCGTAGGGCCGCGGCGCCCGCGCGCGGCAGGATCGGCTATATGGCGCAGAAATTTTCGCTCTATGGCGATCTGTCGGTTTGGCAGAATCTGCGTTTTTTCAGCAGCGCCTATCGACTCTCCGGGCCACGTCAACGCGCACGTATCGACTGGGCGGAATTGGAATTCAATCTCGGCCCAATGCTCGATACCACTGCGCGCGACCTGCCACTTGGCTTCAAGCAGCGGCTCGCGCTTGCCTGCGCACTAATGCACGAACCGGATATCCTGTTCCTGGACGAACCCACTTCTGGCGTCGACCCGCTGGCACGCCGGGAGTTCTGGCGGCGTATCAACGCACTGGCGGAGAGAGGAGTTACAGCCCTTGTGACGACGCATTTTATGGAGGAGGCGGAGTACTGCGATCGGCTGGTGATCATGGCGCAGGGGCGCGTCCTGGCTACCGGCGAGCCGGAAACGATCAAAGCCGCCGCGCGTACTCCGGCACGGCCTGATCCGACCATGGAAGATGCATTCATCGCGGTGATCAAGTCGGGCGCTGCTCCTGCGGTGGCGGCATGAACACAGCCTCGTTCCGTCGTCTGCGCGGTCTGTTGCGCAAGGAGTTCCTGCAGATCCTGCGGGATCCCTCCTCGCTGGCCATCGCGTTCGTGCTTCCAGCGGTGCTGCTGCTGATCTTCGGCGATGGGGTTTCCCTGGATGCCCGTAACGTGCCTTTGGCTCTGGTGGTGGAACGCCCTGATACATTTACGGCGAGTTTCACCAGCCAATTTGAGCTTTCGCCCTTCTTCCGCCCGCGCCGGTTTTTCAGCATCCAGGCCGCCGAGCGAGCGATGGCGGCGCGCGAGGTAGAGGGCATCATCTGGATACCAAGCAATTTTACCCGCCGCGCGGTTTCTGGCGGCAATTCGCCGATCGGCGTGATCGTGAATGGTGCCGATGCCAATAACGCACGGATCGTAGAAGGCTATCTGCAGCAGGTTTGGGCTAACTGGCTCGTTGCTCAGGCGCGGGCGGCAGGCCGGCCCTCGCCGCTGCCACTCGCTGCGGAGCCGCAGGTTCGCTTCAACCCGGCGGTGAGCAGCCGCAATTACCTGGTGCCCGGCCTGATCGCGGTGATCATGACCTTGACCGGCGCTCTTCTTACCGCGTTGGTAATTGCGCGCGAATGGGAGCGGGGAACGATGGAAGCGCTTATGGTCACTCGGGTAACGATGCGCGAGATACTGGTCGCCAAGCTTATTCCCTATTTCCTGCTCGGCATGGGCGGCATGGCCGCTTCGGTAGCGATCGCGGTGTTCCTATTCGACGTGCCGCTACGCGGTTCGCTCGAGGTGCTCACGGGCGCGTCGGCCTTATTCATGCTAGCAGCGCTGGGGATGGGACTGCTGATTTCAAGTTTTGCACGCAATCAGTTCGTCGCCGGGCAGATTGCTATAATTACCACTTTCCTGCCAGCCTTCATTCTGTCGGGATTTGTCTTCGATATTAACAGCATGCCCCGTGCGGTGCAGATAATTACGCACATTGTTGCAGCACGCTACTTCGTCGCGATTCTACAATCGGTTTTTCTCGCCGGTAACGTGTGGTCGGTAATTCTGCCGAATGCCGCCGCGCTTGTTGCGATGGCAGCGATATTTCTCGGGGCCGCGCGGATAGTCGCGCGCAAGCGGCTGGATTGAAACGCTATGTGGCGGCAAGTACTCGCGTTGATCGTGAAGGAGTTGTTAGCGGTGCTGCGCGACAAAAGGAGCCGCATGGTTCTCGTCGGGCCGCCGCTGATCCAGCTTATAGTGTTCGGCTATGCGGCCACTTATGATCTCAATAACGTTCCAATCGCTATCTATAACCAGGACGGCAGTGCAATCTCACGCGATCTTGTGACGCGATTTGCCGGCTCACCGACCTTCCATCTGGTGGCAGTGCTACAAAGTGACCTGCGGATCAACGAATTGATCGATTCGCGGCAAGTGCAGGCGGTGCTGGTCGTCGATCCGCGTTTCACGCAGAGTCTTCTAACTCAGGTGCCCGCTCCGGTACAGGTGATCGTCGACGGCCGCAATTCCAACACCGCGCTACTGATTGTCGGTTATGCGAACACCATTCTGAGCGAGTTCGCGTTGGCCTGGGACGCAGCGCACGGCAACCCCGCGCCGCTGGCGGTGCTCGATGTGCGTGCACGCTACAATCCTACACTGAACTCGCAGTGGTTCATCGTGCCCGGCATTGTTGCTGTGCTCACGCAGGTGGTGACTTTACTGGTGGTCGGTCTGTCGGTCGCGCGTGAACGCGAGACCGGCACATTCGACCAACTTCTGGTGACTCCGCTGCGGCAGTTCGACATCCTGCTCGGCAAGGGCCTGCCCGGCCTGGTGATCGGGGGTATCGAGGCTTCTGTAATCATTGCCGCCGCCGTCTGGTGGTTCGACGTGCCGCTGCGTGGCGGTTTGTTGCCACTCTATCTTGGACTATTCCTGTTCGTTGTTGCGGTTACCGGGATCGGCTTGATGATCTCCTCGCTCGCGGTGACGCAACAGCAGGCCCTGCTGGGCGCGTTTTTGTTCATGGTGCCGTCGATCATTCTGTCCGGCTTCGCAACTCCCATTGCGAACATGCCGGCGTGGGTCCAGGACCTGACTTTGCTCAACCCTATGCGCTACTTCCTAGTGATTGTACGCGGGGTATTCCTGGAAGGATCGAGCGTGTCGTCACTTGCTTCTCAATACTGGCCGATGGCGGTGATCGGCGTGGTGACCCTCGCTGCCGCCGCATGGCTGTTTCGCAGGCGGGTGTATTGACCACAGGGTGGTGACGGCGTCACACGCAAGCAGAAGGATAGATTACGATCGAAAACTGGCTCCCCCCGTTGTTCCATGGCGAACAGACGCGAACAGTCAGGTGGTGCCAGGGGCGTAATCGAACTACCGACACCGTGATTTTCAGACACCGGTCTATTTTACTTTCGAGACACCTTTAGTTTTTGCGGGCTGCATTATAGCCGGGTCCCTGGCGAGAGCCTGCCCCGGGGGTGGTGGCCTGTCCAATATCCCCGGGGGTCCAGGCATCTCCGCGAATCAATTTTTCAGCCGCTTCGAGTCTTCGCTTAACTGAGTTGCAGTCGCCTTTGCGGGAGCCTCGTGTTAGGCCAACGCAACGCGAAATTCGAGCCGCGGTAGCTATATGGTAGCTAATCGAGCCGCGCACGAGCGCCCATTTCCAACAAGCTGTTGAAAACACTGGAGCGGGCGAAGGGATTCGAACCCTCGACCCCGACCTTGGCAAGGTCGTGCTCTACCCCTGAGCTACACCCGCATCCGTCAGATACATAGCACCGCGCCGGTCAATAGCCAGACCCCGGCCCGCCGCGGCCGTTCCTATAGCCATAAGCCCGGCCGCTTGGCAACTCGCGCGGCCGGCCGTCAACGGCGGCGATGCCGCCGATGGTGAATCTTCGGCCGTTTCACCGGCACCGGCCCGGCATAGGCCGGATTCGGGTTGCAGAAGCCGCGGTTGCCGGAAAGCACGTAGGGTATGCACTGATCGAGCGTGCCATAGCGACAGTCCCAATAGGCGCCATTTTCTCCAAAGGAGTGCACCGCGCACCAGGGCGCCTCGTAGGCCCGCGCTGGCTGGATGACACCCATAGCGGCCAGCGCCAGGGCTCCGGCAAGAATCATGCGCATCATCTTCGACCTCGCTGGTTGGTGATGATAATAACACCGATCAACCCGGCCCCGTTGCATGCCTGCCACCCCCGACCAGCTTTTTGCTGCCCTCGACGCCCTCGGCGTCGGCCATTCGACCGTCAAGCACCCGCCGGTGTTCACGGTCGAGCAGGCGCGCGCCCTGCGCGGCCAGCTCCCTGGCGGGCATACCAAGAACCTGTTCCTGCGCGACAAAAAGCAGGCGCTCTACCTGGTTGTGGCGGAGGAGGAAGCCGATATCGAGCTGAAAGGGCTGCACCGGCAGCTCGGCGCCAACGGGCGCTTCTCCTTCGGCTCGGCCGATCTCTTGCGCGAGGTCTGGGGGGTGGAGCCCGGCGCGGTCACCCCCTTCGGGGCCATGAACGACACCGAGGGCCGCGTAACGGTCGTGCTCGATGCCGCCATGATGGAGCACGCGACGCTCAACTATCATCCGCTGGTCAACACCATGACGACCGCGATCGCGCGCGACGACCTGGTCAAATTCCTTGAATCGACCGGCCATGTCCCGCGCATCGAGCGCGTGTCCCGACGGGCCCCGGAAGCCGCCTGACCGATTGCATTCGCCGCCCGGGTGCCCCATTTAAGCCAGGCATGAAACGGAGGTCTCCGGCGCAGGAGCGGACCGAAAGGCGAGGAAATATGCTGCAAAACGGCGGGGGAGTGTCGGCGGCAGCCGACGGCGTGGTCAAGGACACCAGCACGCAAGCCTTCATGAAGGACGTGATCGAGGAATCCAAGCGCCAGCCGGTGCTGGTGGATTTCTGGGCGCCCTGGTGCGGTCCCTGCAAGCAGCTCACCCCCCTGCTGGAAAAGGCGGTGAAGTCCGCCAAGGGCAAGGTCAAGCTCGCCAAGATGAACATCGACGAGCATCCGGCCATCCCCGGCCAGATGGGCATCCAGTCGATCCCGGCGGTGATCGCCTTTGTCAACGGCCAGCCGGCCGACGGTTTCATGGGGGCGCTGCCCGAGAGTCAGGTCATTGCGTTCCTGGAAAGACTGACCAAGGAAAAGATCGGCGGCGAGGAGCAGGACCTCTTGAAAGCCGCGGACGCCGCGCTGATCGGCGGCGATCCGGCCGGCGCCGCCGAGATCTATGCCAAGTTGCTCGCCGCCGACCCCAATAATGTGCATGCGCTGGCCGGGCTTGCCCGCTGCTATGTCGAGACCGGCGCGCTCGAACAGGCCAAGCAGACGCTTGACCTGGTGCCGGAGGCCAAGCGCAACGAGACGCCGGTCGCCGCTGCGCGTGCGGCGCTGGAAGTGGCCGAGCAGGCGAAATCGCTCGGGCCGCTGGCCGAGCTTGAGGAAAAGGTGCTGGCCAATCCGCTCGACCATCAGGCGCGCTTCGAGCTTGCCGGCGCGCTCAACGCCAAGGGCAAACGCGCCGAGGCGGTCGAGCAGCTGCTGGCGATCGTCAAGAAAGACCGCGCATGGAACGACGACGGCGCGCGCAAACAATTGGTGCAGTTCTTCGACGCCTGGGGCCCGACTGACGCGGCGACACTGGAAGGCCGCAAACGGCTGTCGTCGATTTTGTTTTCGTAATTGCAAGCGGTAGAATTCGTTCGCTGAGTTGCTTGGCCCTCATCTTTCGAGACGGGCGCTGCGCGCCCTCCTCAGGATGAGGCCGATAACGCCTGTGCGATGGGTTTGGCGCCATGCCGATGAATGCGCAATATCGCGGGCCGATCGACCTGCCGGAAGTGATCCCGGTGTTCCCGTTGCCGGGCGCGCTGCTGTTGCCGCGGGGGACCATGCCGCTCAACATATTCGAGCCGCGCTATCTCGCCATGATCGACGACTCGCTGCGCGACGGCCACCGGCTGATCGGCATGATCCAGCCCGACGAGACCCATAGCAGCAATGCCGACAAGCCGGCGCTCTACAAGGTTGGCTGCGTCGGCCGCATCACCCAGCTCGCCGAGAGCGGCGACGGCCGCTATTTGATCGAGCTCACCGGCGTGGCGCGCTTCCGCATCGAGCAGGAGCTCAAGGTCCAGACGCCCTACCGCCAGTGCCGCGTCAGTTTCGCACCCTTCGCCGACGACTTCGTCGCGCGCAAGGGCGAAGACAAGGTCGACCGCGAAGCGCTGCTGCATGCGTTGCGCGATTTCCTCAAGGCCAATCAGCTCAACGTCGACTGGGAAGGCATCGAGCAGGCGCCCAACGAGGCGCTGGTCAACGCGCTGTCGATGATGTCGCCCTATGGCAGCGCCGAGAAGCAGGCGCTGTTGGAGGCGCCCGACCTGAAAACCCGCGCCGAGGTGCTGGTGGCGCTCACCGAGATCGAGCTCGCCAAGAAGAACACCGAAGGCGAGCCGCAGTTGCAGTAGCGAATGAGAGGCCCATGCCCACCACACCCTCGACCGAACGCCCCGCCGGCAGCGTCGATCCCAAGCTCTTGGAAATTCTGGTCTGCCCGCTCACCAAGGGACCGCTGGAATATGACGCCGCGCGCCAGGAGCTGATCTCGCGCAAGGCCAAGCTCGCCTATCCGATTCGCGACGGCATCCCGATCATGCTGCCGGAAGAAGCGCGGCGGCTGGACTGAGAACTCCTGTCCCGGACGCGGTGCAGCACTTCGCGCTGCGTTGCGCCGGGGACACGATGCCGAGTAACAGGAAGGAAACTGCCATGATCAAAATGTGGGGCCGCAACACCTCGTCCAATGTGCAGAAGGCGATGTGGGCGGTGGGCGAACTCGGGCTCGAATGCCAGCGCATCGACATCGGCGGCGCCTTCGGCAAGAACAAGGAGCCGGCCTATCTCGCCATGAACCCCAACGGCCTGGTGCCGACGCTGGAAGAAGAAGACGGCTTCCTGCTCTGGGAATCGAATTCGATCGTGCGCTATCTCGCCGGCAAATACGACAAGGCCGGCGTGCTGGAGCCGAAGGATGCGCGCACACGCGCACTCGCCAGCCAATGGATGGATTGGCAGTTGTCGGTGGTCGGCCCGGCGATCTTCCACGCCTTTTGGGGCCTGATCCGCACAGCCCCGGAAAAGCGCGACCTGACGGCGATCAAGGCCTCGCAGGACAGGACCGCCGCCGCCATGCAGATCGCCGACGCGCAATTGGCGAAAACCAAGTTCCTTGCCGGCGACGCCTTCTCCTACGGCGACATCCCGGTCGGCGTGATGTGCTACCGCTACCGCCAACTCGTGCCCCAGCGGCCCGCCACGCCGCATCTCGACCGCTGGTACGACGTGATCGCCGCGCGCAAAGCGTTCCAGGATCACGTCGGCAGCATTCCGCTGAGTTGATCTTCCTTCCGCTCATTCCCGCGCAAGCGGGAATCCAGCACTGGGTCCCCGCTTGCGCGGGGACGAGCGGAGAAAACTACAGTGTCTCCCCCCGCAGCAGCTTCGGCACGTCGCCGGTGAAGCCCGCCGCCTCGCGGATGAACATCTGCTTCAGCGCCGGCAGGCGCTCGACCAGGCCGAGCCCCACATCGCGGGTGAGCCGCAGCACGTCGGAGCGGTTGGAGAACAAGCGGTTCAAGCCGTCGGTCGCCACCCCCATCATCGCGGTGTCGAAGCGCCGCCAGCGCTGATAGCGCTCCAAGATATCCGGCGCGCCGATATCGAGCCCGAGCCGCGCCGCATCGGTCACCGCCTCCGCCAGCGCCGCCACGTCGCGCAGGCCCATGTTCAGGCCCTGCCCGGCAATCGGATGGATGATATGCGCGGCGTCGCCGATCAGCGCCAGCCGCTCAGCCGTAAACGAGCGCGCGGTGAACAGGCCGAGCGGAAAGGCGCGCCGCCCGCCGATCACGGAGATCTCGCCGAGCTCAAGGCCGAAGCGCTGCTCCAGCTCGTCGTGGAATTCGTCGTCCGGCAGCGCCACGATGCGCTCGGCCTCACGCGCGTTTTCCGTCCACACGATCGACGAGCGCTTGCCGGTCAGCGGCAGGATGGCGAAGGGCCCGGCGGGCAGGAAATGTTCCTCGGCGCGGCCCTCATGATCGCGTTCATGCGCCACCGTGCAGACGATGGCCGACTGGTCGTAGTTCCAGCCGTGGCTGGCAATGCCGGCCTGTTCGCGGATCACCGAGCGGGCGCCGTCGGCACCGACCAAGAGGCGCGCTTCGAGCGTCGCGCCGTCGGCCAGCGTCACCGCGATGGCGTTCGCAGTATTCTCGAAGCGTGAGACCGCGGTCGGCCGCAGGTCGATGCCTATCTCTTTGGCCTTCTCGACCAGCGCGTCGATCAGCAGCCGGTTCTCGATCATGTGGGCGAAGGGCTCGCCCTCTTCGACGTCGCCGCCGAAGGTGAGGAAGGTCGGCCGTACTGCATCCTCGAGCTTGCTATCGGTGATCACCATGTCGAGCATCGGCTGCGCCTCGCCCTCGACCGCCTGCCAGACGCCGATGGTCTCGAACAGCCGTCGCGCCGCCGCCGCGATCGCCGTGGCGCGCGGGTCCTTCGACGGCACCGCGGCCAGTACCGGATCGGCGACCGTCACCGCAAAACCCTCGCCCAGCGCCTCGCGCAGCGCGATCGCCAGCGCCAGGCCGGCAAACCCTGCCCCGCCGGTCACAACATCGGCCCGCTCAGCAGCTAAATCGGCTTTTCCCATTCGCATTCCTTGTAAATCCCGGCGGAGCATAGCAGGTTGCAGCCATTATTGACCAATTGCCGGACCCCGCCATGGCTTCCGCCGTCCAGGAGCTGCTCGACATTCTC
>Ga0307436_1000827_pt1 | contig 14370 bp, 15 predicted proteins | sample SalMarWE160440MG_FD_202513 | JGI IMG/M metagenome (GOLD analysis project Ga0307436, IMG submission 202513) | Salt marsh sediment microbial communities from the Plum Island Ecosystem LTER, Massachusetts, United States - WE1604-40 | ecosystem: Environmental > Aquatic > Marine > Intertidal zone >...
TGCCATGGTGGCCGGCTTCGAGGATCGCGGCGACCGGATTTCCGTGACGACGGAAGACGGTCGCAGTTTTTCCGGGGCGGCGCTGGTCGCGGCCGACGGCTTTCGCTCCTTGTTCCGGCAGGAACTCATCGGCGATGGCGAGCCGCGTGCGGTCGGTTATGCAGCGCTGCGCACCATCGTGCCGATGCAGGAGGTCAAGGCCGATGTCCCGCGCGATAGCGTCGTATTGTGGGGCGGACCGGGTTACCACGTCGTCCATTATCCGCTGCGGCACGGCGCGTTGTTCAACATTGTCGCCGTGTTTCGGACCTCGACACACGCCGAGAAGGCCGATGTCGCGACCTACCGGGCCGAGCTTGAACAGATATACCGCGATGCGCATCCTTCGGTGCGCGCCTTGAACGCGATGATGGACTTTCGCTGGCGCCGCTCGGTTGCCGATCGCGAGCCGGTGCGGCATTGGCACAAAGGCCTTGTCGTGCTGCTCGGCGACGCCGCGCACGCACCGTTGCAATCGTTCGCGCAGGGGGCCTGCATGGCAATCGAGGACGGCCTCTGCCTGGCCGAGATGATCCACGCCAGTGACGGCGATTTCGCCACCGCGTTTCGCCGCTTTGAGGCGCTCCGGCTCACGCGGACCGCGCGTGTCCAGCTCGAATCCCGGGCCATTTGGGGTTGGTTGCTGCATGCCGAAGGTATTGCCCGGGACGTGCGCAACGCGACGGTTGCCGATTGGGACGAAGCGCACTTGTTCGATTGTCTGGCATGGCTCTATGACGGCGCCACCGTGCCGAGCGCGCGGTAGGCGTTAAACCTGCCGATGACGTCATCGGGACTGCGGGCCGCCCGGCGCCGCCAAGAATACGGGCGCTCCCGCTCGTCCGCGCGCCAAACAATGAGTGCAAGCGCATGTCCCGACAAATCCGTTGTCTCCCACTCAATCGTGCACCGGCGCGAACTCGCTACGATCATCACTCAGTGAGCAAATTCGCGAAGATGCTGCGCTTTCCCGTAACCCCTCACGCACCACATTGCACGCTCACCGGTAAGTATTAACCGTTCGCCCGCGCCCGCCGGTTTAAGCAAGCCGCGTGGCGCGCCTCGGGCGCGGTGTTGGCAGGCGCGACCCATGCTCAAGAGCTTGCGCAATCTGTTTTCTGCCGGGCCGGTGCCCTATGCCGACCCGGAGGCGAAGATTCCGCTCGGCGAAGTGCTCAAGCGCAACTGGTTCGAGCTCTGGTACCAGCCCAAGATCGAGCTCAAGTCCATGCGGCTGGTCGGCGCCGAGGCGCTGGTGCGCGCGCGTCATCCCGAGCGCGGCGTGGTTGCGCCCTTCTTCTTCCTACCCGAGGCCAGCGAGGAAGACATGCTCACGCTCACCGAGCAGGTGATCCTCACCGCGCTAGGCGACTGGGAAATCTTCAACGAATATGGCGTCGCGACGAAATTCGCCGTCAACGTGCCGGTCTCGGCCTTCGTCAAGCTGCCGATCGCGCGCATGCTGCGCGAGGCGCGGCCACGCGCGGCCAATTGGCCGGGCCTAGTGCTGGAAGTCACCGAGGATCAAATCATCAACGATCTTGGCCTTGCCAATGACGTTGCCGCTTCGTTGCGCGAGCTCAACTGCGATCTGGCACTCGACGATTTCGGCGCCGGCTATTCGTCGCTGGCGCGCCTGCGGCAATTGCCCTTCAGCGAGCTGAAGATCGACCGCAGCTATGTGATGAACTGCCATGAGGACGAAATCAATGCCGCTCTGTGCGAGACCATCGTCGAGCTCGGCCGGCGCTTCGGTCTCAAGACCGTGGCCGAGGGCATCGAGAGCATGCGCGAGAGCCACAAGCTACAGGGCATCGGCGCCGAGGTAGGCCAGGGCTTTCTGTTCGCCAAGCCGATGCCAAAGGGGGAGCTGATCAGCCTGATGCGCCGGCGGCTGATGGGGCACGCGCCGACGGCAAAGCCGGCTCGCCGCCTGCGTTTCGCCCGATCATGATCCGCGCGGATTTTTGGTCCGCAAAAACAACACCTCCCGCAACCGTGATTTGCCCGTGAGACCGGCCCGCCTTAGCTCTGGAGCGTGCGGTACAAGAGGGTCACAGGCTCATGCACATCATCCATCGCCGCGGCTGGGAAATCCCCGAGCGTGAGGTCACGCCGGAACCTCTCGTCTTCAGCCGCCGCACCGTCATCGCCGGTGCCGGCGCGCTGGCACTGCTGCCCGGCGCCGCCTATGCGGGCGCGGCGAATTCAAAGTGGCAGAATTATCCCGCGCCCGATCTCTATCCCGCCAAGCGCAACCCGAAATACAAGCTCGATCGGCCGATCACCAAAGAGAAGATCAACGACAACTACAACAACTTCTACGAATTCGGCACCTCGAAATACATCGCCGAGGCCGCGCAGGCGCTCAAGGTCGAGCCATGGACGGTCAAGATCGATGGGCTGGTGGAGAGGCCGCAGGAAATCGGCATCGACGATCTCATCCGCAAGATGACGCTGGAGGAACGCCTCTATCGTCACCGCTGCGTCGAGGCCTGGAGCATGGCCATCGCCTGGACCGGATTCCCGCTCGCCAAGCTGGTCGACTTCGCCCGCCCGCTCGGCTCCGCTAAATACGTCAAGATGACCACCTTCATGGATCCGAAGATGGCGCCGGGGCAGAACATGTCCTGGTTCCCCTGGCCCTATGTGGAAGGGCTCACGCTGAAGGAAGCGACCAACGAGCTCGCCTTCATGGCCACCGGCTGCTACGGCCATCCGCTCGACAAGCAGCATGGCGCGCCGTTGCGACTGGCGGTGCCGTGGAAATACGGCTTCAAGTCGATCAAGTCGATCGTGCGCGTTTCCTTTGTCGACAAGCAGCCGCTCGGCATGTGGCAGAACATCCAATCGTCGGAATACGGCTTCTGGGCCAACGTCAATCCGAAGGTGCCGCATCCGCGCTGGAGCCAGGCGACGGAGGAGCTGATCGGCACCGGCGAGCGCCGGCCGACCTTGCTGTTCAACGGCTACGGCGACTACGTCGCCAGCCTCTACAGCGGTATGGAAGGCCATCAATTGTGGATGTGATTCCGGAACAACGAAAAGGTTGGCGAATTCAATGTGAACCGAGCCGCTGCGCCGACGTTTAAGTATCATGGGCGCGGTGCTATGCTGCGCCTTCGGGAAGCAACCTGCCGGAGGCTGCCGATGTCCACCAATCAAACCAATCTGGGCGGCGTGCAGCGCGCCATTTCGCGCTCGCTGCACGAGCATTGGGTGCTCTATCTGATCGAGGGCATCGTGCTCGTGGTGCTGGGTGCCGCGGCCATCGTGGTGCCGCCGCTGGCGACGCTGGCGGTGACCATCCTGCTTGGCTGGCTGTTCCTGCTGAGCGGCGTGGTCGGGCTCTTCACCACCTTCTGGATGCGGCATGCGCCCGGCTTCTGGTGGTCGCTGCTCTCGGCCGCGCTCGGCATCGTGGTCGGGCTCATGCTGCTCGCCATGCCGCTGACCGGTGCCTTCTCGCTCACCGTCGTGCTGGTCGTCTTCTTCATCATCGAAGGCGTAGCCTCGATCATGTTCTCGCTCGACCATAAGCGCGAATTGTCCGGCCGGTGGGGCTGGATGCTGGCGAGCGGGGTGATCGACCTGGTGCTGGCGGTGCTCATCTTCGCCGGCCTGCCGAGCACGGCGGCCTGGGCGATCGGGCTCTTGGTCGGCATCAACATGGTGTTCGGCGGCGCGGCGCTGGTCGCCATGGCGCTGCACGCACGCCGGGCGGCGGCCTAGAAGCTTCCGCCTGCCGCGCGCCAAGCTCGGCCGATTATCCTTCGCGTCTTGCGAGCGTTTCGCACCTCCTGCAGTCGAGCAGGGTGGACCGAAGCCCGCGCATCCGCTTCAATACCGGCTCAAGTCACGATGCTGGAGGAGACAGGTCATGCCGGCCTATTGGGTTGCGCGTGCCAAGATCAACGACCCGGCCGAGTACCAGAAATACGCCGATCTGGCGCCGGCCATCATCGCCAAATTCGGTGGCAAGGTGCTGGCGCGCGGCGGCAAATTTCAGATCATGGAAGGACCCGCCAAATTCAACCGCTTCGCCGTGATCGAATTCCCGACCTTCGAGCAGGGGGTGGCCTGCTTCACCTCGCCGGAATACGACCACGCCGCGGCGTTTCGGCGCGGCGGCGCCGGTGAGGTGGAAACCATCGTGGTGGAGGGGATTTAGCCCACTTTTGCCGTCACTAAACTCTGGCGCGGCGGCGAAAACTGCGTAAGATGCTGGACAAAACAACGTCACACGGGAGGGTAATCGATGCTGCGTAAATTCACATTGCGAAAATTTGCCTGGATCGCAGGCCTGAGCCTCACGCTCGCGGCCGGTGCTCTGTTTGTTGCTCAATCCGCCAAGGCGCAGGGTAAGAAGCCGATCAAGATCGGTTTCGCCATGTCGCTGACCGGCTTCCTGTCGCCGAACGGCAAGCAGGCCCTGCTCGCCTCGGAAATCTGGCGCGACCAGGTCAACAAGGCCGGCGGCCTGCTCGGTCGCAAGGTCGAGCTCGTCTATTACGACGACAAGAGCTCGGGAGCGGAAATTCCCGGCATCTACACCAAGATGCTTGATGTCGACCACGTTGACCTCCTGCTCAGCGCCTACGCGACCAACGACATCGCGCCGGCAATGCCGATCGTGATCCGCAAGGGCAAGCTGTTCATCAGCCTGTTCGGTCTCGACGTGAACGCCAAGTTCCATTACCCGAAATACTTCTCGATCATACCGACCGGTCCGGACACCAAGGGCTCGTTCACCTTGGGCTACTTCCAGACCGCGGCCGCGCAGAAGCCGAAGCCGAAGACGGTGGCATTGTCTTACGCCGACGCGGACTTCGCGCAGAACGCCTGCGAAGGCGCGCGCGAGAACGCCAAGAAATACGGCTTTAAGATCGTTTACGACAAGAGCTATCCGCCGCCGCCGAAAACCACCGACTTCACGCCAATCGTGCGTGCGATCCAGGCGACGAATGCTGACCTGGTGGTGGTGTGCGCCTATCCGGCCGACTCGGTCGGCATGGTGCAGGCAGCCAACGAGATCGGCTTGAAGCCGAAAATGTTCGGCGGCGCCATGGTCGGCCTGCAGGCGACGGTGTTCAAGAACAAGCTGAAGTCGAAGCTCAACGGCATCGTGAACTACGAGACCTGGGTGCCGGACAAGAAGCAGATGTACAAGGGCACCGCGGCGTTCTTCAAAGAGTACCAGGCGCGCGCCAAGGCGGCCGGCGTCGATCCGCTCGGCTACTATCTCGGCGGCTGGGGCTATGCCCGCATGCAGGTCCTCGAACAGGCCATCAAGGGTGCCAAGAGCATCAACGATGACAAGCTCGCCGCCTATATGCGCAAGGCGACCTTCCACACCGTGATGGGCCCTATCAAGTTTGGCAAGAAGGGCGAATGGGCGCACGGTCGCATGCTCACCGTCCAGTATCACGGCATCACCGATGCCGCGAACCTGGAGACCTGGCGGGGCATGAGTTACCAGACGGTGCTGCAGCCGCCGAACCTGGCGACCGGCAAGGTCATCTATCCTTACGCGAAGGCGCACAAATAAGCCGACTCGCAGGACCGCAACAAAACGGCGCCGCGGGACGACCGCGGCGCTGTTGTTTGGTGGCGCTCTTTAATCCGTCACCCTGAGGAGCGAGCGAAGCGAGCCTCGAAGGGTGATGGGAAAAGACCCTACACCCCCAGATAGAACTGTCGGATGAGGTCGTTGTTGTTGAGCTCTTCGGCTGAGCCGCCCTCGAAGGCGATCTTGCCGTGCACGATGACGTAGCCGCGGTCGGCGATGCGGATGGCCTGGGTGAAGTTCTGCTCGGCCATCAGCACGGTGAGGTGGTAATGGTCCTTGAGCTGCTTGATGGCGTCGATGGTGCGGGCGACCAGCACCGGCGCCAGACCCACCGACGGCTCATCGATCAACAGGATACGCGGATCGAGCATCAGCGCGCGCGCCAGCGCCAGCATCTGCTGCTCGCCGCCGCTCATCGAGCCGGCGAGCTGGTTGCGGCGCTCGGACAGGCGGGGGAAAATCTCGAAGCAGAATTCCATGTTGCTCTTGATGCGCGGCCGCGCCTTGTGCCGGCTGGCGCCGAGCAAGAGGTTCTCCTCAACCGTCTGGCGCGGGAACAGGCGACGGCCTTCGGGCACCAATGCGATGCCGAGGTCGACGATCTCCTCGGTGGTCAGCCCGACGAGGTTGTGCGCCTCGCCGTCGATCTCGGCGACGATCGTGCCCTGGCTCGGCCGCACCATGCCCATCACGCATTTCATCAGCGTGCTCTTGCCGTTGCCGTTGGTGCCGAGCAGCACCACGGTTTCGCCGCTGCCGACGCTGAGCGACACGTCTTCCAGCACCCGCACCGCGCCGTAGGCGGCGTCGACGTTCTCGATGCGGATGCTGTTGGTGCTATTGGCCAAGATAGGCTCCCACCACTTCCCGGTCCTTGATCACGTCGTCCGGCGCCCCGTCGGCGATCTTCTTGCCCGACACCAGCACCACGATGCGCTGCGAGAAGCTCATCACCGCGCGCATGATGTGCTCGATCATGATGATGGTGATGCCGCGCTCGTTGAGCCGGATCAGCAGCGACACGATGTCCTCGACCTCCGAATGCGACAGGCCGGCCATGGATTCGTCGGCGATCAACAGCTTCGGCTCGGCCGCCACGGCGCGCGCCAGCTCCAGCTTGCGCATCTCCACCTGGGTCAGGTCGCGCGGATACTGCGCAGCCTTGCCGTCCAGCGCCACCAGCTTGAGCAGCTCCAGGCAGCGCTCGTCGAGTTCCGCCGGCGACAGGTGATGACCACTGCGCGCATTGACGGTGTAGAGCAGCGGCACGCGGATGTTCTCGGCAACGCTCAGGCTCATGAACGGACGCGGCAGCTGGAAGCTGCGGGCAAGCCCTCGGCGCGTGCGCTCATGCGTGATGAGGCCGTTCACCGGTTCGCCGGCGAAGATCACGTCGCCGGTCTCGTTGTGCAGCGTGCCGCAGATGCAATTGACCAGCGTGCTCTTGCCCGAGCCGTTGGGCCCGATCAGGCCAACGCGCTCGCCCTCGCCGACGGTGAGATCGACGCTGTCGAGCGCGACGAAGCCGCCGAAGCGCTTCCCCACCTGATCGACCTGCAGCAACGGCGCACTCATGGTTTCGACCTTTTTCGCGTCCAGTTCTGCCACAGCCCAACAATGCCGTTCGGCGCCACGATGACGAAGCCGATCAGCAGCAGGCCGACAATGAGCAGATTGCCGACCGAGGAGATGGTCACCGTCGCCAGCTGCTGCAGCGTGCCGAGCAGGATGGCGCCGATCATCGGCCCCACCCACGAGGTCGTGCCGCCGATCATCGGCATGGCGATCGAGTTCACCGCATAGGACAGGTCGAAAGCCGAGCTCGGCTCGACATAGCCGAGATAATAGGGGAACGGCGCCCCCGCCATGCCCATGAGCGCGCCCGACAGCACGGTGGCGATCAGCTTGAGCTTCAAGGTCGGCACGCCAGAGGCTTCCGCCGCCAGCTCGTCGTCGCGGATGGTGGCAAAGCCATAGCCGAGGCGGGAACGCTCGATCAGCCGCGCCGTGGTGAGCGAGACGATGACCAGGATCAGCATCAGCACGAACAGATACTGAATATAGGGGCCGAAGACCGGCACCGTGTTGGGCGGGATGACATAAGCGCCGCGCGAGCCGCCGACGAAGGACCAGTTCACCACCAGCGTCTGCAGCACCACCGCCAGCGCCAGCGTCGCGATGGCGAAGAACACGCCGCGCAGACGCAATGTAAGATAGCCGGTGCCGAGCCCGACCAGTCCCGCAAACACGCCGCCGAAGACGATGAGGACAGGCACCGGCATCGGAAAGATCACGTGCATCGGCCCGGCGAGGAAGCCGGTCGCGATGTCGTCGACGTTCTGGCCGACCGTGTGCAAGAACACGCTGCTGTAGGCGCCGATGGCGAAAAAGCCGGCCGAGCCGAAGTTCACATAGCCGCAATAGCCGCCGAGGATATTCCAGGCCGTGGCCAGCACGATGTATTGCAGCACGGTATAGCCGGCAAAAAACACATAGTCGTTGCCGTAATGCCGGAACAGCAGATACAGCGCCGCGCCGACCGCGACCTCGCACAGGATGAAGACGGGTGTGCGCACGGCCTAGCGCCCCAGCAATCCGGACGGCCGCACCGCCAGAGTGAGCAGCAGAATGCCGAACGAGACCGCCGGCGCCCAGGACGGCCCGTAGAAGGTCGAGGTCAGGCTCTCGATCACGCCGAGCAGCAGCGCCGCGATCAGGGTGCCCGGCAGACTGCCGAGGCCGCCCAGCACGCAGATCGCGAAGATGCGCCCGATATAGTCGCGGCCGACCGAGGGGATTACCGGCTGGATGATGATCAGGAAGGCGCCGGCCATCGAGGCGGTGGCGATGGAAATGCCGAAGGCGATGCGCTTGATGCGGGTCGGGTCGACCGCCATCAGGCGCAGCGCCAGCGGATCCTGCGATACCGCCATCACCGCCCGGCCGATGAAGCTGCGCGAGAGAAAGAGCTGCAGGGCGGCAAACATCGCCAGCGCCGCCAGGCACGGGACCAGCAGGCGCAGCGGAAACTCGATCGAGCCCAGGCGCAGGCTGGGGCCGATATAGACGGCATTGACCGAGCGGTAGTCGACGCCGAATGCGATCAGCAGCAGCACCTCGGTGACGAACAGCAGGCCAAAAAAGAAGGCGAGCCCGCGCAGCGATTCCTGCCCGCGCTTCTCGAACGACAGGTAATAGACCTGGTAGACTATGGCGCCCAGCGCATAGAACGCCGGCAACATCACCACGCTGACCAGGATCGGATCGACGCCCAGCTCGATATTGACGATATAGGCGATGTAGGAGCCGACGATAATGAAGGCCGGGTGCGCGATGTTGACGATGTCGAGCATGCCAAACGAGATCGAAATGCCGGCGGTCACCGCGGCGTAGAAGCCGCCCAGCAGCAGCCCGGCGACAATCGCATTGGTCAAGAGCGCAAAGGAAAATTCCATACGGGCCTCAGCCGGCGCAGGTGCGGCAATACACGTGCAAGACGGTCATGCGGGTGGGACGCCGCGCGATGCTCGCGCGCGTTGTGGCAAGCGTAATGAATCTGTCCAAATGGCCGGCATTCATCCCCTCCGACGCTTCTTATCGTGCCGGCCGTTGCAGCCGGTCGGCCTCCTCGGACCGCTCGCCGGCCGCGCCCATGAACCCCGCGCGCGGGCCGGCAGGCGCGGCAGTTTGCAGGAAGGGGGGCGGCTTGGCTAGCCTATTGAGCGATCAGCCGAACCGGTCCACCTGCGACATAGTAAGCGCCCCCTTTGTGGATGACGGCGGCGCCGGCTTTACCGTGCCCACCGCTCGCTCCGCGTGCAAGGGGAGGGAAGAGAAGAAGCGTCAGGCGGCCGCCTGCGCGCGCCCGCCCTCCGGCAGCGGCATCGGCGTGTTGGCGCTGTCCTTGAACTCGACGGTCATGAACACCATTTCGCGGTCGCCGATATTCTCTAGATCGTGCACCTTGAACTCGCCCTTGCCGTAGCTCTCGTGGCGCGTCTCGCCGGGCTGATAGGCGTATTCGACCGTTGAGCCGTCATGCACATGCTGACGGCCGCGGCCGCCGGAGACCGAGGTCCAGAAATAATCCAGCACATGGCGGTGGAAGCCGAAGCGCTCGCTTGGCGCGAGACGGATGATCCATACCCGCGTGCGTTCGTTTTCCGACAGCAGCGTCGAACCGACGTAAGGGTTGGGGGTCTTCGCCTCGCGCTCAAACTCGGCGACGATATCGGCCGGCCACCGCGACTTGTCCTTCTTCTCGGGTAACTTGTCGAGCATGGTCAAAACCATGGGGACTCCTCCGCTGCCATTTGGCCGTCCTATATAGCATAATTGCGCGAACGAAAAGCTTGAGGGAACCAGTGGCCGGACGGCAAACAAGGCGCCGACGGCCTCCGCTTCACCGTGCGCCAGCAATGCCTGCCCGCGGTGACGCCGCGCTATGCCGGCGACAGCGCCTGGCGCGCGCTCAAACAAGGAACACACGGATGGCCGGGACAAGCCCGGCCATGACGAGCATCACAACCCCAACAGCTTCTTCGCATTGCCCCCGGCCAGCGCCGCGCGCGTGCTGGCGTCGAAGCCCTCCACCGAGGCGATATGGCCGATGGGATCGTGCTCCTGCATGTCGTAAGGATAATCGGTGCCCATGATGACGTGGTCGGCGCCGAAGGTTTTCACCAGCGCCTCCAGTTGCAGCGGCGTGAACACCACCGTGTCGAAATAGACGTTGCGGTGCAGGTAGGTCGTCGGCGGATGGGGCAGATCGCCATGCGCATCCGAGCGCGCGCCCCAGGCGTGATCGATGCGGCCGGAATAGGCGCCGAGATAGCCGCCGCCGTGCACGGACAGAACCCGAAGCTTGGGATGGCGTTCGAACACGCCGTCGAAAATCAGATAGTGCAGCGCCATTGTGGTGTCGAGCGGATTGCCGATCACGTTGTTGAAGTAGAAGCGCGCGAAGCGCTGCGGCTGGGTGAAGCCGGTCGGATGGATCAGCACCAGCGCGTCGAGCTCCTCGGCCTTCTGCCAGAACGGCGCGAATTCCGGATCGGACAGCTCCTTGCCGTTGACGTTGGTGAGGACCTCGACCCCTTTGAAGCCGAGCTGCTTCACGCCGCGCTCGAGCTCCTTGGCCGCCTCTTGGCCGTTCTGCATCGGCACGCCGCCGAGCGCCACCAGTCGATCCGTGTGCTGGCCGACATATTCGGCGATGCCGTCGTTCATCGCGCGGGCGGCCTGCACGCCGATGTCGACGGGAACGTAATAATAGATTTGCGGCGGCGCCGGACAGACGAGCTGCATGTCTATCCCCATCTCGTCCATTACGCCAAAGCGCTCGTCGGTGGTGGCGATGAGCGAGCGGATGTCGGCCGCCTGCTTTGCCATCAGGGCCTGGGTCTCGGGGAGCGATTTTTGAACCAGCGGATCGGTGGTGTTCTTGAGGTGCGGCGCGACGAGTTCATCTACGCCCGGCACCGCGACGTGGCTGTGCATGTCGATGGTGGTGCTTTGCGGCCGCACCTCGCGCCCTGGCTTGCCGTGCTTGCGCGCCGCGGTATCCGCGTATTTGTTCCAGACTTGAGTCATTTTCCATTGCCTCTCGATTTCGTCATGCCCGCCTTGTGCCGGGCCTCCACGTCTTGCTTGTTGCAACAAGACCTGGATGGCCGGGTCAAGCCCGGCCATGACGGTGGGGACAGTCTTCAGAACACCCCCAGGTGCTGGCGCAGATCGACGTTGTCGTGCTTGAGCGCGGCCGGCGTCGACACCACCGCCACGCGGCCGGTGTTGAGGATGACGATGTCGTCGGCGACGTCGAACACCAGCGTCGGGTTCTGCTCGACCAAGACGATCGACAGCCCGCTTTCCTTGAGCTTGCGGATGGTGGCCATCACCTCGGCGACGATCTGCGGCGCCAGGCCCTCCGACGGCTCATCCATCAGCAGCACGCGCGGATTACCCATCAGCGCGCGGCCGATCGCCAGCATCTGCTGCTCGCCGCCCGACAGATGCGCGGCGATCTGGTTGCGCCGTTCGGCAAGGCGCGGAAACATCGCGAATACCGTATCGGCGGTCCATGGCGCGTGCTTGCTGCCGGGATCCGGCTTGCGGGCGGCGACGTCGAGGTTCTCGCCCACGGTGAGGCTCTTGAAGATGCGGCGGCCCTGCGGCACCAGCGCCACGCCGCGCGCCGCGATCAGTTCCGGCGGCAGCCCCGCGACCGGCTCACCGAACACCGCGACCTTGCCGTGGCGCGGCGGCAGCAGGCCCATGGTGACGTTCATGCAGGTCGACTTGCCGGCGCCGTTGCGGCCGAGCAGGCCGAGCAGGCGCGCCTCGCCGCAGGCGAAGGAAACGTCGTGCAGCACGTGGCTGTCGCCGTAGAAGGCGTCGATATGCGAAAGCGCCAGCGCCTCAGTGGCCAAGATAGACCTCCCGGGTGCGCGGGTCTGCCACCACCTCGGCGCGGGTGCCCTCGACGATCACCTCACCAAAATGCAAAAGCGTGATGCGCTCGGCGAATTCCAGCGCCACGTCCATGTTGTGCTCGATCATCACCATGGTCACGTCGCGCGGGATCGCCAGCAGCAATTCATGCACGTCGTGCCGCTCGTCGATCGACAGGCCCGCGAACGGCTCGTCGAGCAGCAACACCTTCGGATTCTGCGCCAGCGCCATGGCGATCTCGACCCGTCGCCGCTCGCCATAGGAGGTCTGCGAGAGCGGTCGCTCGGCGAGGTGGCCCAAGCCCACGCGCGCGAGCGCCGCGTGCGCGCGTTCGACGATATGGCCTTGCCGCTTGAGATCGATCAACGGGTTCCAGCGCAAGGGCGAAAGGCCGAGCAGCGCCAGCGAGACATTGTGGATGATGGTGTTTTGCGCAAACAGCGTGATGATCTGGTAGGTGCGCGCCATGCCGAGATGCGGCCGGCGCCGGCTCGGCACTCGGGTAATCTCATGGCCGAACAGCGCGATGGAGCCCGAGTCCGGGGTGATCTCGCCGGTGATCAGGTTGAACAGCGTGGTCTTGCCGGCGCCGTTGGGGCCGATGATCAGGCGCCGCTCGCCCGGCTCCACATTGAGATTGACGTCGGTGGTCACGTGCAGGCCGCCGAAACTCTTGCACAGATTGCTGACGGTGAGCGCGCTCATGATCGCGCTCCCGATTTGGTCGCCGGCTTGACCGCCGGCGCGAAACGGCGGCGGGCCGCGCGCCATAGCCGCGCCGAGCCGGGGACGATGCCCTCGGGCATGAAGACGACGATGGCGACGAAGATGGCGCCGAGCAGCATGTTCCAGCGCGTGACATAGGCGCTGACCACGCTCTTGACGATCACCACCAGCGCGGCGCCGACGATCGGACCGAGCAGCGTGCCGGCGCCACCGGCGATCACCATCAGCAGCACCTCGGCGGAAGAGGTGAGATCGAGCGCCTGCGGGCTGATGAACTGGTTGTAGTAGACGAACAGGATGCCCGAGACCGCGGTCAGCAGGCCGGAGAACATGCAGGCCCAGAAGCGGATCGCCCAGACGTGATAGCCGAGCGCGTTCATTCGCCGCGGCTGGTCGCGGGTGCCCATCAGCGCGGCGCCGAGCGGGGAGCGAACGAACACGGTCATAGCCACAAGCGAGACCAGGAATACGACCAGCGTCATGTAATAGAAGGCCGTGGGCGAGTTGAGCGAGAGATCGAACGGCTCCGGGCGGGTATGTACACTGATGCCGTTGTCGCCGTTGGTGATGCTGATCCAGCGGTAGGCGAGGCCCCAAATGATCTCGCCTAGCGCCAGCGTGATCATGATGAAACCGATGCCCGTGGCGCGCAGCGACAGCACAGCATAAACCGCCATCGAGGCCAGGCCTATGACGAGCGCGACCAGAATCGCGAAGGGATGACCGAGCCCGGCCTGCAAGGTATAGGCGACGGCATAGGCGGTGATGCCGAGAAGCCCGGCATGGCCGAGCGAGACCAGCCCGCCGTAACCGGCTAGCACGTTCAGGCCCAGCGCGAAGACGGCATAGAACAGGATTTGACTGGTGACGTTGATGTAATAGGCGCCTGGCATCCAGTATGGCAAAGTGACGAGCGCGACCAGCGCCACCGCAAGACCAATGACGCGACCGTTCATGGCACGAATTTCCCGAACAGGCCCTGCGGCCGCAGCAGCAGCACGATCAGCATGGGCAGAAACAGCACGAAATAGGAAAGCTGCGGCACCAAGGCCTGGCCGAAATTATAGATGAAACCGATGACGATGCTGCCGACGAAACTGCCGATCAGGCTCCCCGAGCCGCCGAGAATGACAACCACCAGAGCCAGCGGCAGCATTTCGAAATCGAGACCGGGATAGACCGACAGGATCGGTGCGCCGATGATGCCGGCAAAGGCGGCAAGACCGGCGCCGAGCGAGAACACGATGGTGAAGAGCTGCGAGACGCGGATGCCGACCACCCGCGCCATGTCGGGATCGTCGACGCCGGCGCGGATCATCGCCCCGAGCCGCGTGCGATCAAGCAGCAGCCACAGGCCGATCGCCACCGCCACCGCGATGGCAATGACCGCCAGCCGATAAATCGGAAAGACCAGCGGCCCGAGCCGCATAATTCCGGTCAAGCCGCCGGGCGTGACGACATTGATCGGATCTCCGCCCCACACCATTAGGCCGAAATCGGCGATCATGAAGGCAATGCCGAGCGTTACCAGCACTTGCGCCAGGGGCTGACCCGGCAGCTGGCGCAGTAGGAGCCGTTCGATG
>Ga0307436_1000828_pt1 | contig 14354 bp, 12 predicted proteins | sample SalMarWE160440MG_FD_202513 | JGI IMG/M metagenome (GOLD analysis project Ga0307436, IMG submission 202513) | Salt marsh sediment microbial communities from the Plum Island Ecosystem LTER, Massachusetts, United States - WE1604-40 | ecosystem: Environmental > Aquatic > Marine > Intertidal zone >...
GTTCGGGCCACGCGCTGAGCACATCCTCGCGGTCGAGCCCGGCAGCTGCGCCAATCCGAAGGAGCGCGAGCTCCATGGGGTCGCCTGCGCCACGCTCGTCCTCGGCTTTGAGAGTTGCCGTGCCACATAGGACGCCGACCTCGAGTGTCCGTTGCAAGGGGCCCTCGCGCGTGGCCCGGTTTCCGGAGTCGTCGACGATCGCGTCGCGTTCATGGTCGAAGCGGTAGACGGCCGATGGCAGCCAGACCCGCTCCACGGTCATGCGGTTCTCGGTCAGCGTGCCGGTCTTGTCGGTGCAGATGACGGTGGTGGCGCCAAGCGTCTCGACCGCCGCCAGGCGCTCGACCACGACATTGCGCTTGGCCATACGCCACATGCCGCGGGCAAGCGCCATTGTGGCGACGATGGGCAGTCCTTCGGGGATGGCGGCGACGGCGAGGGCTATGCTCGCCTCGATCATGAGGATGAGGTCGCGGCCCATGGCCATACCGGCGACGGCGATGAGCGCGGTGATGACGAGAGTGGCCTTGACGAGTTGAGCTGTGAGCTCGGCGAGCTTGCGCTCGAGCGGAGAGCTGTCCTCCTCTGCTTCGATCACGAGTTTGGTGGTGAGACCGAGCTCCGTGTCCATGCCGGTGGCGACGACGACGCCGGCGCCGGTGCCGCGAGTGATCGCCGTGCCTTTGTGGGCCATGGAGGTCTGCTCGGCGATGATGGCATCGGCAGGCGCAGGGGCCGTGCCCTTTTCCACGGGCACGGATTCGCCGGTGAGCGTCGATTCGTCGGCGAACAGGTTCTTGGCTTCCACCAGGCGCATGTCGGCGGTGACCACGTCGCCGCTTTCCAGCACGACAATGTCGCCCGGCACGACCTCCTCGGCGGAGACGATCCTGATCTTACCGTCGCGGCGCACGCGTGAGGCGCGAGAGCCGAGCTTGCGCAAGGCCTCCATGGAGCGGGTGGCACGCAGCTCGGTGACGAAGCCGATGATCGTGTTGATCACGAGCACCGTGACGATGGCGATGGTTTCGCTCCATTCGCCAAACACGCCAGCCACCGCTGCCGCGGCGCCGAGCAGCCAGACCACGGGGCTCTTCAGCTGATCGATGAGGATGGCGAAGGCGGTCCGCTCGGGATGGGTAATGAGCGTGTTCGGCCCGTAGCGCTCGAGGCGTGCGGCGGCCTCTTGGTCGCTGAGGCCTTGTTCGACCCTGACCTGTTGCTGCGCGAGCACGTCTGCGGGCGGTCGCGCATAGGTAAGGGTCGCGTCGGACCGCGATATCGTTTCTTGTCTCACAAGGGCAATATGCGTCAGGAGGACCGCGCGGTCACGCCTTCGGCGGGCTTGCGCCGAGCCAGTGGATCTCTGGGGCTTTGCGGGGCACGGGCGGCGGCTGACGGCGCGGATGGCCGACGATAATGGGCGCGATTGGCGCATAGGTCGCCGGCACGCCGAGCGCGGCCTTGCCGTCGGGGGTGGCGAGCCAATTCTGGGCGAAGCCGATCCAGCAGGTGCCGAGACCTTTGGCGTATGCGGCAAGCATCATATTCTCCGCGGCCAGCGCACAGTCTTCGACCGCCCAGTCGGTCGGCTCGGCAGCGGCGATCACCACCAGGACAGGGGCGTGGTAGAAAATGTGGAACTTCGGATCGTTGAGCATCTCGCGGAAGGGATGCGCCGGCGCGGCAAGCGACGCTTTGAGCAGATGCGCCTTCGCTTGGTCCGAGATGCGGGTGAGCTTTGCTGCGTCATTGATGACGATGAAGGCCCAAGGCTGCTGGTTGATGGCGCTTGGCGCGTTGATCGCCGCGTCGATCAGCTCGCGCAACACCGCGTCGTCCACCGGCGCGTCGGTGTACTCGCGCACGGACCGCCGTCCGTCGATGGCCTCGAGCAGCTCCATGATCTCTCGTGTCCCGGATCGCTTGCCGCATAGTACGAGCGTGGCGCTCGCACCGAAACGATTCCGCGGGCTTGGCGCTCAGTCGTTGAGGCAGATCAATGAGACGCTCTAGGGCGCTCTGACCCGCAGATTCAGCATCATCCCGCCGTCCTCGTGCTCAAGAATGTGGCAGTGGAACGGAAAACTTACACCGCCTGTTCCCCCTCCGACCTTAAGGTGTGGGGGGCGGGGGCATGTCGCCTGCGTCAGGCATTTCGCCGGCATCGGGCATGGCGCCGGGCGCGGGCGGCTCCACCGTGACTGGAGGGACGGGCGCGGCATCGAGCTTTGCCGTGGCCCACTCGAAAATTTCCTTCTCCATTTTGCCGAAGGCCGCACTCAGCGCGTTCACATAGGCGCGGACATCGGTCCCTGCCGCCGGCGCGGATGTCTTGAACAGTTTGGAGTCGACGACCTCGCCGTCTGGGTCGAGGAGCTTGACCTGGAAGGCAATTTCGGCCGTCGGTTCGCCTTCGGTCACGACGTGAAACTGCTGGATGTCGATGCGAAGCGAAAAATTGCTCGGGAAGTCACCGAGGGTGCGGCTCACGGACTGCGCGTATCCGGCTTTGTCGAAGGTCTGAAGCAGCGTTGCTTGGACGATAATGGGGACGCTATCGGTCCAGCGCGCATTCTGTAGGGGTAGACTCTCGTCAGGCGCGGGCTGAGTCAGAATCTTGTCGGTGTTGAAGGCGAGGAGCGTGGTGGGCTCCGGGATGATGAGTTTCCAGGCCGGCGCTTGCGCAGGCGGCGCCGGGAGATCGGTCGCGGGCTTCAGCGAAAAAAGCGGGTTCTCGCCCTTGCCGCCGCCGGTGAGCCGCTCGATGCCGGCGAGGATGCCGTCGACCTTGTCAGAGTTCCGGGCGAGCGCGTCGGTGAAGACCTCGATGTTGTTGATCGATTCGTTCAAGGGTTTCGCGTTCTCCTCAAGCACGGACTCGACCTCCTGGAACGCGTCGCGCGCGCTCTGCGTCCAATCCTGGCCCACGCCGGGAGGTGCGGTGAGCGTCGGCACGCCTCCGTCTGACGCAAGAGGTGTCGTCGACGTTCCGCCCGTGAGGGTGACGGCAACGCCGCCGGTCAAGCCTTGCTGCTCGATGCTGACCTGCGTGTCCTCGCGGACCGGCGTGTTGCGCGCCACGCCGATGGTGGCGATCACTTCCTGCGGTGCGTTCGCATCGAGGGCAATGCCTGTGACCTCGCCGACACGGATGCCGTTGAACAGCACGGCGGAGCCGACCAGCAGGCCTGATACGGGACTCTGGAAATGGATGGCGTAGGTGTCGCGTTCGCCAAAGCCGCCTTTGTTCTCCAGCCAATAGACGAAGGCGAAGCTCGCCAGGACGACGGCGAACATGAACAGTCCGATTAAGGCGTAGCGGGCACGGGTTTCCATCGGTCTCGTCCCTTGGGTTAGGTGCTCATCTGCCGTTCCGCCAGCATGCCGCCGCGCTTTCCCTGGAAGTAGGTCTTCACCCAGGGATGCTCGGACTCAAGCATAGCGGTAATCGGGCCCTCGGCCACGACCTTGCCGTCGGCCAGGACCGCGATCCGGTCGCATGCGTTGTAGAGGCTCTCCAAATCGTGGGTCACCATGAATACGGTGATCTCCAGGGTTTGCTGGAGTGTGCGGATCAGCTCGTCGAAATCGCCGGCGGAGATCGGATCGAGGCCGGAGGTCGGCTCGTCGAGGAAAAGGATCTCAGGATCGAGCGCCAGTGCCCGAGCAAGCGCCACGCGCTTGGTCATGCCGCCCGAGAGCTCGGAGGGAAATTTCTCGCCATCTTGCGGCGTGAGGCCGACCATTTCGAGCTTGGCGAGGGCCATCTCGTCCATCAACCGCTGGGAGATTTCTAGGTTCTCGCGCATGGGAAATTGCACGTTCTGCTTGACCGTCAGGGACGAGAACAGTGCACCCTGCTGGAAGAGAATACCCCAGCGGCGCTCGAGCGCCCGCCGCTCCTCTTCGGTCGCTTTAGCCAGGTCGACGCCGAGCACCTCGATCGTACCGTGACGCCGCGGCAGAAGACCGATGATAGTGCGGAGCAGAACAGACTTGCCGGCGCCCGAGGCGCCGACCACGCCCAGGATCTCGGCGTCCCGCACGTCGAGATTGAGATGATCGAGCACGGTCACGTCGCCGAATCCAACCACGAGGTCGTGGACTTTGATGACGGCGTTCTTCTCGGTCATACGGGCGTTACATTCCGATCGAGGCGAAGAAGATGGCAAACAGGCCGTCGAGCACGATCACGAGGAAGATCGACTCCACCACCGAGTTCGTGGTCTGTATGCCGAGCGACTCGGCGCTGCCTTTGACCCGCAAGCCTTCGGCGCAGGCGACGATGCCGATGACGAGGCCCATGAACGGCGCCTTGATCATGCCGACCTTGAAATGGGTAAGTGAGATCGCCTCGGTGAGGCGTGAGATGTAGATGTCCGGGCTTATGCCGCCATAGAACCAGGCCACGAGGCCGCCGCCATAAAGCGCCGACATGCTGCCGAGAAAGGTCAGCACGGGAAGAGCGACGACGAGGACGAGGATGCGCGGCAGAATGAGTACTTCGACGGGGTCGAAGCCCATAGTGCGTAACGCGTCGATCTCCTCGCGCATCTTCATGGCGCCAAGCTCGGCGGTGTAGGAGCTGCCCGAGCGGCCGGCCACCATGATCGCCACGATAAGCACGCCGATCTCGCGCAAGACAAGGATGCCGACAAGATCGACGGAGTAGAGCTCGGCGCCGAACTTGCGGAAGTGGAAGATGCCTTGTTGCGAGATGATGGCGCCGATCAAGAAGGTGATGAGCAGGATGATGGGGACCGCCTGCCAGGCAACGCGGTCGAATTGATGCACGGTCGAAGTGAGGCGGTACTCGCGGGGACGTACAATGACGCGCGCCAGCGCCATACCGACGGCGCCGAGCATTTCGGAGAAGACGATGAGGTTGTGGCCGAAATCCGCGCCGGCGCGCCCGACGGAGGCCAGGAAGCTGACGACGGGGTTTCCGAGCTGCGGTTTCGGGGGTGGCTCGCGGTTGACGCCATGCATCTCCTTGAGCAGACCGCGGTCATGCTCGGGGAGGCCGACGATGACCGCCTCCTTGCCCGAGGCCGTCCATTGCCGGGTCAGGCGCTCCAACAGCCAGGCGCCGAACGTATCGAACTCGTGCACGCCGGCCATGTCGATCGACACGTTTTTGGCTTTGGGCGCTTCCCCGGTGACGCGATCCACAACGGCCTCAAGCTCACCCGCGTGATTCGCGGTCCACGAGCCGCTCGCGGCAAGCTCGAGCCGTTGCCCCACCAATTTGTGTGTCAGCAAAGCTTCGCCCATGATAATTGCTCCTAGCGGCCTCGATCCGGCACAAGCCTCGGAGAGGCTCCCCCGGGGCCGTAATGATTCCGGCCTAAGAGTAGCGGCGAACTAGCTTCGGGTCAGGCTGATCGAAACGCTTTTTAGCGCAACCCCTTGGGTTGCGATCGAGACGCTTTGGCGGGAGCGGCTGTAGCTGATGATCATGCTGCCGTTGACCGAGCCCGAGACGCGGATACTGATCCTGCCGGGTCTTGCGGTTCCGCTGGCGCTTCCCTCGGCATTGTAGGTGCGCTCCTCCCAATTGCCGGTGATCCGGCTGCCACTCAAGCTCAGCTTGCTCCTGATCTCGACGCTGGAGATGTCGCTCTTGCAGCGAATGGCCAGGCCCAGCTGGGCCCCGCCACCGGTGTAATAAGCATTGCAGCTCAACCGCTCCGGCCCGCTGTCGAGCATCATCCGACCGCTGCCCCGCCAGGAGCCGAGCAGCGAGTCGAAGGGGCTCGGGTTCGCCTCAACAGGCTTGGTGGGGGTGATGAGGGTCAGGCCAGCCAGGGCGGCGGTAGCCAGGAGAATCGGCGCAGTGCGGCGAATCAGTCTTCTCATGGGTTCAGTCTTCTCGCAGTTTTCCGTCTCGAACAAGTCAGGATTGTTGTTACGAGGTTATGACCGCGAGGCTCGAATACAACCCCCAAAGCGATATTAGGGAGCCATTCTGTCGCCAGGCCCATGCGTCGTCTGGTCTAAGCCATTGGAAGCTTTGGACTTGGCCCGGGTGAATACGCTGCCCATAGGGACGATTTCGGAGATGCCAAGCGCCAAGGTCGTGCCTGCGAGCCGTGCCAACTCCTCGGCGTAGTCTTTGCGGACATCGCCGAGCCAGGACCATTGGCATTCGGCGATGGCTTGCGGGTCCCCGCAATGACCCAGCGCGCGCAGGAATTCCAAGTCGGCCCGCATCCGCTTGGCGACGAAGGCGGCGCCTTCGACCTGGTATGCCTGCCAGTACTTCAACTGCGCCTCCGCCATCGCCGTGACGAAGTCGAGAAGCGGATTGGCTAGTCGGCCGCGTGCAGCACCGCCGGCAGGATTAGAGTCTTGCATCGTCGCCTCCGTTTGCCCCAGCACCAGGCGGCGCCGGCGTAAGGATCTTCTTGGTCCGCGGCGCCAGCGACCGCCTTGATTATGCTCAATAGTTCAACAGGCTGGAATATGTCGCGTGGCGCGGTCTAAAGTCGCAAAAATACGGGGCTAGAGTTCCCGAAACCTTGAGGACCGTACCATCGCGCCGTCGCCCAACGTCTCCATCACCTATTGCCGGCTTTGCGGCTGGCTGCTCAGGGCTGCGTGGATGGGGCAGGAGCTCTTGTCCACGTTCGCCGAGGAGCTCGGCTCGCTCACGCTCGTGCCCGACAGCACGGGGGGTGTGTTCGAGGTGCGCGTCGACGGCAAGATGATCTGGTCGCGGGCGGAACAGGGGCGCTTCCCGGAGATCAAGGAACTCAAGCAATTGGTGCGGGACTCCGTGGCGCCGGGACGCGATCTCGGCCATGTCGACGCCAAAGACCCGAAACCCTAAGGTCCCTTTGTGAGGGGGTCTCACCAAGCGCTCAGGAAATCTCGACGATGGTGGCTTCGCTAGTGCCGGCCTGCACGCTCTCGCCGATCGGCTTGCCCATCATCGCCTGCGCTACGGGCGAGACATAAGACAGCGTACCGTGGGCCGGATCGGCTTCGTCCTCGCCGACGATCTTAAAAGTCTGGCGGCGCCCATCGTCGCGCTCGATAGTCACCTTGGAGCCGAAATGCACCTCGGTCGCATCGCTCGGTGGCTCGACCACCTGAGCGGTGGCTCGGCGCGAGGTCCAGTAGCGCAAGTCGCGATTGATCTTGGCGAGCAGGGGCTTGTCGTCTGCGTCATGGGCTGCGGCGTGCTGCTCGTGAAGACGCGCGAGCTCAGCCTCGATCATCGCCAACCCGTGCTTGGTCACGAGGTTGTGCGGGGAAATCGGCCTATCGGGGAGATCGTCATAGACGTCGCCCCCCTCGGCCTCTTTGGTAAAGGCCTTGCTCATTGGATGACTATATCACGCCTGAAGGCCCATAGTGGTTCCACGGCTTGCTCCGCCGTTTCTTAGGGCAATGGCTTGTTTTTGGGCAGCTTCCTTGCCCCTGACCCTCCCCATTATGCTAGAGAATTGGGCAAAGACCTGATTTTGTGCAGGCGTTTGGGGGGAGGGAATCACCAATGATCGACGCGGGGAATACCGCCTGGCTCATCACGGCCACGGCGCTGGTTCTCTTTATGACGTTGCCGGGGCTCGCCTTATTCTACGGCGGGCTCGTGCGGGCTGAGAACCTGCTTTCGGTTCTGATGCAGTGTTTCACCATCGCCAGTCTCGTCTCGGTGCTGTGGCTGGTGGCGGGCTATAGCCTGACTTTCTCCGGCGATGGCGTTTGGATCGGCGATCTGAGCAAGATGCTGCTTCGGGTTCCGCGGGATGCCGTCTCCGGCACAATCCCTGAGACTGTGTTCTTCATGTTCCAGATGACCTTCGCAATCATCACCCCGGCGCTCATCGTTGGCGCTTTTGTCGAGCGCATGCGCTTCGGCGCGGTGGTGCTATTCAGCGCGCTTTGGTTGTTCCTCGTCTATGTGCCAGTGGCTCATTGGATCTGGGGTGGTGGGTGGCTGGCGGAACTGGGCGTGATGGACTTTGCTGGCGGCCTTGTGGTGCATCTGACGGCAGGGGTCTCGGCCTTGCTGCTCGCCGTCGTGCTTGGTCCGCGTGCGGGCTTTCCCCATGACGTCAAGCCGCCGCATGCGCCGTGGATGACAATGACCGGCGCCTGCATGCTGTGGGTCGGCTGGTTTGGCTTCAATGCGGGCAGCGCGCTCTCGGCGGGCGCAGACGCAGGCATGGCCATGACCGTCACGCATATCTCGGCGGCCACCGCGACGCTGGTCTGGATTGTCATCGAGGCCGTCAAGTTCGGCAAGCCGAGCATGGTCGGCGCCGTCACCGGGGCGATCGCTGGTCTTGCTTCAATCACGCCAGCATCCGGCTATGTGGGGCCAGGGGCTGCGCTCGTGATCGGACTGGTGGGCGGCTCGCTCTGTTACGTCATGGTGATGGTGATCAAGCACCGATTCGGGATCGACGATTCGCTCGATGTGCTGGCCGTGCACGGTATTGGTGGGGCGCTCGGGATCGTGCTCACGGCAATCTTCGCCGATGCGACACTCGGCGGGATCGGACTTGCCGAGGGGCGAACCATAGGAGGTCAGGCGCTTATTCAGCTCACCGGACTCGTCGCTGTTCTGATATGGTCGGTCGCCGTGAGCTTCATCATTATCAAGGTCGTGCAGGCGATTGCCGGGTTGCGTGTTAGTCCAGAGATCGAGGAGCAAGGCCTCGATCTCAGCATCCATGGCGAACGCGGCTACAACATGTGAGCGGAACACGGATCATGAAATATATCATTGCAGTGATACAGCCGCACCGGCTCGATGCGGTGCGTCAGGCACTTGCCGACCTCGGCGTGCAAGGCCTGACCGTCTCCGAGGTGCGCGGCTTCGGTCGGCAGAAAGGGCAAACCGAAATCTATCGCGGTGCTGAGTACAAGATACAGTATGTGCCGAAGGTGAAGCTCGAGATCGCCGTCAGCGCCTCGATGGCTGATGCTGTGGTTGGCGCGATTGGCGAGGGGGCAAGGACCGGCCGGATTGGCGACGGCAAGGTGTTCGTGCTGCCGCTCGAAGGCGCCATGCGGGTGCGGACCGGCGAGATGGGTGCCGACGCACTCTAGCCTGCAACGAGCAGCGCCACCGGGAACTGGCCGAGCACCTCCGCGACACTGAGATTGCCGTCCATTGCCGACAAGATTTCGCCGGTAAGCACGTTCCGCCATTGGCGCCCTGCGCGCTCCGGCGGAAGGGTGACGGCCGTATCGCCCCACGCAGCGGGAGGGACAAACGGCGTGTCGCTGCCGCCAAGCAGGGCGCGGGCCCGGATGGGCACGATAGCGACGGCCGCGGTCGCGCTGTCACTCCGCAGAAAAGCGAGAATGCTTCCGGCATGCGCGCCGGTCGTTGCCAGGGCTGTGTAGTTGCCGGTGGTGAAGAGAGACGGTTGCTCGCGCCGCACTTGAAGGGTCTTCAGCACGATAGAGAGCTTGATGGCGCCGCTTCGCCAGTCGGCGAGGAGGTCGGCCGCGTCGCGCGAGGCGTCAGCGTCGAGGAGCTGGCGGCGCGTGTCGAAGTTGACGGCACGCCGATTGTCCGGGTCGACCAGGTTCAAGTCCCATAGCTCGGCGCCTTGATAGATGTCGGGCACGCCCGGCGCCGTCAGCTTGAGCAGGGTCTGGGCGAGGCTGTTGAGCGCGCCGGCAACCTCCAGCTTGGCCTGCTCGCGGGTGAAGTCCTCGAGGAAGCCGCGGCTCCACGCGGGGTCGAGGCTGCCGCGCACAAAGGCGTCCACGGCCTCTTCGTAGGCTTGATCCGGCCCCGTCCAACTGGTTCGGACCTTTGCTTCCTTGATGGCCTTCAACATGAAGGCGGCCATCCTGTCGGCGAACTCACTCATCGTATCACGCTCGGAGATGTCGAGGCCGAGCGGCCAAGCGCCGGCAAGCGCTTGATAGAACATCCATTCGTCGTTGCCCGACGGCGCGCGGTCGTCCTCGGTCTCGGTGACCAGCATCGCATTCATGGCGGACCAGCGTGCGACGCGGCGTGCCCATTCCCTTGGCGTCTCGCTCAAAACGTAGAGTCTGGCGCGAGCGTCCTCGCCACGCTTGGTATCGTGGGTCGACGTGGCAAGCAGACCTGCTGGCTGACGGGCGCGCCGCGCTGCCATCTCCTCATGGAAACGCCCGATTGGCGTGCCGAAGTCTTCCGGCGAACCGCCCACCTCGTTCAGCGCGATGAGGCGGTTGTAGCGATAGAACAGCGTGTCCTCGACGGCCTTGGCCATGAGCGGGCCGGTCGTCTGCTGCAAGCGTGTCACGAAGGTGAGTGCCTCGGCGCGCGCCGCCGGGTCCGGCAGGTCAAGGCGCCAGATGCGCGTGATGAAATCGATGGCGCCTTCGTCCTCGACCTCGCGCGTGCCTTTGGCGGTATCTTGCGCGAACGCAATCAGCGCTTCGTCCTCGGGCCGCGGGCCGTCGACATCCACATAGGTGCGGTAGACGGGAAGCGCGGCCCCGAGCTCGATGATGGCACGGCGCAGCGTGTCATGCCCATAATCGCGTGTGGCGAGGTCGGCTTGTGCGAGCTGGAACACGAGGTTCGTGAGCACGTCGAGCTCGCCGGCGAGATTGCGCACGAAGATGTGGCGCTTGATGCTGGCGAGCAGGGACTTGAAGTCAGCCGTCTCACCGGTGAAGTTGTGATAGGCCGCCGTCAGCGCGTCTTCGCCGTCCGGGCTCGTTAGCACGCCGCCAAGCGCGCGGATAAATTCGTAGCCGGTGGTGCCCTGAACGGGCCAGTCAGGGCGCAAGCTCTCGTCCCCCTCCAAGATCTTCTCCACCAGCAGAATGAAGGGGCGCGCGTCGCCGGTCACTTCGCGAAGCTTGCGGAAATAGGCGAGCGGGTCGGCGAGGCCGTCCACATGGTCGAGGCGCAAGCCGTCGATCGCTCCTTGCTCGGCGAGTTCCACCATGAGCCGGTGAGTCTCGTCGAACACGCTCGGTTGTTCCATGCGGACACCGACGAGATCGGCCACCTCGAAGAAGCGTCGATAGGTGAGTGTCTCGCGGGCCGCGCGCCAATAGGCGAGCTGCCAGGCTTGTGCCTCATGGAGGGCGTGGATCGCGTCACGGTCGGCCGCGGTATCGAGGAGCGCGGCGCGCAGGGTCTCGTGCTGCGCCTCGTCCTCGGCACGTGCGGCGAGCTCTGCTTTCAGCTCTTCGGCCGTCTCCGGCGTCGTGCTGGCAAAGCGGTTGGTGAGGTCCTCGAACTCGCTTCCGGCGCGCGCCAGCACGTTCGCGTAGGTCGGCGGGCTCAACGGCAGCTTCATGCCGCTGACGGTAAAGTTGATGCCGCCAGAATCGGCGTCGAAATGGAGACCGAAGCTGCCTTTGTCGAGGGCCAGCCCGTAAGGCTCGGGCAGCACGGGGATCAGAAGCTTTGGCGCCGACCAATCGATGTCGAAATAGCTCGCGTGCGCGCTCTCTGCGCCCCATTCGAGAACGTCGCGCCACCACGGATTGAAGGGGCTTGCGCCCATGTGATTGGGCACGAAGTCCAAGATGATGTCGATCCCTTCGGCGCGGAACGCCTCGACCATGGTGCGAAAGCCGTCCTTGCCGCCGAGCAGAGGCTCGATCTGGTCATAGCGGGCGATGTCGTAGCCGTGGGCCGAGCCGGGCAGCGCGCGCAAAATCGGCGACGCGTAAAGATGGCTTACGCCGAGCTTGGCGAGATACGGCGCAAGCGTGCTTGCCCGGGCGAAATCCATGCTCTCGCGAAATTGCAGGCGATAGGCCGCGAGCGTCGTCATCGCCTGGGCCGCTCGGCGGCCACGGCCCCGGTCACGGCGCGAAAGAGGGGCTCTTCGCCGAGCGTCTCTATTGGGACGCCAGTCTTGCGTCGCCAGTTCGGATGCTCGTCAACCGTACCTGGCAGGTTCGCTTGCTCGACGGCCCCCAAGGCATCGTCGACCTGGACGGAGAACAGCCGGCACGGCGTCCGGGCCAGGAAACGGTGGATGGCGACGAGATCGTCGTCGAGCACTTCGCTGGAGTCGGCTTGCGTCGTGTTGGGCGCGAGCGCTTGCGCCTCGACGAGAGCGTCGATGAGAAGCTGTCTGTCGCGCATACGCTCTTGCCGTTGCATCACGGCCTCTCGCTCTGTGGCTCGGCCCGTCTTCACGCGCCAATCGATGTCGTTGCCGATCCACCAGCCTTTCAGGGTCGGCAGATCGTGGGTCGAGGCACACACCAATGCCTCGCGCCGATAGTCATGGGGCTGCATCCACACGCCGCCCTGCTCGGTGAAGTAGAAGACTTGGTAGCTCAGAAGGCCAGCCCGGACCATCGTATCGGTAAATCCGGGGGGAACCGTACCGAGGTCCTCGCCGATAACGATGGTGCGGGAGATCCAGGATTCCTCGACCACGCCCTCCAAGAGCTCACGGAACGGATAGGCCAAATAGGCGCCGTCTTTCGCCGTGTTGCCCTCCGGAATCCAATAGAGCCGCTGCAAGCCCATGGCGTGATCGATCCGCAGCGCACCGGCGTGATGCATGTTCGACCGGAGCACGCTGCGGAACGGCTCGAAGCGCTCTTCGTCGAGTCCAACCGGAGAGAAGGGCACGAGGCCCCAATCTTGTCCGGAGGCGCTGAAGGGGTCGGGCGGGCAGCCGATCCGCGCATGGCGGGCGATTGCCGGACCGTCCTGCCAGCTCTTAGATCCGTCAGGTGAGATGCCGACGGCGAGATCGAGATAGAGCCCGATGCGCATGCCGGCAACAAGCGCGCGCGCTTGTGCCTCGGCGAGCTGGTTATCGGCGGTCCATTGCAGCCAGGCGTGGAACGTGACGCGGTGCTTGGCGGCGCGCGCGAAGTCGCGCACGGCGAGGTTCTCCGGGTCCTGATACTCTTCGGGCCAGGTACCCCAGGCTGCGTTCCCGCCTTCGGCCGCGAAGTGCTCGGCAAGCGCCTCGTAGAGGGCATGGCCTTCGAGCGCCTTACCGTGCTCGCGGCAAAACCGCTCGAAGGCTTCCTTCTCAGTGGCGTTTGCGTTCTTCACGAAATGGCCGAACAGCGCTTCGAGCGTGCGGCGCTTAAGGCGATGAACCGCCTCATAGTCGACGAGCTCGGTTTCGCGCAACGCGGGAAGCTCGGCTTCGAGTTCGGCGCGCTCCGGCAGCTCGGTAAATCCCGGCACCCGGTCAGGCGCGATCAGAAGGGGATTGAGGAAATCGCGGGTCGACGGGCTGTAAGGGCTGATGCGTGAAGGATCGGCAAAAAACAGCGCGTGCAAGGGGCTGAGCCCGATAAAGTCTGCGCCGAGCCCCGCGGCGAACTCGGCAAGACGTGCGATGTCCTCGAAATCGCCGATGCCCCAGTTGCGCGCGGAGCGCAAGGCATAGGCCTGCACCGAGAGCCCCCAGGCGCGGTGCTCCACGAGAAAGGGCGGCCAGAAGCCGCTGGCCGAGAGTGACGCGACGTCCTCGAAGGCGGGCGGCTCGGGGACGCGACGGTGCTCGTCGGCGCCATCCACGGGAACGCCCATGGCCTCAAGCACCTTGGCCTTGGTTTCCGTCGGCGTGGTGACCCACTCGCCCTTCTCGCTGATATAGCCATCGGCAATGCCGAAACGCTCAGCCAATTCGTCGAGCCGATCCGGCATGCGTTACTCCTGTACAGCAAGTGAGGCGACCACGGACCAAGGCGGTAGCATGCCTTGAGCAAGGCTTGTGGCCGCGTGGGGATGGACAAAGAACGGCGCGCCAGGCGCCACGAATGAAAGTGCGGCAGGCGCGTCGGCGAAATTGGCGGTGAGGGTGAGCTTGCCGCCGTCCTTAAGCCGCCAGCTTACGGCGAACGCGTTGCCGTCAAGGCTTTCCACCTTGCCGGCATGGCCGCCAATGCCCGCGAGCTTGGGCACCACATGGGCGAAGCGTGCCGTGATGAGACGCTTCACGAGCTCAGTTCGCTTTGATGTTTCAGGCTTCAGCATCGAGGCGGTAAAGGTCGAAAGCGCATTCGGATCCGGGACGAGGGCTTGCTTGAAGGCCTTGGCGAACGCCTTGTTGTTGCGGAACTCCTTGTTCCGGCCTTTGCGCACGGCTTCGGCGAGATTGCCTTTGAAGTCGGTGAAGAACTGAAAAGGGCGCTGCTCTCCATATTCCTCGCCCATGAAGAGGAGTGGGATGTGCGGCGAGAGCAGAAGCAGGGCAAGCGCCGCCTCCACCGCTTCGGGCGGGGCAAGCGTGGTGATGCGGTCGCCTTGCGCGCGGTTGCCCACCTGGTCGTGATTTTGGACGAAATCGATGAAGGCGGTTGGCGGCAGATGGGCCGAAGGCTGTCCGCGCTTGCGGCCGCCGCGAAAGGGCGACGGCTCGCCCTGATAGCCGAACCCATACGCCATG
>Ga0307436_1000829_pt1 | contig 14343 bp, 14 predicted proteins | sample SalMarWE160440MG_FD_202513 | JGI IMG/M metagenome (GOLD analysis project Ga0307436, IMG submission 202513) | Salt marsh sediment microbial communities from the Plum Island Ecosystem LTER, Massachusetts, United States - WE1604-40 | ecosystem: Environmental > Aquatic > Marine > Intertidal zone >...
GCGCGGTCGGACAGCCGCAAGGCCGCGACCGCGTTCTGCTCGACGATGATGGTGGTGATGCCGAGACCGCGAATCTCTTGCACGATCTTTTCGATCTCCTGCACGATGACCGGCGCCAGACCTTCATAGGGCTCATCAAGGAACAGGATCTTGATGTCGCGAGCTAGGGCACGGGCCACCGCCAGCATCTGCTGCTCGCCGCCCGACATGGTGACGGCATCCTGGCTGCGCCGCTCCGCCAGGCGCGGGAAGTGGTCGTAGATGCGCTCCAGCGGCCAGCCCTTGGGCTCGGCCACCTGGGCGAGGATGATGTTCTCCTCCACCGTCAGCCCGCCGATGATGCGCCGGTCCTCGGGCACGAGCTGCACGCCGTTCATGGCGGCCTCGTAGGCGGCCATCTTGTGAAGAGGCTTGCCGTCGAGCCAAATCTCGCCCGAGCGCAACGACGGGCTGGCAAGTCGCGCCAGTGCGCGCAAGGTCGTCGTCTTGCCGGCACCGTTGCGCCCCAGCAGCGACAGCACCTCGCCCTTGGCGATGTCGAAGGAGATGCCATGCACGATGTAGGACTCGCCGTAATAGGCGTGGATCTCGCGCACGCTGAAGAAGGCCGTCTCGGCCGCTTCGCCTGGCTTTGGCCCTTCAGGGGCCGTCTGCGCTTCCACCATCGTCATTCCTGGGCCTCGCCGAGATAAGCTTCCTTGACCTTGGGATTGCCGCGCACCTCCTCGGGTGCACCTTCGGCAATGATGCGGCCCTGCGCCAGAACGGAAATGCGGTCGGCGAGCGAGAACACCACGTGCATGTCGTGCTCGATGATCACCTTGGTCATGCCGCGCGCCTTGATGCGCTTGAGCAGGTCGATGGTCATGTTGGTATCGTGGCGCGACATGCCGGCCGTCGGCTCGTCCAGCAGCAACAGTTTTGGTTGCTGAATGAGGCACATGCCCAGTTCGAGACGGCGCTTGTCGCCGCGTGAAAGGCTGGCGGCCTCGGCATGGCGCTGCTCGTAGAGCCCCACGTCCTGCAGCACCGCCTCGGCCTCCTCGCGGATGCTTCTCTGGGCCGAAAGCAGCGAGAAGGCATTGAAGCGGAAGGCGCCGTCGCGCTTGGCAAAGGCCGGGATCATGACATTGTCGATGATGGTGAGGTTGGCGAAGATCTCCGGCGTCTGAAACACGCGGCTGACGCCGAGCTGGTTGATCTCGTGCGGCGCGTGATCATCCAGCGTCTCGCCATTGAAGATCACGTGACCGCTGTCGGGTGGAATGCGCCCGACGCAGACGTTGAGCAGCGTCGACTTGCCGGCCCCATTGGGGCCGATGATGGCGTGCACGGTACCCTCGGCCACCTGCAGGTCGACGTCGGTGAGCGCCCTGAGGCCTCCGAAGCTCTTGCTCACGTCGGCGACGTGGAGGACCATGTTGGTGCTCGACATGGCGCTACTCCGCCGCCTGGGTTTCGGTTGCTTCAGCGCCTTCACGCGGCTTGCCGGTAAGACGTATCAAATTCGCAATGCGCCTGATGCCCTCCATGATGCCACCGGGCAGGAAGACCACGACCAACACAAACAACAGCCCCAGAGTCAGATGCCAGCCCTCGCCCACGAAGGGCTTGAGGATCGCGGTCAGCGCATCGTTGACCTGGTGCGGCATCCAGCTGAACCATTGGTGCAGTACGGTCTCGTTGATCTTTGAGAAGATGTTCTCGAAATACTTGATGAAGCCCGCGCCGAGCACCGGGCCCATCAGGGTGCCGGCGCCGCCCAGGATCGTCATCAGAACGACCTCACCGGAGGCGGTCCATTGCATGCGCTCGGCGCCGGCCAGCGGGTCCATCGCCACCAGAAGGCCGCCGGCGAGGCCGGCATACATGCCCGAGATCACGAAGACGGCCAGCATGTAAGGCTTGGTGTTGATGCCGGCATAATTGAGGCGGGTGCGGTTGGTCTTGATGGCCCTGAGCATGAGCCCGAAGGGCGAGCAGAAGATCCGCATCGACAGATAGAAGGCCAGGATCGCGATGATCGCGGTGAAATAATAGCCGATATTGAACGTGAACACCCAGCCGCCCACCGACACCTTGACGCTGTCGATCATCAACAGGCCGAACAGGTGCGGCGAGGTCGGCGAATTCGGGCCCATGAGGATCTGCGGGTCACTGGCATAGACCTGCTGACCGGTTTCGCCGTTGGTGATCGGCGTGAAGACCGAATAGGCGAGATTGTAGCTCATCTGCGCGAAGGCCAGCGTCAGGATCGAGAAGTAGATGCCGGACCGGCGCAGGGAAATGTAGCCGATCACCAGCCCGAACAGGCCGGAAACCACGATCGCGAGGATCAGGCCGGGCAGGACGTTGTAGCCGAGAAGCTTGTACATCCACACGACCGAATAGGACCCCACGCCGAGAAAGGCCGCGTGCCCGAAACTGAGATAGCCGGTGAGCCCGAACAGGAGATTGAAGCCGATCGCGAAGATGCCGTAGATGGCGAACCGCTGCATCAGGTCGGGATAGCCCGCGTTGAATTGCGCGAGCGCCGAGCCCTCGGGGAAGGGCTGCACAAGGATCGGGGTCGCCAACGTCAGGAAAGTGACGAAGAGCAGGAATCCGAAGTCTTTCTTGCTCAATCCCAGCATGGCCTATTCCTCCATCACGCCCGCGCGCCCCATCAGGCCGCGGGGGCGGGTCAGCAGGATGATGATGGCGACCAGATAGATGACGACTTGGTCGATGCCGGGGATCACCGTCTTGACCTGGTTCATCGAGGCGAAGGACTGCAGGATCCCCAGGACGAAGCCGGCGAGCACGGCGCCGGGCAACGAGCCCATGCCGCCCACGACGACCACGACGAAGCTGAGCACGAGAAAGTCCATGCCCATGTGGAAGCTGGGGGCCAGGATGGGCGCGTACATCACCCCGGCCATGCCGGCGACCATCGCGGCGATGCCGAACATGATGGTGAAGCGCCGGTCGATATTGATGCCCAACAGGCCGACGGTCTCGCGGTCGTTCATGCCGGCGCGGACCACCATGCCGAACGTGGTGAACTGCAGGAAGGCGAATACGCCGCCCAGGATCACCACGGAGAACAGGAAATAGACCATGCGCCAATAGGGATAGATGATCACGTTCGGCGCAAGGCCGATCAGGGCGCCGAAATCGATCGATCCGGAAAAGGTGCCGGGCGCGGCAGTGTGGATGGGGTTGGCGCCGAAGAAGTACTTGACGATTTCCTGCAGAACGATGGCGAGGCCGAAGGTCACCAGGATCTGCTCGGCGTGGCTGCGCTTGTAGAAATGCTTGATCAGGCCGCGTTCCATGGCGACGCCGATGGCGAACATGACGGGAATGGCCAGAAGTATGGCGAGCGGTACGGACCAGGAGATGAGGACGGCGCCGACGTCGTGGCCGAACCAGCTGTCCACATAGGGCACCTGGACCTTGAGCGGATTGCCCAGAAAATCCTTCCGGGTGGGGTCGATCTGTACGAAGGACAGGTTGAGCAGCCTTTGCACCGTCACCGCGCAAAACGCACCGATCATGAACAATGCGCCGTGGGCGAAGTTCACTACCCCCAGCGTGCCGAAGATCAGTGTCAGGCCGAGCGCGATGAGCGCATACGCCGAACCTTTGTCGAGCCCGTTCAGAATTTGGAGGATGATCGTGTCCAATGTCCCAGCCCCGCAACCCGGTTCCGCGCACGAATTCGTGCAACCGGCCGCGCCCACTAGGACGCGGCCGGCATGGCTAATGGCACGATACTAGGCGCCCGAGTTGCATTTGCCCAGATCGCCGCCGCTGAACATGTCGTTGTCCGGCTCGTACCAGACCTTTCCGACCGACGTCGTCTGCACGATCTCGAGGTTGTCGTACTTGCTGGTCGGCTTTTCTTTGCCCTTCATGACCAGCACGTCCTTGAAGCACTGGTGGTCGGCCGAGCGGTACAGGGTCTTGCCGTTGCCGAGGCCCTCGAACAGGAAGCCCTTGTTGGCCGGCGAATTGATGCCGTCGAGGCTGCCCGTATTGTCCTCCAGTGCCGCGACAACGCCGCACGGGTTGAAGGTGCCGGCCCGCTCGCAGGCATCGGCATAAAGCAGCACCTGCGCATAGCAGGTCTGCGCCGAGTTTGAGGGCGGATGGCCATACTTCTCGCCGAACGACTTGACGAAGGCCTTGGTGGCGGGATTGTCCAGCTGCCAGTTCCAGTTCATGGAGCCGTACACGCCCTTGATGTTGTCGCCGGCGCCTTCGGCCATCAGCTCCGAATAGAGCGGAACGACGATCTCGAAGTTCTTGCCGTTGGCCATCTTGTCGCGCAGTCCGAACTGGACCGACTGGCTCAGCGAGTTGATCATGTCGCCGCCGTAATGGTTCAGAATCAGCACGTCGGCGCCTGAGCCCGCCACCGGCGTGATATAGGATGAGAAGTCGCCCGCGCCGACCGGGGTGCGGACGTCCTTGACCAGCTGCCAGCCTTCGGCTTTGAGGAACTTCTCCATGGACGCCGCCTGGGTCCAGCCCCAGGTGTAGTCGGAGGTGAGCATGTAGAACCGGCGGTCCTTGCCGTAGGCCTTGGCCAGCACCGGCCCCAGGGCCGCGCCAGACATGTAGGCATCGAAGAAGTGGCGGAAGCCGTTGGCCTTCTTGTCCTTGCCGGTGGTGTCGTTGGAGTGGGTCAGGCCGGCCATGAAGATGATGCCGGCCTCCTGGCAAAGCCCCTGAACGGCGATGGCCACGCCCGAGGACGAGCCGCCGTTGATCATGACCACGCCGTCCTTTTCGATCATGGACCGGGCCGAGGCGCGGGCCGCGTCGGATTTGGTCTGGGTGTCGCCGCTGACGAATTCGACCTTCTTGCCGAGCACGCCATTGCCCTTGAGGTGCTTGGAGCTGAAAGTATTGATCATGCCGCCATCGCCCTCGCCGTTCAGGTGTTCGACGGCGAGCTGCTGGGCGAGCAATTCGTCCTTGCCTTCGGCCGCGTAGGGTCCGGTCTGGGGCACGTTGAAGCCGAACTTGACCGTGCTGCCCATAGGCTGGTTGAGGTATTCGGCGGCATGGGCCCCGCGAATGAAGTGCATGGGCGCGGCAAGCACCGCACCACCCGCGACGCCGGCCTTGAGCAGCCCACGGCGCGTCAGAATCAATTTCGACATTGCGCTTCCTCCTTGATATCTCGTCGACCCGTCGATCCTTGATCGCAAGCCGCAGCGCCTACGGTAGCGCGCGGGCGGTGGCGATCTCAATTCGGCTTTCGGATAAGGGAGGGCTTTGCGGGAATGGCCGCAGAAGCAGGATTCGGCCGCCGAATGGGTGCGGTATGTGCCGGTCTGGCCCAAGGTGACATGATCGGCCAGGGTGGTGTTGCCGGCACCGTCGTCGACGATCGCGTGACCGTTGCCGCCGCAGCCAACAAACAGGTGATTGTTGAAGTCGGTGATGGCGGTGACTGCGGAGAGATCAATCCTGTCCAGGACGGAGACGGCGAGGCGGCTGATGTTGTGATGGCCGAATCCATTGGCGACAACAAACGCATCAAGCCCCGTGTTGCCGGAAAGCAAGAAATCTGCGGCGCTGCACGGACACACACCTATGGCCAATCGTCGCACCCGACGAGTAAGTTTATCCCCCTCCCATTGATGATAAATCGATCTCCCGTCAATTTCTCCATTCCACCATGTAATCAGAACCATCCAGTTGCTGGTATTGCGATGACATAAGTATTCTTACTGTAGAATTTGCTTGTATTTATTGTCGTTGACCGTCAAATCGCTCGTTGCAAGCACACTCACATCAATAGTCTTAACCCGGCGTAAGGTCGAGCGCACGCAAACCGGCTGTCGACCAGAAAATGACTTCGAATCGCCGAAGTTCGGCCGAGTCCTTTGTGGCTCGGGCATTGTCGGTCGCGCGAGAGGATGCGTATTGAGCGTGGCCGAAGTGATGCAAATCGTCGGGTGGATAGGGACAGCAACCGATCGCAGTGGGTGTTCGCCTTTCAATGACGGAGCGACCGGGAAAAATTTGCGTCTTCATCGGCACCCGACCCGAACTGATCAAACTCGCGCCAGTGGTTCGAGCGCTGAAGGCGCTGCCCGCCGCAGCCTGGCGGGTTGTGACGGTATTTACCGGCCAGCACGAGGAACTGGTCGCCCAGGCGGCGGAGGTGTTCGGCATTGCGCCCGACCGCCAGCTTCACATCGCGCGCCACGACGACAGCCTGGCTGCCCTCACCGCCGGCCTGCTTGTCGCCGTGGATGGCCTGATGAAGCAGGAACAGCCCGATCTGGCGGTCGTCCAGGAAGACACGACCACCGTCGCATGCACCACGCTTGCCGCGTTCTATCGCCGTATCGCGGTTGCGCATGTGGAGGCGGGCCTGCGCACGCACGATCTCACCCAGCCGTTTCCCGAGGAAGCCAACCGCACTCTGGTGGCGCGGCTGGCGAGCCTCAACTTCGCTCCCACCGAGCACGCGCGTCGGGCGCTTCTGGCCGAAGGTATCGCGGTGGAAACCATCTCGGTCACCGGCAACACCGTCATCGATGCCGTCATGGACATCGCGGCCAAGGCACCCGGGCCGGAGATGCTGGCCCGTTATGGTGTGCCGCCATCGGGCGGCCCGCTCATCCTGGTCACCATGCATCGACGCGAATCCTGGGACGGGGGCATCGCCTCGGCCTGCTGCGCCCTCAGACTGTTGAGCAACGAGCGGCCCCAGTTGCGCATCGTGCTGCCGGTTCATCCCGGCCAGGCCGTGCGTCGGCGCGTGGTGAGCGAACTGGCGAACCAGGAGGGCGTCTTCCTCCTGCCGCCGCTTGATTATCGCAGCTTTCTCGCCTTCGCCCGCGAGGCATCACTGTTCCTGAGCGATTCCGGGGGCCTGCAGGAAGAAGGCGCAAGCCTCCACAAGCCGGTGCTGATCCTGCGCGACAAGACCGAGCGGCACGAGGCCATAGATGCGGGAACCGCCCGCCTCGTCGGCACCGACACCGCGAACATCGTGGCCGAAGTCAGCCGGCTGCTCGATGACAGTAATCTCTACCGCCACATGAGCACAGCCCCCAATCCTTTCGGCGACGGGCATGCCGCCGACCGCATTGCCGATCACATCGCACAGTGGTTCAGGAGCCGCCGGCCGACCTCCGGCAAATGGGCGATGCCTCGTTCCGCCCTTGCCCTGACCCGCGGTGAAACGTGATCATGCTCGACCTCCTCGGCCTTGTCGTTCATCTTCTGTCCGTGTTGATCGCGGTGATCGCGGTGATCGCGACGATCTTTCTGGTGATCGGCATCGACGACCTCGTGCTCGATATCGCCTCGCTCGTCTACTGGAACTCCCGCAGATCGAAGCGCCACAGCGACTTGCCGCCCTTCACCCTGAAAACCTTGCTGGAAATGCCGGAAAAGCCCGTCGCCATGATGGTTCCCGCTTGGCAGGAAGCGGCGGTGATCGACAAGATGCTGCTGCGCGCCATCGAGGTGCTGCAATACCGGAATTACCGCATTTATGTCGGCATCTACCCCAACGACCTGGAGACCATGGCTGTCGTAAAGTCGGTTGCCGATGCGCACCCCGACACGGTGACCATGGTGATCCTCGATCATCCCGGGCCGACCACCAAGTCCGATAATGTCAACAGCATCATCACTTATATCTTCACCGACGAGCAACGGCTCGGCCAGCCGTACGAGATCTTCGTCATCGACGATGCCGAGGATTATCTGCCGCCGCACGAACTGAACGTCTTCAACTACTTCATTCCGTTCCGCGACGTCGTGCAGTTGCCGGTGTTTCCGATGGACGCCGGCTGGAGCGAATTCACCTCCGGCCATTACATGGACGAATTCTCCCAGATGCACCTGAAGGACATGCCGGTCAGGGAATGGCTGACCGGCGTTATTCCCAGTGCCGGCGTCGGGACCGGTTTCAGCCGCCGCTCCCTGTTCGCCGGCATGCGGCTCAACAACGGCAGGGTGTTCAGCGAGGAGACGCTGACAGAGGACTATGAACTGCCGTTGCTGCTCGCGGCAAGCGAGGAAGGCAGTCTGTTCGCCGGGCTGTCGATCGAGCCGGAAGACGACGGTTCGAAGTTCTCCAGCGGTGCCTGGTCGGGTTCACGCGTGGCGGTACGCAGCTTCTTTCCGCGACAGTTCTGGACCGCCGTGCGCCAGAAGACGAGATGGGTCATCGGCATCACGCTGCAGGGCTGGGACCATCTGGGCTGGCAGGGAACCGCCTATCACCGCTACATGCTTGCCCGTGACCGCAAGGCGCTCATCGGCAACATCGTCGCTTTTCTGGGCTACATCCTCGTCGCCATGACCCTCCTGGTGTGGTACGGCCAGTGGCTCGCGACCGGCAAGCAGCAGTTCCCCGGCCTGGTTCGCGAGGGAAGCTGGGTGTGGTTCGTGCTGATCGCGAACCTCTATGTGGTCATATACCGCCTGCTTGTGCGGGCCATCTGCACCTACAGGATCTACGGGCTGGTGCACGCCTTCCTGTCGGCACCGCGTGCCGTGTGGGGTAACCTGATCAACTTCTGCGCTACCGTGCGCGCGATCTGGATCTATCTCACCCATTCAAGGGAAGATCGCACCCGCATTCCGTGGGACAAGACCGATCACGAATTCCTGGAGTGATTAGCGGCCGCAGACGGCCACCCGTCTTGTTCAGTGAACAGGCGGAAGCGCCAGGGGCCGCACCGGGACGGAGCGGGCCTCCTGGGCGTGCATAGCCACGCGGGCGAAACGGCGGTTCCACAGCACCTCGGCAATCAACATTGTGTTGGCCATTAGGCCGAAGCGCAGTCCGAGAATGCCGACGACACCAACCGATACGATGGCAGACACCAGATCGATCGTTTGCATGGACAGGCCCTCCCGGTTGAGGTGTTCTCAACTGGGCGCCGACGATAGAGATCGAAGTCCAAGATCCCGTTAGGAACCTCGTGAAAATTGTAGATAAAACAGAATCAAATCAGACAGTTGCGCCCGTCCTTCGCGACATTGGCGGCGTTTGCTCGCTCATGCGCCGGCCGCATCGCCATCTGCTCAGCCGGATCGAGGTTCAATCGTAGCGGGATTTGCACTGGAGTGACGGCAGCCGGTCCTGGGGGCTTAGGAGGGTTAGGTTTGCGATGTCGGTGAAGGCAGAAGAGTCCACGCAATCCAAGGACATCTCATTGGTGGTCGTCGTGACCGGCATGCGCTTGGTGCGCTGGATCGTGCTCCTGATCGTCGCCATCCTGCTTCTGGCCCAGTTCCTCGGCCAGCTTAAGGGTGCCTTGAGGTATCCCGTGGCGAAGTGGATATTCTACCTCCGCCACATGATCGAGATAACGCTCGGGGCGGTGGTGAGAAGCTCCATCCCTCATTATTTTGGCGGGAGGGACCGCACCGACTGGATATTGATCGTTCTGGTGCTGGCCGTCGGGGTGGCCGCCGGGCGCATCGGCAGCAAGGCCCGGCGCAAGATTTTCCAGCACCAGATGGACTCCAAGGTTGCCGCCCTGCGCGCCGACATGGGGCTGCAGGAAGGCTCAAGCCTCACCAAGGATCTCGAGGAGAAGGTGCGGGCAATGAAGTCTGGCGGCAAGACCGACCGTCAGGAGTTGCTCAAGATTTTCGCCGAGACCAAGCGCAAGCTGGACGGTATGGGCCGGGATCTGGCGTTCCTGTCCATCGACGTGGTGGGCTCCACCGCGATGAAGGAACAAGAGGACCCTGCCGCCGCGCAGATCGATTTCGCCGAATACCGCAAGATGGTCGAGAACATCTTCAAGGCCAACGGCGTCATCAAGGCGGCTTGGACACCAGATGGTGTCATGGCCTGCTTTTCTCACATCGATACCGCCGTGAAAGCCGGCCAAGGGGTGATCAATGCGCTCGATCGCTTCAACCGTGAAGTGAAGCTCATGAAGACCGATTTCGCCATACGCTGCGGGGTGAATTCCGGTTTCCTTTATATGGACGAGTCGACACCGCTGGAGCAGGTCTCCGACCGGGTAATCGACATTGCCGGGCACATGCAGAAATATGCCGAGCCCAACACGGTCGCGATCCCCAAGACGGCCATCAAACCTTTGGCCGAAGTGGGCGGCTTTTCGCCCACTGACAAGGTGGTGGACGGCCTGGAGGTCTACACCTGGAAACGAGGCAGCCCCGCGCCGCCTCCACCGCCTCCCGCGAGCGGAACCGCCTGATAAATCGTCACTGGCTCAGAACCGCCGGCAGCGTCACCGCCGTGCCCAGCTTCACGCCCATCTTGCGCATGCTCGTTGCCGGCATCTCCAGCACATAGCGGGCCGGCAAGGGCGGCGTGAACACCTTGGGATAGGTCTCAGGGGCGACATCGGGGGCGATATGGACGATACGCAGGTCCTCGCCGATCCAAACGATATCGATGGGAAAGCGCATCTCCTTCATCCAGAAGCCGTAGGTGGCGCTTGCCGGAAACACGAACAGGAGCCCGCTGCCGGGCGCCAGATCGCGCCGCCCCGAAAGGCCGCGCACCCGCTCGGCACTGGTGCCGGCGATCTCGACCTTGATCGGGTGAGCACCCACACGCATGGTATAGATGCCCGGCCACGAGCGCTCGGCCGCGCCGGCGCTCATCGCAGGCCAACCGTTCAGGCCCGCAAACACCAAAAAGCCAAGGACGAAAAGGAAAATGTTGCGCGCCATGGTCTGACCGTTATTACAAGCGCAGTGGAAACCCCGCCACGATCCTGAAACGGCGGGCGCCGCCGCGCAAGCACCGCTTTGGCGCCGCTGTCTGCGTCACTTTGCCCGCTGCCGCCGGCCCGCGACAGCTTCGCGGTGGGCGATATAGGTCACCGCCGCCACGATCACCCCGCCGCCGGCGATCACCCACGGATCGAAGGGCTCGCCGAACATCGTCATGCCGATGAGCGATGCCCACACCAGTTGCAGGAAGGCGAAGGGCTGCGTCACGGTGAGCGGTGCCGCCTTGAAGGCCCGTGTCAGCGCGTAGTGTCCGCTGGTGGCAAAGAACGCGGTCAGCGTCAGAAAAAGGGTCTCGTGCAGCGATGGCGTCTGCCAGTTGGCGATGGCGAACGGCAACAGCGCCAGTGTAGAGGTTATGGTGAGCATGCCCACGATCACCGACGGCTTCTCGCTGCGGGTAAGGAGCTTGGCGATGAGGTAGGAGGTGGCGAACAAGGGCGCCGCCGCAAGCTGGCCGAGTTCGCCCACCGAGACTTCGGCAAATCCCGGCCGGATCACCAGCATGGCGCCGGCAAACCCTGCCAGCACCGCCATGATACGCCGCAGATGCATCATCTCGCCCAGGAACAGCGCCGCCCCGACGGTGATGAAAATGGGCGCCAGATAGCCGATCGCCGTCACTTCCGCGATCGGAATGCGCGCCATGGCGAAGAACCACAGGATGACGCCCAGCCCGTGCACCAGCCCGCGAATGCCGTAGAGCATGAGCGCGCGCGGTCCCGGCCGGTAGCCGCTCAGCCGTATGAGGATCGGCAGCAGCATGACGAGCCCCATGAAATAGCGCATGAAGGCGGCGACCGGCGCCGGCAGGTTGGTGCCGATATAGCGCACCGTGGCGGTTACGAGCACGAAGAGAACGCCCGCTAGGATCATCCAGGCGATGCCGACGGCCTTTGCGTGCCGCTCCTGCTCGGCGGCCAGCGCGGCCTCTGCGGCAAGGCTGTCGCTCATGAGGGAGTCCGTCCTGAAGGGGCAAAAGCGATTTTTTAGACGCTGCATCCGGCTTTGGGAACGCCCGCAGCCGAAGCCAAGCCCTGCACCGTGCGCATGGCTTGTCGCCAGCCGGATCGCCAAGCCCCTGTTTCGCAGTCGCCGCAATGGTGTAGTGAAGGTGGTGAACGAACAGGACCTTCCATCCATGACCCCACATCTGAGCGATATCGACCGGCATTTCCTGCGCCTTGCCTACGACGAGGCGCTGGCCGGCTACCAGGAGGGCGGCTGCCCCATCGGATCGGTGCTGGCCGAGGGTGACAGGCTCATCGCGCGCGGCCGCAACCAGCGGGTTCAGAAGGGCGATCCCATCGCTCATGGCGAGATGGACGCCTTGCGCAATGCCGGGCGGCAGAAATCCTATCGGGGCATGACCATCTACACCTCCCTGAGCCCGTGCATGATGTGCTCGGGCACCATCGTCCAGTTCGGTATTCCGCGCGTCGTCATCGGCGAGAACGCCAATTTCGGCGGCAACGAGGAGTTCTTGCGCCAGCGCGGGGTGGAGGTGATCGTGGCCAACGATGCCGATTGCATCGCCTTGATGCAGCGCTTTATCGCCGAAAAGCCTGAATTGTGGTCGGAAGACATCGCCGAGGACTGATCGCATGAGCGGACCACGCTACACTCCGCTGGTGGCAGGGCTGCCTTCCACCGTCCCCTTCGTCGGCCCCGAGACGCAGGAGCGCGCACGCGCACGCCCGTTCCGTGCCCGCATCGGCGCCAATGAAAGCGTCTTCGGCCCCTCACCGCGCGCCATCGAGGCGATGGCGGCCGCCGCTGCCGAAGTGTGGAAATACTGCGATCCCGAGAATCACGGCCTCAAGGCGGCCCTTGCCGCGCACCATGGCGTTTCCCCCGACAACATCGTGGTGGGCGAGGGCATCGACGGACTGCTCGGCTATGTGGTGCGCATGCTTGTGGACAAGGAAATACCCGTCGCCACCTCGCTCGGGGCCTATCCCACCTTCAACTATCACGTGGCCGGCTTCGGCGGCCGCCTCGTCACCGCGCCCTATGTCGATGATCGCGAGGACCCGGAAAGCCTTCTGGCGCTGGCCGCAAGCGAGAAGGCGCCGCTCATCTATTTCGCCAATCCCGACAATCCCATGGGCACCTGGCACGACGCGGCCGCTGTCCAGGCGATGATCGATGCCGTCCCGGAGGGAGCGCTCCTTGTCCTCGATGAGGCCTATATCGAGTTCGCCCCCGAGGGCACCGCCCCGCCGATCGACGCCGATGCCCCCCGTGTCATCCGCTTGCGCACCTTCTCCAAGGCCCACGGCATGGCCGGTGCCCGCATCGGCTATGGCATCGCCGAAAAGGGTCTTGCTCTCGCCTTCAACAAGGTGCGCAACCATTTCGGCGTCAACCGCATCGCCCAGGCCGGCGCCCTGGCCGCACTGGCCGATGAAACGTGGCTTGCCCATGTGCGCGGCTCGGTGGCCGAGGCCTGCCAGCGCATTGCCGCCATTGCCCGCGCCAACGGCCTTGAGCCCCTTCCCACCGCCACCAACTTCGTCACCATCGATTGCGGACGCGATCAGGCCCATGCCAGGGCGGTGCTTGACGGGCTGATCGCCCGCGACATCTTCGTGCGCATGCCCTTCGTTGCGCCCCAGAACCGCTGTATCCGTATCAGCGCGGGAACGGCGGACGACCTGGCCATTTTGAGCGAGGCCTTGCCGCAAGTGCTGGCGAGCCTGCGATAGAGCAGAGGAAACATCCCATGTCCGGCGACGTCACGCTCATCGACCACCCGCTTGTCCTCCACAAGCTGTCGTTTCTGCGCGACCGCACCACGCCGTCTGCCCTGTTTCGCCAGTTGCTGCGGGAGGTCAGCCTGTTGATGGCCTATGAGGTGCTGCGCGACCTGCCGCTGGTGACACGCCGCATCGAAACGCCGCTTCAGGCCATGGACGCCCCTTTCCTTGCCGGCAAGAAGCTGGTTCTGGTCTCCATCCTGCGCGCCGGCAACGGCCTGCTCGACGGCATGCTCGGCCTCGTTCCCGCGGCACGCGTGGGCCATATCGGGCTCTACCGCGATCCCGAAACCCTGCAAGCGGTGGAATACTACCTGAAGCTGCCCGAGGATGTGGCCGAGCGGCCGGTGATCCTGGTCGATCCCATGCTGGCAACCGGCAACTCGGTCTCCGCTGCCGTCCACCGCCTCAAGCAGCACGGCTGCCGCGACATCCGCTTCGTCTGCTTGCTGGCGGCGCCCGAAGGCATCGCCGCCCTCAAGGCCGCGCATCCCGGGTTGCGCGTCTTCACCGCCGCCATCGACAGCCACCTCAACGACCACGGCTATATCGTGCCGGGCCTCGGCGATGCCGGTGACCGCATGTACGGCACCAAATAGACTTCAGGACACCAGCGTGGCGCGCTCGTCGTCGAAGCGCCGGCGGGCGCGGTCGATCTCGCCGCGGTTGCGGCGCGCCCAGTCCACCAGGCCGTTCACCGGATCGATAAGCGAGCGACCGAGTTCGGTCAGTTCGTAATCGACCCGTGGCGGAATGCTCGGGGTCACCGTGCGCGTCACCAGCCCGTCGCGCTCCAGCCCGCGCAAGGTGAGCGTCAGCATGCGCTGCGAGATGGAGCCGA
>Ga0307436_1000831_pt1 | contig 14328 bp, 12 predicted proteins | sample SalMarWE160440MG_FD_202513 | JGI IMG/M metagenome (GOLD analysis project Ga0307436, IMG submission 202513) | Salt marsh sediment microbial communities from the Plum Island Ecosystem LTER, Massachusetts, United States - WE1604-40 | ecosystem: Environmental > Aquatic > Marine > Intertidal zone >...
GGTTGACCGCGGGGTGATGCCGCCGTCAATCGCCATGGAGATCTGTCATGCCAAGGAAGCCGATGTCCAGAAGGCCCTTTCCGATGCCTATGAGAAGAAAGCGCTACCCGGCAATCAGGTGCTTGCCATTCGTCGCATCATTGAAGAGCGCAACCAACGCGGCAAGGCTATACAGCGTCATGGCGGGCGCGATCGAGTTCCAAAGAGAGTGACGGTGGATGCACTGATCCGCGCCTATCGCAAGGAAACTGAGCGACAGCAGCTCATGGTGAAGAAGGCAGAGCTTGCCCAGGGCCGCCTGATCTTCATCGTGAACGCGCTGAAACGGCTGCTTGAGGACGAGAACTTCACCAACCTGCTTCGAGCTGAGGCATTGACGACGCTGCCGAGGCCTTTGGCGGAGCGGCTGGAGATGGCAGGAGGCTGAAATGCCAAAGGCGGTCAAGATTGCGTTTGAGCGCAGAGTCATGACGATTCCGCTTTCGCGCATTCTCCCGCTCAAGGTCGTATCACCGGCGATGAAGAAGTCTGTCAAATATCAGCGGATAACGTCATCGATCGCCGAGGTGGGCGTCATCGAGCCTCTCGTTGTGGCACGGCCCAAAGGCAAAGGCGGGCAGTTCATGCTGCTTGATGGCCACATGCGCCATGCGGCCCTCAATGATCTCGGTGTGGCTGAGGTCTGCTGCCTGGTGGCCGACGACGATGAAGCCTTCACCTACAACAAGCGCATCAACCGCCTGTCGACCATCTATGAGCACTTCATGATCGTTCAGGCACTGGAACGCGGCGTCTCCGAGAAGCGGCTGGCCAGAGCGCTCAACGTCAACTGCCAGCACATCAGGCTCCGGCAGAGACTCCTTGATGGGATCTGCCCCGAAGTCGTCGAGATGCTCAAGGACAAGACGGTCAACCCGTCAACCTTCGAGACACTGAGAAAGATGAAGCCGATGCGCCAGATCGAGGCTGCCGAGCTGATGTGCGTGTCGGCGAATTTCACCGGAAGCTATGCCAAGGCTCTTCTGGCTGGCAGTCGCCAACAGGACCTGGTCAAGCCGGAGAAGCCCAAGAAGGTGGGAGGACTCACGCCAGATCAGATGGCGCGGATGGAGCGCGAGATGGAAACGATCCAACGAGACTTCAAGGCGATCGAAGCATCCTATGGCGACGATGTTCTCCATCTTGTTATCGCGACGACCTACCTCGCAAAGCTCACCGGCAACGCCGCAATTGCGCGCTACCTCGCCCAGCATCACCCCGAGATCCTGGAAGAGTTCAGGACACTCATCGCCGGAACGTCGCTGGACCAGGCGAGCGCGGCGGCGTGACCGGCACACTGAGCAATGGGGACCCGGACCCGACAAGCGCGGGGACCGCAGGAGACGCCGCACTGTGGGGTGGATCAATTGCGGTGGTGGGAATGACGGCGAACCCGCTCGGAGCCCACCAGGTCGGCGCACATATCGCCGACCGCATGGCCTGTCGGTGCGCGGCAGGCCATGATGCTTGGGGGCCGGTCTCCTGGCTCAAGGCGCTGCGTCAGTCGAACACGACCCGCGCGAGCAGCGGCCTTTGAGCGAGAGGCCGTTTGTTGCCCCACACGGCCCCAACGGCGCGAATAGACCTCCGCTGGCCATCATGAACCCCAAGCCGACCCGCTTCGCGCGACACGTGCCGGCTGTGCGGGCCCTATTCGTCCTAGATGCCCTCTGCAACGCCAACAGAGCCACAGCATTGCCCGCGCCAGCCGGGCGAACGGGCCCCCCCAACGGCGCTCGCCGGCCATCATGCCCCCAAGTCGACCCGCTTCGCGCGACACATGGGGCTCGGGTGGCGGGTGCTGCCCGTGGGCGGGCTGGCCCTGGCTCGCTGCCGGGATGGCATTCATTGACGCACGAAGAGCACTCGAAGACCGTGCAGGCATATCGAGGTCGCACCTGCTGGGGCCGCGGACGGCGCTGATGGAGGCGTGGGGGAAGAAACCAGAGTGCGAAGCCAGCTGATCACCAGTCTGATGCGGTGCGGACGGCCAAGGGCTCTCCTCGCGATTTTGTATCCTCAGGCTCTGCCCTGGATGCCCCTGAGCAGGCCGCGCTTCGATATACGCCCCAGCAGCTCTTTGCCGTCCGCTACCACGATGGGCCCCTCGGTATCGCAGGCGATGTCGACAAGCGCATCGAGCGTGGCCGATGGGGCGACTTGCGGGGCCGCATTCAGTTCGCCGCCCGAGCCGTTGATGGGCTCCATGATGCGCGCCGCCGTGACCAGCGACAAACGCGACACACCCGCCACGAAGTCAGCGACGTAGTCGTCGGCCGGCGCCATGACGATATCTTCGGGCGTACCGATCTGCACGATCCGGCCATCCTTCATGATGGCGATGTGGTCACCCAGCCGGATCGCCTCGTCGAGGTCGTGCGTAATGAAGACGGTGGTCTTCTTCAACTCCCTCGCGAGCTCTAGGAACTGGTCCTGCAGCTGCCGCCGGATCAAGGGGTCGAGGGCAGAGAACGGCTCGTCCATCAGCAGGATTTCGGGATCGGCCGCCATCGCGCGGGCGAGGCCGACCCGCTGCTTCATGCCGCCGGAAAGCTCGTCCGGATAGCGATCGTTCCAGCCGGACAAATCGACCAGCGCCAATTTCTCCTCGGCAACCGCGTGGCGCTTCTTTGCCGGAACCCCCCGCAACTCGAGGGCGAGGGAGACGTTGTCCAGAACTGTGCGATGCGGCAGCAACGCCATGTTCTGAAAGACCATCCCGACCGCGCCTGAGCGCAGTTCACGAAGCTCAGTGGACTTCATCCGATTGACATCGCGCCCGCCAATAAAGACTTCGCCCGCCGTCGGTTCGATCAGCCGATTGAGATGGCGCACCAGTGTCGACTTGCCCGAGCCGGACAGGCCCATGACACAGAAGATTTCACCTGGGCGCGCCTCGAACGAGACATCGGCCACGCCGACGACGCAGTTGAAGCGTTCGAGAATCTCGTCCTTCCCCGCACCCTCGCGCGCGGCAACCAGCGCCTGCTGCTCACGTTGCCCGAAGATCTTCCACAGGTTTCGGCACTGGACGGCGGCTTCGGGCATGATCTGCTCCTTATGAGTGGTGCGGCGCCGCGGCAGGGAGGTACCGCGGCACCGCAATGTCGCCGGCTATTGGCTCGACATCGCCTTCGCCGCCGCGATCCACTTGTCCCATTGCTTCTGATGATCAGCAATCCATTGCTTGGCATGACCCATGATCGCCTTTTCCGACTTCTCTCCCTTATGCACGAGCAGGTTCTCGGCATTGATGTCCGCAATCGGGATCTGCACCTCCTCGAAGAACTTCTTGGCGGAGGGATTGGCCTCCGCGAACTTCTTGTTCGCCAGGATCAGCTGATTGTTCACAGTGAAGCCGAGATTGCCGATGCCCGGGACAGTCGTGTTCCCCGTTTCGCCCTTGGGCAATTCGGTCTTCTTGACGTTTAGCCAGACCACTTCCTTGCCGGGGCGCAGGACGGCCGAAACCCACAGCGGCGTCCATGTATAATAGAGCGTCGGCTTTCCTGCCTTGATGCGCTCGATGGCATCCGCGATGATTGCGAAATATCCGCCCTGCTTGTGCTCCACCGTATCGCGCAGCCCATAGGCATCGAGGTGGTGCTCAATCGTCCGCTCGCAGCCCCAGCCGGGCTCGCACCCATAGAGGTCGGCCTTGCCGTTACCGTCAATGTCGAAGAGCTTCGCCTTGGCGGGATCGCGCAGATCCTCAAGATACTTTATGCCCGTCTTGTCGGCGGTCTTCTTGTCGATCAGATAGCCTTGCAGGCTGTTCTTCGCGAGCAGCCCAAGCCGCTCCAGCTTGTCGGCGCCACCCGCTTCCTTATAGAACCCGTTGTGCAAGGGCTCCCATTCAGCGGCGTAAAAGGTCAGATCGCCGTTTGCGACGGCGACATGCGCGAGCTGGATTTGCACCTGCGTGGGGGGAGCCACGTCGTACCCGAGATCCTTCAAGCCATCCATGACAACGTAAGTCTGAAACAGCTCTTCAGTGATGCCACTCCAGGCCGGCTTGACCTGCTCGGCTGCGGCAGGGGTGGCGAAGGCCAGCGCGAAGGTTATGGCGGCCGCGGTTCTTAGTAGACTCATTCCTTCTCTCCCGTTGGTTCGGCGCGACGCGCCCGTTCAGTGACAGTCATGCTTGATCAACTCAGCTTTTCCCGCTGCATCGTTCCCGTCAGGCCAGCGCGGTGGCGTGCCGGGACCAGCCGGCGAACCAGCCCGATCGGCCCCTGCTGCAGCATCGCTCCCGGCCGGCGGCGCGTCGAACTCAGAGTCTGTGTCAGCCGGTCCAGTATGACGGCCAGCATGACGATGCCGAGCCCGCCCACGGCGGCGAGCCCTACGTCGAGCCGGCCGATGCCGCGCAGCACCATCTGGCCCAGTCCGCCGACCGAAATCATCGAGGCGATTACCACCATCGACAGCGACATCATCAGCGTCTGATTGACCCCGGCCATGATGGTCGGCATGGCCAGCGGGATCTGCACCTTCCACAGCAGCTGGCGGTCAGTGGCGCCAAAGGCGCGAGTCGCCTCGACCACCTCGGCCGGGACCTGACGGATACCGAGATTGGTCAGCCTGATCAGCGGGGCAATCGCAAAGATAACGGTAACAATTACGCCGGGCACGTTGCCGATGCCGAACAGCATGACGACCGGGACGAGGTAAACAAAGGCCGGGATGGTCTGCATCCCGTCCAGCAGCGGCCGGATCCCCGTGTAGGCGCGATCGCTCCGCGCCGACCAGATGCCGAGCGGCAACCCGATCACCACAGCCAGAACCAGAGCCGTCAGAACGATGGCCAGGGTGATCATGGTCGCATTCCAGACACCGATGAAGCCGACGAAGAGCAATGAGCCGAGTATTGTCAGTGCCAGCCGCCAGCCGCCAATCTGCCAAGCCACCAGCCCCAGCGCGACAACAACGAGCGAGGGTGGCGTGGCGCTGAGGAAGGCCGCGAACCACTGCAGGAGGTGATCGATCGGAAGCTTGATTGCCTGGAAGAAGGGGCGCCAACCGTCCACCAGCCACCGCAGCCCGGCCGACAGCCATGCATCCAGAGGTATGGTGCCACATGCAAAGGGATTTAATGCTCCGCAGTCCATGCTTGCCTCCCCGCAACGACAGAGATCAGAGTCGCCCTCGGTCTTGTTGTCGCGTAGTTAACACGTTGCCGTGCAGGGCAGGGCTGCAAAATAATCGAGTAATATAGGAGAAAATCTCAACTGGCCGCGTAACGGCGGCGCCCCCTCAAGTGCTTGCGCGCGCCGCCATATCGAGTAGCCAATCCCTTAGCGTTTGGGTTGCTTCGTTCAGGTCCCTGTTCGCGTTCCAGGTCAGATAATATGCCCCCGGTGCCGGGATCGACAGGTCGGTGAAGGGGGCAAGCTTGCCGGCATCCACAAGATACTTGACGAGCCGGTGCCAGCCGACAGCGAGCCCCTGGTCGTCCTGGCAAGCCTGCAGCGTGACCGAGAAGGTGCTGAACCGGCGCCCTGCCAAGGGCCCGTGGGGGATCGAGGCGCGGGTCAGGAGTTCGTCCCACCCGGTCCATTCGGCATCGACCCAATCGACGTGCAGGAGCGAGAGATCCGGGATGTCGGCCGGGGCGCAGCCAGCGTGCTGGCTCGCATAGCCAGGGCCGCTGACCGGGTAGATCCTCTCGGTCAGCAACCGTTCAGCCGTCTCGTCCGACCAGCCGCCGAGGCCGTAACGGATGCGCAGGTCGACCTCGGTGCGGCGGAAATCGCGCGCATCGTCCGACATCAGGTGGTCCACGGTTATCTCGGGATAGCGTCGCCAGAAATCACCCATGCGTGGTATGAGCCAGTGCTGCGCGACGGCGTGCGTCGAGGCCAACGTGACGCGGCGCGTGCGATTACCCCGACGAATCGTTTCGATTGCCTCAGCGGCCCGGTTGAAGCCGTTCGACAATACAGCGTAAAGCGTCTCGGCGTCGGCCGTCAGGCTCGTGCCGGCATTGCCGCGGACGAACAGCGGCACACCGAGTTCATCCTCCAACGATTTGATCTGCCGGCTGATCGCGCCCGGTGTGACATTCAGCTCCTCGGCGGCGCGCTTCAGGCTGCGGTGCCGGGCCGACGCCTCGAAGGCCGTCAGCGAAGTCAGTGACGGCAGGCGGTAGTAGCGGTGCACCATCTCCAGGCGGCCTCCTCAACCGCAATCGATTTTGAGTCAATCGACAGATGACTATTTTGCAGTGGACTCTGCAAGCGGCAAAGCTCATAGCGTGGAGCCGCGGTGGTTTACCAACCGCAACAAAGCCCTCAGGGAAATCCACGAGCAACGGTCGTGGTCCGCCCGATTCGCGGAGCCTTTTGTCATGCGCTTCGACGGCATCTTCACTCCGATAATTACACCATTCCAGCCGAATTTCTCCATCGATACGGATGTTCTTGCCGATACGATCGAGCATCTGGTCACGTCCGGCGTGCATGGGCTGGTCGTCGCGGGGACAACCGGCGAATACTACGCGCAAACGGCCGAGGAGCGGGTCGTGGTCATGAAATTCGTGGCCCGCATCCTGCATCAGCGGCTGCCGCTTGTTGTCGGCACCGGGGCGATCAGGACCGAGGACAGCATCTTCTTCGCCGAGGCGGCGCGGGAGGCCGGCGCCGATGCGATCCTTGTCACGACGCCGCCATACGCCGCGCCAACCCCGCGCGAGATCGCACTGCACGCCCTGGCTGTCCAGCGCGCGGCCAGTCTGCCCGTGATGCTCTACAACTATCCCGGCCGGATGGGCATGAACATGGAGGCCGAGACGCTCGATCGTCTGGGCCAGAACCCGGCATTTCAGGCAATCAAGGAGAGCTCCGGCGACCCGAACCGGCTACACATGCTGGCGCGCGACTACCCGCACATCCAGCTCGCTTGCGGCATGGACGACCAGGCGCTGGAGTTCTTCGCCTGGGGCGCCCGGTCCTGGGTCTGCGCCGGCTCGAACTTCGCGCCGGGGGTGCACATCGCCCTCTATGACGCCTGCGTGCTTCAGGGTGACTTTGCGAAGGGCCGGCGGATGATGTCGGCCATGCTGCCGCTGATGCGCGTGCTCGAGCAGGGCGGCAAGTTCGTCCAGTGCATCAAGCATGGGCTGACGCTGCGCGGCATCGACGTGGGGCCGCCGCGACGGCCGTTGCAGCCGCTGAACAAGGACGAGAAGCGTGAACTGGCCGAGGTGATCCGAACCATGAACAGAACGGTCGATGCCATCGTTAACGCTGCCCCGGATGCGGGTAACGTAAAGAGGTTGCGCCGCCATGGCTGAGCTCCTGACGCGTGAGGACTATGGCGCGATAGCTGCTGCCCTGACACCGCCGTGCGGCGCCTTCATTGATGGCGGCTTCCGTCCGGGCAGCGGTGCCGAGCTAGCTGCGATCGACCCCGCGACCGGCACAGCCATCGCCCGCATCGCCGCTTGCGACAAGGCAGACGTCGATCTCGCCGTTGCTCGCGCGCGCGAGTCGTTCGAGCGTGGTGAATGGTCCCGTTGCCACCCGTCGGCCCGCAAGGACGTGCTGATCCGGCTTGCAAAGTTGATGACACGTAACCGGCGCGAGCTGGCGGTGATGGAGAGCCTTGACAGCGGCAAGCCGATCCGTGATTGCGAGCTCATCGATCTACCCGAGGCCATCAATACCATCAAGTGGCACGCCGAGGCGGTCGACAAGCTCTATGACCAGACGGCGCCTCATGGCGAGGATGCGATTGCCATGATTCTGCGTGAGCCGGTTGGCGTCGTAGCCGCCGTGCTCCCCTGGAACTTTCCGCTCCTCATGCTGGCCTGGAAGATCGGTCCCGCACTTGCCGCCGGAAACTCGGTGATCGTCAAGCCGGCCGAGCAGACGTCGCTGACCGCGCTTCGGCTCGCCGAGCTGGGAGCCGAGGCAGGGCTGCCGCGGGGTGTCCTGCAGGTGCTGCCGGGTGACGGCCCAAGCGTCGGTGAGCCACTGGGAATGCACTCCGGTGTCGACATGGTCAGCTTCACAGGCTCGACCGAGACGGGCCGCCGCTTCCTGCGCTATTCGGCCGACTCCAATCTCAAGCGCATCGTGCTGGAATGCGGGGGCAAGAATCCCGCCATAGTGCTCGACGATGCCGAGCATCTGGATCTCGTCGCTGGCCACCTCGTCAACGCCGCTTTCTGGAACATGGGTGAGAACTGCTCGGCGAACTCGCGCCTGATTGTCCACCGCAAGGTGAAGAAGCCGCTGCTCGAACGCATCCTCGCCCATACCCGCGAATGGCGCACCGGCGATCCGCTCGAACCCGCCAACCGGCTCGGTGCGCTGATTGACGAGACACATTGTGCCAAGGTGAAGGGCTATCTCAACGGCGAATCGGTGCCGCTACTCGGTGGCACGGTCGAAGGGAACTTCGTCGCGCCGACCATCTTTGACGGCGTGCGCCCCAGCGATCGGCTGGCACGGGAGGAAATCTTCGGTCCGGTTCTCTCGATCATCACCGTCGCCTCGCTGGAAGAGGCGATCGAGGTGGCGAACGACACCGAGTACGGCCTAACCGCCAGCGTCTTTACCGCGAACGGCAAGAATGCCATCCGGGCGGCCCGGGCGATCCGCGCCGGGACGGTCACGGTCAACGCCTATGGCGAGGGCGACGTCACCACGCCGTTTGGCGGTTATCGCCTGTCGGGCTTCGGTGGACGCGACAAGGGGCTGCACGCGCACGATCAATACACAGAAGTCAAGACGATCTGGATCGACCTCTCCGATGCGGCACCAGCCGAGGAGGTCGCATGACCGCGCTCGCAGAGGCGCGCACCGCAAGGCGCGGCGGCCGCGGGGCGCGGCGTGAACTGCGCACCCTCCGCGTGGCCGACATGCTTCCTGCTTTGCGTCGCGGGCTTCCGGTGATCGAGCCCATGCTGCGCGAGCAGGTCGAGCTGATCGACTCCGCGTCAATGGACATCCTGGAAGAGGTCGGTGTCGTCTTTCGCGACCCTCGTGCGCTCGATGATTGGCGAGGAGCTGGCGCGGACGTTCGGGGGGAACGGGTGCATCTTGAGCGCGGCCTCGTGCGCGAACTGATCGCGACCATTCCAGCGACGATCACGTTGCACGCTCGCAATCCCGAACGCAGCGTCCAGCTCGGCGGTCCCAATTCCATCTTTGTGCCGATGACCGGTGCGCCGTATGTGCGCGATCTCGAAGACCGCCGCCGCGCGCCGACGCTCGACGACCTCGCCATGTTCCACAAGCTGGCGCATATGGCGCCGGCGCTGCATTCGACGGCGCACCACATCGTCGAGCCGATGGATCACGTGGTCGCGCACCGGCACCTGCGGATCACCTACTCGTCGATGAAGCACTCGGACAAGACGTTCATGGGCATGACGACCTCACCCAGGAACGCCGAGGACGTCCTCGATATGTGTGCCATCCTCTTCGGTTCCGATTTCATGGAGACACACGCCGTCGTCACGGGAAACTGCAACGGCAATTCGCCTTTGGTCTGGGACGAGGTGATGCTCGGTGCCATGCGCGCCTTCTGCCGGCGCAACCAACCAGTGCTCTGCTCACCTTTCGTGCTCGGCGGCGCCAACACGCCCGCCTCGACGGCGCCGGCGGTGGCGCAACTGAATGCCGAAGCGCTGGCGGCGCTCGCCTACACACAGGTCGTTCGGCGGGGGTGCCCGGCGATTTATGGGCACTACCTGTCGACGGTTTCGATGGCGACCGGAGCACCGATGGCGGGAACGCCAGAGATCAGCCTGATGAACTTCATGATCGGTCAGATGGCGCGGCATTACGGCGTGCCCTGGCGGACGTCGAACACGCTTGGCGGCGCCAAGACGCTCGATGCGCAGGCTGGTTACGAGAGCGCAACGACGATGATGGCGGTGCTCCTGTCGGGGGCCAACTATATCTGGCACTCGGCCGGCTGGAACGAGGGGGGCATGCACTGCTCGGTGGCCAAGTTCGTGGTCGACGCCGAGCAATGTGCCATGGGCTACCGCATGGCCGAAGGTATCCGCTGGGACGATTTCGGCGAGGCGCTTGCCGCGGTGCGCGACATCGGGCCCGGCGGGCACTATCTCGGGCATCCGCACACCCAGGCGAACTTCCAGCGTGCATTCTTCATGCCGAAGCTGCTCGACAACGCAGCGTTCGAACAGTGGGTAGCCGAAGGCAGCCGTGAGATCACCGCACGTGCGCTCGCGGAGGCCCGGGCGATGCTCGCGGCCTATGAGGAGCCGAAGCTGCCGGAAGATGTCGATGAGGCGCTCCGCGACTACATCGCACGGCGCGAGCGCGAGATACCGGCCGTCGATGCCCTGAACCAGGAGTACTGACACTCATGCAGATCCGGCGGCTGCCGCGCGATCCGGGGCCAGCGGGCTGGAACGCGATCCTTCCGCCCGAAGACCCACGCCCGGCGCTACGTGGAGCCAAGATGGCCGACTGGCTGGTAATCGGCGCGGGCTTTGCAGGGCTCGCGGCTGCGCGCCGATTGACGCAGCTTTGCCCTGGCAAACGCATTGTCGTACTGGAAGCCACGCGGATAGCACACGGGCCGGCCGGGCGGAACTCGGGCTTTATGATCGATCTCCCGCACGACCTCACGTCCAGCAACTATGGCGGTAACATGGATGCGGACCGCTACCGCATCGAGATGGCACGTGCCGGGATCGACTTCGCGGCTGAGGCCGCGCAGGAATACGGTCTCGGACTGGAGGCGTTCGCCCGCACGGGCAAGATCAATGCAGCAGCCACCGAGCGCGGGCACCAGCACAACCTGAGCTATGCAAAGCACCTCGCCGCGATGGGCGAAACGAACGAGATGGTAGATGCGGCGGGGATGCGGGCGTTGACGGGCAGCGACTACTATCTCGGCGGCCTGTTCACGCCCGGCACCGCGATGATCCAGCCAGCGCTGTTCGTGCGCGGCGTGGCGAGGGGCCTTAAAGGAGCGGGCGTCGACATTCTCGAAATGTCGCCGGTCATTGGCCTCGAGCGATGTGACGGCGCCTGGACGGCGACCACGCCAGAGGGCTCGGTCAGGGCGCCGAAAGCGGTGCTCGCCGTCAACGGCCATGCCGAGAGCTTCGGCTTCTTCCGCAGCCGGCTGCTGCACGTCTTCACCTATGCCTCCATGACGCGGGCACTGACGCCCGAGGAGGCCGCAGCGCTGGGCGGCGCGCCCAACTGGGCCTGTACGCCCGCCGATCCGATGGGCACGACGGTGCGCCGCGTTTCGGGTACCGGCGGCAACCGCATCGTCGTCCGCAACCGCTTCACCTGCGACCCGTCGATGGAAGTGCCCGATGGCCGCATCGCAGCAATCGCGCGGGCACACGATCAGGCATTTCAGGCGCGCTTTCCGATGATCGGGGGCGTCGAAATGGAATACCGCTGGGGCGGTCGGCTTTGTCTCAGCTGGAATGACGTTCCTGCGTTCGGAGAGGTATCGGAGGATCTTTATGCCGCCTGCTGTCAGAATGGCCTCGGGGTGGTGCGGGGTACTGTCGCGGGCATGCTGGCTGCGGAGCTCGCGACCGGTCATCAGTCCGCGCTTCTCGACCAATTTCTATCCAACGCCCTGCCGGCACGATTGCCGCCAGAACCGATCGCACGTATCGGTGCAACGCTGACCATCCGCTGGAGAGAGTTCTGTGCCGGCAGAGAGGTGTAGCGAGCTGAGCGCTGTTCGTATTTGCGTCCCGGCTGAAGGCTAGGGGGCGTCCATGATTGCTTGCTGGCCTGCAAGGATCGCGGCATGGGTAGATCAGAAGGTCAGCACATGCGCGCGGCCGCGCGCGGCCAAGCGTGTATTCAGCACCTTGGCTTCTGGTGCACCGGCTTCAAGTGCAAAGACGAAAGCATAGGTCAGGAAGAAGCACGCCGCGTCGATGTCTCCCTCGGCTTCACGCTGATCCGCCGCCTGCGTGTAGAGGTGAACGAGGGCCAGTCCGTCGTTCATCGCGTGCGCTTCAAGCAATTGGTGGTCCAGCGTGTTCCGATCCATGGTTGGATCCTTCAGCGTGATCGGACGCCCCTCATGCAGCTCGACCCTTTTCGATCTGGGTCGCGACCCAGCAATGGAAATTGCGAGTCGGCCCATCCATGACTGGAGAGAAGCACCCGCCATCGAAGAGTTCGCCGTGGCGTCCCTTCTGCATGCCTTCGATCGCGAAGATGTCCTCGGCGAAGACAGTCTTCCACAAACGAGCGTTCTCGGTGCGCAGATTGTCAAGTTCCGGCGTCATTGCGGTATCGACGGAATAGTAAAGTTCGATGTGTTCGATCGTCTGCTCGCAATCCACCGGCTCGAGCACGATGGCAAATGCCTGATCGCGCTGTACGCCAAGGAGGACGTTCGGATAAAGGGCGACATACTCGGCGCCTTCGCTCCACTTCTCGCTCAGCCCGGCGAAATCGGGCATGACAGCGCCGTCGGCATCCCTCAACTGGCGGTAGACGAGTGTTCCCTGCCCGGAGAAATGTCCGGGCGCTTCAATGTTGTAGTGATCCTGCAGCCGCGAGTAGCTGTTCAGGCCCGGGTGCACCCAGGGCAGATGATAGCTTTCGCAGTAGTTCTCGACCGCGAGCTTCCAGTTGGTTTTCGCATCGAGCTTGAAAGAGGATGTCGGGCCCCCGTGGTGTAAGACCTGATCAAACTCCCTCCAGCGCTCCAGAAGCTCGGCGTGCATCTCCTCGAAGGCGGGCGCGCGGCCGTCGACATTGACGAAGATGACGTCGCGCCAGACGTGAGAGCGGATCGGGATCAGGCCCAGCTCGGCGGCGTTCACGTCCGGATGGCAGTTGCGCCCGGGTCCGCCGATGTGCGGTGTCGCACGCAGCGCGCCATCGATGCCATAGCACCAGCTATGATAGGGGCAGCGGATCGCACCGCGGATCCTTGTGGGCTTCGTGATGAGAATCATGCCGCGATGACGGCAGGTGTTCTGGAATACGCCGATGCTACCATCCCGGCCACGAACGATCAGGAGCGGAATCCCCAGGAACTCGACCGGCCGGACATCACCTGTTTCGGGAACGTCCTTGCCGAACCCGATACCCGACCAGTTCGCAAACAGGACAGACCGCTTCTCCTCGGCAAAGGTGCCGGGATCGACGTAGTGTTCGTTGGGCAGGCCCCTGGCGATGGTCTGTGTCGCCATGACGGCTCCGAGCGGCGCATGTGCAGTCATTGGTCTCACTCCATCGAGGCACATATATTCAACCAATGGAGGCGCCGCGTTCATCGTTCAATATCAGAAAATCTCGACAACGGATGAGCTCAGCTAATCCGACACGCTCCTCATCTCATCGACGATCCAGTCTCGCAGCTTTCTGGCGTCCTCTGTCATCTCCGCATCGGGACGGCAGACGAGATAGAAACTAAGGGGGGCCCTGAGGGCATGCGGCCCGATCGGGGCCAGATGCCCGGCTTGGATGAGCGGCCGCACGAGCCGCTTCCAGCCCAACGCCAGGCTCGCGCCATCTTGGGCAACCTGGAGGGCGACGGAATAATTGTTGACACGCAGGCCGCTGGAAATCGGACCCGTGTGTCCGAGTTGCCTGAACCAGTCGTCCCAGGTCGTCCAGGTCTTGTCGTCGGAATCGAGGTGGATCAGCCTTTGTCGTGCCAGAAGCTCCAGTTCGCTACCATCGAGAGCTTTCGCCACAGCAGGGCTGGCGACAGGCACCAGCTGGTCGCGATAAAGCTCGATCTCTTCGAACCTCAGATCATTCTCCGGTCCATATCGGACGAACAGGTCAAGCTCAACCGCATTTCTCAACAGCCGATCCCGAACGAGTTGATTCACGTTCACATCCGGAAACTCGCGCGAGAACCGAATAAGCGACGGCGACAGCCAGAGTGCGGCCACCGCGGAGGTCGACCCAATCGTGACGATCTCAGCAAAAGACCGCGCTCGGATCGTCTGAAGGCGCTGGGAGATCTTCGCAAAGGACGAAGCCAGCGCCTGGAACAGCGCATCGCCCTCGGGTGTAAGCTCCACAGACCGATGACGCCGCCGAAACAACGCTGCGCCCAGTTCATGCTCCAATGCCTTGATCTGGTGGCTGACAGCGCCCGGCGTCACCGAAAGCTCCCGCGCGGCATCCTTGAAGCTTAGGTGTCGGGCTGCAGCCTCAAACGTCGCTAGGGTCGTTAAGGGCGGCAGATCGTAATAGCGGCGCGACATCCGAATGTGGCTTCCCAGTTAGCTAGTGCACTGACGCAATCACAGGATTCACAAGACGGCTTGATCGTGCGATTCTGTGGTCGCTATGGCGC
>Ga0307436_1000832_pt1 | contig 14325 bp, 10 predicted proteins | sample SalMarWE160440MG_FD_202513 | JGI IMG/M metagenome (GOLD analysis project Ga0307436, IMG submission 202513) | Salt marsh sediment microbial communities from the Plum Island Ecosystem LTER, Massachusetts, United States - WE1604-40 | ecosystem: Environmental > Aquatic > Marine > Intertidal zone >...
GGCGCTGGAAGTTCCGTGCTCCCCATGAGAAATACATCCATCGCCGCAGCCGCTGCACGGCCTTCGGCGATCGCCCACACCACGAGGGATTGGCCTCGGCCGGCGTCCCCGGCCACGAACACGCCCTCCGTGGAGGTGGCGAAACCATCGTCCCGTACGATTGCGCCCCGAGGCGTGACTTCGGTCCCAAGTTGTTCGGTGAGACTCGCCGTGTCGGGCCCCATGAAACCCATGGAGAGGAGGACGAGGTCCGCGGGGATCTCCTTCTCGGTGCCTTCCTGGCCCTCCGACTTGCCCTGGACGAGGCGGATGGCCTTGACGTCGGTGTCGCCGAGGAACTCGGTGGTCGCGGCGAGGTACTCGCGCGTGCCGCCCTCCTCGTGGCTCGTGGACACGTCGAACAGGCGCGGGTAGGTAGGCCACGGCTGGGATGGGTCACGGGAGTTGGGCGGCTTGGCCACGATCTCCAGGCTCGTGACGGAGGCCGCGCCCTGCCGAAGCGCGGTGCCGACGCAGTCCGAGCCGGTGTCACCTCCCCCGATGACGATGACGTTCTTGCCCTGAGCGGTGATCTGATCCTTCACCGTGTCCCCCGCGGATGCCCGGTTTGCCTGGGTGAGGTAGTCCATGGCGAAATGGATGCCCTCGAGTTCGCGACCCGGAACCTTCAGGTCCCGGGGGATGGTCGAACCGGTGGTGATGAGGACGGCGTCATACTGGGACTTCAGTTCGTCCCAGCCGAGGTCCTTCCCGACCTCCACACCCGTCCGGAACTGAGTTCCCTCCGCCTCCATCTGCTCGATCCGACGATCGACGTGGTGCTTCTCCATCTTGAAGTCGGGGATCCCGAATCTCAGGAGCCCGCCCAGGCGGTCGTCCCGCTCGAACACCTCGACGGTGTGGCCGGCCCGGGTCAACTGCTGCGCCGCCGCCAGCCCGGCGGGCCCGGAACCCACCACCGCGACCGTCTTCCCCGTCGTGCTCTCGGGCGGAATCGGCACAACCCAGCCCTCCTTGAAGGCTCGGTCGATGATCGACACCTCGATGTTCTTGATCGTCACCGCGGGCTGGTTGATGCCCAGGACACACGAGAACTCGCACGGGGCGGGGCACACCCGCCCGGTGAATTCCGGGAAGTTGTTGGTGGCGTGGAGCCGTTCGGAGGCCTCTCGCCAATGATCCCTCCACGAGAGGTCGTTCCACTCGGGGATGAGGTTCCCGAGGGGGCACCCCTCGTGACAGAAGGGGATTCCGCAGTCCATGCATCGGCTCGCCTGGCGGTTGAGGGCCTCAGGTCCGAAGGCGCCCTCCTCCTTGACGTATCGCCAGTCCTTGACGCGCCTGGACACTGGCCGGTTCTTGGGGATCTCCCTTTCGCGGTGCTTGAGGAAGCCATGAGGGTCAGCCATGGGTCGCCTCCAGGAACTTGGTCCACACGCCCGGGGCGGCGAGGTCGACGCCGTCCTCCTCGAATTCCGCCAACACCTTCCTGGCCTTGGCGTACTGGCTGGGCAGCACCCGGGTGAATCGGGCTTTCGTTTCGTCCCAGGACGAGAGCAGGTCCCGGGCCTTGGGGGACTCCGTCTCCTCTAGGTACTGCTCGAGCAGGTCCTTGACGATGGCCTCGTCCTCGGGGTCGAGGGGGTCGAGCAGGAGTTCCCCGTTGTCCAGCGCCTCGACGTTGACCCGCCCCGGGTCGAGGTCGAGGACGAACCCGGTCCCGCCGGACATCCCCGCGCCGAGGTTGCGGCCAACCTGCCCGACGATGACGGCCGTCCCCCCCGTCATGTATTCGAGGGCGTGCTCCCCGGTCCCCTCGACCACCGCCCGGGCCCCCGAGTTCCTCACCAGGAAGCGTTCCCCCACCTGGCCGCGGATGAATATCTCGCCGCTCGTCGCCCCGTAGCCGATGACGTTTCCGGCGATGACGTCGCGCGAGTCGTCGAGCGAGGCCGACCGGTCCGGACGGACGACGACGCGCCCGCCGCTCAGGCCCTTGGCGACGTAGTCGTTGGCGTCTCCGAAGAGCCGAAGGGAAATGCCCTTGGGAACGAAGGCCCCGAAGGATTGTCCGGCGCATCCCGTGAGCTCGATGGCGATGGTGTTGTCGGCGAGCCCAGCCGAGCGGTACCGCTTCGTCACCTCGTTGCCGAGCATCGTCCCGACGGTGCGGTTGATGTTGCGAACCTTCGTGGAGATGGCAACGGACTGGCCCTTCTCCAGCGCCGGTGCGGCCTCGGTGATCAGCTCGCGGTCGAGCGCCTTGTCGAGTTCGTGGTCCTGGTCGACGGCGCGGAAGAGCGCCGCCCCTTCGGGCGGGGGCGCGAGAATCGGGGTGAGGTCGAGTCCGGCCGCCTTCCAGTGGTCGATCGCCGCGCGCGCGTTGAGGGCCTCGACGTGCCCGATCGCCTCCTCGATGGAGCGGAAGCCCAGCTCGGCGAGGATCTCTCGGGCCTGCCGGGCGACGTACTCGAAGTACGTCACGACGTGTTCCGGCTTTCCCGTGAAGCGGGCCCGGAGTTCGGGATTCTGCGTCGCCACGCCGACGGGGCAGGTGTCCGTGTGGCACTTGCGCATCATGATGCAGCCCGACACGACGAGGGCCGCCGTGGCGAACCCGTATTCCTCCGCGCCGAGCAGGGCCGCGATGACGACGTCCCGGCCGGTCTTCATCTGCCCGTCGACCTGGACGTAGATGCGGTCGCGCAGCCGGTTGTTGACGAGCGTCTGGTGGGTGTCCGCCAGCCCGATCTCCCAGGGAATGCCCGCATGGCGGATCGACGTCAGGGGACTCGCCCCCGTGCCCCCGTCCGAACCCGAGATGAGCACGACGTCGGCCTTGCACTTGGAGACCCCGGCCGCGACCGTGCCGACCCCGATCTCCGACACGAGCTTGACGTGGATGCGTGCCTCGGGGTTCGCGTTCTTGAGGTCGTGGATGAGCTGCTTGAGGTCCTCGATCGAGTAGATGTCGTGGTGCGGCGGCGGCGAGATGAGCCCGACCCCTGGGGTCGAGTGGCGGGTCTCGGCGACCCACGGGTACACCTTCGGGCCGGGCAGCTGCCCGCCCTCGCCCGGCTTCGCGCCCTGCGCCATCTTGATCTGGATGTCGTCCGCGTTGACGAGGTATTCGCTCGTCACGCCGAACCGGCCCGACGCGACCTGCTTGATCGCGCTCCTCCGCTCGGGGTCGTAGAGGCGGGAGGGGTTCTCGCCCCCCTCGCCGGTGTTCGAGCGCGCCCCCAGCCTGTTCATCGCGATCGCGAGCGTCGTGTGGGCCTCCTCGGAGATCGACCCGTACGACATCGCCCCCGTCGAGAACCTCTTGACGATCTCGCTGACCGGCTCGACCTCCTCCAGCGGAACCGGCGGACGATCCCCCTTGAACTCGAAGAGCCCCCGCAGCGTCATGAGGCGCTTCGACTGGTCGTCGATGATTGTCGCGTATCTCTCGTAGACCTCGTACTGCTTAGTGCTCGTCGCGTGCTGGAGCAGGAAAACGGTTTCCGGGTCGAACATGTGCTCTTCGCCCTCGCGCCGCCACGCGTAGTCGCCTCCCGTGTTGAGACGACGGTGGGCCTTGGCGGTGCTCATGCGCGGGAATCCGTCGGCGTGCCGCCTCGCCACCTCCTCGGCTATGGCGTCAAGGCCGGCGCCGTCGACCTGGGACGGGGTCCCCGCGAAGTGGCGGTCGACAAGCTCGTGGGACAGCCCAACCGCCTCGAACACCTGGGCCCCGCGGTAGGAGGCGATCGTCGAGATCCCCATCTTCGACATGACCTTGAGGATTCCCTTACCGAGCGCCTTGATGAGGTTGCGCTGGGCGGTGTACGGATCGACATCGCCGAGCATGCCCTCACGGGACAGCTCCTCGACCGTCTCCATGGCGAGGTACGGATTGATGGCCGCAGCACCGTAGCCGACGAGGAGGGCAACGTGGTGGGTCTCGCGAACGTCCCCGGCCTCGACGACCAGGTCAACCTGGGTACGGGTGTGCTGGCGGACGAGGTGGTGGTGGACGGCGCTCGTCAGGAGAAGGGACGGGATGGGAGCGTGATCGGCGTCCGCGTCACGGTCGGAGAGCACAATGAAGTTGACACCCTCGGCCATGGCCCGGTCGCACTCGTCGAAGATCGCCTCGAGTCGGGCACTGAGCCCTTCTCCCCCGTCCTTGACGGGATAGAGGCCCGATATCTTCCGCGTCCGGAAACGACCCTTGCCCTCCGGGTTCTTGTCGAGGTGGAGGATCTTCGCCAGCTCGTCGTTGTCGATGATCGGGAAGTCGACGTGAAGCTTGCGGGCGTGCTCGGGGGTCGTATCGAACAGATTCGGCTCCGGTCCGATGGCGCTGGAGAGGGAGGTGACGACCTCCTCACGGATCGCGTCGAGGGGCGGGTTGGTCACCTGGGCGAAGACCTGGCGGAAGTAGTCGAAAAGAAGCCGCGGCCGGTCGGACAGGACGGCGATGGGTGTGTCGGCACCCATGGCCCCGATCGGCTCCTTGCCTGTCTTGGCCATGGGGGTGAGGATGACGCGCAGGTCCTCCTCGGTGTACCCGAACGTCCTCTGGCACTGCGTCACCTCGACGCTCGAATGCACAACGTGCTCGACCGGCGGGAGGTCGGACAGCCGGGCGAGGTTTGTGGAAAGCCACTCGCCGTAAGGTCGCTCCGCCGCGAGTTCGGCCTTGATCTCGGCGTCCTCGACGATGGAGCCATGTGCCGTGTCGACGAGGAGCATTCGCCCCGGCTGCAGGCGACCCTTGCGGATAACCTTCGCCGGATCGATGTCGAGCATGCCGGCCTCGGAACCCGCGACGACGAGCCCGTCGTCCGTGACGCAGAACCGTCCCGGGCGCAGGCCGTTCCGGTCGAGGACCGCGCCGATGAGCGTCCCGTCCGAGAATTGAAGGGACGCCGGCCCGTCCCAGGGTTCCATCAGCGTCGAGTGATACTCGTAGAAGTCGCGGCGCTTCTCGTCGATCTCCGTGCTGTTCTCCCACGCCTCGGGGATCATCATGAGCACGGCATGCGGGAGCGAACGCCCTCCGAGGTTGAGCAACTCGAGCACCTCGTCGAAGCTCGCGGTGTCCGAGCCCGTCGGCGTGCAGATGGGCACGATGTCCTTTGTTTCGCCCAGGTGCGGCGAAGACAGGAGACCCTCTCGTGCGGACATCCAGTTGCGGTTGCCCCGCAACGTGTTGATCTCCCCGTTGTGCGCGATCGCCCGGTACGGCTGGGCCAAGCGCCAGGAGGGGAAGGTGTTGGTCGAGAATCGCGAGTGCACGAGCGCGATCTCGGAGGCGAAATCGGGGTCGCCGAGATCTGTGAAGACCTTCTCGAGTTGATAGGTGGTCAGCATGCCCTTGTAGATGAGCGTCCTGGCCGACAGCGAGGCGAAGAAGACGTCGGCACCGTGCTCGACCCGGCGACGGACGCGATACAGCCGTCGGTCAAGGTCTATGCCGGCGAGATCCCCACAGGACATGAACGCCATGCGGAACTCCGGCATCGCCTCCCGGGCGGACGGACCCACCGGCTCGGGGTCGACCGGGACATCCCTCCAACCGAGTATCGTGACGTCCTCGGAGGCCGCCGCCTGGACCACGGCTGCAATCTCCTTGTCGGCCTTGCCGGGGGTGAGAAAGGCGATCCCGACGCCGTACTGCCCCGAGGGCGGGAGTTCGAAGTCGACGACCTTGCGCAGGAACGCGTCCGGAACCTGGGTGAGTATTCCCGCCCCATCGCCCGTCTCGACCTCCGCGCCGACGGCCCCGCGATGCTGGAGGTTCTTGAGCACGGTGAGCCCGTTGTCGATGATGTCACGCCCGGGTTCGCCCCGGAGGGTCGCGACGAATGCGACACCGCACGAGCCATGCCCGCGAGCGGGGTCGTAGAGCCCGGTCGTATTGGCTCCGGGTTCGCGTCGAGCGGGCATGCCTATCTTCCTCACCATTTCGTGGGCAGGGTCGTATCACGAGTATCCTAGAGCGTCGCCGCCCCCATCTAGGACCCGGTGGTCCGGGTACCCCGGCAGATTCCCTTCCCCTAGACGGGGTCGACCGCGGTGATGATCGTGTTGGTGCCGGCTTCCTGATCGTTCTCGACTTCGCAGTAGCCGACGGTTCCATCCTCGTACTCGACCGTGATGAGGAACACCTCGATCCCGCGATTTCTCAGTTCCCGGTAGCCGCTCTCAATGTCGTCGAGTTCGTCTCCTGTGAGGTTGTCGACGTCGACCATCGGCTCGAGGCCGTAGGCCTCGAGTTCGCGATTGAATGCGATCCAGTTCTCGCCCTCGAATACCTGGGTTTCCTGCAACCCTTCGGCGCCGAGGGCGTCGTGGCAAACGTCGATTGACGGATCGTCATCCGAAACCCCGTACTTGCGGAACATGAACGCGGCCAATCCGAGGGCAACAACCGCCACAATCGTGATGAGGACTATCGCCCCTGCACTCAGGCCCGAGTTGCCAGTCTGCCTCTCATAGGACATGCCCGCTCCTTTCCAGGAGCCTCATCTTGACGGTATCGCTGCCTGCCGCCCTTGTCACCACGAGGGTGGATGTTGTTAGGCGAGTATCCGTTTCCGGGTCGGCGCCTGCACCGAAGGCGCGCCTCTACGCCCGAGACCCCGCCTTACCGGGCCTCACCGTTTTCGAGTTCCGGGCGGGCGCTTGGTCGACCTTCTCGCCGGCGTGTTTCCGCCTCGTCATCACGAACATCGCGGCCCCCAGGAAGAACACGAGGATGGACACCCACACGTTGACCCGAACCCCGAAGACGTGGACCGCTTCATCGATGCGCAGCATCTCGATCCACAACCGCCCGGCCGTGTAGACGGCCACGTAGAGCCAGAAAACCTCGCCGTGTCGAAGCCGCATCTTGCGGTCGAGGTAGAGGATGAGGAATACGCCGGCGAGGTTCCACAACATCTCGTAGAGGAAGGTGGGGTGGAAAAGGGTGTCCACCGGATATTCGGCGGGAAAGGACGGCTGGTAAGGTTCGACCTCGAGACCCCACGGAAGGGTGGTCGGGCTCCCGAACAACTCCTGGTTGAAGTAGTTGCCGATCCGCCCGATCGCCTGGGCGAAGAGGATCGCCGGGGCCGCGGCGTCCATGAATGCCGCGAAGGACACCCCCTGCCGCCGGGCGCCGATTAGGGCACCGACGGCCCCAAGGGCAACCGCACCCCAGATCCCGAGGCCTCCCTGCCAGATCTTGAACGCGTCGAGGGGGCGGCCATACTCACCGAAGTACGGTCCCGGGGTGGAGATCACGTGGTATATCCGCCCCCCGACGATCCCGAAGGGGATGGCCCAGAGGGCGATCTCCTCGATCGCGAGCGAATCCCCTCCCCGCGCCACCCATCGGCGCCGAGTGAGCCATATGGCGAAGAAGATGCCCGTGAGGATGGCCAGGGCGTAGGCGTGAATCTGGAACGCCCCGAGGTGGAGGGCGTCCCATCCCTCCGGGGGCTTCGGGATCTTGACCGGGGTCATCGCGCTCTCACCCCCTCGGCGAGTTCAGCGGCCTTGGCGCGAAGCGACGCCAGGCCCTCCTCGACGGTGGGGGCGTCCACGAGCGTCCTCACCAGGGCGGTCCCGACGATCACCCCGTCAGCGTAACCCGCGACCTCGGCCGCCTGGTCGCCCGTCGATACCCCGAGCCCGATACAGACATACTCGGCTCCGGCCTCGCGGGTCCGCTTTACCAACACCTCGGCCTGCTTGCTGACCGTCGACCTCTCGCCCGTCACCCCCATGAGGGAGGTGGCATACACGAATCCTGTCGAGGCCTTCACGGTCATGTCCAGCCTTTCGGGGGTCGTGCTGGGGGCGACGAGGAAGATGTGGTCGAGCCCGTGCTTCTCCGCAGCGGAGATCCAGTCTTCCCCCACGTCCGGGGTGAGGTCGGGGGTGATGACCCCCACGCCTCCCGAGGCGGCCAGATCGGCCGCGAATCTGTCGAGGCCGTACTGGAGGATGGGGTTGTAATACGTCATGACGATGGGGACGGCCCCAACCTTGGTAACCGCGGTGGCCGCCTTGACGACGTCCTTCACCCGAACCCCAGCCTTGAGGGCCGCCTCGCCTGCCTTCTCGATGATGGGTCCGTCGAGAACGGGGTCGGAGTAGGGTATCCCGATCTCGACGACGTCGACCCCCGCCTCGACCATCGCCTCCATGGCGGCAATGGAATCGTCCACCGAGGGGAAGCCCACGGGGAGGTATCCAAGCAGGACCGCCCGACCCTCGTCCCGGGCCGTGGCGAAGCGGTCGACGAGGGCGCTCACGACTCGTCCCCCAGAAGGTCGAACCACTTAGCCGCGGTCTCGACGTCCTTGTCCCCCCGCCCGGACAGGTTGACGAGTATCGTTGCCCCTTTCCCCAGTTCCTGGCCGAGTGTGAGGGTTCCCGCGAGAGCGTGGGCGGACTCGATGGCGGGGATGATGCCCTCGGTCCTGCTCAACAGGCTGAAGGCGTCCATGGCCTCCGCGTCCGTGACGGGCCAATACTCGGCCCGGCCGATGGAGGCCAGCCAGGAGTGCTGCGGCCCGACGCCCGGGTAGTCGAGGCCGGCCGAGATCGAGTGGGAGGTCTGGGTCTGGCCGTCCTCGTCTTGGAGCAGGTAGGAGTGGGAACCGTGGAGCACGCCCGGGCGTCCGCCGACGATGGCCGAGGCGTGTCGTCCCGTGTCGACCCCGTCCCCGGCCGCCTCGCACCCGATGAGCCGGACGTCGTCGTCCAGGAAGGCATCGAAGATTCCGATCGCGTTGGAGCCTCCCCCGACGCAGGCGACAATGGCGTCGGGAAGACCCCCGAGGTCGAGCATCTGCGCCCGGGCCTCGACCCCGATGACCCTCTGAAAGTCCCGCACCATGGCCGGGAAGGGGTGGGGGCCGGCCGCCGTTCCGAAGATGTAGTTCGTGGTCTCGACGTTCGTCACCCAATCCCGGTAGGCCTCGTTGATGGCGTCTTTGAGGGTCCGGGACCCGGATGTCACCGAGACGACGGTGGCCCCCAACATGCGCATCCTGGCGACGTTCAAGGCCTGGCGGACCGTGTCCTCCTCACCCATGTACACGACGCATTCGAGGTCCATGAGGGCGGCCGCGGTGGCGGTAGCGACCCCGTGCATCCCGGCTCCCGTCTCCGCGATGACGCGGGTCTTGCCGATGCGCTTGGTGAGGAGCGCCTGTCCGATGACGTTGTTGATCTTGTGGGACCCCGTGTGGTTGAGGTCTTCCCTCTTGAGGAGGACGCGGGCGTTCCCCGCGTGACGCGCGAAGCGGGGAACCTCCGTGATGATGCTCGGCCGTCCGGAGTACTCGACCCCCAGCCGCGCCAACTCCTCCGTGAACGCCGGATCGATCCGCGCCTTCTCGTAAGCGTCGCTCAGTTCGTCCAGGGCCGCCTGAAGCGCCTCCGGCACGAAGCGCCCACCGAACTCTCCGAAATAAGGACCAGGGGCGGACTGAAGAGATCCCGTCACGGACGAACCGCCCTAAGGGCTGGATGGGCTCCGGCCGCGACCATCTCCGCCACCGCGGTTCTGGGGTCTTTGTCCTTGACGAGCGCCTCTCCGACGAGGACGGCGTCCGCACCCTGCCGGGCGTATTCCACGACATCGTGTCCATCCCTGATCCCCGACTCGGCGATCCGGACGATCCCGTCGGGGATGAGGGGGGCCACCTTGGCGAAGGTGTTCCGGTTGACCTTCAGGGTCCTGAGGTTCCGGGCGTTGACACCGATCACCTTGGCTCCGGCGTCGACGGCCCTGGACACCTCGTCCGGCTTGTGGACTTCGACGAGGGCGACCATGCCGAGGGAGTTCACCCGCTCCACCAAGGATTCGAGTGCCATCTGCTCGAGCGCCGCGACGATCAGGAGGACCATATCCGCCCCGTGCGCCCGGGCCTCCCATACCTGGTAGGGGGCGATGACGAAGTCTTTGCGGAGTATGGGGACCTCGACCCTGGCTCGGACGGCGTCGAGATCGCACAGGTTTCCGCCGAACCGTCGCTCCTCCGTGACGACCGAGATCATGGAGGCCCCACCCGTCTCGTAATCGGCGGCGAGGGCCGCAGGATCCGTGATTTCGGCGAGGTCGCCCCGTGACGGGCTCGATCGCTTGACCTCGGCTATGACGGCGACCTCCTTGCACCTCAGCACCCTGAGCGCATTCCGGGCCTCGGGTTGACGCGAGGCCCGTTCCTTGAGGGCGTCCATGGGGGTCGCCTCTTGACGGTTCTCGAGGTCCTCCCTCACCCCGGCGATGATGTCGTCGAGCACTCCGCGCGATCCCGTCTCTCCCATGCCCCCATGGTAGCCGCCGGACAGGAACGCTTTTCACCGACCGAAATCGTCCGACTACTCCCCGCGTCTTTCCCCTATCGAGGGCGGACGTCGGGCGTGAGCCGGGTGGCGAGGGACACCGCCTTGACGAGCGCTGCGGCTTTATCCCGAGTCTCCTGAGCCTCTCGCGTGGGCACGGAATCCGCCACTATCCCGGCCCCGGCTTGGACATAAGCCGTCTCCCCAGAGATATAGGCGGTCCTGATGGCGATAGCCGTGTCCATGTTGCCCGCGAAGTCGAAGTATCCGATGGCTCCTCCATAGAAACCCCGGCGGGTCGGCTCGACCTCGTCGATGAGGTCGATCGCCCGCGGCTTGGGCGCCCCGGAGAGGGTCCCGGCCGGAAAGGTCGCGACGAATGCGTCCAAGGCGCCCCGCTCCGTCCGAAGGCTTCCGACCACGGTGGAGCAGATGTGCATGATGTGGCTGTAGCGGTTGACCGCCATGAACTCTACGACCTCGACGGTCGTGGGTTCGCAGACCTTGGCCAGGTCGTTGCGGGCGAGGTCTACGAGCATGATGTGCTCCGCCCGCTCCTTCGGGTCGGCGAGGAGGGCCTCCCCCAACTCGTGATCCTCATCCGGGGTATCGCCCCTCGGCCTCGAACCCGCGATGGGGAAGGTCAGGACCTTGCCATTTTTGACAGACACCATCGATTCCGGGCTCGCGCCGACCACTGCGAAGGGTTCTCCGTCGTCCGCCACGAGGCGGAGGTAGTACATGTACGGGCTGGGATTGAGGGTTCGGAGGACCCTGTATACGTCCAACGGGGAGGCCTGGCACTCCACGTCGAACCTCTGAGAGGGGACCACCTGGAACACCTCTCCGTCCCGTATGGCCTCTTTGCAGTACTCGACGGTCTTCTCGTAGTCACCCTCCGGCGTGCGATGGCGGACGGATGGCTCCGACGCGGCGGAGCCCAAAACGGAGATCTCGCTCGGGGAGGCGGATCGCAACGCGGCCTCCATCTCGTCGAGGCGGGCCACGGCATCCGCGTACGCTTGCTCGATCCCCGATTCCTGGGCGTCGGCGTTGACGGCGTTGGCGATGAGCCACACGCTCCCGTCATGGTGGTCGATGGCGGCTAGGTCCGTGGCAAAGAGGAGGTAGACGTCCGGGACGTTGAGTTCGCGGACGGCGCGGGTGGACAGGGTTGGCTCCCACTCGTGGATGATGTCCCATCCGAGGACCCCGACGAGCCCGCCGGTCAGGGGAGGAAGGCCGGGGATGGACTCGGACCGCATTTCCGCCAGGGCCTCGCGTATCGCGTCGAGCGGACGCCCGTCGTTCAGTCCGACGGGGACGTCGCCGGTCCACGCCGCCTGCGACCCAGTTGCCGTCAAGCGGGCTCGGGAACGCACGCCGACGAAGGAGAAACGGGCCCGGGCCCCGTCGGGTTCGGCCGACTCGAGGATGAAGGTGTCGGGGCGATCCTGGGCGAGGGCGCGGTAGACGGCGACGGGGGTGACTCCATCGGCCAGAAGCCTTCTGACGACTGGGACGACCCTATGGGTGGCGCCAAGGGAGACGAAACCCTCCAGGGTCGGCCACGTGTTCCCCCAGTCGACCGAGACCGGGGCGTCAGGCATCGGATTCGACCCTGTCCCCGACGTCACCGTCCACGACGACGGCGCCAAGGTCGCCCCCCGCCTCGAAGCAGGTCTTCGCTCCCGTGTGGCAGGCCAGTCCGATCTGGTTGACCTTCACGAGAACGGCATCGGCGTCGCAATCGAGGGAAACCGACTTGACCCATTGGGCGTGCCCGGAGGTGTCTCCCTTCCTCCACAGCGACTGCCGGCTCCGGCTCCAGAAGACGACTCGGCCCTCCCTCAGTGTTAAGTCGAGGGCCTCGTCATTCATCCACCCCAGCATGAGGACTTCGCCCGTGTCGTATTGCTGGATGACAGCGGCGATCAAGCCCGCGGGGTCTCGCTTGAGTCTGGAAGCTATGTCGGGATCAAGGGTCACGGCCTTATCTTTCCACGAACGACGGCTAGGCCTCGCACGACTCCCTGGACAATCCCTACCTTATGGTCAGGCCGGCGTCGCTCATGGCCTTCTTCACCTCGGATATCCGAAGGGCCCCGAAGTGGAAAACGCTGGCGGCGAGGACCGCATCCGCGCCCGAGTGGGCCGCCTCGACGAAATGGGCGGTCGTCCCGGCCCCTCCGGAAGCGATGAGGGGGACGGTGACGGCTCCCCTCACGTCACGGGTCATGGCGAGGTCGAACCCGTCGGTCGTTCCGTCGGCATCCATGGAGTTGAGGAGTATCTCGCCGGCCCCCAGATCCTGCCCCCTCCTGGCCCATTCGATGGCATCGATGCCGGTACCGCGTCGCCCCCCATGGGTCGTGACTTCGTAACCCGACGGGGTCGTCGTCCCCTCCGGGCATCGGCGGGCGTCGAGGGACAGCACCAGGACCTGGCTCCCGAAACGCTCGGATACCTCTTGGATGAGTTCCGGTCGTGCTATGGCGGCGGTGTTGACCCCTACCTTGTCAGCCCCAGCCCTGAGGAGCGTGTCGACGTCGTCGACCGAACGCACCCCTCCGCCGACGGTCAAAGGGATGAAAACCTGTTCTGCCGTGCGGCGAACAACCTCGTAGGTGGTCTCCCGACCGGAAGCCGAGGCCGAGACATCGAGGAAGGTCAATTCGTCTGCCCCGGCATCGCCGTACCTGCGGGCGAGTTCGACCGGGTCTCCGGCATCGACCAGGTTCTCGAAGTTGACGCCCTTGACCACGCGCCCCTCGTCCACATCAAGGCAGGGAATGACCCGTACCGCGACTCCCATGGTTAGCTCGGGGTCCGGACGACGAGCAGGTCGACGACGAATACCAAGGTGCCGTCGCCATAGGCGAGCTCCGGGGGGACGATGAGGAGGATCTGGGAGCCCTCGGTTCGGTCGATGAGGCCCTGGTCTAGACCGAGAGGCAACTCCCCTACCCCGACCTGAGCCTTGAGCGGGCCCTCCCCGTCTTCCCAACTCGAGTCGTATACCTCGCCGGTGTCGTAGTCGACCGCATAGTAATTCGCCACGATCTTGGAGCCCGGCCTTACCTGCTCGCCTGACCCGAGGATGAGGGTCGAAACCTCGAGGCCGATGGGGGGGTCCATGGCGTCGTCGATGGTGATCGTGGGCTGCCCCGAAGGGTCGAGCGTAACCTCCGGCATTCCCTCCTTCGGCGGCAGGGTTTCCCCCTGCGCGCAGGCGGGGAGGACATCGACGAGAAGGGCGACCGCCCCGTGACCCTCGTAGCCCTCGACCGGGGGGGTGACGTGGAGGATGCGGGCCCCCACGCGTTCGTCGACGAGTACGTCGTACAACTCCTGACCCACGAGTTCTGGCACCAGAAGGTACATCCTGGGAAGGTCGCTGAAGGTGTCGACGAGCACGACGCCCGATTCGAGGCTCACGGAGTACATGTCCAGGAGTATCCGGTCGTTGGCGTTGAGCCGATCCCCATCCCCCGACCATAGGACCTCGGACTGGACCTTCGAGTACTTTAAACCGCTCGTGAAGTCGAGGACGGGGATGCCGCTGGCGTCTTCCGAGACCGTGATGTCGTCGATGCTTCCCGCGTCGGGGTCCGCGATGACGGCCGAGCACCCGCCGAGGGCGAGGGCAAGGCTGACCCAAATCGCGCAGGTCCTGGTCATGGGATCCCTTCCTGTGATGCGCCCTCAGTCTACCTTCGGAGGCTTGGCGGCCATCGAGGAGATGAGCCTGTCGACCCTGGAATCCTCGGAACGGAAGGGATCCTTGCATAGAACGGTTGCCCCCTCGTCCCCGATGACCTTGAGGCGGACCCAATCCGCGACCGTGTCCCGCCTCGACTCGAGTCCCGCCTGGATGAACCGCCCCCGGAGCCAGGCCCGGGTCGAACGCGGAGGCTCCGAAACCGATCGGACGACGTCCTCCTCCGAAACCAGGGTGCGAACGAGCCCCTGGGCGATGAGCGTGGGGTG
>Ga0307436_1000833_pt1 | contig 14314 bp, 13 predicted proteins | sample SalMarWE160440MG_FD_202513 | JGI IMG/M metagenome (GOLD analysis project Ga0307436, IMG submission 202513) | Salt marsh sediment microbial communities from the Plum Island Ecosystem LTER, Massachusetts, United States - WE1604-40 | ecosystem: Environmental > Aquatic > Marine > Intertidal zone >...
CGAGGAACATGTAGCCGGACAAAAGGGCGAACAGCAGATTCGGGCTCCAGGCGGCGACCAACGGCGGCAGGGCGCCGGCTTCGCCCAGGGTGGTGAAGAAGGCGTAGACCGAGTAGAAGATCATGCCCATCACGACCGCGACGCCGACCCCGTAGAGCGTGCCGCGGCGCCCCAGGCGAAATGCGAAGGGCAGGGCGACCAGGGCCATGACCAGCGAGATCACCGGGAAGGACAGCTTGCGCTGTAGGGCGACCTGGAGCTCGGGCACCAGTTGGCCGCTATCGCGCAGATCGCGCACATAGCGGCTCAGCTCGAGGTAGCTCATCTGTTCCGGCGGCTTGACCTCGGTGAGGAAATAGTCCGGCGTCTCCGGATAGTCCACCCGGATGGGTCGCCGGAAGCGATGGTAATCGACCACCTGGTTGCCGCGGAACGTCCGCGTCCAGCCGCGCATGAACACCCATCCCGACGAGGTGTAGCGGGCGCGCGGCGTATACATCCTGCGGACCAACTGGTAGTCCGGCCCGAACTCGAACACCTGCAGGTGGGTGAGGACCGATTTCTCGGCGTCGAAGTACTGGTAGTTGTAAATGTAACGCCCCTGGCCGAAGAGCCACTGACGGTCCGCCCTGCGGTAAGTGCGGGGCGTCGTCTGGCCGCGGATCTGATCCCGCAGCTCGGCGACCCGCCGGTTCGACGCCGGCAAGATCCAGGTCTCCAGCGCGGCGCAGACGAGCACCGTGCCGAGAGCGACGACCACGGCGGGCAGCGCCAGCCGATAGAGGCTGGTGCCCAGCGCCTTGGCGGCCGTGACCTCGTTGCTGCGCGACAACAGGCTGAAGGTGACCAGGGTGGTCACCAGGACGATGACCGGTGCGATGTCGAAGAAGATCTGGAATGATAGGTACTTGTAGTAGTTGAGTACGACGACGAGTCCGGCCTGGCCACGCAGCAGGTTGTCCGCGTTCTGCGTCAGATCGGCGACGATGTACAGGATCATCGCCGAGGCCATGACCAGGACGAAGATCCAAGTGAAGCGCCGCATCACGTATCGATCCAGCAGGTTGGGGAAGCGGAGCCGCAGACGTGGCAAGCGGATGACGACGCGCGGCGTGGAGGCGCTGCGCCGTCGGCGCGGCCCACCGACTCGAGGCCTGCGCAAGTGTTTGACCGCCCAACGAACCGGGGCGACCAGTGCCGTCCACAGCGCGTGAACGATGCCCAGGCCCCGCTCCCGGTTACGTCGCATCAGCAGGACCAGGCCGAAGCCGCTCAGCAGGATGTTCGGGAACCACATCGCCAGCCAGGGCGAGATGCGGCCCAGTCGCGCCGCCTCTTCGCCACTGTTGAGGAGGACGTAGTAGATCAGGATCACTCCGATCGACAGGGCGAAGCCGGAGGACTTGCCGCCGCGCTTGCGGGTGATGCCCAGGGGCAGGGCGAGCAGCCCGAAGACGATACAGGCGATCGGGATGGCGAACTTCTTGTGAATCTCGACCCGAGCCAGGCGGCGGATCTGCTCGGGCGCCTTGGGGTCCTGGGCTCGCACACGGAGCTCCGAGAGGGTCATCTCGCGGACCCCCTTGGAAGCCGTCACCTGTGCCTGCTGGGACGAAGTGAAACGGTCCTGCAGGAGCTGTCGCGTATGGGACGAGAAGCTCAGGTTGTAGCGGTCCGGGTTGCGGAAATCGACCTTGTGGGTGTAGGCGTCGTCGAGCTCCATGATCAGGCGCTCACCGGTCTCGTCCAGATGCAGGTTGCCGGAGCGGGCTACGGTCACCTCGTTTTCCCGCCCCGGCGCGTCCTCCGCCACGAAGACACCCTTCCAGCGCCCGGTCTCCGGCGATGTCGCAAAGACGTAGAGGACATAGGGCGGCCAATCTTCGACGAAGACCCTCGGGTCGACCTGATTCGAGATCGTCTGAGTCAGAAAGGTCATCCTCAGGCTCGAGAACAGGGCATTGGCGCGCGGCAGTAAATAGAGCGTCAGGGCACCGTTGATCAGGGCGAGAAGGAGCGACAGCATCAACACAGGACGGTAGAGCCTGGTGAGGCTGATGCCGCAGGCCCGCATGGCAGTGAGCTCACTCTCGCTGGAGAGTCGTCCCACGGCAACCAGGATGCCGAAGAGTAGGGCCATCGGCAGGGTCAGGACCAGGATGCTGGGCATGTAGAGCGCCAGCAACTCGCCGACCGCGCCGGCCGACAGCCCACGCCGGATGATCATCTCCGCCGACTGGAAGAGGAACTGCATCAACAGAATGAAGGTGTAGATCAGCAGGCCGATGCCGAGCGGCCCGGAGATCTCGTTGAGGATGTAGCGGTCGAGTCGATGCATCATCCGTGGCATCGGATTATACGTGCAGGCAAGCGAACGTAGGGAACCGGGGACCGGGCTCCAGGCCCCGGGGCTCAGGGGCGGGGATTCGGGTTTGGGAGCCTGGTTGAGTTAGAGTCCGATAAGATAGATTATGTTAAATTCATTCCATCATCACTCAAATCATCCGCCTCCCCATCCACTCCCTCGTCTCACTCCTCGCTTTCTCGGAGCTCCGAAAGGACCTCTTCGAGCGCGCGGATCAAATCCTCACGGTCGACCGTCGTGCTGCGGAAGCGCAAAGCCACGCTGTAGCTCTTGTCGGGCGACTTGAACTTGAAGACGTGTGGCTTGCGCCGTGAAGACGTGCCGCCGCGTCGTGTGGACTGTCCCCGGGCGCGCAGATCGTCCCGCGACAGTCCTTTCTCGGCCACTTCCTCGAGCAAGGCGATCATCGCCTGTTCGCTCCCTGCCTTGGCCACCTCTCGAAGTACGGTCTTGGAGCTGAGTCCCAGCGCCAACGCGGCGTCGCGCACGCGGGGCGGAAACTCCAGCAACACCAACGCCTCGGTGACGACGGTGCGGGACTTACCGACCTTCTCTGCCACCTCGGACTGGGTCAGGTCGAAACGCTTCATCAGCGACCGATAGCCTTCCGCCTCTTCGAACGGCGTCAAGTCCTTGCGTTGCAGATTCTCGATCAGGGCGATCTCCAGCGCCTCGCCGTCCGTCACCTCCATTTCGATGACCGGAACCTCATAGAGTCCGGCCTCGACCGCTGCGCGATAGCGTCGTTCGCCCGAGATGATGCGAAAGGGCTTGCGGCTGTCGTCGTCCTGATCGTCGTCTCCGTCCGGCTCGGAGGTGGCGCGCACCAGGATCGGTTCGAGCACTCCCTTGTCGCGAATCGATGCCACCAGGTCGTCCAGGTCGCCCATCGTGGCGCGCGGCTGGTTGGGGTCCGGCTCGAGGCTCGACAGCGGCACCAGCTTGCCGACCGGGGCGCCGTGGCGCACGTCGAGACTCTCCACGAAGTGGGTGTCATGGCGCATCTTGACGCGGACCGGAAGGCCTCGTTTGCTGGCCGGTTGAGAATCAGACACGGCTCAACACCTCCTCCGACAGCTTGTAGTACTCGAACGCCCCACTGGAGCGCGGCGCAAAAGTGAAGATGGACTCACGGTAGGCGGGGCTCTCCTCCAGCCGCACGCTCTTGGAGATCACCGTCTCGAAGGTCTTGTCGCCGAAGACCTTGCGAACCTGCTTGAGAATGTCCTTCGAGAGGAGCGTCCGCTTGTCGTACAGCGTCAGCACGGCGCCGAGGATCTGCAGCTCCGGGTTCGCCCTGGTCTTCACCTTGTCTACCGTCTCCAGCAGGTCGTCGGTTCCCTCCAGGGCGAAGTAGCTCGATTGGATGGGGATCATCACGTGCGTCGCCGCCACCAGCGCGTTGACGGTGATCAGCCCGAGGGTCGGCGGGGTGTCGATGATGATGTAGTCGTATTCGTCGCGGATGGACTCCATGCGATCCCGGAGCCGGTAGTGCGCGTCCAGCTCGCCCAGCAGTTTGGCCTCGATCTTGGCCAGGGCGATGCCGGATGGGGCGACCACCAGATTCTCGGCCTTGTTGGCCGGAATCATGACGTCGCGAATGTCTTGGCCATCGGCGAGGACGTGGAACATGTTGAGGGGCGCCTCGTGCACCTCGACGAAAGACATCGAGCTGTTGGCCTGTGGATCGAGGTCTACCAGGACGGTGCGCAGGCCCTTTTGCCCCAGCGCGGCCGCCAGGTTGATCGCGGTCGTGGTCTTCCCCACCCCGCCCTTCTGGTTGGTGATGGCGATAATCATGAAGGGACCCGGTTGACGGGGAGTCTATGGCCCCGGCCGGACCGGGTCAAGGCGACGCCCCGCCAGGCGGTATCGAAACCATGTCGGCGCGCCGACATTCCATGCAAACTACTGAAAATAGAGACTTTAGCGAAAGGCGGCTACATCTTGTACTTGCCAAGCTCTTCGGGATCGACCTCTTCGAGCCATTGCTTGAGACGCTCCTCGTCACCGGACTCGAGGGTGAGGTCGACCGCCTGCGCCTTCTCCAGGACCGAGGGCAGGACGAAGATCGGGGCGTCGGAGCGCAGGGCCAGGGCGATCGCGTCGCTGGGACGAGAATCGATCGTCATCTCCTCGCCGTTGGCGAGGGCGAGATAGATGAGCGCATAGAAGGTGTTGTCGCGCAGGTCGGAGATGAGGATCTTTCTGACCTCGGCGCCCAGTTGCTCGACGACCGCCTTGAGCAGGTCGTGGGTCAGCGGGCGGGGCACGTTGATGTTCTCGACCTGCATCGCGATGGCGTTGGCCTCGAAGATGCCGATCCAGATCGGGAGCAGGACCCGAGCCTCCTGATCGCGAAGCACGACGATCGGGGCCTTGGAGCTCGGATCGAGCATCAATCCCTTGATCTCCATGCGGACGGCTTCTTCTTGCGGCTTCGTATTCATCACCGTCTATTCTGAGCGCGCGACCTCGCGCGGTCAAGTAAGTGACGGCGGGGGTCCCGGGCCGAATTCAGACGGCGGCCGAGAGGGGCTCGACGGGCTGGCCTCGGAGGCTATGGGGAAGCGCTTCGGCGATTCGAATGCGGGTCAGGCGGCCGGGCCGGACCGGCTTCGCCGGCGGCGGGAAGTGCACCACGCGATGGCAGGGCGTGCGACCCACCAGCGATTCACCGTCCTTTCCCCAACCCGTCACCAGCACGTCATACGACTTCCCCACCAGATCGTGGTTGAGCTCGGACTGAATGCCTTCCTGCAGCGCCAGCAGCCGCTGCAGCCGTTCGCTCGCCACCGGGTCGGCGACTGGTTCGCCCAGGCGTGGCGCCGCGGTGCCCGGCCGCGGGGAGTACTTGAAGGCGAAGATCGAGGCGAATCGCATCTCGCGCACCAGCGACAGCGTGTGTTCGAAGTCCTCGTCCGTTTCCCCGGGGAAGCCGACGATGAGATCGGTCGACAGCGCCAGGTCGGGCCGCGCGTCGCGCAGTTGACCCACCAGCTCCACGTACTCCGCCCGCGTGTAGCCACGGCCCATTCGGCGCAAGACGTGATCCGAGCCGGACTGTACGGGCAGGTGGAGATAGGGCGAGATGTTCTCGTGCCGCCCCACCTGCTCCACCATGCGCGGCGTGAAGTCGCGCGGATAGGAGGTGACGAAGCGCAGGCGTTCGACCCCCGGCGTGCGCGCCACCGCATCCAGCAGGTCGGCGAAATCGAGCGGTTCGGCCGGATCGCGCCAGTGATTCACCGTCTGGCCGAGCAGTTCGATCTCCAGGAAGCCATAGTCGACCAGGTGGCGGACCTCGGCCAGGATCTCCTTCATCGAGCGGCTGCGTTCGGGGCCGCGGGTCAGCGGCACGATGCAGAAGGTGCACCTCTTGTTGCACCCTTCCACGATCGTCACCATGCCCTTGTACTGGCCGTCGCGGCAGATGCTGTCGAATTCGTACTCCCGGCGCGGTGGAAATCCGGTCGCCACGAGCCGTTCGCCGCGCCGGCGCGCGGCCAGGACGTCACGCAGCTCACCGACCCGCGACGGGCTGAGGACGAAGTCCAGCTCCGGCACCCGGTCGAGTGCTCGCTGCCCGACCTGCTGGGCGACGCAGCCGGTGAGGCCGATCAGCAGGCCCGGCCGATCTTCCTTCAGGCGTCGGTACTCGCCCAGCCGGGAGAAGACCTTCTGCTCCGCCTTCTCGCGCACGCTGCACGAATTGAGCAGGATGACATCGGCTTCGGAGACTCGCCGGGTCGGCAGGATGCCCTGTTCCATCATCTGGCCGGCCATGCGCTGGCTGTCCAGCTCGTTCATCTGGCAGCCCCAGGTCTCGATGAAGTAGCGCCGTGGGCGAGGTGCCGGATGTGCCGTCACTGCTGCGGTTCCTCCATGGTGTCCGGCTCCCCCGGTTCGACCGTGGGGAGCTCGTCGCTGGAGGTGTCTTGCTTCGGCTCGTATTTGATTCCCTCGCGCAGCCAGCCGGGCAAGGCGCCGGCCCGCCGGCCCTCATCCAGGAGCTTCTCCAGGTCTTCGCGCGCCGTCTTGCTGTCCTCTCGGGCCTTGTCCAGCTCGCTGAGCGCCAGATCCCATTCCGGCTTGATCTCCTGGTCCCGGTGATAGCCGTCATCCGCGGCGTAGAACTCCTGGCGCAGCTCGGCCACCTTCTTCTGAAGCGTCTCGATGCGTTCCACGGCATCGTGCCAACGCAGCCGCGCATCCAACATCTTGGAACGCCAGTACTCCTCCTTGACCGCCGGATCGGAGGAGGTGGCGGCGTCGGGGGAAGGCTGCATCGCCTCCGGGTTCCCGGCCTTCTGCCGCGCCTCCTCGTCGAGCGGCGTGTCGACGTAGGTCAGCTTGCCGGTCGCGTCTTTGAGAGTGTCGTTGGTGATCACCGCGACCGGGGGTCCGGCGTGCTTCCGGCGCTCGCGTTCCGCCTGGGCGGCGGCGACCATGTCCGTCGTCGTCTTCGGCGCCGGCTCCGGAGGGTTGATCTCGACCACCGAGTCGTCCTTCACCGGCGCGGCGACCGGTGGTTCAGAAGGGGGTTCGGGTTGAGGTTGGACCTGAGCCACGGTCTGGGGCGGCAGCGGCGTCGCCGCCTGCTTCTTCGTCGAGGCGCACCCCGACAGCACGATCACGGTGGCGCAGGCGGTGAGCGCCGTGATCAATGACAATCGATGCCGAATGGTTTCAAGCGCGGCCATAGCGGTCCTCGAGGCGGACGACGTCGTCGAGCTCCGGCGTCGACACCTCTACGATGTCACAACCCGCCGCCCCGGCCGTCATGCGATGCCGGCAACCGGTGCGGACGCGATAGGCGTCGCCCGGATGCATGGTCCGGGTCACCAGCCGGCCTTCCTCCTCCACCACCAGCTCGTACTCGCCCGACAGCAGGTAGAGCGTCTCATCCTTCTGTTCATGGTACTGCAGCGACAGAGCCTCGCCCGGATCGACGTGAAGGATCTTGCCGGCGTAGCGCTCGGTGTGCGCGAAGATCAGCTCGTAGCCCCAGGGCTTGTCGATTCTGCGCACCGGAGTCAGCATCGAAACTCCCGCCTCCTCACTCCGCCGCCGTCGCGGCCAACTCGGTCAACGCCTGCGCGAGCAGCTGCTCGACCTGCGCCGCGTCGCCGGCCGCGAGACAGCGCTCCACCAGCACCTCGGACTGCCGCACCGTGATCCCCCGGATCATCCGCTTGAGGACCGGAATCGCCCGCGGTCCGACCGAGAGCTGGCGCAATCCGAGGCCGATCAGCAGCGGCACGTGAATCGGATCGGCTGCCATCTCGCCGCAGATCGAGACCTCGATACCCGCCTCTGTTGCGCTACGGACGACGAACCGTATCATCCGGAGGATGCTCGGATGCAGAACCTGGTAGAGCGCTGCCACCTGCTCATTGTTGCGATCGACGGCCAGGGCGTATTGCGCCAGATCGTTGGTACCGATGGAAAAGAAGTCGGCCTCGAGCGCCAGATGGTCGGCGATTCCCGCGGCGGCCGGCACCTCGATCATGATGCCGACCGGGATGTCGGCCCGATGGGCGATCTTTTCGCGTTCGAGCTCCGCCACCACTTCGGCCGCCTGCTGGCGAAAGCGTCGCACCTCTTCAATCGTCGCCACCATGGGCAACATGATGCGCAGGTCACCGTGGACTCCGGCCCGGTAGAGCGCCCTGAGCTGGGTCCTGAACACGTCGGGACGGGCCAGAGTCAGGCGGATGCCGCGCAGGCCGAGTGCCGGGTTGTCACCGGCGGTCTCGAGCACCTCGCGGGCGATCTTGCGTCCTCCGAGGTCGTAGGTGCGGATGATCACCGGATGCGGCGCCATGCTCTCCAGCAGGCGGCGATAGGTCGCAAGATGCTCCTCTTCGGTCGGCAGTTCCGGGCTGCGTTCGATGTACAGGAACTCGCTGCGATAGAGACCCACGCCGGCCGCCCCGAATCGTGTGGCCTCCTGGATCTCCTCATCGAGGTCGATGTTGCTGCGCAGGGTGACCGCCACGCCGTCGCGGGTCGTCGCCGGGGAGTGGTTCTCATCGCTGAGCGGCCGCTCGCGTTCTGCCGCGTTCTCGGCCTGTTGGGTTCTGTAGGCGGCGAGGAGCTCCGGCGAAGGATGGAGGATCACCCGGCCGGTGTTGCCGTCGACGATGAGCGGATCGTTGTCGGTCGCCGCTTCGGTGATGCCGGCCAGGCCGCCTACCATCGGAAGGTTGAGCGAGCGCGCGATGATCGTCGTGTGGGAGGTCAGTCCACCTCCCTCGAGCGCGAACGCCACGGCGCCCTCCCGCCCGAGCCTTACCGCCTCGGACGGGGTCAGATCGGGCGCGACCAGCACCACTTCGCCCGCCAGCTCGGAGAGCTCGTGGTGCTCAATGCCCTGCAAGGCGCGCAGCAGGCCCCGTTCGACATCGCGCAGGTCCTGCACGCGCTCCTCGAGCTGCACGCTGCCGCTCTCCTTGAAGCTGGTGGCGAGCTTCTCGACCGTGCGGTAGACCGCCCACTCCGCGTTGACCTGGCGCTGACGGATCCTTTCCTCGACTCGGTTCAAAAAGCTGCTGTCGCTGAGGATGAGCTGATGGGCGTCGAAGATTGCCGCGAGTTCCTTGGAGAGATCCCCCTCGACGCCCTTTGCCGTCTTTTGCACCGCGACCCGTGCTTGCGCGACTGCGTGGTGGAATCGCTCCACCTCGCTCTCGACCCGATCTTCCGGCAGCGGAAATCGGAACACCTTGAGCTCGCGGTCGTGGACGCATACCGCACGCCCGACCGCCACCCCACCGGAGAGGGGTACCCCCTGGAGCTCCAGCATCTCACCCCCTGGAGCCATCACTCGCTCTCCCCGAAACGATCGTCGAAGAGCTCGTTGATCGCTTGCATGGCTGCTTCCTCGTCCTCCCCGTCGCAGCGCACCAAGACGCGAGTGCCCTGTGGCGCGGCCAGTAGCAGGATCCCCAGGATGCTCTTGGCGTCGACCTCCTCGCCGTCCTGGGACAAGGTGACCTGACTGGAAAACGGCGACGTCACGTGAACGAGGCGAGCCGCCGCCCGGGCATGCAGCCCGAGCCGGTTCTTGATCTCCAGCTCCCGTTCGATCACTCCGGTACCTCTCGCTCGCAACCATTCGGCTCGCCCTGCCCGTCGGCCGCACCACGAATGCTGTCGCGTCCCTTGGCCTCGATCCAATCGGTCAACTGGTCCAGCGACAGGCCCTCCGGCCGGCAGCAGGCCAGGCGGACGACCATCGGCAGGTTGGTCCCGGCGAGGACGTGAATGCGCCGCGTCTCGGCCAGCTCCTGCGCCGCGTTGAAGGGTGTGGCGCCGTGCATGTCGGTCAAGACGAGCACGCCTTCACCACTGTCGAGGCGGTCCACGGCCTCGCCGACGCGGCGCAGGCATTCCTCGCGAGTCGTCTGCCAACCGAGCTCGAGAGCCTCCATCGCCGGTAGCTCGCCGACGATGGTACGGGTCGCTTCCACCAGCTCCGTGGCGAGGCGACCCTGCGACAAGATGAGTGTTCCAATCATGGTCCTATGCCGGTTCGTCCTCGATGTCCCGATGCGTCGTGCGCACCGACCAGCCATTACGAACCAACGCCGATGCCAGCGTCTCCGCGGTAGCCACCGAGCGGTGACGACCACCGGTACATCCGAGGGCGACAGTTAGATAACTCCGGTTCTCGAGGCGATATTTCGGCAGCAGCCAGAGCAGCAGATCGAGCAGGCGGTCGACCAGCTGGCGGTACTCCGGCTGATCGTGCAAGAAGCTCTGCACCGGGGCATCCCTCCCGGTCAGCTCGCGCAGTTCCGGCTCGAAGTGCGGGTTGGGCAGAAAACGAAGATCGAACACCAGATCGGAGCCGGGCGGGATGCCGTGCTTGAAGCCGAAGCTGGTCAGGGTTACCACCATCTTCGGCTGCTCTTCGGGCAAGGCGCTGAAATCGCGATAGATCTGGCGCCGGATCTGGTGCACGGTGAGGGCGGTGGTATCGAGCACCACGTCCGCCCGCGCCCGCAGCGGCGCCAGGATCCGGCGTTCGCGTCGGATGTCGTCGATCACCGGACGATCCTCGGTCAGGGGATGCGGACGGCGCGATTCCGAGTAGCGTCGGACCAGCGCCTCTTCCGACGCTTCGAGAAACAGGAGGGTGCATTGCGCCCCGCCGTCGGCCAGCCGCTCCAGCAGGCGAGGAAACTCTTGCGCGAATCCCGGGGTCCGCACGTCCGCGACCACGGCGATTCGTGCGGCGCCCCCGGCCATCTTGGCCGGCTGGAAGAGCAGCTCCTCGAGCAAGGGGAGCGGCAGATTGTCGACGCAGTACCACCCCAGGTCCTCGAAGCAGTTTGCGACCGTGCTCTTGCCGGACCCGGAAAGGCCGGTGATGACCACCAGCGCCGGAGACGCGTCGGCCGGCGGGCTCGACGAGGGCTCGGCTGCCGCGCTCATGACTTCTTCGTGGTGTCCGGCTCGGCATGCGGACGGGACTGCAGTTGGCGCACAAAGGCCTGTGCGGAGTTGTGCCCCTGCAGCTTCAAGACGTGATTGCGTGCCGCGATCTCGACCAGGATCGAGAGATTGCGTCCCAACGCTACCGGCATGCGGATGTAGGGAACGGGCGTGCCGAGGATCTCGTGCACCGACTCGTCGAGGCCGAGGCGATCGTACTGCCGCTTCTCGTCCCATGCCTCCATCTCGATCACCAGGTCGATCGATTTGCGCTCCCGCACCGCGGCCAGCCCGAAGAGATCCTGCACGTTGATGATCCCGATGCCGCGCAGTTCCATGTGGTGCCGCAGGGGCTCGTCGCAGAAGCCGATGAGCTCGCCGCTCGGGTAGAGCTTGACCCGCACGCGATCGTCCGCCACCAGGCTGTGACCCCGCGTGATCAGGTCGAGCGCACACTCGCTCTTCCCTACCCCACTGCCGCCGATCAGCAGCACCCCCAGACCGTAGATGTCGAGCAAGACGCCGTGCAGGGTGGTAGTCGGCACCAGCCGATCTTCGAGGAAGAAGCCGATCCGCTTGATCACGGTCGAGGAGAGCGCCGATGAGGAGAGCAGCGGGATGTGCCGGTCACGACAAAAATCGAGCAGCTCCTGGATCGGTTCCAGGCCCTTGGTCACCACGAAGACGGGCACCGGCAGCTGGGTGATCCCGTCGATGCGTTGACGCCGCACCTCCGGCTCGAGCTCGCTCAGGTAGGCGAGCTCACTCTCGCCGACGATCTGCACCCGCCCTTCCTTGATGTAGGGAAAGTAGCCCGCGAAGGCGAGGCCGGGTTTCTGTACGCGAGGATTGGTGATGCGATTGTCCAGCCGGTCCTCACCGGTCAGCACCGTGAGTCCGAGTTGCCGCAGCTCGGTGTCCAGGAGTTCGCGAACGGCCACCGCCTCCCGCTCGCGGGTCACCTCATTCACCGGGTTCCTCGCGCAACAGGTCGTAAATCGACGCCGCGTCGTGCATTTCCATCAAGCGCGTGGCGTGCTCGTCCAGCTTGGCCCAACGCGAGATCGCCGCCAGCGACTTCAGGTGCTCGGCCGGCGCGTCGGCGGGAGAGAGGACGAGGAAGAAGACGTGCACCTGCTTGCCGTCGACCGAGTCGAAATCCACTCCGGCCGGCGATAGGCCCACCGCCAGGATGACTTCGTGGATCTGCTCGAGCTTGCAGTGTGGGATGGCGACTCCGGCTCCGATCGCCGTCGAGCCGAGCTGCTCGCGATCCCACAGACGCTCAAACAGTTGGTCCGCGTCGCGCACCACGCCGCGCTCGGCCAGGGCCTGGGCAAAGGCGCGCAAGACCCCCATCCGATCCGTCCCTTCCAGGCGGGGAAAGATCAGATCGGCCCGAACTAGCGAGGATAGGAGCACAGGCACTAGATCTCCGGCGCGATGAGCCCGTAGTTGTCGTCGCGCCGACGATACAGCACGCTCACCTGCTCGGTCGTCGAGTCGCGGAAGACCACGAAGTCGTTCTTGCCCTGTTCGAGTTGCAGCGCGGCTTCCTCGAGGCTCATCGGCTTGATGCGCAGACGACTCGACTTGATGATCCTGGGTCCCTCCTTGGCGCCGATGCTCTCGCGTTCCAGCACCTCCATCGGCCACTGGTTCTGCTGTCCCCGACCGCCCCGGCGTCGCTTGTCGGTGAGCCGCTTGCGGCTGCGCCTCGCCTGCTTCTCCGCCTTGTCCAAGACGGAATTGAGCGAGTCGAGCATGTCATCTGTCTCTTCGCCCGCCTGCAAGACGCCGAGGCGGTGCGTGATGTGCAGATCGGCGATGCGCCGGTGTTTTTCCTGCTCCAGCGTGAGACGAACCTCGATCGGTTCCTCGAGGAACCTGGCCAGCTTCTGGAGCTTCTCCTCCGTGGTCGCGCGCAACCCTTCGTTCAGGGTGTAATTGCGACCGATGTATTCGATGTTCATGGGTCTCCTCGTGCACAGGGCAGTCGGGTCTGTGCCGGCTGCCCATCATCTTTCAGAAGATCTCTCTGCGGTCTGTCGACGACGGGATCTGCAATTCATCCCGATACTTGGCGACCGTACGGCGCGCGATCGAGATCCCCTCGCGCTTCAGGGCGCGCGCCAAGGCGCTGTCTGAGAAGGGGTGCTTCGCATCCTCCGCCTCGACCAGTTCGCGAATGCGTTTCTTCACCGTCAGTGATGAGATGTCGCCTCCGTAGGCGCGGTCGAGGCCGCTGTGGAAGAAGTACTTCAGCGGGAACACGCCGCGAGGGGTATGCATGTACTTGTTCGAGACCACCCGGCTGACCGTCGATTCGTGCATGCCGATGTCGTCGGCGACGTCACGCAGCACCATCGGTTTCAGATGCTCGATCCCGTGGTCGAAAAAGTCGCGCTGCTGCCGAAGAATGGAGTCGGTCACCTTGTAAATCGTGCGCTGCCGCTGGTCCAGGCTCTTGATCAGCCAGGCAGCGGCCCGCATCTTCTCCTTGAGGAACTGGCGTGTGTCCGCCATGTCCTTCTCCCGCTTCGCCCTGCGCAGCATGCGCCGATAGGCCCGAGAGATGCGCAGCCGCGGCATGCCGTCGTCGTTGAGCTGCACGGCATAGTCGTCGCCGACCTTGACGATGGCGACGTCGGGCTCGATGTATTGGGCGCGATCGCTGTCGTAGGCCCGTCCGGGACGTGTCTGCAGCCGCTTGATCTCTTCGACTACGGGCTCCAGCTCGGCGAGAGGGATGTCCAGCTGCTTGGCGATGGCCGGAAACTGGCGATGCAGGAAGGCTTCCCAGTGATCGCGCACGACGCGCCGCACCAGGGAGTCCTCGGGCTCCTCCGCCTGGTCCAACTGCACCAGCAGGCTTTCCTGCAGATTACGGCAAGCCACTCCGGGGGGATCGAAACCGCGCACCCGGCACAGTGCCTGCTCCACCTCTTCATGCTCGTATGGCGGCGCGTCCGGAGCCATCGGAGTCAGTGCCTCGAGCTCCTCCATCGACGCCACCAGGAAGCCGTCCTGGTCGAGATTGCCGATGATCTGCTCGCAGATCTCGCGCTCTCGCGCCTCGGCGTCCGACATATGGAGCTGCCACAGCAGGTGGTCGTAGAGGTCGGGTTCGCGCGACAGCGTGTTCTCGATCGGCGGCGCCTGGCGCGTCTCGCCCATGTAGGGCACGCTGGAGGTCTCCCATTCCTCGTTGAAGTACTCCTCCAGGTCGACGTCTTCGAGCGACTCCTCGTGGTCGAGCTCATCCTCGGGCGATTTCTCCTCGCCTTCGCTTTCGAGCTCGTCCGCCTTCGCTTCTTCCTCTTGCGTGTCCTCGAGACCGTCCAGCTCCTCAAGCAGAGGATTCTCTTCCAGCTCCTGGGCCACCACCTGACGCAGCTCCATCCTGGTCATCTGCAGCAGCTTGATCGCCTGCTGCAGCGACGGGGTCATGACCAGCTTCTGAGATAGCTTCAGAGCTAGTTTCTGCTCGAGCGCCATACTGAA
>Ga0307436_1000835_pt1 | contig 14311 bp, 15 predicted proteins | sample SalMarWE160440MG_FD_202513 | JGI IMG/M metagenome (GOLD analysis project Ga0307436, IMG submission 202513) | Salt marsh sediment microbial communities from the Plum Island Ecosystem LTER, Massachusetts, United States - WE1604-40 | ecosystem: Environmental > Aquatic > Marine > Intertidal zone >...
AGAACGGTGCCACGTTCGCCCAATGCTTGGCCGCGGCCATGGCCGCAATGTCGCGCAAGTACCAGACATTGTTCTTGGCATCGTCGGCCGGCGTGAACAGCCCGCGCGTCTCCGGCCAGCGCACGATGCCGACGATATCGACGCTACCGCGGCTGGCGCCTTGCGCGCGGGTCGCCGGGTCCTTGCGATCGATCGGCACGAAGCCGCGATCGACGATGACGATGCTGCCGCCGGTGAGCCGCGCCGGCGCGAACACGAAGTAGCCCGGTCCTTTCACATCGGGACGGAAGGCCGAGCCGGCGCTGTAGACCAGCGCTTCCTGGCCGGGCAGCAATTCGGCGGAAAAGCCGACGCGGCTAAACTCCTCGCGTTGCGGAATTAGATGCGCCCAGGTCTCGGGCGGCGGCAAATCCTCGGGCGCGCGATCGAGCCGCGTGGTTATGGCTGCAATCAGATTTTCCTTCCAGACCTTGCGGTCGAGTTGCCAGATGCCGAGGCCGATCAGGATGGCGAGACCAACGATCGCGAAGATCGTTGGCTCCAGCACGCCGCGCCCTGCCCTCACTCGTCGCTCCGGTGCACGAGCCGGCCTTCCGCCGCTCTATGATGGTATTGCAGCGCGATCAGCAGGCCCTTGATCGGCCGCAACGGAGCCAGCGTCACGATCAGGATCAGCGGCAGCCACAGCGCCGCGTGCACCCAATAAGGCGGCTGATAGACTACTTCGGTGAGCAGTGCCGCTAAGACGACCAAGGCGCCGCCGATCAGGATGACGAACACCGCCGGCCCGTCGCCGGCGTCGGCGAAGTTGAAATCGAGGCCGCAATGTTCGCAAGCGGGGCGCAAGGTGAGGAACCCCTGGAACAGCCGGCCCTCGCCGCAGCGCGGGCAGCGGCCGCGCAGACCGCGGCCGATCGGCAGAGCACCGGGCGATGCATGGTCGTTCATATTTTGCACCTCAAACGCAAAAGGGCGGCGTCGCCGCCGCCCTCTTGAAGTCACGAGTGACGGTCACTCGACATGCACCACGCCGCCGCCCCATACATATATGCAGGCAAACAGGAACAGCCAGACCACGTCGACGAAATGCCAGTACCAGGCGGCAAATTCGAAGCCGAGGTGCTGGGTCGGGCTGAAATGGCCCTTGATCGCGCGGATCAGGCAGACGATCAAGAAGATCGAGCCGATGATCACATGGGCGCCGTGGAAGCCGGTCGCCATGAAGAAGGTGGCGCCGTAGATGTTACCTTTGAAGGCGAAGGCGGCGTGGGAATATTCGTAGGCCTGCACGCAGGTGAAGGTGAGGCCGAGCACGATGGTGAGCACGAGACCCCATTTCAGGCCCTGCCGGTCGTTTTCCAAGAGCGCGTGATGCGCCCAGGTCACCGTGGTGCCCGAGGTCAGCAGGATCAGCGTGTTGAGCAGCGGCAGGTGCCAGGGATCGAAGGTCTCGATCCCCTTCGGCGGCCAAACGCCATGGGTAAAGGCGATGCGGGCGACATCCTTCATCGCGTCGGGGAACAGCGCCGTGTTGAAATAGGCCCAGAACCAGGCGACGAAGAACATCACCTCGGAGGCGATGAACAGGATCATGCCGTAGCGGTGCGAGATCTGCACCACCTGGGTATGAAAGCCCTCGTACTGGGCTTCGCGGATCACGTCGCGCCACCAGCCGATGAAGGTGTAGAGCACGCCGATAACGCCGAGGCCGAACACCGCCGGCGCCGCGGCATACATATGGTGCATCCAACTGATGAGGCCGACCGCTAGGATGAAGGCCGAGATGGCGCCGACCGCTGGCCAAGGGCTCGGATCGACCAGGTGGTAATCGTGATGCTTGGCGTGGGCGTCGGCCATCGTCGTCTCCGTTGCGGTCCGGGCGACACGCGCCCGATCCCCTATTAAAGATTGTTCGCTTTGTTGTCAGTTGCTTGCGCCAGCGGCTGCGCCGGCTCGCGCAGCCGATAGAAAGTGTAGGACAGCGTGATGGTGTTGAGGCTGTCCTGGTCGCGATCCTTGGCGATCGCCGGATCGACGTAGAACACCACCGTCATTTCGCGGGTCTCACCCGGCCTCATGGTCTGCTGGGTGAAGCAGAAGCAGTTGATCTTGGTGAAATAGCCGCCAACCGTCGGCGGCGAGACGTTGTAGGAGGCCTGCGCGGAAATCTCGCGCGCCGCCTGATTGACGACCTTGTAATGCACCGTCGCCACCTCGCCGATGCGAAGCTTGATCTCGTTCTGCTCCGGCTCGAATTTCCACGGCAGCCCGGGCGTCACGTTGGAATCGAAACGAATGGCGAGCGTGCGGCCGAGTACCTGTCCGGGCGCGGCGCTCGCCACCTGCGGCGTACCGCCAAAGCCGGTGGTGCGACAGAACCAGTTATAGAAGGGTACCGCGGCGTAGGCGGCACCCACCATGCCGACCGCGAAGGCACCGCAGACGGCGGCGATCAACAGGTCGCGCCGCGGCGGCTTCTTATCTTGCCTGGGAGCGAGCGCGATCATGGCGCGGGGCTCATATGGGGCGGACCAGGACGCCCGGCCCCTTCACCAAGGTCATGATGTAGAACAGGATGACCAGCGCGGCGAGCGCCAGCGCAATGGCGATCGAACGCGACCGGCGCGCGCGCTTCTGCGCCTCGGTGAGCACGACGCCGTCGTCGTCTTGTTTGTCGTTCATCGCGATACCGACAGTCACGTCACACCACCAGCCGGGCGAGCAGCCCGCCCCATCCCCGCTCGATCAGCAGCACCGCAAACAACAGAAACAAATACAAGATCGAGAAAGCGAAAAGCCGCTTGCTGGCGCGCTCGGCCGGACGGCGTTCGCAGAACACCTGCCAGGCCAGCACCACCATGATGGCGCCGGCCCCCGCCGCAGTCAGTCCATAGAGCGGCCCGGCAAATCCAAGCGCCCACGGCGCGACGCCGAGCGGCACCAGGATCAGCGTATAGCGCAGAATCTGTTGGCGCGCGCTGGCGTCGCCGGCGACCACCGGCAGCATCGGGATGCCGGCACGGGCGTAGTCGTCGGCGCGATAGAGTGCCAGCGCCCAGAAATGCGGTGGTGTCCAAAAGAAGATGATCAGAAAAAGCAGCATCGGTTCCAGCGACAGCGAGCCGGTCGCCGCCGCCCAGCCGATCATCGGCGGGAAGGCGCCGGCGGCGCCGCCAATCACGATGTTCTGTGGCGTCGAGCGTTTGAGCCAGACCGTGTAGACCACGGCATAGAAGAAGATGGTGAAGGCGAGCAGCGCGGCAGCGAACGCATTGACCAGCAGGCCCAGCGTCGCCACCGAAAACGCCGCCAGCGTCATCCCGAAGGCGATCGCCTCGCCGCGCTTGATGCGCCCGCGCGGCACCGGACGGCGCGCCGTGCGGGTCATCAGGGCATCGATGTCGCCGTCATAGCCCATGTTGAGTGCGCCGGCTGCGCCCGCGCCGACCGCGATGCAGAGCAGCGCGGTGAAGCCGGTCATCGGATGCAAGCTTCCCGGCGCGATCGCCAGGCCCACCAGCGCGGTGAACACCACCAGCGACATCACCCGCGGCTTCATCAGCGCAATGTAGTCGCGGACGTCAGCGAGGCTCGGCTCGGCAAGGCCAAGCCCGGCCGGGGCGGCGACGAGCGCGCCGCGGAAGTCTGCGCCTTCACTGACGAGCGACATTTATGCCGGTTTCCTCGAGTTTTTACCTGGTTGCATTTTTTGTTTTGCGCGTGATCTTTTCCGAAAACCGGTTCCCACTTTTCGGGATCACGCGCCTACTTGATCCGCGGCAGCGTCTCGAACTGATGGAACGGCGGCGGCGACGACAGCGTCCATTCCAACGTCGTCGCGCCCACGCCCCACGGATTGTTGCCGGCCACGCGTTTCTTGGCGAAGGCCTCGATCACGCCGATAAAGAAGATGACCGTACCAATGCCCGCGATGTAGGCGCCGTAGGACGAGATCTCGTTCCAGCCGTGGAAGGCGGCGGGGTAGTCGATGATACGGCGCGGCATACCGGCGAGGCCGAGGAAGTGCATCGGGAAGAAGGTCAGGTTGACGCCGATGAAGGTGACCCAGAAGTGCAGCTTCGCGATGGCCTCGTTGTACATGTAGCCGGTGATCTTCGGGAACCAATAATACCAGCCGCCGAAAATGGCGAACACGGCGCCGAGCGAGAGCACATAGTGGAAATGCGCCACTACGTAATACGTGTCTTGCAGCACGCGGTCGACGCCGGCATTGGCGAGCACCACGCCGGTGACGCCGCCGATGGTGAACAGGAAGATGAAGCCGAGCGCCCACAGCATGGGAGCACGAAACTCGATCGAGCCGCCCCACATGGTGGCGATCCAGGAGAAAACCTTCACCCCGGTGGGCACCGCGATCACCATGGTGGCGGCGATGAAATAGGCCTGCGCGCCGGTCGAAAGGCCGACCGTGTACATGTGATGCGCCCACACCACAAAGCCGACGGCGCCGATTGCGACCATGGCATAGGCCATGCCGAGGTAGCCGAAGATCGGCTTCTTCGAGAAGGTGGAGACGATCTGGCTGATCATGCCGAAGCCCGGCAGGATCAGGATGTAGACTTCGGGATGCCCGAAGAACCAGAACAGATGCTGGAACAGGATCGGGTCGCCGCCGCCCTGCGGCTCGAAGAAGGTGGTGCCGAAATTGCGGTCGGTGAGCAGCATGGTGATGGCGCCAGCCAGCACCGGCAGCGACAGCAGCAGCAGGAACACGGTCACCAGGATCGACCACACGAACAGCGGCATCTTGTGCAGCGTCATGCCGGGCGCGCGCATGTTGAAGATGGTGGTGATGAAGTTGATGGCACCGAGGATCGAGGAGGCACCGGCAAGATGGATCGACAGGATCGCGAAGTCCATCGCCGGCCCGGGGTGACCGCTGGTCGACAGCGGTGCGTATAGCGTCCAGCCAGTACCAACGCCATCCGAGCCCGGTTCGCCGCCGGTGAAGGCCGAGACGATCAGCAGTGAGAAGGAAGCCGGCAGCAGCCAGAACGAAATGTTGTTCATGCGCGGGAACGCCATGTCCGGCGCGCCGATCATCAGCGGCACCATCCAGTTGCCGAAGCCGCCGATCATGGCCGGCATGACCATGAAGAAGATCATGATCAAGCCGTGCGCGGTGATAAACACGTTATATTCGTGCGGGCTAGGGAAAAACTGGATACCCGGGTTCTGCAGCTCGAGGCGGATGCCCATCGACATCAGGCCACCGATCACGCCCGCCATGAGCGCGAACACCAGGTACATCGTGCCGATGTCCTTGTGGTTGGTCGAATAGACAAACCGGCGCCATCCGGTCGGATGGTGACCGTTGGTGTCATGGGTGCCGTGTGCAGCCGCAGTCTGAGCCATCGTTATTGTCCTTCAACCCTCATCTTTGTCGCCGGGATTATATTCGAGTTTTTATATATGCGTCACTTGTTACCGCCGGCCGCGGCCACGGCTGTCGGAAGGGCGCTGTTTTTGCCGCCGTCAGTTGACGCGTATTTCTTCTTCGCCTGATCGAGCCAAGCCGTGTAGTCGTTCTCGCTCACGACGTGCACCACGATCGGCATGAAGGCGTGGTTGCGGCCGCACAGCTCGGAGCACTGGCCGTAATAGGTACCGACGCGCTCGGCCTTGAACCAGGTCTCGTTGACGCGGCCGGGAATGGCGTCGATCTTGATGCCAAACGAGGGCACCGCGAAGGAATGAATGACGTCGGCGCCGGTGGTGAGCACCTTCACCACCTTGTTGACCGGCACCACCATCTCATTGTCGACGGTGAGCAGGCGCGGCTGGCCGGCTTTCAGGTCCTTGTCCTGCACCATCAGCGAATCGAATTCGAACTTGCTGTCCGGATAGCTGTAGGTCCAGAACCACTGCTTGCCGGTAGCCTTCACCGTCACGTCGGCCTTCGGCACATTGAGCTGATAGAATAGCAGGCGGAACGACGGCACCGCGATCGTCACCAGGATCAGCACCGGGACCACGGTCCAGATCACTTCGATGGTGGTGTTGTGGGTGGTGCGCGAGGGCACCGGATTGCTGCGGGCGTTGAACCTGACCACCACGATCACCAAGAGCGCCAGCACGAACAGCGCGATCGCCGCGATGATCCAGAGCAGGAAGTCGTGGAACCAGATAATGTCGTCCATCACCGGGGTGGCGCCCTGCTGCAGGCCGAGCTCCCACTGTTGCGGCTGGCCGGTCGCGGCCAACGCTGCGCCCCCGCCCGCCAGAACGGTCACGCCCGTGACCACGAATGCGATCAACCGCTTGAGCAACAGCATTGTCTTTTGCGCTCCCTCGACGAGAAAAACGGCCGTGGATCCAAAGCTCCGCTCGCCGCCCACCGCGAGACATGATGTTCGGCTCGGCCCGTTGAGCACTGCGTTTTGCCACGGGCGTGCAGCTTTGGCTATCGTGCGGCGGGACCGGGGGGAAGTCCCGGCCTCTCAAACCACAATTCCGGGGCTGCCGCAATGCGCCTTCATGCGGTGTCGCGTGCGACAGACCGGGTATTCCATGCCCCGTTCCGGCGCCGCATTTACGCCACGGGACGGCGTCTTGAATGGGCTTAAAGCCGCGACCGACCCGGCCCCTTGCCCTTGCTTGACAGGAAAAGCCGGGCATGACCCAACGAGACGAATAAAATGCATGAACGGGGCGCCGATTCGCCCACAACCAGGCCGCCAGCACCGGCACCGGCCGCACGTCAAGGGATTGAAGGATGGGCATTCTAGGGAACCGCGGGCACGCCATTGGACGCCGGGCATGGCCACTGGCGCTGATGGCGGCGCTGACGCTGGCTCCCGCCGGGCGGGCCGCCGCCCAGGGCGCGGTCAAGTCGGTGCATAAGGACTGGCAAATCCGCTGCGATACGCCGCCGGGCGCCAAATCCGAGCAATGCGCGCTGATCCAGAGCGTGACGGCGGAAGACCGCGCCAATGTCGGCCTGACCGTGATCGTGCTCAAGACCGCCGACCAGAAGAGCCGGCTGATGCGGGTGGTGGCGCCGCTCGGCGTGCTACTGCCGTCGGGGCTGGGCCTGAAGATCGACAATGCCGACATCGGCCGCGCCGGCTTCGTGCGCTGCCTGCCCAACGGCTGCATCGCCGAAGTGGTCATGGACGACGCGCTGATCAAGAAGTTGCGCACCGGCAAGACCGCGACCTTCATCATCTTCCAGACGCCGGAGGAAGGCATCGGCTTCCCGATGAGCCTGGCGGGGTTTGGCGAGGGTTACGACAAGCTGCCTTAGCCCACAGCCCGCCCACCCTCGCCTTCGCTGCCCGATCCATGGATACTGCGCCTACAAACGCGCAGGGCAGGAGCATTAAGACGTGAAGCTGGGATTTGTCGGGCTGGGCGCCATGGGGCAGCTCATTGTTCCGCAGCTGATGACGGCGGGGCACCAGGTAACCGGCTGGAACAGGTCGCGCGACAAGGCCGCGCCGCTGATCAAGGCCGGCATGCGCTGGGCCGATACGCCGCGCGGCGTCGCCGAGCAATCCGAGATCGTGTTTTCCATCGTGACCGACGCCAAGGCGGTGCGCAGCGTCGCGCTCGGCCCGGACGGCATCGTGTCGGGCATCGGCAAGGGCTGCATCTTCATCGACATGAGCACGATCGAGCCGGAGGAAAGCCGCGCCGTCGCCGAGGAATTCGAAAAGGCGGGCGCGATCATGCTCGACGGCCCGCTGTCCGGCTCGCCTGTCACCGTGAAGGCCGGCAATGCCTCGATCATGATCGGTGGCGACGAAGAAGCCTATGAGCGCGTGAAGCCCGTGCTGCTGGCGATCGGTCCCAAAGTCACGCGCATCGGCGGCAACGGGCTCGCCTGCCAGATGAAGATCGCAGTCAATCTTTTGCTGATGGTCGAGGTCGTCTGCTTCGGCGAAGCGGTAGCGCTGGCCGAGAAAGGCGGCGTCGAGCGTGCCGTCGCGCTTGATGCCATCCTCAAGAGCGTCGCGGCCTCGCCGGTGCTCGGCTATCGCGGGCCTTTCATCCTGGAGGGCAACATGCCGAAGGTGCCGCTCGCCGACGTCACGCTGCAGCAGAAGGATATGCTGCTCGCGCTCAATCTCGGCCGCCGGCTCGGCAGCCCGGTGCCGCTCGCCGCCGCTGCCAACGAGATGATGAATGCCTGCCGCGGTCTCGGCATCGATGCCAACGATTTCGTGGTCGCGCATCAAGTCTATCGGCGCCTGGGAGGACAAGCATGAGCACGCAAGGTGAAAAGATCGGAGCCGCCTTGGCCAAGGCCATCAAGGGCACCGCCGCCTCGATCAAAGACGACGCGCCGACGACCAAGATGTACCGCACCAATATGCGCGACGTGCCCAAGGTCGAGGGCCTCAAGCGCGACGACGGCTGGGTCGACATGCAGGTGCAGTTCCTGATCGACAAGAAGAGCGCCGGCGCCAATCACGTGGTCGGCTGGACCGTGCTCAAGCCGGGCGCGCGGCACGAGAACCACCGCCATCACAATTGCGACGAGTTCTTCATCGTGCTCAAGGGCCACGGCCACATCTATACCGACGAAGGCCAAGTGCCCTCGGGAGAGGGCGACGTGGTCTATTCGCCGCGCGACTGCTGGCACGGCTTCAACAACACCTCCGACGAAGACGTGGTGCTGGTCTGGGGTTGGATGGGCGCCGGCTCGATCGAGGATTCCGGCTACCAAGTGCATCCGGACAGCCATAAGTAAAAGCTAAAGCTTAAGACGATGAAGCCTTGGCAGGACGCGCGCGTCCAGCGCGGCATGACGGCACAGCTCGCAAAGCGGCGCGAACGCATCGCGGCCGGCGAGAAACCGCTCGGCTGGAAAGTCGGCTTCGGCGCGCCCGCCAGCATGCAGAAGCTCGGCCTCGCCGCGCCGCTGGTCGGCTTCTTGATGCAGCGCGCGTTGTTGCCATCTGGCTCAACGGCGGCGCTGAATGGCTGGCTCAAACCGGTGGCCGAGCCGGAAATTGCCGTGCGCATGGCGCGTGATTTGCCCGGCGGTGCCACGGCCGAGGCAGCGCTGGCTGCGGCGAAGGAGATTTTTCCCGCCATTGAGCTCGCCGATCTCGATCCAGTGCCGACACCGGACAATCTCGATGCGGTGCTGGCCGGCGATATCTATCAGCGCCACGTCATTCTATGCGGCAACACCCGCGCAGGCGGCGGCGTCGCCGACCTCACCTCGCGCCTGATCCGGCGCGGCGCGGAAGCTAATCGCACCACCGATCCGGAAGCGCTGACCGGCAAACTCGCTGACATCGTCGCACATGTCGCCAACACGCTCGCCGCTTTCGGCGAAACACTTGCCGCCAGCGACTTGGTCATCATCGGCTCGATCACCCCGCCGATTGTGCTGGAAGCGGACGAGACCGAATTGACCCACGCGCTCGATCCGATTGGCGAAGTGTCAGTAAAGTTTATGCGCGAATGAACCAGTTTTCCTGGCATTGATCGTCTTGATCGAGATCAATCGCGATTTTCGCTGCGCGATTATCATGTTTGCAAATTATTGGGGATGGCCGCGCCCGGTCTAGCGCATGATTATGGAGATTGGCAGATGACAAATTGGTCGGAACTTACCAAGGAACTGAAAGCGCTCATGCGAACTTTGCGAGGCGATACGCCCGATGTCATGAACGCGTTTTCCAACCTCGCGCAGTCTGCGTTGGCTCCCCAGGCGCTCGATTGTAAGACCAAGGAGCTGATCGCCGTCGCCATTTCGGTCGCGATCCGTTGCGACGACTGCATCGGTTTTCATGTCAAGGCGGCGTTGGAGCAAGGCGCTTCGCGCGCCGAGGTCGCCGAGGCGCTTGGCATGGCGATCTACATGGGGGCGGGTCCTTCGGTCATGTATGCGAGCCACGCCCTCGAGGCCTTCGAGCAATTCAAGCCGCCGGTTGCGGCAGCGGCAAGCACCGCTGCATAATCGCCGCCCCGGGAAATACGGGAATTTATGGATTACCCGGCTTCCGTGCAGCCGGCATCCATCTCGTTGAACTGTCGCTATCGCAAAATCGCCTTAGAGGTCCTATCTGATGGCCTTGAGAACGCCAGCGGATAGAAACCCCATGGATCCAGCAATCTCATCCCTCCTCGACCGCGCCGGGCTCGACAAGGCCAAGGTCGCCGGACTTATCAAGCGTGGGCTCGACGGCGCCGACGACGGCGAACTGTTCCTGGAATATTCCCAGGCCGAGATGCTGGTGTTCGACAACGGCCGGCTCAAGCAGGCGACCTACGACACCTCGCAGGGTTTCGGCCTGCGCGCAGTCAAGGACGAGGCGGTCGGCTATGCGCATGCCTCCGACCTGTCGGAAGCAGCGCTCGCCCGCGCCGCCGAAGCCGTGCGCGCGGTCAAGAGCGGGCACAGCGGGAAATATGCCGAGCCGCCCGGACGTACCAACACCAAGCTCTATGGCGACGACAATCCGCTTGCACTTCCGGCCTTCGACGCCAAGGTGAAATTGCTGGAAACGATCGATGCCTATGCCCGCGCCAAGGATGCGCGCGTGCGACAGGTCACTGCCAACATCGGCGCCAGTTGGCAGGTGGTGGAAATCCTGCGCGCCGACGGCACCGTCTATCGCGACATCCGCCCGCTGGTGCGGCTCAATGTCTCGGTGGTGGCGGGCAGCGGCGACCGGCAGGAATCCGGCAGCTACGGCTGCGGCGGCCGCGAGGGCTATGAGCGCTTCATCACGCCGGACGCCTGGCAAGGCGCCGTGGATGAAGCGGTGCGCCAGGCGCTGATCAATCTCGAAGCCGTGCCGGCGCCGGCCGGCGAGATGGACGTGGTGCTGGGCCCGGGCTGGCCAGGCATCATGCTGCACGAAGCGGTCGGCCACGGTCTGGAAGGCGACTTCAACCGCAAGAAAACGTCGGCCTTCGCAGGATTGATGGGCCAGCAGGTTGCCGCCAAGGGCGTCACCGTGATCGACGACGGCACCATGCTTGAGCGCCGCGGCTCGCTCTCCATCGACGACGAAGGCACGCCGACCAACCGCACCGTGCTGATCGAGGACGGCAAGCTGATCGGCTACATGCAGGACCGGCAGAACGCGCGGCTGATGAAGATGAAGCCAACCGGCAATGGCCGGCGCGAGAGCCACGCCCACGTGCCGATGCCGCGCATGACCAATACCTGCATGCTCGCGGGCCAGCACGACCCGAAGGAAATCATCGCCTCGGTGAAGAACGGTCTCTATGCCGTCTCTTTCGGCGGCGGCCAGGTGGACATCACCTCGGGCAAATACGTGTTCCAGTGCACCGAGGCCTACAGAATCGAGAACGGCAAGATCACCGCGCCGGTGAAGGGCGCCATGCTGATCGGTAACGGGCCGACCGATTTGCATCGCATTTCCATGATCGGCAACGACTTCGCGCTCGATCCCGGCATCGGCACTTGCGGCAAGAACGGCCAGGGCGTGCCGGTCGGCGTCGGCCAGCCGAGCCTGCGCATGGACCGGATCACGGTCGGGGGAACGGCGTGATGGCGACGTCGGAGTGCAATGACATGTCGCCCGTCGCCTCCCGCGCGCGCCGCTGGACCAAGTCCATCATCGACCTCGCCGTCATCGTGCTGATGGTGCTGGCGGCGAAAACCGCGATCGCCGAGCCGTTCTACGTTCCATCGGGCTCGATGGAGCCGACGCTGCTGATCGGCGATGAATTGCTGGCGACGAAATACCCTTACGGCTACGGCACCGCCTCGCTGCCGGCCTTCATCGACCTGCCGAGCAGCCGGCGCGTGCTCGGCGCGTTGCCGAAACGCGGCGATGTAGTCGTATTCCGCTGGCCGGGCGACCCGAGCCAGGTCTGGGTCAAACGCGTGATCGGCCTGCCCGGCGACCGCATCGCGATGCGCAACGGCCAGGTCTGGATCAACGGCGAAGCGGCCGCGTTGAAAGCCGACGGCACCGGCCGGCTGGAAACCGAGGACGGCACGCGGGTCGGCGCGCGCCGCTTCATCGAAACGCTGCCGGGCGGGCGCGCGCATCCGATCTTCAAGCTGGTCGCCAGCGAGCCACTCGACAATATGCCGGAGACGGTGGTGCCGCCCGACCACCTGTTCGTCATGGGCGACAACCGCGACAACTCCGCCGACAGCCGCGTGCCGGTCGGCGCCGGCGGCGTTGGCATGCTGCCGGTCGTCAACCTGGTCGGGCGCGTGGACGCGATCGTGGGCTCCTGGGATCTCGGCATGACGCGCCGGCCGCTGTGGACCTGGCCGTCGGGCTTGCGGCTGTCGCGGTTCTTCACCGCCGTGCACTAGCCGCGGCTATCGGACGACTCCGGAAATACAGCACGGCTTGTGGCGCGGGCGCGTGAGCCGGCTCTTGAGATAACAGCGCGCCGACGCGCCGATATAGCCGGGCCGCACATAGGTCCAGGCGCGGCAGCGGTGCTCGGCATCGCAGGCCGCCTTGCAGGCAGCGCCCGCCGGATCGGTCGCGGTGTCGAAGTTGCGATAGTCGCCGCCGTAGCGATCGATGCCGTATTCGAGCGGCCCGCGCCGCGGCTGGATGACGCCGGCGCCGCGCACGCCGGACACGCAGCAGGCATCCTCCACCCGCGGCGGCACCCGCCGCATCAGCCGGCACGTGGCCGGCACGGTCTTGGTGCGCGGATAGGAGAAGCTCCAGGCGCGGCAGCGCCCGTCGCGTTCGCAGCGGGCGGCGCAGACTGCCGGATCGCCGGTGTGAATGGTGAAGCTCAGATAGTCGGGGCCCTGGCGATCGTAGCCGAGCTGGGCGAGCGCCGGGCCGGCCATGACAAGCACGGCCAGACCAAGCGCGCCCAGGACCTTGACCGGATATCGCATGCGCTTCGATTTTACCGATGGTCTCGATCCTACGCCCTGACGGCATGTTAGCGCAGTGATTGTGCATATGCAGCATGACAAGGGCCGCGGCGCACGCCAAAATCCGGCCCGCTTTGAGGGGAGGATCGCCTGTCGGGACCCTGCCGGAGGCCGCTTAACGCGCAGCCGTCGGCCGCACGCGGCGGTTGCCTCGCGTGCTGCATTTGAGCAAGCCAGCGCCCGCCGTGGCGCCGGGCGCGCGGCTACGCGCACGCATCGCCGCCTGCGACGCCTATGACCTGGCGACCGCCGCGCTGTTGGCGGCACTGGTGGTGCTGGCCTTCGCCACCTACGGCGCCTACGCCGTCTCCAACGACGAACCGGTGCAGCAGCATTACGGCGAGCTGATCGTCGCCTATTACGCCAGCAGCTTCACCGACCAAGCGCTGTTTCACTTCGAAAATCTCTATCTCTATGGCGGGCTGTTCGACGTGCTGGCGGTGCTGGTCCAGCACCTGCTGCCGTTCGTCGACCCTTACGACCTGCGCCACGTGCTGTGTGCGCTGGTCGGCATTGCCGGCATCGGCGCGGTATGGGCGACCGCGCGGCTGGTAGCGGGCCAACGCGCCGGCTGCATCGCCGCCTTCGCGCTCGCCGCCTGCGGGCCGTGGTACGGCTCGATGTTCAACCATACCAAGGACATCCCGTTCGCCGTCGCCATGATGGGCGCGACCTATTTCCTGCTGCGCGCCGCCCGCGACTTGCCGCACCCGCGTCTACGCGACGTGGTGTGGTTTGGTATCCTGCTCGGCGCCGCGCTCGGCATGCGCGTGCTCGGCCTGTTGATGGTTGGTTATGCCGGCCTCGCCATGGTCATGCGCGTACCGCAGCTGCGCGCCGGACCGATGCGCGACCGACTGAGCGTCTTCGCGCATTCGGTGATCGCGCTCGCACCGGCATTTCTCATCGGCTACGTGATCATGATCGCGGCCTGGCCGTGGTCGGCGCTGGCGCCGCTCAATCCGCTGCGCGGCTTGATCGATTTCAGCGACTTCCACTATCAGATTCACACGCTGCTCAACGGCCATGTCTACGAAATGGACAAGGTGCCGCGGCTGTACGTGCCGATCTATCTGCTGATCAAGCTGCCGCTGCTGATGCTGGCGGGGGCCGCGACCGCGCTGGTGCTGGTGTTCTGGCCGGGGCGCACGGCGCGCGGCGCCGGCGACCGGCGCATCGAAACCGCCCTGCTCGTCTTTATCGCGGTTTTCCCGGTGATCTGCGAGGTGGTCGACCGCGGCCCCGCCTTTACCGGCTTGCGGCATTTCCTGTTCGTGGTGCCGGCCTTCGCCGTGCTTGCCGGCATCGGCTTCGACTGGCTGGCAAATGAATTCGCCGCGCGCACCCGCGCGCTGGCGGTGGGCGCGCTGATAGCGATCGCAGGCGTGCTGACCTGGAATGCCGTGATCCTGGTGCGGCTGCATCCCTATCAGTATCTCT
>Ga0307436_1000836_pt1 | contig 14311 bp, 10 predicted proteins | sample SalMarWE160440MG_FD_202513 | JGI IMG/M metagenome (GOLD analysis project Ga0307436, IMG submission 202513) | Salt marsh sediment microbial communities from the Plum Island Ecosystem LTER, Massachusetts, United States - WE1604-40 | ecosystem: Environmental > Aquatic > Marine > Intertidal zone >...
GACGAGATTCGTTCTGCCCCCGTTCACGCTGCGAGCGAGAGTCACATTAAGAACTGCGTAGAATGAGCCGGTCCTTTTCCACGCAATCCACAGGTCCTTTCAAAGGCCGCGGCGTCACTGCCGTGCTTGGGCCCACCAACACAGGCAAGACCCACCTTGCGATCGAGCGCATGCTTGCCCATGACGTCGGCGTCATCGGTCTGCCGCTCCGGCTCTTGGCGCGCGAGGTCTACGACAAAGTCGTCGCCCGCGTCGGCGCAGGCCAGGTGGCGCTCATCACCGGCGAGGAGAAGATCAAGCCGCCATCCGCGCGCTTCTACGTGTGCACGGTCGAGGCGATGCCGCGGGAGCTCGAGGCCGACTTCGTCGCCGTGGACGAGATCCAGCTCGCCGCCGATGCCGAGCGCGGACACGTGTTCACCAATCGCCTGTTTCATGCCCGCGGGCTCAACGAGACGCTGCTGCTTGGCGCAGCCACCATGCGCGACGCCATCCGCGAATTGCTGCCCGGCGCGAACCTCGTATCGCGCCCGCGCCTGTCGCAGCTCTCCTATGCCGGCGACAAGAAGATCACCCGCCTGCCCCGCAGATCGGCGATCGTCGCGTTCTCGGCCAACGATGTCTACGCCATCGCCGAGCTCGTGCGCCGGCAACGCGGCGGCGCCGCCGTCGTGCTCGGCGCGCTAAGCCCCCGCACCCGCAACGCGCAAGTCGCGCTCTACCAGAACGGCGACGTGGACTTCCTGGTGGCGACCGATGCTATCGGCATGGGTCTCAATCTCGATCTCGATCACGTGGCCTTCGCCGGCATTCGCAAATTCGATGGCCAGGCCCACCGCAATCTCACGCCGTCGGAGATCGGCCAGATCGCCGGCCGCGCCGGGCGCCATATGAACGACGGGACTTTCGGCGTCACCGGTCAGGTCACGCCGTTCGAGGCCGAGCTGATCGACCGGCTGGAAAGCCACAGCTTCGATCAGGTCGGGATGCTCCAATGGCGTAGCCGCACGCTCGATTTCGCCTCCATCGACGCCCTGAAAGAGAGCCTGCGCGAGACACCGGACCACCCGCGCCTGACCCGCGCGCGTATGGTGGACGACGTGATCGCGCTGGAGAATGTCACCCGCGACGAGGCGGTGCGCGACACCGCCGCTGCACCGGCTGCCGTCGGTCTCCTTTGGGAGATGTGCCAAATCCCCGACTACCGCAAGGTCTCGCCGACGAGTCACGCCGACCTCGTCGCCACTTTGTTCCGCTTCGTCATGAGTGACGAGGGCAAGATCCCCGAGGACTGGTTCGCCAACCAAGTGGGCCAGTCCGACCGCACCGACGGCGATCTCGACACGTTGTCGAACCGCCTCGCCCAGATTCGCACTTGGACCTACGTGTCCCATCGCGCCCAATGGCTCGACGATCCCGAGCACTGGCGGGATCGCACCCGCGCGATCGAGGACACGCTGTCCGATGCCCTTCATGAACGCCTCACACAACGTTTCGTCGACCGACGCACCAGCGTGCTTATGCGGCGCCTGCGCGACAAAGAGGAGATGATGGCCGAGATCAGCTCGGACGGTCAGATTCTGGTCGAGAACCATTATGTCGGCCGCCTCGACGGCTTCCGCTTCACGCCGGATGCGTCTAGCGACGGCATTCACGGCAAGGCGGCGCGCCACGCCGCCGCGCAAGTGTTGGCGACCGAGCTTGCCTCCCGCGCCGAGGCGCTCGCTGCCGCGCTTGACGGGACTATCACGCTGACGCCTAATGGCCGTATCCTTTGGCAGGGGTCCGAGATCGGCAGGCTCGAACGCGGCGAGACGGCGCTGAAGCCGCGCTTCCAGATCTTTGCCGACGAGCATTTGAGCCCGCCCGACAAGGAGCGCGTCGTCGCCCGCCTCGAGTCCTGGCTCGCCGCACATCTTTACGCACGGCTCAAACCGCTGATTGCCCTGAGCGAGGCTGAGGACCTCTCGGGCCTCTCCCGCGGGCTTGCCTTCCGGCTCACCGAGAATCTCGGTGTGCTTCGCCGCGACACGGCGTCCGCCGAGATCAAGGCACTCGACCAGGATGCCCGCGGGCAATTGCGCAAATACGGCGTCCGCTTCGGCGCCTTCAATCTGTATTTCCCGGCACTGCTGAAACCTGCCACCGCCGAGCTGCTGCTTCTGCTTTGGGCGCTGCACGCCGGCCAAGAGCACGGCCTCAACGCCGACGGATTGCCGGAACGGCCGCAGCAAGGCCTGACTTCGGTCCCCGCAGACAAATCCATCCCCGAGCCTTATTGGCGCGCCGCCGGCTTCCATGTGGCCGGCACCCGCGCCGTGCGCATCGACATGTTGGAGCGCCTCTCAGACCTCATTCGTATGCGCGTCACTTGGCGCCCGGCAGAAGGTGGCGAGGCGGCGCCGTCGGGTGCCACCGGCGACGGCGGGTTCCGCGTCATGCCGGAACTCATGTCCATGGTCGGCTGCTCGGGCGATGAGTTCGCCTCGATTCTGCGCGCGCTCGGCTTCCGGCTCGAGCGGCGGAAGCTTGAAGGCGGCAACGGCGCCACGCCGCCGACCCAAGCTGCCGAGGCATCCGAAGATGATGTAAAGCTCGAGGGTGCCGCCCAGGCCGAGAAGACAGCGATAGCTGAACCCGCCTTCGACGAGATTTGGCGTCCCGGCAGACGCAAAGAGGTGCACCGCACACCACGCCCCAGAGGGGCCAAGGGGCCCAAGCAGATGGGCGGCTCACCCAAACGCCAGCAGCGCCATGGCAAGGGTCAAGGGGGCCAAGGCCAAGGCAAAGGTCGCGGACAGGCGAAAGGACGCGACCACCGGTACCAGGCCAAGCCGGAGCGCGACTTGGAGCATTCACCCTTCGCGGCCCTCAAAGATCTCAGGGACAGCCTTGCCGCGCGCGGCCAGTCCAAAGAGAGCTGACATTTGCTGGAGCAGCGGCTCGACAAGTGGTTGTGGTGCGCCCGGCTGACAAAGACGCGCTCAGGCGCCGCGCGTCTCATTTCTGACGGCAAGGTCCGCATCAATGGCGAGCGTGCGCTGAAGTCAAGCCGGCACGTTCACGCAGGCGACGTGGTGACAACGGCTCATTCCGGCAGGCTTGCCGTCATGCGCGTCATCGACGTCACCGGACGGCGCGGCCCTGCGAGCCTGGCACAGACGTTGTACGAAGATCTCACCCCCAAAGAGACGGGGGGGCCCGACACGGCGCTGGAAACGCAGCGTCCCGGCAAGCGCCCCACCAAACGCGACCGCCGCCGTCTCGATGCCTTTCGCAGCGGCGACGCCTGAGCAATCCGCGCTGATTTGACGGGCGGGTTACGCCGCCGGCCGAGCCCGGCGACGGCGATCAGCGGCCAGACTTGCGCCATGGGACGCCGCTTGCTCGTCATCTCGGACAGGTCGGGCATTTGGTGCTTGGTCCCTCTCGGCACGCTGGCGACGGTTGACGAAAAGGGGGTCGGCTCCCGGGCCGGAAAGGTCGTGCCGGCTCTCGCGCGGAGGCCGCTCGCGGCTCGCGACGCAACCCTAGGAGGTCCATAAATTGATTGACGCTTGGCTTAGGACGCGCCAAGAAATTCAACCCAAACCTGCCCCTCACAAGCGATTTCCGGTGCTAAAAATCACCGTTTGCCGGGCACAGCGTCGCCTTGTGCTGGTGATGCGATTGTTATAGGCAGGGCGCTTCCCGGGCTAACCTGACAGCCCGCAAGGGCTTAGAATGATCGGGCTGGGCGAAGCCCGAGAGCGTATGGGGAAGGATGACCTACGTCGTCACTGAAGTCTGCATCAAGTGCAAGTATACCGACTGCGTCGAGGTCTGCCCCGTGGATTGCTTCTACGAAGGCGCGAATATGCTGGTCATCCATCCAGACGAGTGCATCGATTGCGGCGTCTGTGAGCCGGAGTGCCCGGTGGAGGCCATCAAGCCCGACACCGAGCCCAGCCTGGAGCAATGGCTTGAAGTCAACCGCCAGTACTCGGAGACTTGGCCGAACATCACGACCAAGAAGCCGGCCCCCCCTGATGCGGACGCCTTTGTGGCCGAGCCGGACAAGTTCCAGAAATACTTCTCGTCTGAGCCAGGAGAAGGGGACTAAGCATATTCAGTGAGTTAAGCATTAACCCTATGGTCAAATTGCCGCATATTGCGGCGCCAAAAGGGCCACGCTGCGGCACGGGACGACTTCCAGATTCACTAAATTTGTGTTATGGTGTCTTCGAAATGGCGCAAACTGTCGGCGCGTGAAGCACCAAGAGAGGCGACCCCATTGGGGCGCGCTTTTTTTCTGACTTGAGGGAGTTGGCGCGATCAGGCCCCCTGATCGACCCTTGTCTTGTGCCCATAGGCCGCCCCAAAGCGGACATTCCAGCAAAATGGTGTTGGATCGAGAATTGGGCAAGCTCACGTCCTCCGGTTTCGGCGCCCACCAAGCAATTTTCAATAGTGAGGCGGTAGTATGCCCGAAAAGAAGAGACCCCAGCAGAGACACGGCTTTCGGACGAACGAGTATATCGTTTATCCGGCCCACGGCGTCGGCCGCATTGTGAGCATCGAAGAGCAGGAAATTGCCGGCGCGAAGCTTGAGCTGTTCGTCATCAACTTCGAGAAGGACAAGATGACTCTTCGTGTCCCCACCTCGAAGCTGGAGAGCGTCGGCATGCGCAAGCTTTCTGAGGAGAAGGTGGTCAAGAAGGCCCTCACCACGCTGAAGGGCAAGGCGCGGGTCAAGCGCACTATGTGGTCCCGGCGCGCTCAGGAATACGAGGCCAAGATCAATTCTGGCGACCTGATCTCCGTCGCCGAGGTGGTGCGCGACCTCTACCGTTCCGAGGCCCAGCCCGAGCAGTCCTACTCCGAGCGCCAGCTTTATGAAGCCGCGCTCGACCGCATGGCCCGCGAGCTTGCGGCCGTGGAGAAGGTGGACGAGGCATTGGCCATCGCCAAGATCGATGACGTGCTCGCCAAGTCGGCCCGCCACGCCAAGATGGTCGCCGAGGCGGAGCCGCGCGGCAAGGCCGCTTAAGCGCTAACTCCTTCGAGAATTTAGGGAGGGCCGGATCCTGCGTCCGGCCTTTTCTTTTGGGGTCGGTCACCCTGGCGCGATGCCGGTGCCAGCACTTCGATCTGCTCGGGATGGGTGGCCTTGATCATCGGCCCGTTCCACCACTCGATGAAGCCGCGGACCCGGGCCCTCTTGCCGGCGAGCCGCTCAAGGTCGAGGCGAGCCGTCTCGAAGGCGGCGAGGTCTTTGCGGGCGATGGCGATGGTGAAGTCGCGATGCCAGTCTTCCGCGAAGTCCACGTAGATCCATTTGCGCCCCTCGCGCACCGCATGAACCGTGCCCTCGACGAGCTGATAAGTATAGGTGAGCCGGCCTAAGCGCTGCGCGTCACCCGCATCCTGCACGCGATAGGCCCAGGAGTGCCAGATGCCGCGCCAGCCTGCGCGCGCCTCCCCTGCCCGCGCCAGAAGCTCGGGCACGCAAGCGCGCGTGTCGGCCAAGGAATAGACCCGGGCCAAGCCTTGCGTGATTAGGGCTCCTTCCACCCAGACCTTCGTCGCGCCGCGGACCACATAGACTTGCGCCAGCACATGATCGTAGCGGTCGCTGCGGCGTTCATCGAAGTGAAGCTCGACCGTGGCACCCGACGCCAACTTGGACAGCGCCGCCTTCGCCTCTGCCACGAACGGCCAAGGATTCCTCGCCCTTCCAGCCGAGCGGCGGCGACGGCGCCTTGATGCCAATCAGCCGGACCGTCCTACCGTCCGTAAGTTCCAGCGTCTCGCCGTCCACAACGGAGGCGACCGTCGCCGTCTCGCTTGCCGGCAAATTTCAGGCGAGCGCCGGCGCAGCCAAAAGTGCCCCGCCAGCGATACCGACGAGGAGACAGACGAGCCATCGTGCCATTGGAGCTTATGCAGCCGGCCGCGGCCGGATGCCGAAGATGGAGATCGTGCCCTTGCCTTTGACCTCGAGCTCGCCCAGGGCCTCGCCGTGAAAGGCGGACTGAACCTGGTCCCAGATTTCCCGTGTGGCGGCGACGCTGCCGGGCTCGCTCATGCCGAGCATGCGCGCGGCGATGTTGACCGTGTCGCCCCAGATATCGAACTGGTAGCGCTCCTGGCCCACCACGCCAGCGACCACAGGTCCGGCGTGGACGCCGACCCTGACCTCCCAGCCGAGATGGGCGTCGATCAGGGTCGTGGCCATCTCCAGTCCGCAACGCACCGCCGCGCCGACGGGATCATCAACCTCTTGCAGCAAGCCTGCCGCCGCCATGAACCCGTCGCCAATGGTCTTAATCTTCTCCATCCCGTGCTTCGCCGTGACGCGCTCGAAGATAACGAATAGGGCGTCGAGCCTGGAGATCACCTCCTCCGGCTCGTGCTGATCGCAATAAGCCGTGAAGTTGGTGACATCGCAAAACAAGACGGCGACGTTCTCGTAGCGCCGCGGGATCACCGTGCCGAAATTGCGGATCTCGTCGGCGGCCTTCTTCGGCAGGAGAGCATGGAGCAACTGATCAGCCTGCTCGCGCGCATCCTTTGCCTCGGCGAGCGCGGTTTGGAGCGCAAGCTGCGTCTTGACCCGGGCAAGCACAATGGGGGCCGAGAACGGCTTGTGGATGTAGTCCACCGCACCGACCTCAAAGCCCTTCTCCTCGTCGATGGAGTCCGTCTTCGCCGTGAGGAAGATAATGGGGATGTCGCGCGTGCCGGGATCGGCTTTCAAGCGCCGGCATACCTCGAAACCGTCCATGCCCGGCATCATCACGTCGAGTAAGATGAGGTCGGGCTTCTCCGCGCCGGACGCGATGGCCAACGCCTTCTCGCCGTTGGTTGCGACCTTGGTGCGGAACGCGTCCTTCAGCACGCCGGAGACCACGGCGACATTGGTCGGCGTGTCATCGACGATCAGCACCAGCTTGCGGTCGACCCCAGGCATCACTTGCCCCCAAGATCGAGAGAGAGCCGGGAGGCAATGCCGGAGAGGCTCTTGAGCGCCGCATCGAAATCGAAATTCCCCACATGGTCGGAGAGCGCCTTGACCTCCGCCGGCGTCAGCACGCCTTGCAGCTTCGACCGCGCGTCGATGATGAAGTCGGCCGCCTCGCCGTCGTCGCTTTCCAGGAGCTGCTTGAGACGGGAAAGCGGCTCGACGACGGTAATAGGATCGCCCGAGGGTTCGCCACTGCCATTACTCACCTCTTCCGGTAGCACCGCGAGAATGCTCTTGACCACGGGATCGAGCGCGGCCGGCAGCGCATCAAGCGCCTCCTCTACACTCTCGCCCGTACGGATCGCGATCTCTGCTTGCGCCGCCGCCTCGGACAGCGGACCCGCGCCCAACGTGGCAGCAGCGCCTTTCAAGGAGTGCGCCGCGCGCTCGGCCTCAGCGGCATCACCACCCGCAAGCGATAGTCGCATGGCCTTGACCGCGCCGTCGTAGCGCTCCGCGAACTTGCGCAACAACGACTCGTACCGGCTGCGGCCCCCGGTGAGCCGAAGCCCCGCAGCCGTGTCCACGCCGGTGAGGGCGAGGCTCTCGGCGTCCGCTGCCTCTGCCTGTGATGGCGCGGCGGCACCACCTGTCATCTTGCCGTCCTCGGCATGCTCACCGCGTCGGATCCAGCGCCTGAGCACACCGAAAAGCTGATGCGGATCAATAGGTTTTGCGATGTGATCATTCATGCCGGCGTCAAGGCACACCTCGCGATCGGACGCCATGGCGTTGGCGGTCATGGCGATGATGGGCAGATCCTTGAACCGCGCATCGGCCCGCAACAGGCGGGTGGCGGCCACGCCGTCCATCACCGGCATCTGCATGTCCATCAGCACCACATCGTATTCGTTCCTCTCGATCAGGCGGATCGCCTCCGCGCCGTTCTCCGCCAGATCGACGAAGATGTTGGCGTCCTCGAGCTGGCCCACCGCCACTTCCTGATTGATCTCGTTGTCCTCGACCAGGAGCACGCGGGCGCCGCGCAACAGGTCGACGTCGAGGTCGAGCCCGGTCTGCGCCGTCTCCACGTGGCCCCGATCGCCGCCAAGCGCCTGAACGGCGGTGTCGAACAGAATGGAAGACGTCACCGGCTTGATAAGGACGTTCTCGAACCCGCTCTCCTCGGCCTGCTTCAACACCTCCTCGCGGCCGTAAGCCGTCACCATCACCAGATGAGGCTGCACCGGGATTCCGGGGAGAGCCAGGATACGCTTTCCGGTCTCGATACCGTCGAGCCCCGGCATCTGCCAGTCAATGAAGGCGATCTCGTATTTGTCGCCGTATTCCGCCGCCTGACGGAACATCTCAAGCGCCTCCGCGCCGGACGCCGCCTCATCGGTATTTAAAGTCATGTTGGTCAGCATGTTGGCAAGCACCGCGCGCGCATGCGCGTTGTCGTCGATGACGAGCACGCGGCGGCCGCGCAGATCCGATTGCAAGAGCCGCGGGCGCTGCACGGCGACGCCTTTGCCGAGCCGCGCCGTGAAGCGAAACACGCTGCCTCTGCCAATCTCGCTCTTCACCGACACGGTGCCACCCATGAGCTCGGTGAGCTGCTTGGAGATCGCGAGCCCAAGTCCCGTGCCGCCATATTTACGGGTCGTCGATGCATCGGCCTGCTCGAACGCCTGGAACAGGCGCTCCACCTGCTCGGACGTCATGCCGATACCGGTGTCGCGCACCGAGAACTCGACCAGCTGGTTGTGCGCGTTGTTCTCCAGCACGCGGACCTGAACCATGATCTCGCCAGTCTCGGTGAACTTGACGGCGTTGTTGCAGAAATTGATCAGGATTTGCCCGAGGCGCAGCGGGTCGCCCTTGAAGTGAGTGCAGACGGCGGGCTCGACCTCGAAGATCAGCTCAAGCCCCTTGGCCGAGGCCTTCTCGCTCATCAGATTGCCGACATTCTCCAGAACCTTGTCGAGATCGAAATCAATGTTCTCGATCGAGAGCTTGCCGGCTTCGATCTTCGAGAAGTCGAGGATGTCGTTGATAATGCCGAGCAGGTGCTGGCCGGAGCTCTTGATCTTGAGCACGTAATCGCGCTGGCGCGGCGTCAGCTCCGTCTTCAGAGCCAGATGCGACAGGCCGATGATGGCGTTCATCGGCGTCCTGATCTCGTGGCTCATATTGGCGAGGAAGACACTCTTGGCCTCGTTGGCCTCCAGCGCCGCTTGGCTCGCCTTTTCGAGCTCGATTTGCGCCGCTTCGCATTTGAGCTCGGCCTGCTTCCGATCTTCGATGTCGGCGAGCGATCCGACGACCTCAAGGGGCTGTCCGTCATCGTCCCTGATGAGGTGCTGCTCGTCGCTCACCCACAAATAGGTCCCGTCTTTCTTGCGGAACCGGTACTCCGTCCAGTTCACGCCGTTACTGAACAGATCGCCCTGCTTTTTTTCGATGGCGGGAAGATCGTCGGGATGAACGCGCTTGCGCCAGAAGTCGGGCTCGGTGAGATAGTCGTCCGGTCGGTAACCCAGGATCTGCCTGATGCTGGGGCTTACGAAGTTGGGCTTGTAGTCTCCCGTGGCGGCGAAGCTGTAGACCACCACGGGCGCCGCGCTGAGCAAAAGGTCGAGCCTTTCGCGCGCGGCCTCGCGCGCAAACTCCGCTTCTTTCCGCTCGGTGATGTCCGTCCATGAACCGGCGATCTCGATGGCCTCGCCCTTGTCGTCGCGCACCGTCTGCTGCCGGTCGTGCACCCAGAAATAAGCCCCGTCGGGACGGCGAATGCGATATTCGATCGAGCGGGTGTCGTTCTCGAACATCTGGTCGACCCAAGCATTGATGCGCGGGATATCGTCCGGATGCACGTGGTCGCGCCAAAGATAAGGGCTGGCGAGATATTCGCGCGGAGTGCAGCCGAACAGTCGCCTGATGCTGTCGCTGACGAAGGTCGGCTGGTAGTCGCCGCTGGCGGAGCGGCAATAGATCACCGCGGGCGACGCATTGAGCAGACGCGAGAGGTGGAGGTGCGCCGAGGCCTGAACCTCGGCGATGCGCTCAAGCTCTTGCTTCTCTTGCTTCTGCGCCGCCTCGCACAAGGCCCGTTGGACGAGGCCAGCAACCGCGTCGGCATCCGCCGCGTTCGCCTCGATGCGCAACGCGCGCAAGATAGCGGCGGCGACCGTCTCGGCTTGTTCTTTGGCGGCCGACATGACTGGCACCCCTCCCAGGGGAAAAGCCCCTTGAGAGCACATCTCCCAGTTTCGGAGCCTAGCGCCTTCAAGCCAAAGTGCAAATGGCGCTAGCGAAGGGGGTAAATGGGCCGGGGAGCCGCCTTGCACGCGAAATAGCCCCTGACCTCCGGGTTGCTTAGGGGCCTCGGCTCCTCTACATCCAGCAAGACATCCAAAGACCCCGTAGCTCAGCTGGATAGAGCATCAGATTCCTAATCTGAGGGTCGCAGGTTCGAATCCTGCCGGGGTCGCCATCTCTTCCCAGAAAATCGCGAAAATCTAGGACATGCGTTGACAGGGCAGTGCCAATGTTGAGTGGATGGAGTGGATGGAGAAAAAATAGAGCTGTTTTTTCTCGACGGACCTGCCAGACGCACTCCGATAAATAGACAGACGCGGTCAACCGACAACGGAAAGGAACCCGCGTCATGTCTGCGAAAACATCCAACTTTCTTGAAGGCTACCAACTCGAAGACGACTGGTGTGCCGAAGTCGGCGTCAGCCCTCGCACCAGCCAGCGTTATCGCCTGTGTGAAGCTCCCGGCGGCGCTGGATAATGCGTCGCAGAATGATAGCTATCGTTTAAGTTAGTAGCTGTGTATTGATAGCTGCGCATGGCAACAAAGGAGTCGGAAATCGATGCTGTTAAGCACGCGACAGAGAGCGCAACTCGAGAAAATCATAATGCAAGTTGAGAAAATTCTACTGCAGGCAGACGCTGCTGAGAAACGTGCGGCGAAGTCGCAGAGAACAGTTTCATCTAAAAAACGAGGTCGCAAACCATTATCGAAAAATGGAGCTCATCGCCGCTCTCGTGCAGATGCTATTGCGATGCGCAAGGAAATAAGGGCCGCACGAAGAAAGGGCATAAGCGCAGCTGAGCTTGCAAAAAAATATGGTGTTACGACGTCATATATTTATCAGCAGAGGTAGGAGGGTGCGCACTGGTTCTTGGCAAAAGATGCACCGGTTTCTCGGCCCATCGAGCCCGAGTAAGACCTTTGAGCATGATCGGCTTTCATTTTCTGAGGTCGCCGCCTGACAGGCTGCAACAGGCCAACACGCGGGTATCCCCAGCATAGGCTCGCAAGATCCGACGCAAATGCGCCTCGCCCAAGACGATGAGGTGATCAACACACTCCCGCCGGATCGAGCCGATCATTCGTTCGGCAAAGCCATTCTGCCAAAGGCTTCGCCGTGCCGGAACGATCTTCAGCGCTTGTGGGGGATGTATTGACAGGAGATGGCGCCGAAGCCGTTGCAGCGTGACTCATCACAGATCCCATCGCGCGGGGCGCCGAGTGTGGTCGTCGGAATAGTGGCTCCGATATTCGCAGCGATTTCAAACTGAGTGGCGTACGCGTAGCCTATGCTGCGGCAGTAGGCGTCAGCGGCGGGCGCGCCGCAATTCGCCCCCTGGGTCTTGCACCAATCGAGCCTGTATGTGCCGATCATCGGATTGTCGAAGCGGCGGATGTGCGCCTCGTTGGTAAAGGGCGGCGGCACCTCCCAAAGAGGGCTGGCCTGTGCGTCAAATTCGCTGTCTGCGCAATCAACGCGTCTTGCGTAGATCGCCTGCGTCCTTGGATTTTTGTCCAGCCTGACCCAACCCGGGCACTCGTTTCTGCCGGTTCCGCATGTGTAGCGCCAGATCTCACCGTTGTGATGCAATGTAAAGAGTTTCATCTTGCAGCCAGCCACAATTGCCTTGGTCCCTGCGTTAGTGGGGAACTTAGTCCAACTAGGGCAAACGGTTCTGAATTCGTTTCTGAAGCAGCCTGTGCCCCAAATCTCGCCGTTATTACGCAATTGTAGAATCATTCGGTGAGCAACCGAAATTGCCTGCGTCCTTGGATTTTTGTCCAGCCTGACCCAACCCGGGCAACTATTGCCGTTACAAACTGCGCTTTCTGTAAAGCGCCAGATCTCTCCGTTATCGTGCATTTGCACGATAACGGAGTAGCCCGCCGCAATTTCCTTTGTTCCAGGGTTATTGTCGATCTTTGTCCAACCGGGGCAGTTATCCTCGTCGCAGGGTGGCCCAGAATAAAGCCAGATCTCTCCATTATCATGCAACTGAATTAAATATGTGCCGGCTGCGATCGCTTTTGTCCTTGGATTATTATCCAACCGCTCCCAACCCAGGCAATTATTCTCGTTGCAAAGCGACCCTGTAAAGCGCCAGATCTCACCATTATCGCGCAATTGGTAGAGACCATCCCTGCCCTCAACTATCGCCGTTGTCCTCGGATTGTTGTCCAGCTTTTCCCAGCCGGCGCAGACGGCTTCGTCGCAAGGTGATCCTGAGAAACGCCAGATCTCACCATTATCGCGCAGCTGCACTACGTCGGATGGACCAACGGCAATTGACCTCGTTCTCGGATTATCGTCGATCTTTATCCAACCAGGGCAGCTACTCCCACTACAAGGCGTGCCTGTATAGAGCCAGACCTCTCCGTTATCATGCAGTTGCAGCAAATCCTGCGCACCAACTGTTCCGGCTGCCACGAGTGACAGGATTCCAAAGATGCCGACGGTAACGTGGTTTTAAAGGCACCGCTGCTCACCAACCAAAGAGTTTCCTACGGTCGGAACTTCTATAGACATTTGGGGGCGGCGTCAGAAAACGGGAGTATGGATCATTCCGAGTTGCGTGGGCGGCTTACGATTGGACCTTCATCGTGCCATCGCCGTCCGTCACAATTTGGCACTTGAAACGATCCCGGCATCGCGCAGTTGATCCCCGTGCAGCGCTTCTTGACGTTGCGCGTGCAGCAATGGGACGCATCAAATCCCGCAAGTGCGATCGGCCGTCATTGCGCACCCAGCGCACCTGGTTGGCGCTCTGGCTGAGCTTGTAGCAATAGGTGTTGCCGCTGACGGCGTTACGCAAGGCCGTCGCCCGACAGCACGGCCTCCCCGGCCTGGGTCTCGGCGAGCGGCGCGCCAAGAATAAGCGTTGCACAGGTGGCAGCGGTCAAAAGGGTGGTCTTCAACATCGGATCATCCTCCAGCTTTGCGTCGCGCCTTCCTCTGGCGCTGGTTCTTCATCAAGAGCGGAAGGCATCCCCCGCTCGTCTCAAGGAAGCCGTTGTCGCAATCCCGGCTGAACCCAATCTGAGTCCGCCGTTCATCTGCCATTCACTGGAAAGATGCGGCAACAAATTCGCACGGGCGGGGCGGGGGCCTCGCAACAAGCAGAGAGCCAGATAGGTCCAGCAGCCTTAGCTAGCGCGTCGGCAGTGGCGTTTCGCCGCGGTAATCGTAGAAGCCGCGCTTGGTCTTACGCCCGAGCCACCCGGCCTCGACATATTTTACCAACAGCGGGCAAGGCCGGTACTTGGAATCGGCAAGCCCCTCGTACAGCACTTGCATGATCGACAGACAGGTGTCGAGACCGATGAAGTCGGCGAGCTGCAACGGACCCATGGGATGATGGGCGCCGAGGCGCATGGCGGTGTCGATCGCGTCGACCGAACCCACACCCTCATAGAGCGTATAAACCGCCTCGTTGATCATCGGCAGCAGAATGCGATTGACCATGAAGGCCGGGAAGTCCTCCGACACGGCCGTGGTCTTGTGCAGCGTCTCGACGAAGTCCTTGGCCCGCTGGAACGTGACATCGTCGGTGGCAATGCCGCGGATCATCTCCACCAGTTCCATCACCGGCACCGGATTCATGAAATGCATGCCGATGAAGCGTTCCGGCCGGTCGGTGGTCGCGGCCAGCCTGGTAATTGAGATGGATGAAGTGTTGGTGGCGAGGATAGCGTCGGGTTTAAGGAATGGGCATAGCGCGACGAAGATCTTGCGTTTCACCGTCTCGTCTTCAGTGGCTGCTTCCACCACGAGGTCGGCGTCGGCAAAAACCTCGAGCGTCTCGGCGAAACTGATGCGGGCGAGCGCCTTATCGCGATCATCCTCGGAAATCTTGCCCGACGCGACCTGGCGCGACATGTTCTTCTCGATATTCTGCAGCGCCGCATCGAACCGCTCCTTGGCGACGTCGTTGATCGCCACGTCATAGCCGCCAAGCGCCACCACATGGGCAATGCCGCTACCCATCTGTCCCGCGCCCACCACGCCGACCTTGTGAATCGCTTCCACGTCAGGCTCCTGCTTC
>Ga0307436_1000840_pt1 | contig 14255 bp, 11 predicted proteins | sample SalMarWE160440MG_FD_202513 | JGI IMG/M metagenome (GOLD analysis project Ga0307436, IMG submission 202513) | Salt marsh sediment microbial communities from the Plum Island Ecosystem LTER, Massachusetts, United States - WE1604-40 | ecosystem: Environmental > Aquatic > Marine > Intertidal zone >...
GATCCTGATCGGGATGAATTGCCCCGGTCATTCCGTCTGGCCGCTGCCCCGAGACCACGAGCGTAGGTGCAGGCAAGCCCCACGAGCATCTCGTGAGTGTAAATTTGCCCGCCTCGTCGGGGTCCACATGATAAGGCCGAATTAGCTTAAGTGGATTCTTTGGCAAGCATCGAATCGCGCGACCGAGCGAACTTGTCACCGCGGACCTGAACCATGGTTCGATATCCGACCAGCTCTGTTTCAGTCCTTCAAACGCCGAGCGAATGCTCGATGGAACATGGGTTGGCGTCGGAAAGAGTGAGAGTACATTGGCATCGGATGCAACGCCCGTTGCTTCCCCTACGTCTCTACGAATTCCGACGATAAACAGCCGCTTTCGCTTCTGCGCGACTCCAAAATCACTCGCGCTAAGCACCGACCAAGTGGCGTAATAAGCGCGCTCGCCGTCTCGAAAGCGCAAAGCTTTGAGTACCCTTTCAAGCACTTCCCTGGCCCGGGAGGATGCTAGAGCAGGCACGTTTTCCATGATGACGATCTTTGGCTCGGCCAGAAACGCAAGATCGACGAAGTCGAAAGGCAAAGTAGCGATGTTACTCTGCGTGACGTCTGAATAGGGCTTGAGAACATTTTGCTCAGCAATGCCTCTGCCCGCGACGCTGAACTCTGAACAGGGCGGCGAACCATCTAGAATGTCGAGTTCTTGCGGCTTCAAGCCCACGCTTGCTAGAAAACTCCGGGCGGCGTACTTGCCGCCGGTAATTTCACGAATGTCACGGCTGTCGACGCGGGTCTCTGGGAAATTCCTCGCGTAGGTACGAGCAGCCTCGGCCACAAACTCTATAGCTGCAATGACACTTCCACCCGCGAGCCGATAGCCGAGAGATGACCCACCACCCCCTGAGAATGTAGAGATGACGTTGAATCTGGCTTCGGCTGAGGCCTCGCGTACATCCCGCATCGTATACGGCGCATAGCCGCCGAAGCTTGACTGCCGCCATTTAGCCCTGGGGCGATCCGGGAATGAGGCAACCTCGCAGACGAAGCGGGGCCTATTTGCCTCCACTTCGCGTGCCCACCGCAAACACAAAGCTGAAACCGATGAGTATGTACTATTGAACCGATTCACGAACCGGTCTTTTAGTAAGGTGCGGAACAGTGCATCTACGCCTCCGCCGACCTGAAATCGAACCCCGACCGCAAAAGCAGGCGCGCCTTCAAGGTACTTTGCCAGCTGCGCTCGAACGACAGGCTTCGCTGGGCTTGAAAGTTGTTTGTGGTCGAATTGGTGGAAGTATTTAAACAACGTCTCATGCAAGTAGGGATCACACAGCCGTTTGCTGTAGGCCTGGGCAGCGGCCTGGGCATAGTGCCAAGTATCTCCGGAATTCGGATTCTCTAGCTTGGCGCACTGATTCCTGCGCTCCAGGTCGAAAAGCCGTTTGCGTTCGCTCGTAGGTACGCCATCTCGAACGAGGCGCGCTTGATCCAGGATGATTTTACGACTGTTACCGTAATGGTCGTCGGCGTTAAACCCGGACCATACCTCTTCTTCTTCGATTTCGCCGAAGATGTATGGAAGCGGATAAGTCACCTCGAATTGTACCTTCCTTTTGCATCCATTCTCGACGCAGAGCCGAATGAAATCGAAATGGACGTGGGACGTTGGAACAGCGATCACACGGAGTGGCCATCCGAAATGATGCGCAAGCATCTCCGCTTTTTCGCGGTCCTCGGAGCGATATCCAGGAAGCTCATAGGTGTAGGCCGATATGCTCTTCCCGGCTTCTTGCAGGGCAACCCCCACCGAGGAACTATCGATCCCACCGGACAGAAGAAGCCCGACGTTTGACGTGCGGCTCTCGGCGCCTATGGCATTAGCCAGGAGTTTTACGAGCCCGCTCATCGGAGAGTGGGCCTTTCGACCCAGTTGTCGTCGCCAACAATCGCGACCCAATCAGTCGGGCCGGCGGTCGCTTCAGAGGCGAAGACATGCAATTTGTGGGAAGCGTCGGGAAACAGGGTTGCAGCAGTAGAAGCCAGATCAGAGAATGCCTCGGGCTGCTCCCATAGATCTAATGGGAAGCCGGTTGCAGTTTTGCGATTGCGGGTTGCAACAATTATTGCGGCTGACGTTGTGACATCCGGGCTGGCCGGTCGTCTGACCAGCATCACGCGTGAGAGCCCATAAAAGCCACAGCTTGGCAGCAATCTGTCTACTATGGTCGGCAGATCGCCCACTGTGGCCAAAACGAGCGCCACCGCATCCTCGGTGACCATCTCATGAACACGGAGGCACCGCGGCAAGTTTGAGAGGTCAGGGTAATCCGCACCTAGCAGACGCAAGTCTTCCCGACTCGGCGTCAATCCCACAAGATCAAAAAGCTGCCCGCCCTCAATGAGGTCTGTCGCCTTCACAGCCGCACCGTGGCCTCGCGCAGCAGGCTGGGCCGCGCGAACCGCCTTTTTCGCGAGCTTTGTCTGTCTGATTAAGTACTCTCGTGTCAGGTCGCCTTCACACTCATTCAGCAGTTGGATGAGGCGACTAAGGCGATCCTGCTGGTCGCCCTGGAGGGCTTTATACAGCACCGTGACTTGATAGAGGATCGTGTAGCCAGGCTGAAGCCGCCGCAGCACTTCGCAGTTACGCAATAGATCGGCGAACTCTCCGATCTTATAGAGCATCGAGAGTTTGCTGCCATCTGCCGCCCCCAACCTGCTCTCTTTCCGGGAGAGGACGCTCTCCGCGACCAATCCCTGGATAAATGCATCACGCTCGGCGCTACCTGCCGGAAAGTCATCGAGAACTGACTTAATCAAGAAGCAGCCCGAAATGATGCCTTCGATGCTGGTCCGGAACTTTTTGCCGACGTTTGTCGCCTGAGCGGTTGGATCTCCGCTCTGCACTGGCTTTTTATCCGGTAAAAAGCTTCTGACGTGATCGCCGAGCTGGAGTTCGCTAATTGCCGGGGCGGGACTGGTCCCCGCCGCCGCAACGGTGATGGATGGGTAAGCCGCGCTCATTTGTGTGTTCCTTTTATTGTTTCCGCGGCACTGCGCCGCCGAACCAATAAAGGGGCAAGAAATGGGCGCTAAAAGCCGGGGGACTTTCCACCCAGCGCGCCTTTAGGTCCGCGAGAACACCTAGAGAATTTCACTCAGGCGCTGGCGTTAAGGCCTTCTTTTCGGGGCTTGGACCCAAATATTTCTCGAAAAAGTAATCCGGATTCATCTTCTTCAAATTTGGAAGAATCCGGTCGTCGATCGGGCGAATCTTGCCAACGATCTGAGTCACCAATTTTCTCAGCCGATCATGCCCAATGGTTTCGTATCGCTCGATATTTTTTTGCAACAATTTGCAAACGCCGGAAACTGTTCGCTCCTTAGCTGGTAGCCCTTCGACAATCTTCAGGATATCAAATCCGAGATCAATCTTCGCTTCGGATGTCCATCTCTCTGGACGTCCGTCCTTTGGAGCATATGCCCTCGTAAAGGCCTCAATTAATGCACGCCAGTGGACGGGATCATCCGGATCGAGCTTGAGTTCTTGAAAGATCCCTTTCGTCTCAACATCCTTCTCATCGATTTTGAATACTTGGGGCCATTCGCGGTCCTTGCTGACTACCTTGTACATGTGACGCTCACGAATCATTCCGACAAGCTTCTGGATTTCATTGATCCGTCGTTCGATCCGCTTTTGTATTTGTATCACGCTCATAATTGCCGATAACCTTTGACGTCTGCCTCTTCAATAAGCCGCGGACCTACATGCCCCATTTCAGGGCAGATTCATTTACTCCCAATTTACTCGGGACCAGCTGTTACGAGTAACCGAATCCAGTCAATAGCTTGAGATGGGGAAATATCTTAGGAAACCACCGGTCTATCCAGAAGAGTTGGAACAAAACCGGTCAAGCAAGAGAGATTCGAACTCGGCGGGTGAGGCGCTTCAAAAAAGGCCTGATTTCATTGGTCTCAAAATTCCGTACTCTCGGGCGCAAGTACAGAGCTGCAGAGAAAAAGGGCTCTCAGAAAACGCCACGGGAGCCGAGCGCGGCTCCTAAGGTCCAGAGGTCCGGCAGTGAGGCAGCGCCAATTCTGCGCTTTTTGCGACCGGACTCGAACCCTAGAGAATGCATCAGTACAGAGGATGGCGGAGGGAGTGGGATTCGAACCCACGTTACGGTTTCCCGTAAACACGCTTTCCAAGCGTGCGCCTTCAGCCACTCGGCCACCCCTCCAGTTTCGTCGCGGCGCACGCCTTTTTAGATCAAGACATGCGCTCGGCGCGCTTTTGCGCCGTCAGCCACTCGGCCCCCCTCTGCTGGTCGCTAGGTCATGGCGGCGGGCGCGCCGTTATTCAAGTCACAACCTGCGCCTTTGCGCCTGCAACACGTTCGGCCCGCCCGGCAAATAGCAGGCAAAAGCATATGAGGGAATGCGCCAGCTTTGTCCAACAGACATGCATATGAATGCTATTTATATGTTTATTTTTCTATTTCTGTCAATCCTTGTAGTTCATGCGCAAAGATACTAGACATTTCAGGGCGAGGGCGATGGCGCATCGAAGTGTGGCCGACGACGGGGAACCGCGATGGAGGGTGATGTTTCGGCGCTCCACTTGGTGCTCACCGCCGACCCGGTGCTGCGCGCCATCGTCCGGCTGTCGCTCGAAGTCAGCCTCACCGCCGTGCTGTTGTCCGCCCTGATCGGGGTACCGGTCGGCGCCTTCATCGCCCTCAATCGTTTTCCCGGCCGCGAGGCTAGCATCGTCATCCTCAATGCCCTGATGGGCCTGCCGCCGGTGGTGGTCGGACTGGCGATCTATCTATTGCTGTCGCGCTCGGGCCCGCTCGGCGTATGGGGGCTGCTGTTCACGCCGTCGGCCATGGTGATCGCGCAGACGGTGCTGGTCAGCCCCATTATCGCGGCGCTTTCGCGCCAAACCATCGAGGATTTATGGGTTGAGTATCACGACGAGCTGGCCGCCATGAATGTCGGCCCGCTGCGCCGGATCGCGACCCTGATCTGGGACGCGCGCTTCAGCTTAGTCACTGCATTGCTTGCGGGATTCGGCCGGGCGGCGGCCGAGGTCGGCGCCATCCTGATCGTCGGCGGCAATATTGACGGCTTCACCCGCACCATGACCACCGCGATCGCGCTCGAAACGTCGAAAGGCGACCTGCCGCTCGCGATCGGGCTCGGCATGGTGCTGATTTCCATCGTGATTCTGGTCAACGCGCTGGCCTGGGGCGCGCGCCGCGTAGGCGAACGCTACGCGGGCTGACCATGCGGACACCCGCCCTTGACCTGCCGGTAATGCTCGTAGACGTGCGGATCGTCGCCGGCGACGTGACCATCCTCGACCAGATCTCGCTCAAGCTCGAAGCCGGCCCGCCAACCGTCCTGATCGGCCCGAATGGCGCCGGCAAGACCACGCTGCTGCGCGCGGCCATGGGACTGATCCCCGCCAGCAGCGGGCTGATCACCTGGGGCGGGCGCGAAATTTCGGTCCCGACCCGCCGCGCCATCATGTACCAGCGCCCGGTCATGCTGAGACGCAGCGCCGCCGGCAATATCCGCTACGCGCTTGCCGCGGCGAAGGTGCCGCGCGCCAAGCGCGACGCCCGCCTACACGAATTGCTGGCCGAGGTCGGGCTTGCCGGCCTCGAACGCCGGCCGGCGCGGCGGCTGTCCGGCGGCGAGCAACAGCGGCTGGCGCTGGCGCGCGCTTTCGCGCGCGATCCCGCCGTGCTGTTCCTCGACGAGCCGACCGCCAGCCTCGATCCGGCCGCCACCAAGGCAATCGAGGACATCGTGCGTGCCATCACCGCGCGCGGCGTCAAGGTGGTGATATCCACCCACGATCTCGGCCAGGCCAAACGCATCGGTGGCGACGTGGTGCTGCTGCATCGCGGGCGGCTAATCGAAAACGCGCCGGCCGCGGAATTCTTCGCCGCGCCACGCACGCAGGAAGCGAAGACGTTCATCGCCGGCGAGTTGCTGGTGTGAGCGCTTTCCGTCCTCATCCTGAGGAGGCTGCGAAGGATGGGGACGGCCCGGGCCTCATCCTTCGAGATGCGCGCGATGCGCGCTCCTCAGGATGAGGAGAAAGGCTTTGACAAAGAAGGAGGAGAGATATGCTCAATCGTCGCCATCTGATCGCCGCCGCCGCGCTCGGCGCTGCGGTGCTGGCCGCGCCGCCGAGCTTCGCGCAGGACAAGTCGATCGTGGTCGCCTCCACCACCTCAACGCGCGACTCCGGCCTGTTCGACTACCTGCTGCCCAAGTTCAAGGCCAAGACCGGCATCACTGTCAAAGTGGTGGCGCAGGGCACCGGCAAGGCGCTCGACACCGGCATGCGCGGGGACGCCGACGTGCTGTTCGTGCACGCCAAGGCACGCGAAGAGAAATTCATCAAGGAAGGCTACGGCGTGAAGCGCTATCCGGTGATGTACAACGACTTCGTGGTGGTCGGCCCGAAGAGCGATCCCGCCGGCATCAAGGGCATGAAGGACGTCGCCAAGGCTTTCACCACCATCAAGAACAAGAAGGCCGACTTCATCTCGCGCGGCGACCGTTCCGGCACCAACGGCGCCGAGCTGCGCATCTGGAAAGCGGCCGGCATCGACATCGCCAAGGATCACGGCCCCTGGTACAAGGCCATCGGCCAGGGCATGGGCGCCACGCTCAATATCGCGGCGGCGGAGAACGCCTACACGCTGTCGGACCGCGCCACCTGGATCCACTTCAAGAACAAGCGCGACCTGGTCATCGTCGTGCAAGGCGACAAGCGCCTGTTCAACCAGTACGGCGTGTTCCTGGTCAATCCGAAGAAGTTCCCGCACGTGAAGGCCAACCTCGGCCAGCAGTTCATCGATTACCTGATCTCGCCGGAAGGCCAGAACGTGATCAAGAACTACAAGGTCGGCGGGCAGGAGCTGTTCTATCCGGACGCGGAAAATCCGAACGCGTAGTGCATCGTCCGCGTTCGCGGACGCCGCTACGTTTCGCGCGCCTCGTCTGGGGCATGCAACCTATCACTTCCCCGGCACCACCAGCGAAGAGCGCATGTCTGCGTATGAGGAAAAACGCCATAGCGCGGACGTGTCACTACGTCCGCTAATGATTGCCAGCTCAACCGGTCGATGCAACACTTGCGTAACGCTTACCAAATGCTCGCCTAATCGCTTTCAAAATCCCCGGCTGCCAGCGATGCCAAAGCTCCGGTTTCTCGGCCGCAGTGAGCCCTCGACGACATTTTTCGCTCATCAGCACACACTCTCTATCTCTTCTGTTCAAGATAGGTGTTGCGTCGACCGGTTGAGACCGCCATCCGTTTTGGACATTGTCGCCTCGATAGACACGCGTGCGATCCAACCATAAACTCCGGCCAGTATAACAGCATAGGCGGGATAATCGGTATGGCCGAAGCGCGCGTGGATAGGCGACTCGCTGCCATCCTCGCCGTGGACGTTGTCAGCTATAGCCGCCTGATGGGTACTGACGAAGAAGGCACGCTCGCAGCGCTCAAGGCATACCGTCGGGAGCTCATCGATCCAAAGATCGCGGAACATCACGGCCGTATTGTCAAAACCATGGGCGATGGCGCGTTGGTCGAGTTCGGCAGTGCTGTTGACGCCATTCGCTGCGCCGTGGACATCCAGCGCGCCATGGTCAAGCGGAATGCTGACGCCCCCGAAGATCGCCGGATCGAGTTCCGCATCGGTGTCAACGTCGGCGACATCATCATCGACGAAGGCGACATCTTCGGTGACGGAGTCAATATCGCCGCGCGGATCGAGACGCTGGCCAGTCCCGGCGCCATTTGCCTTTCTGACAATGCTTATCAGCAGATCAAGGGCAAGATCGCGCTCGATGTCAGCGACATGGGCGAGCAGCAGCTCAAGAACATCACACAACCGATAAGGGTCTACCGTGTACAGCTCGACGGCGCGCCAGCCGCTCCACGGAAACATCTCAACCTACCGGACAAACCGTCAATCGTAGTTCTGCCGTTCGACAACATGTCCGCTGAGCCGGGACAAGACTACATCGCGGATGGCATTGTCGAGGCGATTACCGCGGCGCTTTCGCGCATTCGCTCCTTTTTTGTCATCGCACGTAGCTCTGCATTCACCTACAAGGGCTGTGCGACAAATGTGCGCGACATCGGCAAAGAGTTAGGCGTTGCCTACTTACTCGAAGGCAGTGTGCAGAAAGCTGGCAATCGCCTCCGAATTACCGTTCAACTTATTGAGACCGAGAGCGGCGCACATGTCTGGAGCTCGCGCTACGACGGCACAATCGACGATATCTTTGATCTTCAGGATCGCATAACGGAACAAGTGGCCGGCGCTCTACAACCGTCCATTCGCATTGCCGAGATTGAGCGCTCACGACGCAAACGGCCGCAGGACTTGGGCAGCTACGACTACACCATGAGGGCAATGCCTCATGTCTGGGCGCTTGAGAAGGAAGAAAGCGCCAAAGCGTTGGAGCTTCTGGAAAAAGCGCTTACGATTGATCCCGAATACCCTCTGGCCTTGTCACTCGCGGGTTGGTGCCACGCCCAGCGCTCAGTCTACAATTGGGCGGATGACATCGCCGAGAGTCAAGCAAAGGCGCGATCGCTCGCCGAGCGGGCCGCAGAACTGAGCGGCGACGACCCTATTATTCTAGCAGTACTCGGCGCAGTGCATACCTTTGTACGCAACTACGGAACCGCGCGTGTGCTCCTTGAGCGCGCTCTCGCACTCGATCCCAACGCCGCATGGGCTTGGACCCGGCTCGGATGGATCGAGAACTATGCCGACCAACCACTTACTGCGATCGAAAATTTCGAGCGCGCTCTGCGCCTGAGCCCACTCGACCCGATGAACTTCAACAACTATGTCGGCATAGGTTCGGCGCATGAAGTGGCGCAAGAATACGATAAAGCTGCAGCGTTCTATCGACGCGCGCTGGAGGAACGGCCTAACGCCAGTTGGATATACCGGAATTTAGCATCATCTCTATCGGGAGCTGGTCGGATCGAAGAGGCTCAACAAGCCTTTGCGGAGATGATGCGCAGCTACCCCGATCTAACGGTTTCGAAATTAAAACAGGCGATGGTATTTTCCAACGCCGTCTTGGACCGCATGGCGGCAAATCTCCGAAAGCTCGGGTTGCCGGACTGATTAGCCAATCCGGCATTATACGTGACTCTGCCACCTTCCGGCCCATTGCGCGTCCACGAGGTAATCGAATGAAGCCGACCATTTCCGCTGTTGGCCCGTAACGGACCATGGCGGGAAAGCCGAAGCGGGTCCGCTTTCGGCCCCATAAGCGGTCATTGACTGGCCGCTGCCGAACAAGCGGACAATAAGACCCCGCCCCAGTTCTGAAGCCAGTCCTTGCCGGAATAATCCCTTACTTCCCCGGCACCACCAGCGAATAGCGCGGATCGGCGGCGAGGACTTCGGCCTCCGGCAGCCCCAGCTCCTTGCGCACCATGTTGGTGCCGAGCACCAGCGCCACGATCTTGTAAAAGGCGTGGCGGCGGCTCATGCCCTCGCGGCCCATGCCACAGTCGGACGAGATCACCAGCCGCTCGGCCGGAATATATTTCAGCGCCTTGCGGATGTGCTCGGCGATTTCGTCCGGCCGCTCGATCTGCAGCGAATGATGGTCGATCACGCCGATGCAGATCTTCTTGTCGGTGATGAACTTGCCGAAGGCTTCCAGATCCATGCCGTGGGCGCTGGCCGATTCGAAGGTGATGACGTCGGCGTCGACCTTGTTGAGCATTTCCAGCGCGGTCTTGTAGCTCTGCACCTCCGTGAACATGCGTTGCTGCGACGGATTGCCCCAGCAGGTGTGGCACCACACTTCGGTCTTGGCGCGCAGGCCCTTCACCGTGCGGTTGAATACCTCGACGCTGAACGCCGGATTGATGACGTCGTCGACGATCTTGCGAATCGACAGCAGGTGGATTTGCGGCTCCTCGAACTGGATCACCGGGCAGCCGGCGTCGGCGAGGTCATGCAGCTCCGCGTTCAAGGCGTCGGTGATCGCCAGGATGCGGTCCTTCATGCTCTTGTAGTATTTGTCCTGCACCGCGAAGGCGACCAGCTCCGGCCCGATGGTGCCGAACTTGACCGGCTTCTTGGTCATGCGCTGCGCCACCTTCCACATGGCGGCGTATTGCAGATCGCCGCGCGTGACCGGGCCGACGATGCCCGGCATGACGCGCGATTCCAGATAGTCGTGCAGGATGTGGCCGGGCGGGAACGCCAGGCCCCCTTTGCCGGCCGGCGTCGGCTGCGGATCATGATCGAAGCCGCCCATGTGGCGCGGCGGATAATTGGTCCAGCTCTGGCCGCCGACGTCGGAATCGAAATGCGCGTCGCCGTCGGTGACGATGTCGAGCCCGGCCAGCTCCTGCTCATGCAGATAGACCGAGACGGTGTCGACATATTGCTCGCGGAAACGATTGTTCACCATGGCGTCGAGGAAGGAACGCGCCCCGAGATTTTCGGTGTACCAGCTCGGCCGCGGCAGCGAGCCGGTGATGGTGGTCGGCAGCATGAGATCTTTGGTGGCGCGAAGCATGGCAGGCGTCTCCCCGGGGTAAAGCTTGAACCTTGGAACGGCTTTGTCGTCGCCCATATTAGGCGCAGCCCGCGCCGCAGGGAACCACGGACCTGCGATTTCGCCTTATATGACGGGGTGAAAATGCCCACCGGAGTGGGCAGCATGGGCCGGGCGATTCTGATATAGTTGAACGATGAGCAAAGAACGCGACGACTACATCATAAGGCCCGATCCGGCCGACCCGCGGCTGACCGAGCGCGTCAGCGGCATCGACCAGACCGGGCAGCGCGTGGAGACTTCGGTGACGGTCGAGCGCGCGCTGACGATCTTCCTCAATGCGCAGGAGATCGTCACCGCCATGACCATCGGCGACTATCCCGAATACCTGGCGATCGGCTATCTGCTCAACCAGAACATGCTCAAGCCCGACGACGTGGTCACTGGCGTCGACTACGACGAGGAATTGGCGGTCGTGGTGGTGCGCACCAAGCGCAAGACCAACTATGAGCAGAAGCTGCAGAAGAAGGTGCAGACCTCCGGCTGCGCGCAGGGCACCGTGTTCGGCGACCTGATGGAAGCTTTGGAAGACGTTTCGCTGCCCAAGGCGGAGCTGCGCACCTCCTGGCTTTACGCGTTGACTCACAAGATCAACACCACGCCCTCGCTTTATCTGGAGGCCGGCGCCATCCACGGCTGCGTGCTGGCGCAAGAGGACCGGCCGCTGGTCTATATGGAAGACGTCGGCCGCCACAACGCCGTCGACAAGATCGCCGGCTGGATGTTCAAGCAGAAGGTGAAGCCGGCCGACAAGATTTTCTACACCACCGGGCGCCTCACCTCGGAAATGGTGATCAAGTGCGTGCGCATGGGCATCCCGATCCTGATTTCGCGCTCGGGCTTCACCGCCTGGGGCGTCGAGCTGGCGCGCAAGGCGAACCTCACATTGGTCGGGCGCGCGCGCGGAAAGCGCTTCGTGGCACTGGCCGGCGAGGACCGCATCGTGTTCGACCAGGATCTCGACTCGGTTGCGGAAGAAAGCTCCAAGCACCGGCGCAAGGCGGCGGTGCATGATGAGTGAGTTGCGGCCGCTTGTCGCGGACGCGGTGCAGCGCGTTAGCGGTGCACCGCAGATCCGGGACCCAGCTTGCTTCAAAATTTAACCGGGATCCCGGGTCTGCAGCGCACCACTTCGGGCTGCGCTGCGCCGGGGATAAGTAGGCGGGCATGACCACTTCCATTCCCCCCACCCTCGGCCTGGTTCTGGCCGGCGGCCTCGCCCGCCGCATGGGCGGCGGCGACAAGGCGCTGATCGAAATCGGCGGCGTTTCCATCCTCGACCGCGTACTGGCTTGTCTGTCCGCGCAGTGCACCGGCATCATCATCAACGCCAATGGCGACCCTGCGCGCTTCGCCGATACCGGGGTGCCGGTGATCCCGGACAACGTGCCGGACTATCCGGGCCCGCTCGCCGGCATCCTCGCCGGTCTCGACTGGCTTGCTGGCCAGGATAACGGCGTCGAATGGATGGTGAGCGTGCCGGGCGACTGCCCGTTCCTGCCCGACGACCTGGTGGAGAAGCTGCACCAGGCCCGCCGCAAGATGGGCACCGGCGTGCCGTTGGCCTGCGCCCGCTCGGGCGCATGGCGCCATCCCACGGTCGGCCTGTGGCCGCTGGCGCTGCGCGCCGACTTGCGCAAGGCGCTGGTCGAAGAAGGCCTGCGCAAGATCGAAGTATTGACGGCGCGGCACAGCATCGCGATCGCCGATTGGCCGGATCAGCCCATCGATCCGTTCTTCAACGTGAATACGCCCGAGGACGCCGAGCGCGCCACCCGCATTGCACTGCAACACGCGACAGGTTGACTTTGATTCTTGACCTGCCTCAACTCTTTTCTATCTGTTATAATAATTGTTGGTCTGGGAGAGGAACCGAAACCATGAAAACCTTCCTCGTCGCCTGCGCGGCCGCCATCATCATCGCGATTATCGGCGTGTTCGTGCTCAACAGCGTGCAGGAGCCGGTCGCTCAGGCATACGCCACGCAATACGTGCGCGTCTAATCCGGGTTCCAGCGGTCAGCCGATGAGCGCCGCGTAAGGCAGGAAGCCGACGCGCGCGCCCGGCTCGATCGCCGTCACCTCCTCCGGAAACTCCAGCAAGCCGTCGGTCTCAGTCAGGGAGGTCAATATGCCCGCGCCGTCCTGCGGGTGCTTGACCGCCTCGATCTCGCCGTCGGCGGCGCGGCGCAGCGCCACCCGCACGTATTCGCGGCGATCTTTCTTCTTCTTGTAGGCAAAGGCCGCGCGCACCGGCAGCGGCACCAGTTTTTGCGGGCGCGCACCGGAGAGCTGCCGCAGCAGCTGCTTCACCACCCGCACGAAGGTGACGAACACGGCGACCGGGTTGCCCGGCATGCCGACAAAGGCGGCGCTGTGGCCCCCTTCCCCGCGAATGACGCCCATCGCCACCGGCCGCCCCGGCTTGATGGCGACGCGCCAGAACACGAGCTTGCCGACGCGCTCGACCGCGCTGCGCACGTGGTCGGCTTCGCCGGTGGAGACGCCGCCCGAGGTGAGCACCAGGTCGTGCCCGGCGGCAGCCTTGGCGAGCGCCTGCGACAGCGCATCCGGCTCGTCGGCGAGAATGCCGAGATCGGTGACCAGCGCGCCCAAGCGCTCCAGCAGCTCGACCAGCAGGAAACGGTTGGCGTCGTAGATGGCGGCGCCGGCACGCACGCTGCCCGGCTCCACCACCTCGTCGCCGGTGGAAAAGATCGCGACTTTGAGCCGCCGGCGGACTTCGATCTCGGTAAGGCCGAGCGCGGCCATGAGCGCGACGTGCTGCGCCTCCAGCACGGTGCCGGCCGGCACCACCACGCGCCCGGCGGGCACGTCCTCGCCGGCAAGGCGCCGGTTGGCGCCGAGCTTCAAGCCGCTCGGCACGGTGACATGATCGCCTTCGACCTTGACGTCTTCCTGCATGAAGACCGTGTCGGCGCCTTTGGGCATTGCCGCGCCGGTGAAAATTCTGACAGCCTGGCCGGGGTTAAGCGCGAAATCCGCGCGCGCGCCGGCAGCCAGCCGGCCGCCGATCGCGAGCGTCGTGTCGCCGTCGGCGCGCAGGTCGGCGTGGCGCACGGCGTAGCCGTCGACCGCGGAATTGTCGAATGGCGGCAGATCGGCCGGCGCCTTGACGTCGAAAGCGGCGACGCGCGTGCGCGCGCCATGCAGCGGCACCCGTTCGGTTTCGACGACCGGAACGATGCGCTCGCCGATCAGCCGTTCCATGTCGTCGAGCCGCAGCAGCGGACCGGAAAACGCGAAACAGTCGTCGGTCAGTTGCGCCATTACGCGGCCTTTTTTCGTTTGCGCATGATCTTGTCCGACAACCGATTCCCGCTTTTCGGGATCATGCGCTGCGCATGACTGGCGCTTCTGAAACCGGCACGGCGTGCTTGAGCAGCAGATCGGCGATGGCCTCGATGTCGTCGAGACCGACCACCGGCACTTTCGCCGCCGGCAGGGCGATATCGGAGGCGATCGCCATCACGTGCGGGTCTTCCGGGTGGATCAGCGGCTTGCCGTTGGCGGCGCGGTGCACTTCGAGCTTGGGAAAAGGGTCGCGCTTGTAGCCCTCCACCAGCACCAGGTCGACCGGCGACATTTTGGCGATAAGGTCGGGCA
>Ga0307436_1000844_pt1 | contig 14228 bp, 15 predicted proteins | sample SalMarWE160440MG_FD_202513 | JGI IMG/M metagenome (GOLD analysis project Ga0307436, IMG submission 202513) | Salt marsh sediment microbial communities from the Plum Island Ecosystem LTER, Massachusetts, United States - WE1604-40 | ecosystem: Environmental > Aquatic > Marine > Intertidal zone >...
TCAGGAATCCCATTGGGTAGACTTCGGCTATCCGCGACTGCTTCGCGTCCAAGGGAGGGCGCCCGGTCAAGACCCGAAAGGATAATCATGACCCCGTTTGCCATTGCCGGTATCCAGATGCATCTGACGCACGAGAACAATTTCGAGCTGATGAAGCACCGCATCGATCTCACCATGCACCTTTATCCCTGGGTGCAGATGATCATGTTCTCCGAACTCGCCTGCTACGGGCCGCTCCTGCATCACGCCCAGCCGCTGCCGGGCAAGGCCGAGCAGGCCTTTCAGGACGTGGCGCGCCATCACAAGATCTGGCTCCTCAACGGCTCCATGTACGAGCGCCGCGACGGGGCCATCTACAACACCACCTCCATCATCGGACCGGACGGCGAGATCATCGGGCGCTACAGAAAAATGTTCCCGTTCACGCCGCTTGAACACGGTGTTGCCGCGGGCGATGAGTTCTTCACCTTCGCCATCGAGAATGTCGGCAAGTTCGGGGTGCTCAACTGCTACGACATCTGGTTCCCGGAGACGGCGCGCCAGCTTACCGCCATGGGGGCGGAGGTGATCCTGCACCCGGTGATGACCCATACCATCGACCGCGATGTCGATCTCACCATCGCCCATGCGACGGCGGCGATGTTCCAGGCCTTCGTGTTCGACATCAACGGGCTCGGGGCCGGCGGCAACGGCCGTTCAGCGGTGTTCGATCCGGCGGGCCGGGCGCTCTATACCGGCGATGCCACCGAGCAGATCATCCCCATCGAGATCGACATGGAGCAGGTGCGGCGCACGCGCCAGAACGGCATCCGCGGCCTCGGCCAGATGACCAAGAGCTTCCGCGACCGCCCGGCCGAGTTCCCGGTCTATGGGAAGGATTTCGACACCAGCTATCTCGATGCGCTCGGCCCCGTCGCCCAGCCGCGCCGGGCGCAGGAGGCGCCTGCCAACGTCTCGCCCCTGCCGGTGCGCCGCAGTTTTGTGATGTAGGGCGGGGGGCGGTTCCCCATCCTCGATTATCGTCATGCCCGGACTTGATCCGGGCATCTTCTTGAATTCCGCGCATGGGGTCAAAAGGATCGCCGGGTCAAGCCCGGCGATGACGAGAGGGGTGGGGGCTGTAGGGGTGGGCAAAGCGAAGCGCGCCCACCCTTTGTGCCGGCCGTCCACGTGGGCAAGGGCTTTGCCCATGCCACCCTACATGCCGTGTCGGGCCTCAGAACATCTTGTTGATGGAGTCCGCCGCCGGGATCTCGGGCATGGGGGCGCTCTTGGGGAGCGGCGCGCAGTGGAACTGGGCGTTGATCGCCGCGGCCCACTTCTTGGCGCGGGCTTTCAGCTTGCGGGTGTCGGTCTGCATGCGCCCGCGCGAGACAAGAATGCCCATGTCGGCGCCGTAATAGCGGTAATCGCCGGCGGTGTAGACACGCAAGTAAAACGCCTGGTCCTCGCCCGACACCAGGAACCAGTCGATGGATTTTCTCACCAGCGAGATGTTGCCGGCCTTGTCCATGCGCCAAATGCCGGAGGCGGGCGCCCTGGTGATGATCTCCACCTCGTCGACCGGGTGCTTGAGGATGAGCTGGCTCCAGTTGTCGAACTCGGCCCAGCGCTTTTGCACCTTGTCGAGGTCGAGCTCCCAGTCCACATTCATGAATTCGAGCATGTGGAACAGGTAGATGGGGCAGCCGCCATAGGTGGAGGTGATGAGGTTGGTCAACGGGCTGGCGCCAGAGATGCGCGGGTTGATCTCGCCCAGATAGACATTGCCATCATCGGTATCGATGAGGAAGTCCATGCAGAAGGCGCCCTTATATCCTTCCTTGTAGAGCTGGTCGCCGAGCTTCCTCGCCATGGTCTGGACGGCGGCGCGTTCTTTCTCCATGCCGCCGGTGAAGGCATCGTTGCCGCACCAGCCGCCCTTGTAGGGAGTGAGTTCGCCGAAGCCGGTGATGTCGGTCTGCATGGGGCCGGCGAGGGTGCCGTGGCGGGTGCATACCGCTTCCACCGTGCCCGGCAGATGGCGGATCTTCTTCATCACCTTGAGCTCTTCGCTGGCGAGCTTTTCGGCGTTCCTGGCCCAGTCCGCTTCTTTCGAGATGAAGAAGGTGGTGCGGCCGGAATCGCCGTAAGGCAGCTGCACCACGAGGTCCTTGCCGAGCTTGGCGCCCGAGGCCAGCTTCATCAGCTCGGCATAGGATTTCGCCTTGCCCATCACGTTGGGGGCTGACTTGATGCCGGCGTCATTGCCGATGCGGGTGGTGGTGATCTTGGAATCGATGTGCTTCCTGAGCTTTGCCCTGGGCAGGGCGATCTCGACCTTCAGCTCCTTTGCGAGCGTTTCCGTCTCCTCGTCGAACATGACCAAGAGCATCTTGCCGCCGCCACGCGCCTTGATGTGGTCGCGCACCTGCTTGTGCTGCAAGAGGTAGTTGTTGACGTCCTCGATGGAGCGGAATTCGTGCGGCCCGTGCTCGGTGGGCACCAGCGCCTTGGGGTGGGTGCCGTCGAAGCTGTCGAAGAAGTTGATGTATTCGAACCTGTTGATCCAGCGCCCCAGCCCGAGGATGTTGTAGGGGGTGGGAGAAAGGAAATAGATCGGCACCTGGTTCTTGCGGAAGAAACGGTAGATCTCCGACAGGTTGGTCAGTTTGGGACGCCTGGCCATCAACTCCCCCTTTGGCTGCACCGCTCTCGATGGCGGTATCGTCGGGTCATCATGGAAGAATCACCGGCGCGTGTGAAGGCCTATTGTGAGCGGGCCCAGGCGAGCGCCGCCTCCAGCCGGTCGTTGCCCCAGAACAGCTCGTCATCCTCGGTGACAAAGGAGGGGGCGCCGAAGATGCCGAGGGTCTGCGCCTCCTCGCCGCGCTCGCGCAAGGCCTGCTTGATGAGCGGGTCCTGCGTACGGGCGAGCCAGGGGGCGGGATCCTGACCAGCGGCGGCGAGCGCGTCCGAGACGGCGTTTTCGGTGGCGATGTCGCTGCCTTGGCAGAATTCATGTGCGAACAGGCCGCGACAGAAATCCGGCAACCATGGTTCGGCCTCGGCGGCAACACCGATGCGGGTGGCGGCGAGGGCGAATTGCGGGAAGGTTTCCGGGCGCTTCAGGACCAGGCCTTGCGCAGCGGCCAGCCGCTCCAGATCGCGCCACATGTAGCGGCCCTTGGCGGGATAGAGGTTGAAGGGCGAGGTGTCCCAGCCCTGCGCCTTGAAGATCGGCCCCAAGAGGAACGGCTTCCAGCGCACTGCAACGCCCGCGTCCTCGGCCATGGGCGCGATGCGCATGGCCGAAAGCCAGGAATAGGTAGAGGCGAAATCGAACCAGAAATCGATCACCGGCATTAGGTTCACTCTTCCTCTTGCCCCAAGGGTCGCCATGCCTATAGTGCGCGCGGATTTTCCTCCCGCCAAGCCATGAAGGTCTTATCCCCCATGCCCGCCTCCGGTTCCGTCAACAAGGTCGTGCTCGCCTATTCCGGCGGGCTCGATACCTCCATCATCCTGAAATGGCTGCAGAGCGAATACGGCGCCGAGGTCGTGACCTTCACCGCCGACCTGGGCCAGGGCGAGGAGCTTGAACCGGCGCGAAACAAAGCCGAACTGCTCGGAATCAAGGAGATACACATCGAGGATCTGCGCGAAGAGTTCATCGCCGACTTCGTGTTCCCGATGTTCCGCGCCAATGCGCTTTACGAGGGGGTGTATCTCCTCGGCACCTCGATCGCGCGCCCGCTCATCGCCAAGCGGTTGGTGGAGATCGCGGCCGAGACGGGGGCTGATGCCATCGCCCACGGCGCCACCGGCAAGGGCAACGACCAGGTGCGCTTCGAGCTTGCCGCCTACGCCCTCAACCCCGACATCAAGGTGATCGCGCCGTGGCGTGAATGGGCCTTCAAGAGCCGCAGCGACCTCATCCAGTTCGCCGAGGCGCACCAGATCCCGGTGCCCAGGGACAAGCGCGGCGAGGCACCGTTCTCGGTCGATGCCAACATGCTGCACTCCTCATCCGAGGGCAAGGTGCTGGAGGACCCGTGGGAGGAGCCGCCGGCCTATGTGTTCCAGCGCACCGTCAGCCCCGAAGATGCCCCTGACAAGGCGAGCGAGATCACACTTTCCTTCGAGAAGGGCGATGCGGTGGCGCTTGACGGCAAGGCGATGAGCCCGGCGACACTGTTTGCCGCCCTCAATGATCTCGGGCGCGACAACGGCATCGGGCGTGTCGACCTGGTGGAGAACCGCTTTGTTGGCATGAAGTCGCGCGGCATTTACGAGACGCCGGGCGGCACCATCCTGCATTGCGCCCACCGGGCGATCGAAAGCCTCACCCTCGACCGCGAGGCGATGCACCTGAAAGACCAGTTGATGGCGCGCTATGCGGAGCTCATCTACAATGGCTTCTGGTTCGCTCCCGAGCGCGAAATGCTGCAGGCGCTGATCGACAAGAGCCAGGAAAGCGTGGGAGGCGATGTGCGCTTAAAACTTTACAAGGGCAACGTGATCGTGGTGGGCCGGCGCTCGCCCAAGTCGCTTTATTCAGATGCGCTGGTCACCTTCGAGGACGATCGGGGTGCTTACGACCAGAAGGACGCCGCCGGCTTCATTCGCCTGAATGCCTTGCGCTTGCGCACGCTGGCGGCAAGGAAGCGGCAGGGCTAGGCCGCTGCGGTCTTGCCCTGGGTGAGCGCCTCGTAGGCGATGTTGATGCGCTGCTGCATGGACTTGAGGTAGGAGGCCATCTCGCGAGGCAGGTCGATGCCGGCGAAGCGGTCGGGGTGATAGAGCCGCGCCTTCATCACATAAGCCTGGCGGATGGCATCGAGCCCGCTGCCGCGCTCGACCTCGAGTACGTCGTAAGGGTCGAAGGTGGTGCTCTCGGCGAGGCGGCGCGAGAGCTGGCTGGCGCGCGGGATGGTAATCGGCCGGATGGCGGCGATCTGGTTCTTGGCTAAGAACTGCATCACCCCGTCATGGTTGGTGAAGGGAAGGAACCCGTCGTCATTGTTGATGAAGGCATCGAGGCGCGTGGTGCTCGGCATGGAGATGTGACCGCTGAGCTCGCTGCCGTCGACGAGCACGATGCGCACGGGCGCTTCGGTCATTTCGGTGCTGTTGGAAGAGCGGTTGCGGTCGAGCATGGGGGCCTCCCTGTTCCGATACGGTACAAAACCTGCCGTTCAGTGCCCGCCCATGCAGGAATCGCGCCAGCTCCCGGGCCATTGTCGCGGGGCGTTCCCAAAACCATATGAGGCTGCTACAGCATCGCGCGCGCCCTGTCGTGATGCCCTTCGGAACCCCAGAGACCCCATGAGCCTGCGTAACATCGCCATCATTGCCCATGTCGATCACGGCAAGACCACACTGATCGACCGCCTGCTCGCCCAGACCGGGGCATTCCGCGAGAACCAGCGGGTGATGGAGCGCGCCATGGATTCGAACGACCTCGAGCGCGAGCGCGGCATCACCATCCTCGCCAAGGTTACCTCCATTGACTGGCACGGCACCCGCATCAACATCGTCGATACCCCGGGACATGCCGATTTCGGCGGCGAGGTGGAGCGCATCCTCAACATGGTGGATGGCGCCGTCCTTCTGGTCGATGCCGCCGAAGGACCGATGCCGCAAACCAAATTCGTGCTCTCCAAGGCGCTGAAGATCGGCTTGCGGCCCATCGTTGCCATCAACAAGATCGACAAACCGGACGAGCGCCACGTGGAGGTGGTGAACGAGGTTTTCGATCTCTTTGCCGCGCTCGATGCCAGCGACGAACAGCTCGATTTTCCCATCCTCTACGGCTCGGCCAAGCAGGGCTGGATGGCGGCGAAGCCCGACGGGCCGAAGGACAGCATGGAAGCCTTGTTCGATCTGGTGCTGAGGCATGTGCCGGAACCGGTCATCGAAGAGGGGCCGTTCCGGCTGCTCGCCACCACCATCGAGGCCAATCCGTTCCTCGGGCGGGTGCTCACCGGCCGCATCCGTTCCGGGCAAATCCGCGCCAACCAGGCGGTGAAGGCGCTCACGCGCGACGGCAAGCTCATCGAGCAGGGCCGCGTCTCCAAGGTGCTGGGCTTTCGCGGGCTGGACCGGGTGCCGGTGGAGGCGGGCGAGGCAGGCGATATCGTCGCCATCTCCGGGCTCACCCGGGCGACAGTGGCCGATACCATCTGCGCGCCGGAGGTGAGCGAGGCACTGCCGGCCCAGCCCATCGATCCGCCGACGCTGTCGATGACCTTCCGCATCAATGACGGGCCCTTCGCGGGGCGCGAGGGCGACAAGGTGCAGTCGCGCGTCATCCGCGAGCGGCTGATGCGCGAAGTGCAAGGCAATGTGGCGCTGAAGGTTGCGGCTTCGGCGTCGGAGACCGATGCCTTCGAGGTGTCGGGACGGGGCGAATTGCAGCTTGCCATCCTCATCGAGACCATGCGGCGTGAAGGCTTCGAGCTGACGGTTGGCCGGCCACGCGTGCTCATGCGGCGCGATGAGAAAACGGGCGAACGGCTGGAGCCGGTCGAGGAAGTGATCATCGACGTGGATGAAGAGTTTTCCGGCGTGGTGGTGCAGAAGCTCGCCGAGCGGCGCGCCAGCCTCATCGACATGCGCCCGTCCGGCCACGGGCGTCAGCGCCTCACCTTCCATGCCCCGACGCGCGGACTCATCGGCTATCACGGCGAGCTGTTGTCGGACACGCGCGGCAGCGCCATCATGAACCGGCTTTTCCATGAGTGGGCACCCTATGCCGGCGATATCGCCGGCCGGCGCACCGGCGTGCTCATGTCCAACGGGGAGGGCGAGGCGGTGGCCTATGCCTTGTGGAACCTGGAGGACCGCGGGCCGATGTTCATCGAGCCCGGCACGAAGGTCTATCGTGGCATGATCGTGGGCGAGCATTCCAAGGGCTCCGATATCGAGGTCAACGTGCTCAAGGGTAAAAAGCTCACCAACATGCGCGCCGCCGGCAAGGATGACAATGTGCTGCTGACGCCGCCCATCCGCATGACGCTGGAAAAGGCGTTGGCCTATATCGGCGACGATGAACTGGTGGAGGTGACGCCGAAGTCGATCCGCTTGCGCAAGGCGCTGCTCGATCCGCATGCGCGCAAGCGCGCCGAGCGCCGGCGCGAGGCCGAGGCGGTGTAAGCGTTATTCCTTCTGGCACGGGCCGGTGAAGACGCCCGAGGGCTTGACGCCGGGACGGGCGATGACAATGGCGGTGTCGGCGGCGCAGTTGAAGCCACGGGCATAAAGGTCGGCGGCATCGCGGGCGCGCTGGTTGGCGGCGGGCATCGCGCCTTCGATATAGGCCACGTGGCAGGTGTTGGATCCATCGAGAGTGGTCACCACCAGCCAGCTCCTTTGCGAGTTGCCGTCGCCGTTGTCGAGAACCCAGCGCAGGATGCTGGCAAAGGGCCGGCCGTTTTCCAGCCGCCATTCGATCCTGGGGCCGAGGCTGTTGAAGGGGGCAAAAGTCTGGTGCATGGCGCACTGGTTCTTGGCGCCCCGGCCATAGCCCACGTACATGCGCAGATCGCCCTCCAGCACCATGACGTCGATGCCGGCGTAACCGGGGCATCCGAGGCGCGCCCCGCCGCCTTCCTCAAAGGTCTCGATGGTCTTGCAGCGCTCGAGGTTGAGATCGCTGTAGGCACTTTGCGGCCGGGCGGCGAGCGGAACGGCTGAAACGGCACAGACAGCGACGGCAAGGAGGTAACGGGCGATCATCGCGGCATGCTGCCGCGACGGCAGCCGACGATCAAGCGCAATCGACATTGGTGGCATTGCGCCGGCGCGCCGATTGGGCCATGTTGCAGTGCAGCAAATCCGTTGAAGGAAAAGCCCCATGCGTCTCGATGCCATCGCCATCGGCTCCAACCCGCCGGACGAGGTCAATGTGGTGATCGAAGTGCCGGTGGGCGGCGAGCCGGTCAAGTACGAAATGGACAAGGCGGCCGGCACCATGGTCGTCGACCGTTTCCTCTATACCTCCATGCGCTATCCCGGCAATTACGGTTTTATCCCCCATACCCTGTCGGAGGACGGCGATCCGGTGGACGTGCTGGTGGCCAACCAGCGCGGCATCATCCCCGGCGCGGTAATGGCGGCGCGGCCGGTCGGCGTGTTCAAGATGACCGACGAGAAGGGAAGCGATGAAAAGATCGTGGCGGTGCCGGCGCCGCATCTGTCGCGGCGCTATGAGAACGTGCACGACCTCACCGACCTGCCCGAGATCACCCGCCAGCAGATCGAGCACTTCTTCGCCCACTACAAGGACCTGGAAGGCGGCAAGTGGGTGAAAGTGATTGGCTGGGGCGATGCCGCCGAGGCGCGCAAGCTCATTTCCGAAGCCATCGCGCGGGCGAAAACGAAGGCCTAGGTCTCCGGCATGGCGATGCCGCGCCTTGCGCAGGCGGCGCGCACGGTGTTGTGCAACAGGCAGGCGATGGTCATCGGGCCGACGCCGCCCGGGACAGGGGTGATGGCGCCGGCCACCTGGGCACAGGAGGCGAAATCGCAGTCACCGACGATTTTGTTCTTGCCGTCGCGCTCGATGCGGTTGATGCCGACGTCGATGACACAGGCGCCGGGCTTGATCCAGTCGCCGGTCACCATCTCGGTGCGTCCCACCGCCGCGATCACCAGGTCGCCGCGGCGCACCACGGCAGGCAGGTCGCGCGTGCGCGAGTGGCAGATGGTGACGGTGCAATGCTCCTTGAGCAGCAGTTGCGCTACCGGCTTGCCGACGATGTTGGAGCGGCCGATGATCACCGCTTCGAGACCTTTGAGGTCGCCGAGGGCATCCTTGGCCAGCATGACGCAGCCGACCGGCGTGCACGGCACCAGCGACTCCTGGCCGATGGCAAGGCGTCCGGCATTGATGACAGTAAAGCCGTCCACGTCCTTGTCCGGGTTGATGGCGTTGATGACCTTTTCGGTGTCGATGTGGTCGGGCAGGGGAAGCTGCACCAGGATGCCATCGACGGCTTCATCGGCGTTGAGCTTTTCGACCAGCGCCAGGAGATCGGCCTCCGGCGTTGCAGCATCGAGCTTGTGCTCGAAGGAGGCCATGCCGACATCGACGGTCTGGCGCGCCTTGTTGCGCACATAGACCTGGCTCGCGGGGTTCTCGCCCACCAGCACCACCGCCAGGCCGGGGGTGAAGTCCAGCCCGGCGACTGCCTTGCCGATGCGCTCGCGCAGGCCTTGTGCATAGGCCTTGCCGTCGATCACCCTTGCTTCAGCCATCCTTCAGCATCCTTTTCAGTCTTCTTTGGCCAGCCGCTCCAGGGCGGCGATGAGGTCTCCCGGATCGCCGTCAATGGCGATGAGCTTGGTGCGGGCCGTGGCTCCCGACTTCAGCGTCAGCCGCGATTTGGCAATCCGCAACGCCCGCGCCAGCGTCTCGATAACAGCCGCATTGGCCTTGCCCTTTTCCGCAGGCGCCCTGACACGGACTTTCAGCGACACTTCCCCGCGCGAACGGGCATCGATGCCGGCGACGGCATCGGCGCCGGCACCGGGCTGGGCGCGCACCCTCACCGTCACGCCGCCTGCGGTGACCTTCCATGGGCGCAAAGGAGGCAGTCCGTCACAGAATCTGCGGGGCGTAGAAGATGATCAGGCGCTGCAGGAACCACAGCGCCAGCAGTAGCACCATGGGCGAGATGTCAAGGCCGCCGAGATCGGGCAGGAAGCGGCGGATGGGCCCGAGCAGAGGTTCGGTCAAGCGGTAGAGCGCATAGCGGATCTGGCGCACGAAATCGTTCTGCATGTTGACGACGTTGAAGCCGACCAGCCAGCTCATCACCACCATGGCGATGATGATCCAGATGTAGATGTTGATGATGGTGATGATGAGATCGATGAACGGGTTCATGCGCTTTTTTGTCCTCACCGCTTGCCCGCGACTGGGCGCATGGTTTAGCCGCCATGCCGCCTGCGCGCAAGCCGGTGCGCTTGACAGCGAGCGAGGCCAGCGACTAGATACGCGCGCGCGCCCGGCCGGCTGGTCTGCAAAGAGCAGGCGGGGTGGTATTTTCCCATCGCTTTGAGGGGCAGTAGCTCAGTTGGGAGAGCGCGGCGTTCGCAATGCCGAGGTCAGGGGTTCGATCCCCCTCTGCTCCACCATCGCTCAGCGATGGTTGGCCAAATCTCAGAATCTCCATTGATTTTCAGGGCGTCGGAGGTGGGGTGGTCCAAAGGGGCCGGTTCCCCACTTGGCGCAACTCTTGGCACACGAGGGACATGCACTCTTAGCGGATCGTGCGTCCCGTCACTGTTGCGGCGCCTTGGTTGCCTTGGCCGGGCACGCGTGCCCGAGGATCAGGTGAAGGTGCTTGGCGAGGCCAGTGACCTCAAACCCAGCGCATCAAAGACCTTGAGTCTCACACTCGCGCCAGGCTCGTATCTCTTGATCTGCAACGTTCCCGGCCATTATGCAGCCGGCATGGTTGCGCCCTTTACCGTAACCCAATAAGCGGCACCCTTGCTGTCTGGGGCGCCGCCGCGCCCCTGCCGAGGCACGACAACGGGCGGCTCCCTTGAGGGAGCCGCCACATACTTGTCGGAATGGGCCGCGTGCTCAATCGCTGGACTTCTTTTCTTTTTTCTCGTCCTTCTTCATGCTCGGCATGTCCTCGTCATCGCTCATGATCTTGCCGCGTATTTTCTCAGGGACGTCCTTGAGGGTGAAGGTCTTCTGGGTCTTCGGGTCATGCACGAAGGCGATGATGTCGGCCAGTTCCTGACCGGTGAATAGGATCTGGTGGCCCAGTTCGTCTCTTTGCGCCGCGATCATCACTGGGGCCGCGCGCCACATCTTGGCGACGAAGTCAAAAGGACTCATCACGTTCGGCATGGTGCTGGCATCGAGGTGGGGCGCGTCATCACCGCCCACCCCGTTGATCGAGTGGCAGGTGACGCAGCCCTTGGAGGCAAAAAGCATCTTGCCCTTCCTGGGATCCATCGTCGGCAGGAACAGGTGCCTGCCCAGCATCGTGCCCTTTACAGCGGGAACCTCATGGACGACGCCCTTCTTGGATGCGGCGAGCCCCGAAGTGCCCATGGCCGCCAGTGCGAGCGCCGATACGGCAATCATACAGATTTTCGTCTTCATCGGTCTTTCCCCCTTAATCTGACCGGATTGATCACTCTGACCGGAAACAAATCCACAAGCCACCATCGTATTATTTGCCTGCCACGCCAATGTCGCGCATTGACACACGACCTGCTGAACCGTGCCCAGATGGCGGCGAGCCAAGAGACGCCGGATCGAATGTTCTGGCCAGGAAGGACTGGTCGGCAAACCCGGAAACGCGGTCAAATGGTTCCGTCCGGCCGGATTGGCGTCTCGTTCTTGCGCACCGTGGCGATGAGGCCGGTTATGCCGAAGGCGAGGCGCACCTTGCGGATCAGGATGCTGTCGGTCTGAAAACCCTGGCGCAGGCAGGCAACGAGCTCATCGGCATCGAACAGGCGATGGGTGTCGGGGCGGGCAAAGGCAAAGCGCTGCATCGAGGCACGGTCGGTGGCGAAGACCGCCATGACGCCGCCGGGCCTGAGCACCCGCCGGGCTTCCTCAAGGGCGGCGGAGCCCGCGGGGAAGAAATAGACCACGTTCACCGCCAGGATGCGGTCGACCGTCTCGGGCTCAAACGGCAGGGCGGTGAAGCTTGCCTGATAGAGCTCGATCTTGCCGCGCGCCACGGCCCGGCGATTTCGCCGCCCCGCGAGAGCGATCATGTCGGGCGAGAGATCGACCCCGATGATGCGCCCGGCCGGCGTGCCTGAGGCCAGCGCCGACAACGCGGCTCCCGGCCCGCAGCCCATCTCAAGCACCGTATCGCGTTCGCCGACATCGAGAGCCTCGATGCTCAAGCGGTTGGGCTCGCGGTTGACCAGGGCCAGCACATGGCCGATGACGCGGCCCAGCCGTCCCGAGGGACAACGCAATTGCCGGCCGATGGTCTCGAAAAAGGCGCGGCGTCGGGCCCCCATCGAGCGCAAGGGACCAGCCAGCTTCAAGAGCGTGTCGCGGCGTGGTGCTGCGAGGTGGCGATCTTGTCGAGAAGCTGCTTGATGACGATGCGGCGATTGCGGTCCCAGACCGGCCGGTCGGGGCGCGGCGGCAGGGCAAGGGCATGCTGCAGCACCGCCTTTGCGCTGGTGTAGTCGTGCTCCTCGAACAGGAAATCACCGTAGAAATAGTTGGCATCCATGCCGTCGGGCGCAAGGGTGACGGCCTGTTCAAGCAGCTGGCGGGCCCTTTGCTTGTCGCCGAAGCCGATGGGAAAGCCCGGCACCCGGTAATAGAGCACGCCGAGACTGATGGGGGCACCGGCATCGAGCGCGCGCGGGTTGATCCTGTCGGCCTCTTCCAGCAGCGCGCGCGCCTGCTTGGCATACCCGAGCGCGCTGAAGATGGAGGCCACGCCGGCCTCCTCGCTGACCGCGATGCCCTGCCAGATCAAAGCTTCAGCCCGGCCGGGATAGCGCGCCTCGACCGCGGCGGCATCCTTTGCGAGCACGGCGAACTGGTCGAATTGCTGCGACACGGGGACCTCGAACTTGATGTGGGCCCATTCCAGTTCGAGGCGATGGATATCGGCATCGAGCGTCGGGTCGTTCGAGGCCCCGGCAGGCCCGACGGCGGCAATGATCAGCACGGCGGCGAGGACAGCGAGGCGAAAGCGGCGCGACATGGTCACCTCCTTGACGACGGTTTCGGGAAAAGATGCGATCTGGCGCGCGCATCGGTGGGCGCTAGGGCGCGGTCAACGAGGCGCGGCAGGAGCGCGTTGATGCACACAAAGGCGCTTTCGGGAAAGCCGATATAGACGTCCTTGCGCCGCAGGGCGATGGCTCTCGCCATGCGCTGCGCGACAGCTTCCGGCTCATCGAGGGTAATGCGCGCCAGTTGGGCAAAACGCAGGACCTCAGGGGTGGTGAGACCGGCCTTGACTGCACGCGGGGCGATGTGGGTGACGGCGATGCCGAGACCTGAGACCTCGCGCCTCAAGGCCTGGCTGAAGCCGGCAAGGCCCGCCTTGGCGGCCGAGTAGCTGGCAAAATGGGCAAAAGGGATGGAGCCGAAGATCGAGCCGACATTGACGATCTGGCCGCTTCGGCGTCGCTTCATCAGCGGCAGCACGGTGCGCGTGAGGGCGACCGGGGCCATGAGATTGACCATGAAACCTTGCGCCAGATGCTCCGGTGTCTCGTCCTCCAGCGGGCCGAAATGCTGTATGCCAGCCATGTTGATGAGGATGTCCGGGGCCTGACGGGCGATCTTGCCGGCCGCCTTGTCGATGCCTTGCGGGGTGGAGAGATCGGCGCGGATAAGCTCGCAGCCGGCGGGCGGATCGCTGCGGCGCGAGGCGATGGCGAGCCGGGCGCCCGCCGATAACAGCTCCCGCGCCACCGCCCGGCCGATGCCGCCGCTGCCGCCGGTCATGACGATCTTTGCACCTTCAAGCGGCATCGCGGTCCGGATCTCGATGGGGAATGGCGCGGAACATGTTGGCGAAGAGCACATACATGCGCCTGGCCATGTGGATGATGGCCGCCTTGTCCTCGTCTCGCTCGATGCGGTTCATCAGCCCTTCGAAAAAGGCCATGTGCTTGATGTCGAGGCTGCCGTGCGACAGGAGGTAGCGGAAGCAGTCGGGGGGCAATCGAAGCGAGCGCATCAGCGCTTCGGCCCCGGCGGTCGCCAGTTGCGTGCTGGTGCCTTCAAGCACGTGCACCATGCCGAAGAAGCCGACCGGGTTGCGGCGCATCACCGTGTCGTAGGCGTAGGACACCATGAACTCGGTGGCCGCACGCGGCTCGCTGCGGCGCACCGCCTCGGCATCGCCTCCAGCATTGACGATGTCGTCGAGGATCCACTCCTCGTGCCCGGTCTCCTCGGCGATGTATTCATCGAGCGCCGGGGCCAGCCATTCACGCCCCTCGGGCAGCCGCTCCTTGACCAGGCGCAGGAGCGGCACGGTGTGGCGCACATGGTGGTAGGCTTCGGCCAGATAATGCAGATAGGTCTCGCGGCTGATGCGCCCGGCAAGCCCGTCGCGGATCTGCCGGGTCTCAAGCAGATAGCCCTGCTCGCTCAGCGTTTCGGCAACGAGGCGCTGGAAGAAGGGCTGATACCGTCCCGGGTGTTTGAGGGTGTCGCGCATGAGTGCGCGGCGTCTCTCAGCGATGACTTCGCGGCGCAGGCGGCCGTTGGGGCTCGCCTC